>SDBT01014687.1_pt1 | contig 12471 bp, 9 predicted proteins | sample 2277101 | NCBI WGS metagenome assembly SDBT01 (sample SAMN10404973, study PRJNA504765) | marine sediment metagenome | isolation source: marine sediment core GS10_PC15, 103 cmbsf | place: Arctic Ocean: Southern Knipovich Ridge | collected 2010
GCGGCAGTCAGCTTAAAGTCAAAAAGGTCATCGCCTTGGGTGTAAGCAGTTGTATGATTAGGAATAAAGAACGTATTTAGATTTGTAGAGCCACCGGCAGCAGAATCAAACGCTGGGTAATCATGCTCATGAAGCTGTAAAACCACACCCGCAGTCGTTGCAAATGTTAGAGTGTCTGGCGCGCCGCCAGTCAATGTTGGAGTTAAAGTTACTCCGCTCTCCCACGTGGCAGGTTGTGTTCTTATCCATGCGCCAAGATAATGAATGTACCCGTTTTGCGTTCCATCGTCTTTCCATAAGTCATCAGAATATTCGTGCGTTGACAATGTGCCAAAGGTCTGAACAGTTCCAGCTGTTTGACAAATAAACGAACCAACTGGAACATATTCCACAGTCACTGGAAACCCTGATGTGCTCTTAGTCAATATCGTTGGCGCAGACTTTAGTATGTAAACATAGTTTTTGACTGGAACAGCGTCCGTACCAGCTGTTAAAGCCAGGGTTAGAGCGGGCGTACAATCAATAGTAACCGGTCCACCATCAAAATATGCAACAACATCACCACCACCTGATTGCTCATATGTTAACGTTATGGTCGCGCCATCTGACGTAACTATGGCAGTTGGAAAAGTATCAATAGTGCCAATCATCGCGTTGAAAGCAGTTTGTAATACTTCAGAGCCTAAATTAGTATATTGAACGGTTCCAGCCGCACCGGCAGCATCGGCATAGGCCGTGGTGGCCACAAGGGTGCTGTTGTCGGCCGCTGATTGAGTTACACTTGTAATGTCACCATTAAACGCGCATGTGGGGGTATTGGCCGCCGTAACAGTAATAAAATCAACCCATGCAGCCCCGTCAACATCTCTGCCTCTGATTTTTAAAGTATCAGCAACAGTGTCGCCAGTATTGACAGTTTCAAGAAAAGAATCTTTCCAGCGAATAGCCACGGTTCCTAAATCGTCCGTGATATCGGTATCAGAGATAAGACTCGTATTGATGGCTACATTCGATAGATTATCAAGTTCAATTGTCGCGCCCAATGCTCCGATTGCATCTGCATAAGCCGTTGTAGCAATCTTGGTGCTTCCATCCCCTGGACCTTGAGTTGTTGACGTTACATTTCCAGATAGTACAGCGGTAGGGGGATTTCCAGCAGTCAAAGTCATAAATGAAGAAAAAGACGCTGCATTAGTGTCATAAGCTCTTATAAATAAAGCGTCTGCAACGGTGTCACCGGTCCCTAAAGATAGCGCATATATATGTTGCCATCTGATTGCCAAGGTGCCGAGGTCATCCGTCACATCTGTATCAGAAATAAGGCTTGTGTTAATAGCTACAGCCACCAAGTTATCAAGCGCTTTGCTAGCATCCCCGGCTGAGATATTATCATCAACATACTTTTTGGTGGATGCCATTAAATCTGTTGTTGGCGCTCCACTAAGGGTTAAGTCGCCTATCATTGTGTCGCCAGTCTTATCTACTGGAACGTAACCGACGCTAGTTGTATCTACCATAATATTTTCCTCAGACTACAGTCAGTATTCCGCCTGTGGCGATTTCCATCCAGGTTAAATCGGTAACAACGCAAACTATGGTAAGGTTGTCCCCCACCGCGTTGGAGTCTATTGTTCCACCAGCACCAGCTGTTGTCGCAACGCCCCCGCTCAACAATATTTGCTGACCTGCAGCTTGTGTTACTTGGAAGTCTCCCTGAATGGTGCCAACAGCAAGAATGCTTCCTACAGGAGATGAGGCAGGCAGGCTTATTGTTGTGGTGCCTGCAACATTGACCACATACCCCTGATTGCTAACACCCACCTGATTTCCGGTTATGACCGTCCAGGGCATTAAAAATCGTTGTAAAAATGCTGAATCAGCCATTATTAATCCTTATGATGTCTGCGCATAAATAAATATTTTTCCATTTACCCACGTGATACCGGGTGCAGTAAATCTCAATGATGTTACGGGGGTGGTATTGAGACGTAAAAAACCAATTGCTGTGGCTTTATATTGTGAATCTCCGCCATCTAAAAATGTAATCTCGGCATAACCGTTTGTATTCCTGGGAGACATTGGATCTGTAATGTAACCACAAATGTTTGCATCAACAGATGTGGCATATGTTCTGAATTGCACCATAGTGAGAGGGATATTCGTTGTGGTTCCTCCTGACAGTTGACCGGTATCCTTTGATGCCATAATTCGATATTGGGTGGTTTCATATACTACTGGCCCAGCACCTGTGCCATAAAACATCTGTACATGTGAGAGGGAGCTAAGCTGAACTCCCGATAGAACAAAGGTAATCTTTGTGTGATTAGCAAGAAATATATTATCGAAATCAATGTTTACCTCGCCGCCCACGATCACATGACTACCAATTAAAGTAGATGCTCCGCCCCCTGCACCACCATTTGCGTTTGGCTGTAACATTGGCCTATGATTTAATATCCAGGCCTCATCAGTAGCAACGGCAGATATAAGGGGCTTTGATACTGTTCCCGCATTGGCGGGCTCTGCACCAGCTGGCTTTAAAATTCCAGCTGCTAAATCATCTAAATAATATTGAGTTCCAGGAACAAGAACAGTCGTAAATCCTTTGAAGAACCCCTGATTTTGTAGAGCAAAATTGTTTGCGTCGATGCGATCAACCACCATACCAACCGCACGAGAATTTGGCAGTGTATTGGCCTGGGCTTTGATATAGGGTGTTTGTGGGGCCTCAGCCGCAAATGATGTTCTTACGAAATCTTCTACATTAAACCCATGATTGTTTTGGTTTATAATTTGAACGCTAGGGTTTGAATCTGCAATCTGCTTTGGCCTTTGCTCTAAAATCCAAGCATTTCCGGTATCTGTCGCATAAAGGATGGGTTTATCAAAACTATTGTAATCTGTGGGCTTAATAGCCGTAACGCCACCTAACGTTGAATCACTTAAATAGTAAAGTGTATTTTGTACCAAACCAGATAGCTTTGTAGTGTAACCGTTTGATTGAACGACAAAATTGTCATTATCAATTTTTTCAACAACGACCCCAATTGCGTTAGTATTGGCAAATGAGTCTGATAAAGCCTTGGTGTATTGGTTTACGCCACTGACCCTAATAACAGTACCAGCAATAAATCCGTGGCCAACCTGGTTAACAGTTAAGGTTGGTCCGTCACCAGTCCCAGCCGTTGGAGATACGCCACCATTTAGGATTTCACCACGATAGGGCATAATCCAACCTTCGTCAGTTCCAGTAGCAATAAGAACTGGTTTCGATACTTCGTTTATACCTGACGGTTCGGTTAGGGATGCTTCCCCACTTGTTGTGTGCGATAAAAAGTACACACTTCCTGCCGTAAGGGGAGCATATACAGCTGCTCCAAGTACGTCTGTCCATCCGGCTTCCGTAAGCGTAAAAGTATTCGTAGTTTTGGCCGTGACCATGCCGATTGATTCGGCATTCCCCGAAGTGTTTGCCTGAGCTTTTACATATGCCGCTCCGTCATACCTTAGCCAATCACCAATTACAAATCCGTGATTATTCTGAGTAACAGTGTGGGTTATATTTCCGCCTGCACTCGTACCATCAAAAATAGTATTTGCTTGATTTCTAAGTCCTACCGTTTCATCGCCTACGACTATATTGTTTCCAACCACAAACTCGCTAAACTTACGCGTTTTCTTTGCCATGACTAATCCTTAGATTGCGTAGAAAGCTACGACGATATCTCCACCGCCGATACTTCTAGCGTGGATAATGTCCCCTGCTTCGCAATATCTGGCGTTTGGTGCAAGCTCTGAACCCCCAGCGGCAAAAGCCGCACCAGCTGGCTCGTCTGCTACTGCATTAAGACGGACAAAAGTATCGGTTTCATCTTCGTAAGAAAATACAGCAATAAACTTATTTACGTTGTCCATTGGCTTGCCAAGAGAAGAGCCCCCGGGAACTGTTAAAAGTGTATCTGTGTCCGCAGCTAATGTTGCACTCCAAATTGTGTCGGAAAAGGGAAGGCCAAATCCTGATGAATTTTCGATCACTGAATTAATATTAAATAATGACATGAATAATTATCCTCTTATGCTATGCCGATTCTTGCGTCTGCAACATAATGAAATATCAAATAACTGCTACAAAGATTTATGGTATCGGTAGTGCCATTACTAGCAACCGTATTAGCTGCAATCGTGCTTGCTGTAACTTCGTAATAAACGCCTGTATCGCCTAACCCGGCCTGCGTCCAGAATGTGCTCAAGGTGACATCAGCATTGGCAGCTGTACCAGTTACAGTAACCCTCATTTTTGAGTAAACCCTGTCAACGGTTCCACTATTTGGCGAGTAAATAGTAATATCGGGAACGATGCTGTTTTTTTCAGCTTTAAATTCTATTGAGAATGCCTCTCCAACCAAATCAAAGTTAGGTCCAGCATCCTCAAGTGAGCTTTTTTGAGCTGCCACTATGGCATTTGGCAAGGAAACTGTGGCTGGAACAATTCCAGAGCCATAACTCTTCTCGTAATATCTTTGACATTCTTGTAATGATTCTTGCATGGATATGGGGGCAGGCCTTGTGGCGATGTCTCCACCACTTAATGTTATTGAGTGAAATTCAAGAACGTCAGTATTGGCCTGACTTGGGAATGATATAACGATGGCCATATTTGTAGCGGTTGTTACAGCCGCTATCCCGGCCATATCCCATCCATTAAAATCATAATCATTATAGTTTTCAACGTTAGGCGTGCTTGTTAAGGTAAACTTGGCGGCTTCTCCGTTCCTTCTGGGAACCTCCGCCCAAGTCCCGTTTCCTGCCGTAACAACTCCATTGACATCAATTGCTGAAACTAAAGAATCGTTTGTACCCCCTGTCATATCTGGAAGTGCAGCCGATGTATACCATAAGCTAACAGTTCCAATGACATCGTCACCCGTTGATTTGTTAGCGGCTATATGAATAGCTATTTCATCGTTTAGAGCCTCTCTTGTGACTGCCTGCTCTAAATATTGGATAAGAGCTATGCGGGTATCAACCACTTCTATGGTTATTTCTAAAGCGCCTGTTGCATGTCTAGCAGCAGAAAACCCAATGTCTATATCTTGAAATACAATTGTTTGGTCCCAAACGTAATCAGATTGATTGTCGCCAATAGCAGCGACAGCAAATACAGACCCCCATTGCGCTGGATTCTGGGCAAAGTTCCAACCAACCAAATAGGATGGTATTGGTTTTTGCTCCAGTTGTGGTTTGTAATAATGAAAAAGATGATCTACAACTCTATTTTGAGGAATCTCGTCAAAGGGTACGTTTAATTCATTGGCTGCCATGCCCACAGCTTGCACGCTTGTGAATGTGCTTGGCGTGGTAGGGTCAAGACTGATGACAAAATCAATACCGCCGCTTGGGGGGATTTGAGTATTATCACTAGGCTCTAACTGAACGGTGTTTCTATATTCTGCAAATACACCGCTGATATTTACGGCGGTTAATAAGACCTGCTCATTGCCAAGTGAGTTTCTATAAATCAGTGTGGCTGATGTGTTATGCGCCAAAGTTATATTTGAAGCAACATAGCCATTAGCTACCCCAACCTTTTTAGACCAAAGTCCAGGAACACCGTCTAAGTCTTGAATAAGCTCAAGAGCTGTGGCATTGGCTCCGGCTCCAATCGTAATGGTATAAGGTGGGTTTGTTGGGTATCCTAGACTACCTGCAACCGTGGTTCTGGTAACTATGATTGACCCGCCAGCGGTATGAACTACACGCACTTTCCAATCAGGGGCTATAGTAAATAGGGTTTCAGAGTTTCCTGTATAAGTAAGGGTCACAGGCGAATCAAACAACACATCTGAAAAGACAGGGTTAGATAGCTCGTTTGTGACACCTTGGCCTGCATCAGCTACAGGGTCATTGCCTGATGTTAAGTTGGGCCAAGCTTCTCTAGTAATTTGAGGTACGGCATTTTGGTCAAATGTGGCTATGTAATACAGCTGTAAGGTTGTGCCGTTATTTTCGTAAGGAAAAAAGTATACAGCTACGTCATTACCGTCAGCGTCCATCGGAGTACCTACAGCACTAAGTGTCATAGGATTGGGGAGTGGAGCATAGCAGTAATTTGGGGGTGCGCCAGTCAGCTCGTAAACGGGTTTTAGTAGGTTTCTGTTGTCATCCTCATAGAAGTAAACAAGGCCATTTGCTAATGGTAGACCTGTGTCTTTATCGACAAAGTATTGTTGTATACTAAGGTCTGTGATGTATCGTTCATCTAATCCTATTGCCATTATTCTTGGTCCCCAGGTTGGGTTGATCTTTGTACGGCCATACTTGTAAGGGAGCGTGTCAGCTTGTCGATTGGTTGTGCATCCTCAAGAAGAACATCAAGTTTTTTAAAGTTTTTCTTTTCGGCTTGTTTAATGGCCTCTCTAAATCTAACGTTCCATTTTGGATCTGTAATAATTTCTATGGATGCTTGGTCATATTTTCCGTCATATAATTTTTTAACAAACTGTTCGACCATCTTGGTGGATGACCTCATTTGGTCGACACCTGATTTAGCCTGTCCGTGAGCTGTTTTTGTAGTGTATGAGTTATGAAGGTTTTTTAAGGATGCCTTTAAATCTCTCATTCTAAGCTGGGCTTTTTTGTCGCCCTTTAATGCTTTATAGAAAAGATTGTATTGAGCATCATCCGCAAGGATTGAGTTATAGAAGTTAGAGCCAAAGTTATCAGTTTGACCTACAGCTCGGCCCGGTAACTTTCGTTGCATTTCATTTCTAACAATTCCACGCCAAGCCTCTGGATTCTGAGATTGAAGCTCATTCCTAAGCATATCTAAAGTTTTTTGGCTTGTTTTCTTCTTGTTGAATATGTCTGCACCGATAGACTCTAAATCAATATCTTTTTTGGTTGATATTTTACCTATGACGCTTTCTTTTATTGCGTCAACCTCGGGCGAGTTTTCTTCAAAAGTAGCTCGTGCCTTTTTATATGTTTTGCTGTGTTTGTCTGTAAGTCTTGTGAGCCTGTTTTTTGAATTTTCATATAAACGAACATCTGGCAATCGTCCCGCAGTCTTAGCAGCACCTATCTTTGCGTCTATTTCTCTTTTAACAAGGTCTAAAACTTTAATACTGTTAGCTTTGCTCCCGGCTATTTCTGCTTTATATTTGCTTCCATTAATAACCTGGTTGAATGCTCTTTCAATATTTCCATCTTTTTCTATAAGATTATTTATACTTTTGGCTGGTACAAGATCTTTCTTTGATGCCTCATAAAGTGGGTCGGCCTTATCTCTACGTGCGCCTATTTTATTTTCAATTATCTCACCTGCTGCCGTTCTGACATCTTCAGCATATGATTTATCTTTCGTGGAAACGATATCAAGGAAGTCATCAACAGAAGCTTTTTGAGCCTTCTTTTGATTTTGTTTGAATTCTGTAAGAGCAGCTGCCCTCTTTGGGATTCCCCCAAGTGAACCTTCAAATGTTCCCATTCCTGGGCTGCCTGTTTCTCCAGGGGTAAGTTGAATTCCAGCTCTCTGACCTGACATAAAGTTTTTATTTAGATTCTGGATATCGGTTGGCGTGAGAGATTCAATCATCTCTTGCATGAGCGCTTCTTTGTCGCCACTAAGCCGTTTATGAAGATTTCCAATACCTTCAGCCGCGCTTCTTGCGCCCCTTCCTGCACCTGCAACAGCGGGAACGGCTCCACCCATGGCAGCACCAATGCCACCACCCATTAAAGCGTTAGATAGTCTTGTGGTGTCATCTTCAGGGGTCATCAGTCCGGCTTCTAAAGCTCCTGCGCCTGCGCCTGCGCCTGCATGCTTTGCAACATTTGATAGATATCCGCCAGATTTAGGTGTTCGGCCAAACAGCTTGTTTGCTAGTTTTGAGGCTAAATTCAATCCTTTGGAGGCACCCTGATATGCAGGAACTCCGGTAAGCATCCCACCGCTAAGCTCTCCTACGGATACATTTTGTGGGAATCTTTCTCTATCACTTTGATATCGTTCAGAAAGATTTCTTTGATGTTGTTCAAACTTTGGACCACCACCCATCCCCATTAAGTCTAAAGCGCCTCCGGTGACTCTCTCCATAGGTCTGTTAAACCCTGAGAGCCTAGCGCCAAGCTGATCCATATAGCTACCACCTTCGTCTTGAAAGGGTAGGTTTTGGCCTAGACTTTCAAGCATTCTTTGTTGGGTTTGGTCGCCAGTCTCAGGTGCGCCAGATGCCCCGCGTCTTTCGATTTCAGCGTCAATTTCTTCTACTGAAAATTGAGGGGCCCCCTGTCTTCGAGACAATTCAGCGTCAATTTCTTCGTTGGTAAAAGCCATTGTTAACTTCCCCCTCGCATGGAAATTAATTCTTCGATGCTAAAAGATTCTATGCCACGTTCTCCAGGTTCTTGTTGTGATGAGTAATTCCCTTGACCTAGAATAGCGTCTGTTCTCGCCCTATTCATGTCCTTGAGAGCTTGGTGGACGTAGTTCATTCCTTTCTCATATACAGCTTGAGATGTAAGAATCTTGGATATTTTTGCATTGCTCATAAAGGATTCGGAAAGATCCAACATTGATGCGTGAGTGCCTGACGCGCCAGCCATCTTTAATTGGAGTCCGGCTTGGTCGGTGCCAAGGGCCAAGGCCCCAATATATTGACCTTGCTGATCTTCATTCATTCCAGACAGCTGGTTTTTAAGATGGTTAATGCTGTAGCCGTTCACAGTTCTAACGTTTGGACCAATCCCGGCCTTAACAGCCTCATGCAATACGCCTGCAGCAGCTTCATTTCCTCTTGCTTGGACCAAATTTTCTATAGTTCCACTACCAGGGGCATGAAGCTTTTTAAGTTTTTTCATGTCGTCTTTTGAGTATCCGGCATCGGCCAGTTGCTCCTTCATGTTCCTACCGTTATCAACGCCTTCATAATATTGCCAAGCTGGAATTCCCGCGCCCCTAAGGATGGCCTCCTTCTCTAGCTTTGCCGTTTGCGAACCGGCCAAGTCGGACTGGAAGTCCACTATCTGCTCTTTTCTTTGGAGGTTTACGCTCTCTTTTCTAGCCTCGGCTTCAAGCGCCTTAAATAGTGAGCTATCCTTGCCGTAAAGCCTTCCAGCCTCATCAACCATGGGCTGATATGGATTTACAAAACCGCCATCCGATGATTCTACGGGCGCAGCCTCACCCCCCAAGTCCCCACCCAAACTAGATACTAAGTCGGATGTTTCAGCTTGAGTAACCTGCGAACCTGTGCCGCGCTTGCCACTTTCAAGCTTTAACATAGCCGCAAGCTGAACCATTGGGTTAGTACTTTTAAGGCCTGGATGTTCCAGAGTTTGCTTAGATTGAGAAATGGCAAGCTCTCTCTGTTGAGCTTCATCTCTGAGCTTTTGAGGGGAAGCTCCAGTTTGCATGCCCTCACGCAAGGCTTCAGTCAAGCCTGAAAAGGGCGATGAATGCAGAGGCAGGCCTGCTAATTGTAAAAATCTTCCCATACATCCCCCTTATTAAAATATGCTAACTTTTTTGTCGCGGCCCATGGCCGCACCCAACATCTGCATGACACTCTTAAGCAGCTCATTCTTATTTTGATTCTTTTGAGATTGTCCTTGATATGCTGCACCACCCTGAGATGATAATTGTTGGGTGCCAATATCTGCCATATTAGTGCCAGCTTGGAAGCCTTGGTCCCTAAACCCACTAAGGCCCTGCATCCCTCGATCTTGTATGCCTAAAGCTCTATCAATCCAATCAAATTGATCTTGAGCTTGAAGCCCTTGCAGCATTTCGCCCTGTTTATATTGATCGTAATCTGTACCACTATATCCACCAGCTGCAGCATTATTTTTCAAGATGCCCATCATTCTGTCTTGGTTAAATTGAAATCCAGCGCTAGGGTCGTAATCTTTAAAAAGCTCGGCCAACATTTCGTCTGGATGTTGGGCCATTTGCTGATACTGGGGCATAGTTGTATCAGTAGCTTGTTGCCCTTGCTGAATGTAAGGATCTAAATATTGCGCACCTTTGCTCTCAATATTAGCCAAATAAGGCATCGCTTCATCAGCTGCATTCTTTCCACTAAAAAATCCCATATATCACCTATGCACTTGTAATTGTTTCTGTTACGCCGTTAGTGGCACCCACTGGGTCCGCTGCAGTTACAACAAGTTTCAACTTACTCATGGTGGTATCCATGAAGACTGTACCCACTCGAAGAACTGGCTTTGATGTGCTTAGTAGCAAATTAGTAATTTGTGCTGAAGTAAACTCTTGGTTGTAAATGCCATCTTTTAAGCTGTTTACGAGCTCCTGGTTTAAATCCTGATGGTAATCATCGTTATAACCAGCAATTAAAATTGGTATATTCATTATTTTCTCGCATCCAAAAATCCGTCACCCACAACCACACGTCCAGCATCCCAAAATCTAAACTTAAGAATCATTTCATTGCATGCACCAAGACGATTCCACATTAAAATATTTCTTCGATGACCAAGCCTGTTAAGCTTCCTACTAACCGTATTACTAAAAGATATGCCACCATCTATGGAGAAACTTAAATCAACCCTGGGCTGATACATGCGAACCAAGCAGTCATCATCTAGGCTGTCTTCAGGGATGACAGGCACCCCGTCTTCAGTGATAACCATGAGCCCGTCTTCAGTGATGATGTATTCAAAGCAACAATTTTGCTCAAGGCGGTTTGTATTGCCTTGCTCAATAAGAATGGTAACCTGGTTAGCTATAAATCGTGTTGTTCTGGCTGACCTGATAGGGCTACATATCCTTAATCTTTGAATTTCATGTTCACAATCTGGATCTTCTATCGGGTCCAGTCCTGGTACATTCTCGTTTTGGGTTGTTAGCTCGGTTGAAAGGCGATACAAAGACGCATTCTTTAATGATATGAAATAATCTTTTCTATCAAAGTTTACGATCTTCCTTGCTGGGAAATAGTTAAGCTGATAATCACTGAGGTGATAAAATTTATCTTCATTAAAATCATAGGCCAATGATAAATTGTCTTCATCATCATAAAATGTTATCAAGTAAAATAGGTGACCATCTTGACGGTAGAAATCAGCGCTGGCTCTGTCAGGTCTTTTTATGTTCTTAAGAACATGATCTATCCCATCGGTTGATATCCTTCGCGCTTGCTGGCCACTGAAATCAATCAATACTGGGTCGTTCTTCTCATTGAAGCCTAAGAATGTTACGTGCTCATCATTTGAAGCCAGAGTCTCTATGCTAGCCAATCCATAATCGATATTGATGTAGTTATTTCTCTGATAGGTTTGAAGTCCACCAGGTACGTTTTGATGTATCTCAGTAACAGTCTTACCAAACACCAAAACATTGGCTGATTGGTTAGGTATTCTCTTGATGGCTATGGGAAAGTCTGGCTTTGTTTGTAACCCAAAGTTAGTATCCACCCCCGTCAATTCTTGTATCGTAGTAGCGGCATTAGGTTCGTAGGCATACCACCTTGAATCTGTGCCCGTCATGTTAGTGTTACCAAACAAGAAGTGAGTATTATGATACTCAACATAACTTGGAACTAAATTACCACTACCTAGAGCCCCAGCTGTTTGTATAAGCAAGTTTGGAGGCAAAGAAGAATTGTATATATAAGCGTTAACTCCATCCACCAAGCATATTTGATTTGCTAGATTCTCGTCTACATAGACCTCACCTGATTGCGTCTCAAGTGTTCCAATTTCTATCCTGACAAGATTCTTGTCAATCCTAAAAACGACAGAATTAACAACGGCCAACAGGAAATCACCACGTGAAGAATAGAATAATGCTCTACCTTCTCCTTCAGGGAAAATATCTAATACCCGCTCCCATCCGGCAAAAGGAATCAGGTACCCGTCAGAGACATACATATTGTATGTTTTTGCTAAGGATATCTTAGGGTACACGCCAAACGTTGATGACGCGGAAACATCAATAGGCAATTCTTCAGCGTTAGGCGTTCTTAGCATTAAGTCGTCCATCCACCAAAGTTAGCAATCGCGTAATTAGGAGAATTACCGTAATGGTCCAGTGCTGACCTTTTACGAGTAGTCAAATCCAAAGGAGCCGAAACCTTGTCAATTTGTAGCTCCATCTTTTCAAGCTGTCTGGTTATTTCTCCAGGGACAGAATAACCAAAATCAATGCATAGCCGGTCAGCCAAAATATATTTTAGGTAAGAGATATAAAATCTGTCTAAAGTAAGCTCTAAATCTTGATTCAAAGCGACACTAGCTAACCTGAATCGACCCCATAATTCCATGGTGTAAACTTTGTTCGGTATAAAGTACATGAATATAGCTGCACCACCGAAACGTCTTTCAACATGGTAATTAAACGGCAAAGACTGAACATTGTTGGCCCTGCTTGAGCCAAAGTATTTTTCACGACTCTGCCAGTTCATTCGATATCTGACAGTTTCAAGCTCAAACGTTAATGTTTCAACATCAATC
>SDBT01014688.1_pt1 | contig 12470 bp, 15 predicted proteins | sample 2277101 | NCBI WGS metagenome assembly SDBT01 (sample SAMN10404973, study PRJNA504765) | marine sediment metagenome | isolation source: marine sediment core GS10_PC15, 103 cmbsf | place: Arctic Ocean: Southern Knipovich Ridge | collected 2010
ACCGGTGGTCGACTCATCATCCCCACAAATTGCCACGATGATGCAAGTCCAAAAACTGGCGGGAATGCGTCCCGACGAGGTCACCATCATCCGCCCTTGCGATATCGACCGGGATGGCGACGTCTGGATGTATCGACCGGACAGCCACAAGCTGGAGTGGCTCGATCAGGAGAAGGAAATCCTGCTCGGCCCGCAAGCACAAGAACTTCTGATGCCATGGCTTGACGGCAGAAAGCCGACGCAATATCTTTTCTCGCCAAGGGAAGTGGCGGAGGCAAATGCCCGCGAGTTGGAGAAGCGGCGAAAGGAGCCCAGTTCAAAGAAAGTGCGACTCAGCAAGAAGAGGCCGCCTCGTGAACACTACGACGACCGAGGATACCGCCAAGCCGTGATTCGGGCCTGCGACCGGGCGGGTGTTCCGCAGTGGTCGCCCGGTCGGCTTCGCCACAGTGCGGGCACCGATATTCGCCGCAAGTACGGTGCGGAGGCTGCCCAATTAGTCCTGGGCCATCGGAATCTCTCGACGACGGAGATCTACGCCGAGAAGAATCGAGAGCAGTACGAACAAATCATGAAGGAAATCGGATAGAATAGGAGACGCCCCGTCGCGTGGCTGGTTGCCGGAAACAGCATCACCCTTGCCCAGCAAGGTGCGGCCCGCGACGGGGCTCTATTTGACGATTCCCCGTCGGCGAAGAATCTCGGTTGCCCGCTCAGCCCGCTTCTCCGGCGAATTGTGTTTGGCTGGGCCAGGCTTGTTCGGAGGGTTTGGATTTGCCGGAATGCAAGATTCGGTGGGCGGGTCATCGTCGCGGAGTCGGGCAAAGAGCCTTGCCAACGCCTCCATGCTCGTACAGTACGTCCCACCGATTCGGATATACTCAAGCCGGACTCTTTTTCCTCGCTGGCTACGGCATCCCTTCCTGGCCCACCGCTGCATAGTCCTCAGTGACACATGATTATTGCCCTGAAGCTTGGGCAACTTGCGAGCCGCCTTGGAAAAGGTCATGCAGTCTTCCTTCAGGAGGTCGTACCCAGTATCGTCTGCTGGATTCGTTGTGTCGGCCATGTTGGTGTTGGGGGTTGGGTAGTGTTGCAGTTCAGGTATTTCGCCGTGTTCACTGTTTCGGAAAACCGGTTGGTCTATTCCGGCCTTCCGGGCATGCGATTATGATGTTCGGGGAAGCTGGCCCAGCGGAGGTCGAGGGTTGGGGGCAGGGACTGCGTAGCACCGCACATGTGCGGATTGAGGGATATCGCAAATCCACCTCCATTGCCCTCGGCCTCCACTAGGCTGCTTCGTTTCGTTGTCGAACGGCGATGGTCAAGGCCAGTCAAATCGTTCATGATTGAGCGGGGTCTCTGTCGGGACCAGTCGTCGTCTCTCGCTGTCACACTCGCAAAGTGCTCTTCAGCAACTGAAGTCCAAGGTAGTCAGTAACGGGAGTTTGCATCAATAGTCTTCGGAAAGGTTTCTTTCGAGTGGCCAAAAATCAGGCTGCCCACACCTTGAATGCTTGAACCTGTTGATGCACACGCGTGTCGGTAGCTGGATGCGATCAAGACTGGGGCAGTGGCGTAAGTGCTTGTCGGAGAAAGTGTTACGTACTGCCCTGGGATTGCGTTGTCGTGATGTTTGGTCGGCTTGTTTTGTGTGACAATACGAACATGACACCGCCGTCGGGCAAATGGCAGGTGTCAAAGTCGTCGAGCCATCAAACGGCCTTTGGAGGCAGGATGCACCGAAAGCCCTGCAAAACAAGGCCTTTGCTGGTCTTCAGCCGTCGAGCGTGCAAGTGCAAATTCGAGTCTGCAACCTGGCATGCAACGCAAATGGTGATCGTTGACGGCACAGGAGCGACTATGCCCATCCGCAGCAAGAATTGACTGACGGCAAGGCGTAACATGTTGCGTGGGAAAAGGATAGGTGCTACTAAGCGAATACTCTCCGAAGACCTCGCGGTCAGTGTTTGGAGATGAACGCGATCTCCCGGCATGGGCAACCATAACGCATCGAAATCGTCGAACACTCCGTCGGTGTTTGGCGGTACTTTCGTGGTCCTCACCAGAATGCCGGAACTGATTGCCGTAGTAAACGGCGAGGTATTGGACCTGCTCGACAAACGCGATGTGTCGCGTTCTGGCTAGTCTGCCACAATTGCCAGCGTGGAATCCGTGACTGAAGGGAGGCCGGGGCATGTGGCAGATTTGACCGAGCTTGGTCGACAACGGGCTGTTTTTCAGCAGCTTTGGAAGTGAGTTGATTAGCCAAGTCACGGCAGGTGGTCATTGCAACGATAATGGAACGAGAAATCGTTCAGACAGCTTATGCTTGTGTCGTGGGGAATACGCATCCGACGGATAATAAATGGTCGAGCGTTCCTCGAATGGATATGTCTATTTTCGGTGCGGCTTCGCGGGCACGTTTACCGACTTTTCGGACAATGGAATCGTCTCGACCATGTCTGAAAGTAGCACGGGTGGAAATGCTAAGCAAACTTTTTCAAACGCTGTTTGTTTGGCCAGAAGCCGGGTAGGCGGTCGCATCATGCGACCGGTGAGATGCTCGGCGGTGCCGACTCAAGAATCGTCGTGATTCGGGGCACTTGCGAGGGCCTTTTGGTCGCAGATCCAGCGGAACATCTCCTGGGCTGCGTGGCCGACGGCCAGTAGGTCGCGGTCGGAGAATGACGTCGAATCTTCCCACTCGTCCGTTGATTTGTCGCGATATGAAATAGTGAAGGTGGTGTTGTAAAAGTATCCGGCCTGGGTGCTGTTGAGCCAGCAAACGGCCTTAACGTTGCCGCATCTTATGACGTGGACGGGTTTGTTGTTCGTGTTCATCGTAACCTCCTATAAGTTGTTTCCAAGGAAGTTATGAGTCAAAGGGCCGCCGATGTGACCTATTCGCCGAACTGTCGTCGATATTCAATCATGGCCCTTTCGACCAGACCGCTCAGCGAACAGCGAGCTTCCCATGACCGGTCACGGTATTCGGCAATCAGGCTGCTGGAAATCCGTAGCGTCGCCTTTTCTTTCGTGGAACGACCATCGCAGGATTTGCCGGGAGGTCGGCCAAGTCGGGCACCTTGGGGATTCTCATGTTTCGGCTGCCGGTCGACGTTGGGACGTCGGCCCGTCTCTCGCGACGGGGCCGATATCAGGTTGCCGAGAACGCCGTCTATGCCTTCGAGTCGTTTTCCGGTCATGCGATGAGCGTCCTTAATCGCTCGACGACTTCGGCGTAGTCGTCCAGGGCGTTGGAACGTTTTAGTTTCATAAGCGTGCCGCCGGTCGTTGCGTAGAGCAATCGGGCGTCTGCCCGAACCGAGCCGAGGATATTGTGGATCCGCCCGATTTCTTCCTCAACGCGGCCAGTGATGGAACGTCTTCGGTGGCAATTCGCCAAAATGGTCCCAAGTACCGTCAGGTCGGGATTGGCTTGCTGCTGGATCGCACGGACCGTCATGTCCAGGTGGACAACGGCGTGCAACTCGAACCCGCCCGGTTGAACGACGACGATCAGACCGCCAGCCGCACAAAGGCAGTTGACGGCGAGAATGCCAAGCGACGGCGGGCAGTCCAGTAGAACGACCGTGTCCTCTGGCAATCTGGTTTTCTCCAGAGCAGTACGCAAGAAGTATTCGCGTCCGGGCTCACCGATGAGTTCGCTTTCCAACTGCGACACCGCAATGCTACTGGGGCTCAAAGTCAGGTTGTCGCCGATTTCGTTAATCGGCAAGCCAGTTCGGTCCCTGAGCGAGAAGTACAACCGATCTGCGGGGTCCCTTTCGCCGAACGTTCGCGTCAAACTGGCCTGCGGGTCCATGTCGACAAGATGCACCGCCATGCCGGACCGGCCAAGCAGCACGCCGAGGGCTGCGGCCGTCGTAGTTTTTGCCGTGCCTCCCTTCTGGTTCGCGATAGCAATGATTCTCATGATCCGGATCAGTAGCACGCTCCGACGACGTTGTCATCAGCTTTTCTGGCTTTGCCGAAATGCCAGCTTTTCGGGCCTAATGGCATTGCGGGCCTTTTCAAGTCATCACGCCGTGCAGGCTCAACGGTGGCATTGCCCGAAGAGAAGGGAAACCGGACAGGATTCTATTGGGAAACGGGGCAGGAACATGCAGGGAAACGGTGCAGGACGATTGCCCTGTTTGCAGTGACACCGTGCAGGCCCAGCCGGGATAACCGCCCGACAAGAAAGGGGTTGCGTGGCGATCAACTATATGTTCTTAAACATAAAAGAAACCAACAACAGGCATTCTATGTTCTGTTGCTCTATTTGATGGTGGGAATGGGCGGGGGAGATTCACAGAAAAACAGAGGGATCACGGGTTCGGCCGAATTCAGTATTGGCCGGGATAAGTTGAATCTGGCCGAGTTCCCAATGGCCTGTTTGGCCGATCGGGTTCCCGCCGGGTGCGAGGCGCTGGTGTTCGAGGACACAATCTGGGACAAAGGGCAAGGAAAGCACGTTGCTCGGCGGCTTACTATTACGCCGTGCGGCACGTTCGGATTGCCGACGGCCCTGGATGATGAAGTCATCTTGGGCCTGGTCCAGCTAACGAGGGCTGACGGATTCACAAAACGTCGCGTCAAGTTTACACGCTATCAGTTGCTTCGCATGCTCGGTTGGCGGATAGAAGGGAAGAGTTACGCAAGACTGGACAAGTCGTTGCTGCTTTGGCTGGGTGCCACGTTGCATTACGACAATGCGTGGTGGGACAAGCTCCAGAACCGTTGGGTAGACGAACACTTCCATCTGCTTGATCGCGTGACACTGTGGCAAGAGTTGGCGTCTCCGGAAAAACCGGCCGGGCGGGGTCGGAAGTCCGCACCGGCATCATTCACTTGGAACGAAATCGTATTCCGCAGCTTTCAGGCCGGATACATCAAGAAGCTGGACATGGAACTATACCGAAGCCTCCGCCGGCCAACAGCAAAAAGGATGTTTCGATTCCTCGACAAGCGTTTCTACCGAAAACGGCAAATACCTTTCCCGCTACGTTGCTTCGCACACGAACACATTGGGCTGAGCCGCTGTTACGATCACCGGCAATTGAAACGTCGTCTGGAACCGGCCATTCGGGAATTGGAGAATGCCGGGTTCCTGGAGGCGATGAACCCGGTGGATCGATATGCTAAAGATACTCGCGGGTTATGGAACGTCACGTTCATCAAGGCACGCCAGAAACGGGGTGCCGAACAGAAGGTGCCAAGTGTCTCGGGGCTCGAATTGGAATTGGTCAACCGTGGAGTTTCCTCGGAGATGGCCACCACTCTCGTCCGAGAAAGTGACGAATCCTTGATTCATGAGAAACTCGAAGCGTTTGACCGCCTGCGACGGGAAGGCTCCAAGAACGTGTCGAAGAACCCGCCCGGCTACTTGGTCAATTCAATACGCAAGAACTACCAGTCCGAACAACAGCCTGTCACGGAGACGGTCGACGTGGACAGTTCCTCCGGGAGCGTAGCACGGAAAGAGCCGAAGAAGTCGCCGCCCAAGCGGTCCGACAAGCGAGCCCGTGCCGAGAAGGCAGAGCAACAGAAGGTCACGGCCTACCGGTCGCAACTCTCGCCTCACGATGCCGTACAACTGGAAAAGGAAGCCTTCGAGCAGGCGGCCTCCGTGTCCCTGGACGGTTACCAGCGTGCATCCGTCTCCGTGAATCACCAAAGGCTTGAGCAGTACCGCGAAATCATTATCGAAACGCATGTCCGCAAGATTCTCGGGCTCTCCTCGAAATAGTTGCCGCCAAAACGTGCTTTAGAACGCTGTTTGATGTATCCTGGCCAGTGCAGAACGATGTTCTGCGGTCGTCAGTGACGCAAACGTACGCTGCGGCCTTCCGATTGGGCAGCACGCCCGGCAAACCTGACCACCAATCAGGCTAAGGGGATGGGGTTAACCAACCATCATGTGCTGTGCCGGTAGAGCCGGATGCGATGAGAGTCGCTTGTCCGTGCTCGACGGAGGCTCGTGGAAGTAATCCGGCTGGTTCTGTATGCCAGGCGACTAATATCCACGTTCGATCCGATGGAATTCTCTATGATTGACGTCCTTGGAACAAGGGCGATGCAGACAGACTTTGGTGGATGGGGCTATTGCCCTCCATCGAAGCCGTCATGCTCAAAGCGGGTGAGCAGCCACAAGGCCGCAAATCCTCCCATGGGGTTCGGGGTCATGGACCTCGTTCAACGTGTGCCGCTGTGGGGAGCCTTCGACTGGTGACAGTCGAAGCCGGGCCTATGACCAGGCTCGGGTACTTCAGTAAAGTCTGGAGACGTGAATAGCTCAACCATGAAAGGCCCGTAAGGGCTTAGCGGTAAGCTGCTCGGGAGACGATGCCGAAATGTGCATGAGGAACGCATATTCGCTGCTGGTGCCGATGAAGAGCCCTGGCTGATGGGTAAGGGGGGTTTTCTGTGTTCTAACCCCTGAAATGCGATTTCGTCCGTCTGGGACGATTTCGCGAAACTATGCCGTGGTGGAAACCCGGACATACGGCCAGTGGCCCGCAGATTAAACTCTGCTAGTCACGTGAATCGAGCGGTGATGAGTATGGCTAATGCAGGAAGGACTCTTGGTGCCGGGTTGGTTCCCGGTGCCTGCCTTTGGTCGGGCAGGTGATTGAAACCCTGGAGTCTGGGAGTGTGGCCTGATTAGAAGTCGGGGAAACTCGTAGCGGAAGCTATGGGCGGACCCGAGCGGTGTTGCGGCAAGGCAGTCGCAACCCGTTGGCGTGTTCACGGGTGGTGCCGGACACATCTTGCTTTCACCGAATGAATGTTCGTTCGCGAACGCATTGTACGGTGGAAGTTGGAAACCACGACGAAAGGGCTGACCGGCCTATGGGCCGATCGGAAGGTTGGGCGGTTGCGGGAATTGTCCCCAGCCGCCGGAATTCTTGGTTGAAGGTGATGCGGCTACTGGAGACCGTTTTGGGAAAAACGATCTCTTGTGGCAGTGAAGTGGCGATGGACACTCGACGTGTACCCAGTACATGGCGAGTTCTGTCCCGAGGTTTTTTAAGCGGAACGCCTATAAACTGGCGGGGTCCTACTTGGAATACAGTAGAGACCCCGCCAAGGCGACCCGCTGAGCGAGGTTCTTGCGAAGGTAACACGGTTCTTGCCAAGGTTACCGTAGCGTCCCATAAAGGTTCTTGTCAATGTGACGGGACGCTACGGCGAAGGTTCTCGTGAGCGGAGTGACGGCCTGGGGTTAGCCGATAATAACCCCACTCTTTTCGGTTGCCGTTTCTTCTGGTGGCTGCTTCGTCGTGTTAAGAATGGTGCCGGGGGGAACCGGCACCTTGGCGATTAGTTGTCCAAATTGTCGAGCAGGTTCTCTGCAATCTCTCGCCAGTTCACCGTGTCGAAGGCTGCCTGCAACAGGTCGGAGTAAACCGATGCTTCCATGTCTGGAGCGGCTTCCGTGATTTCCTCCTTGAGTTGTTCGGCCAGATTGTATCTGGCGGAATCTCTGGAAGTCCAGACACCGTCTCGAACCATCTCGCAGTTGGCCGACTCTTCGGCTTGGCGTGCCGCTTCCTGACGCCAATAGCCGTGCGTCGCTTGGTCGTTGTCGATCCATAGGCTGACGGCCCAAGTCTCGTAGTTCGTCCACCCGTTGTATCGTTCTTCTTTCGCCGTATCTGCTGTGTTCTGATTGTTTGCCACTTTGTTTCCCCCTAATGGTTTGTGTTTCTTCATTCACCCTGGATGCTGAAGAAACACAAACCATTGGGGGAAACTGCGGACGGCATCTTGCCACGGAGACATAGACGGGCGAGATCGGTGCAAGTGCGGTGACAGTCGGAACGGCTGGCACGACTCTTGCCCTCGCTCCTGCTCGACGTGGCGATGCCCGCCGATAAGGCAAACAATCAGAACACAGCAGATACGGCGAAAGAAACTCGACGTGGTGGGAGAAAGCTGCGAATCCCAGGCGGGAGCCGAGAATCAGAAATCGAAGACGAGTGTGATAGGCTAGTGTTGTCAGTGAGTTGGCCGCGAAACGGAAGCATTCTCGAACGATGTTCCGATCCGTGGGCATGGAGTATCGTTGTGAAGCCACATCACCGACTGGATTCGTGCAACAACTGGTAAGCTGCTATCTGCCGCATGGATACTGGTTCTACGTCTCCGGGTGCATCCCTGAGCACAAGGACCCGCGAATTGTCGACGAAAAGCTACTCGACAAATATGGCATCAGCCTCTCCCGGTCGTCACGAGCACGGAGAAAACGAGTCGGCATTGCGAACATCCACTACTTACGGCATGGACGGTTCTTCGTCCTTCTCGCCACGCACGGTCATCACCCGTTCTACGACGAAGAAGCCGAGAATATCCAGGATGTTCGCCGCGTGCCCATCAAGTTTGACGGCTACTCGATCAGCGTGAAGAAGGGTGGGTATCGGCGGAAGCCATCACCGAAGAGTCCGGCGATTCCTGACGACAAGTGGCGAGTTCGAGTCCAGATCGGTCGCGAGCCATATCGCGACCTTACGGCGTATTTCCTGGACATCGCTCTACTACGCACCGTGGAACAACTGAGCCGAGACCTTTTCAATCTCCGATTCGAGCCGTACGCTCCGGTTCGGCAACAAAGTCTCAACATTTTGCGATTGGTAAATAAGGAGAGGAAGGCCGCCGGTCTGGAACCGGTCAGTGCAAAGGTCCTGCGTTACCAACGCAACATCGTCCGCCCGTTCGAGACGACCGAGCCAAGGGCAAAGAAGGGAAGGAATCTCGAAGACGTACCGCGTCCCTCGTTAGATGGGCTGCCGCAAATTCTATTGGATAAAGGCATTGCCCGATGATGGCCGAACCGTATAATAGATATACATGTGTACCCTGTCCACAACGGCGGTCGATTGAAGAGAGAGGTCGTGTCCGTGAAACACGTACGGTCCAACGATGAGCGAGTTGTCCGAAAAGAACTTCGGCCTGCTGATCGCGTACGTGTTGCCCGGATTCGTCACGCTATGGGGAATCAGCCTTTTTTCACCGACGGTCGATTCATGGATAACAACTTCCCAGCACGGTGCCCCGACAGTCGCCGGGTTCCTCTACGTCACCCTCGCCTCACTTGCCGCCGGTCTGACCGTCAGTGCCATCCGCTGGATATTGATCGACAGCTTCCACCACGCCACCGGCGTGAAACCACCACACTGGGAATTCGCCAACCTCGACGACCGGCTCCAAGGATTCCTGGCCCTGGTCGAGAATCATTACAGATTCTATCAATTCTATTCAAACTCCCTGATCGCCGGAGCCCTCACTTTTGCAGTCCACTTCGCATCAACCAACATCAGTCTCTGCCAGCCAAGTTGGCCAACCGTCGGATTCATCCTGCTAGAAATCGTCTTGCTCGCAGGATCCCGTGACGCACTACGGAAGTATTATCAACGAGTAGAGCGTCTACTCGAAACCCCCGAAGCCCCAAAAAGGAGCGACGATCATGACCAACGGATTTCACCAGGAGAAGAAGACGACCGCGAAGACCGTCACCAAGAAACCCGAAACATCGAAACGCCCACCGGATGACAAGCAAAAGGAACGATCGGACGCCCGCTGAGCCGTCGGCTTTTTCCTGGGCCGTTTCCTGAAAGCACCGAATCATGATGCTCCCGCCCGTCGCTTGTCGACCGGCGGGAGCAGCCATTTCTTTGGGCCTGCCGAGATCCGCCAAAGGTGCTCTTCTGTCGAGACCGAGCGGAGGTCGAGTAGTCTCCTTTCCGATGGACATCGCCACATTTCACGGCTTGACATGCCGTGAGCCAAGGTATTTGTACGGGCTTTTCTGGTGATGAAACTCTTCGAGCAGAATTGCCCTCAACTGGTCTGCATCGAGCAGGGACCAAGTGGTTGTGTTGGCTCGTCCTTCGTCAGTGTCCGGAAGGAAATCGAGGCCGCCGGGGGCATCAATTCCGCATTGGTCCGTAATGATATATCGATCGTGAAAAGTCTTTCCGCCTGGTTTTCGCTTCCAAACGAACACACGGAAGGAGTGTCCAGTGTGCCGAGCGACAGGCACTAGGGCACGTTCCCAGCGATTTAAGCGGTCGTCTTTCGATTCGCGATATTCTGCTGGACCGAGAGACTCCGGATCTCCCGCGTGGATGTGAATCGTGCCTGGAGAATGGCAACCATCACGTTTTCCCAAGAGGTCGGCACAGTGTTGGATCGTCTCAAAGAACCTGCCCTCACGACAAGACATGTACGGATCAATCAACGTCACTCTTTGAGCATAGCGAACGATAGGGGCCAAGTGCGATCGTAGTTCAGATTCCGTCTTCGTGAATCTGATAGAACGCTTGCGTCCAATCCAGCAGTCGGCATCAAGGGCAACAGACAGTTGAATCAGTATGTCGTCTTCCAGTTCCGACAACTCGACGTAATCATCCGATGAAAACACGGCCGACAGTGGGTTGTCTTTGTCATCTCGGTGCCGCTCGATGGACCAATGAAGCCATCGAAAGTCATCTCCGTCGAAATCAGCGGAACCAGCAGGATGCCTTACGAGTCGATTGCGATTGTGCAGTACGCTGAGACACGACTCTATTCGATCACGCACATGAGCCGGAAGGTCTTTGTGTGCCTGGCTACGTCGAACGTGCGTCATCCACTCCCCGGCGTGCAGGTTGGCCAACAACCCGTTGTCGGCCATGCCGCGTAGCAACTCGACGAGAACGATGCCAGCAGGCCTCGTCTCGTTAATGGCCTCCGGCTCAAATGCCTCTGGTGTTATTGCGAAGTGATACAGCACTGCTAGTTGCCTTACTCGGTGAATCTTTCCCGGAAGCCTTCTTCAAAGAAGCCGTTGGGCCATGGGTCCAATAATTGCCCCTGCTCGCTCAACTCAAGCGCCGTTATCACTGTGGCCCCTTCGTACATTTCCACGTAGTAAATCGCCACGTCCTCCGATCGGACGTCGGGCAAATGAGCCGGGAGCTTCGCTTCGGCGGTCTCTCGTATCCGACGCATCAACCGCAACGGAAGCAACTCGCTGTGGGTTTCGAGCAACAACGTGTGCCGACGTGTGCCCAGTGCCGCGTTGATGAACAGATCGCCAAGCTCGGCTTGAAGCCTTGGGTGCAGCAGAAGCTCCGACTGATCGATGGCTAGCAGTCGGTTCCTGCCGTCCAGGACCGTGACAATAACGGGGACGACTTGCGAGATGCCGACACCTACATCGTGCAGGCTCAGTTCGATGTCGCTGTCGTTTGGAACGATCACTATACGCGAACGCGTCGGAAGGCCGTCAAGAGGAAAGCGGGCTTCCTCGTCGGCTTCGTCGAAAGCCCGGCCCGTCTGGAGCTTGACGACTAGCTCGTTGCTCAAGTCGAGTTCTTTGTAGCGTCGCCGCTGCAAGTGGCAACCGGCGTCCAACCGGTCCTCGTCGCCCAGCCATTGGCTGACTTCGTCGACGAATTTGTCTTCGGCGGTCTCCAATAGGTCCCAGGCCCCGAGCCCCGAAGCCCACCGCGACGGGTCCGGGTACTGAGGAGGCGTATGTCGGCGTTCCGGGATCTTCCGCAATGGACCGAGATAGCGGAGTTCACGCAAATAGTCGCGGAGCAACTGGCCAGGGCCGACAACAAGGCGGCTCAGGATCGCGTTAATCTCCATGTTATCGCTCCACAACTCTTCCTGGTCGGAAGCATCGAGTGGAGAGTTCTTTTCGCGGACGCTTGAATCATCACGAAATTCGGATAAGCCAAGCCGTTTTCCCCATTGAGGAAGGGCGTCCGGCTGTTCGTCAACCGGTTCGCCTAGAAAAACATCCTCGTGCGGCCCGACTGCGGACATACGCCGCACCTTATTCAGCATGTAGAGCAGCCCGGAGTACGTGCCGTCATCTTCATCAGTGGGCTCCCAGGCGTCGTATTCGGTGAACCGGGCCAAGTCCTTCCGCTGAGCCAGAATCGGATGGTTCACGTCGACGTCGGCCAGTTCAGCGATGCGTCGGCCCGGTTGGCTCGTAATCCGAGCAAAGGCTTTGGAATTGTAGCCGACTTCATACTCGGCCACGAACGGGCTGCCGAGCAAATCGCTCCACGCCACGGTCACCGCCGCCCAGCCGTCCGTGATGCCGCTGTACAGGTCGGTCAGTTCGTCGTACGGGTTGTAGTCTTCCTTCGAGGGGTATTCGGGCAGATCGTCTTCGGTCATCCGCATATCGACCTGAATGCGGACAGGACGACGGACGTCGTGCCCATGCACGAAGTTCTCGAACCCGCCCAGGTCGACGAACTCGCCACCGGCGATCGTTCGGTCCGGACTGAGATTGCGTCGCTCGAAGATCTCCCGAGCGTAATGCAACGCGTGCAGGATCGTACTCTTCCCGGCACTGTTTGGGCCAAACAACAAGGTCAGCGGCTTGAGCTTCACTTCAATCCGCTCGCGGACGCCCTTGAAGTTCTCGATGGCGATTCCAGTGATCACAAGGTTTCTCC
>SDBT01014689.1_pt1 | contig 12470 bp, 29 predicted proteins | sample 2277101 | NCBI WGS metagenome assembly SDBT01 (sample SAMN10404973, study PRJNA504765) | marine sediment metagenome | isolation source: marine sediment core GS10_PC15, 103 cmbsf | place: Arctic Ocean: Southern Knipovich Ridge | collected 2010
CCAGCGCGTTCCGATCCCCTGGCTTCGCGTATCGGACGACATCGCGCAACAGGTACCTCGTGTATCGGGTCTTACCTTTTTTGCGGATTTCGCCCTTCGATACCATTCGGGATAGTTTCACTCTTGAGACGCCAATTGCCTGGGCATCGCCAGAGGATATCCAGCGGCTACGAGGGTGCGGGTCTGCCCTGCCCTGACAGCGATTGCCGAGGTGGGACACTAGATCCTCTGGCTGGACGGCAATGTCGCACTCAGGGCAGCGCGTTGGAGGCTCGTGGGGGCGGTTATGGGCCTCCTTTTCCCGCAAGCTGAGGTTGTTGTAGTGCTTAGTCATCGTGCTGCTTCAGCTCAAACACCCCGAGCAGCGCCTGTGCCTGGTTCCTAGCGCGCTCCTCTGCCCTGGACTCGTCTATGATGCCTTCGTTGACGAGGACCATCAGGCCCGCCTTGAGTGTGCTCACGAGTAGGTTTAGCTTGGCGCTCACGCCTCCCCCCGCTTCCATCTCGGCAACGGCTGGGTCGAGTTCGAGTTTGCGGGCAGCTCCGAGAGCACCGAACGCCCTGTCGTTATCGAAAACTCGTATGGGGTTGAAGGTCACACGGTCGCCGTGGAAGTCAAACTCCGCTACGTCGAGGATCTCGTACCAAACCTCCGCCGCTACCCTCCAAGCATCCCTCTGCGCGGTCACGGTGGCGAGTTCAGCGTGCATGGCTCTTACGCAGTCCAGGCACCAACTCGCGCTCTTGTGCGGGCAGTTTGAAAGATGCGGCATTGTCATGGCACCATCCCCCGCAGCAGGCGAGTGACCCGGATCGCCTTGCCGAGCATGCTGGCCAACTGTAAGGCGTGCGGCCTACACTTCTTGCAGAAGTTGTGATCGATAGCGTTCATCCACGGGTAGTCGGCTTCGAGTTGGCCGGCTTCCTCGTACGGAGTGAGCTTGGGCGCGGTCATGTCGGTGTGGTTGCGTTTGCGGTATGGAGCCGTGGCCTCGTCAATTGTGCGTAACAGCTCGTCTATGTCGATGCCCTTCGCGGCCTCGGCGATCTGCTCTGGCGTGACATTGCGCAAAAATGCAAACGTGGGATTGTCCGGATCTGCGCGCTGGTCCCATAGACCTGAAGGATTACGTTTCGGCTCTCTTGCCTGTGAGCGGAGATCTAATACTGTAGCGTGGACGCGTTCGTTCTCGGCGTCGAGGGCGAGAATTCGCTTGTGCATGCGTTCGATCTGCGCGCTGGTCTCGGCACGATCCTGGTCTTGTTCCTCGACCCGTGCGCGGAGCTGGTCGCGCTCTCGTTCGGCCACAATGACCTGCCCTGTCCGTAACTCCATCTCGTCGTTGTGGCGAAGTCTCAGTGCTCGGAAGCGTTCTAGGCCGGCGACGTCATTCTCCAGTCCCCGCACCCGCCCCAGTAGCCGCTTGACCATGATCGGGTCGAAGGTGGCGATAAAGTGCGCGTTGATGAAGTCATCCTCGTTTTCGCCCTCTTCACAGCAGTTACATTCGGCGACGACGAAGATACCCGATCTGACGTGAGTTTCCTCCCTGTCCCAGTTAGTGCCAAGCGCGGTTTCTCCGACAGCATCCGCCACGCGCTCAAGCTCGGCTAGGTCGGGGTCGGGGGTTGTCATGGCGTAATCCTCTTGACAGAGTAGAGCTGGTTTCGGTGCTCGTCGAAAACCTTGACGGCATCCTCGTCCGCTATGATGGTCCCGTCCCAGTATTGAATGTAGGCCCCCTCGCCAGTGCCGCCATGGTTGCAGCAGGCGTTCATGACATTGCCGGGGAGTGTGCCGATACACCCGTCGTGGCCCTCTGGCGTCCGGTCGAGTCCGCAGTGGGCACACACCGGCTGATTGAACGGATGTGGGTCGGGGGTCGGTGGGGTCATGATATCGGCCACGTGTAGATGTAGATGTACTGAGTGCAGGTCTTGTATTTGGCATGGGTGTAGATGACTTTGTATTTCATGTCGTCTCCTCGATCTCTGCCTGCTCGACCTCGGTGGCAACTTCGAGTAGCTTGAATGCCAGTAACCTTGCGCTCGCCGGGCTCATGGCTATGGCCCCGAGTAGAGTAAGGTTGACCCGAACTCGCCTCGAGGGCCTCGCTCCAGCCCGTAGGTACTTCTCGTCCGTGTCCCATGCGCGCACGTCGGCAAAGGTCAGACCCACCTGACCATCGTCACGGAGGGTCAGAGTCTCGACCACTGTTGCTCCCAGGGAAACCCTGTCCAGTAGGGTGGTGATTTCGATGCTTGCCTCGCCCTTGCACGGGCATTTGACTGTCTCGGTGTGTCTCACGTCGTCTCCTCGATCTCTGCCTGCTCGACCTCGTCCACTGGCGCATTGAGCCGGCGGTCCAACTGGATCTGGCGCACGAATCGCCGGTAGTGCTTGGTGCTGGTGTCAAATTCAAAGGGGAGGCGTTCGCCGTTGCCATCGTCTTTCATGATTTCTCCTGGCACCCTGAATGGGCGCGGTTGAATGCCTCTATCTGAATCATCGCCTCCTTGACCGTAGGCGTCCCTTCGAAGTCTCCGGCATGTCCGCAACCCATGCAGGTTAGAGCGGCCTTAGCGTTGAGGGAGGCGTGCGCTGACACCTCCCTGAGTCTTGCTGTCGTCATCGATACTCCTCCGACCAGTCTTGGAATCCCAGCTCGCGCATGAGGAGCCCATCTGGTTGCTTTCTGCTCTCGGCCAAGTGGTCCGCATTGGGTGCACGAAGCACGCGGCAGTCAAGAGTCTCGCCGAAGTCCATAGACATCTCCGCGCCTCCCTCGCTTCTGGCCTGGCCTCTAGTTTCTGCATAGACCACGACACCGCAGCACTCTGGGCCCCTCGGCGTCCAGAAAACCCACGCCCTCCTCATGCCTCAAGCTCCCACCGCTTAGCGTGGGGCGTCACCACATTGCCCTGGTTGGACTTGCAGGGCTTCCCGGCTGCTACCTCGCAGTGAGGGCAGGCCTTGAGCTTGGCAGCCTGGCGCTCATAGAGCGGCCTGAAGATGATTACCTCGACGATGCGACCACCGTAGCAAGTCCGGGTGTCCATCGCCTTAGGCCGCGTTAGCAGGCGACTGTTACCCAACTGCGTACCCTCAACCCTAAATCTCCGGCGGACGACAGGGGACCTTCCCTCGTGCTTTGCCTTTAGTTGCGCGTGGGTAGCGGTGGCCTCCCATGCTCTCTCATGGTCTAGGTTGTTCATTTCATATCTCCCGACGTGAACGGCTTGCACTTGTCGCAGACCGCGCAAAAATCGTGCTCTCGAATGGCAACACCGGCAACCATGACCAGATGCGCCGTCGCTAGCGGCCTAGGCTGCCAATCGTGGTCAGCGTCGTTTAGCTCGCAATTCGGCGTGGTCGTATGGGTCACCTCATAGTCCTGTTCTAGGGCGAACTTCATCCCACACTCCTCACAGGTCTCAACCCTGGCACCAGTGGAATAGTCCTCACTCTCAACCTGATACGATGATTTGCAATATGGGCAGATGCACTCGTTTGAATCGACCTGCTCGGTGTATTTTGATTCGCTCATTTCGTCCTCGCCCTGTGCTCGTCCCGCCGTATCAGGTAGCGAGCGTCTTGCATACGGTTGTGGATTGCAGAGATGCTCATGCCGTGCCTAGCAGCTAGGACGCGCATGGGTACGCCCTCCTTGAGGTACTCGCCGAGGATTTGCCGGCACATGTCGTAGTATTCGTCATCGTGTTTCATCTCGCCCTCACTCTCAGCCAGCGCACCCGCTGCGTTGCCTGCACAGTCCTCAGTAGTTCGGCGGTGCATGAAATACCGCCCCCGTGGAAGTCCCAGAGCCGCACCTGGGCCGCCTTGCCGTCGTTCCACCACCACGCGATCTCCAGGTAGATAATCCTTTTTCGGTCCAGCGATTCACAGGCCACGATGTCGCCGGGGACGCACTGCGCAATCGTCCCCATGTGGCCTACCATGGCCTCCTTGCCTTTTGGCTTGCGGCGCTCGTGGATCCAGACTGAGTGGAGAGGTGGGGCGCCTGTGGCGTCTCCGTGGCTCATAGCGCAATCACCTTGATCTTTGGGAATTTGCGGAATCGAACGGCGCGCCCAGCGGCAATCTTGGCGCCCCTCTCTGTGCTGTAGACCCGAGCGCTGGCCTCAACTAGCGTCCTGCCAGGATCTCCGTACCATGGTGCCAGCCACACCCCAGGCTCTAGTTGCACGATGTATTTGGCGTCTCCGTGGTTCATCGCGGCAAGATCTCCGTCTCGATGTTGTCTAGAAACTCCGCTTTTGATCCTTGCGTCTCCCTGACGAACTCCTCGATCCGCTTCGTGCGCTCAAGCAGTAGGTGCACCACGACGTCGAATGGGAGCCCTATCACATCCTCGGTCCACAGGTCCATTTCAAGCATGCCGTCGATACCCCTCACCTTCACTGTTGCGCTCATACGATGTACTCCGACGATTCCGCCCTACGCTTCCAGTGTCTCGCCCACTCCCGGGCCTCGCGAATGTCTCCCTCAACACCCGTCCGAACGATCACGCAGGGGCTAGGAGTTGGGGCGGGCTCGGCGCTGCTCCAAAACACGGTCCAGTTTCCCGGGCTCTCACATCGGGATCCGTGACGCCTCCATTTTGGCGCCTCCCCTCGCTCTACCGCCTTCTCATTGGTGATGATGTCTGGGCCGCCCCAAATGAATCCAAGGCGGTCATCGGGCATTACAAGCCATCCAGGGCGATGGTAGGGGCTAGGCTTCATGTGGCGGAGTTGCTCGCAATTGAACGCGCACCAGATGCCATCCTTGCCACGCTGCTGCTCGGCGATAAACCGGGTCCACCAGGCCGCGGCTGAGCCACGTGAGCCCGGGTGATTGCAGTAGAATGGCCAGAGCCACGGATCGGTGAGGCCGTCCTGGTCGCCGTCCTGGTCAAAGTCTGCCGGGCATGGGTCATACCAGCCTTGCCCCAGGGTCGCCGCGACCCACTCCAGCCACTCGGGGTTTGTGAACCACATCGGGGAATGATTGGCGAATGATGTTGAGATGCTCATGCCTCGCAGTCCTCCGCACAACTCAGCCCCGAGCAAGTGCTGCAGTCCTCGCCCAGTCCACACACGCAGCAACTGACGCATGGCTCTGTTTTGCAGGTACAAGGCTCTGTCATCACTCCGCCGTACCCGAAGTCCAACCGGGACTCCCCGTGCCATAGTGACGATGGTTGCGGGTCTTGGTAGTATCCAGGGCACTCATGGTTGCAGAGACATGACTCCATTGGCGCAGACCTGCCCACAGGAGACTTGGCTCTAGGGCAAACCGAGCACCACACAGTCTCGCCAACCTCTGCTTTTGCCTCAGCACAGCGCGGGCACAATTCGCTCACGACAGCACCGCCAGTACCACGCCAGCCACGATGACGAGCATTGCCCAGGTGCCAAGAGCGAGGGTGGTTTGGTCCTGGGGAACTTATCGAGTGCGAGAAACAGCCTCCGTCATTTCCAGGCCTATTATGCTCACCCCCCCACCGCTTGTAATTCAACGCTGCCAGGTTAACCCAGAGATTGCAGGGCGGATGAGCCACAACCGGGTGCGGCCCCTGGTACCCTCGAGCGTCGCGCTGCTCGTCCCATGGGTCCACGCCATCGAGCCCGAAGTAGCACCCATTCGTCTCAACGTAGAGCGCTGCGATTTGCCTGGTCATCGGCTGGGCTCGTAGGAGGCAGTGGCCAGGCACACGCAGCACCATCCAGACTCGTCTGAGCAGGAATTATCCTCCTGGCATCCAGCCTCTGCCAGCGCGGCGTAGAGCTTTCCCATCAAGGCCCACTCGCCGTCATGGATGAGCTCAAGAACGGCGCCGCCGATCTCGCGCATCGGGTGCTGAGCCATGCCCATTCTCAGCCCGATCCGCTCAAGAATTTCGTAGGGCACGCGGGTGACCTCCTCCATTTCTGCGAGCTTAGCCTGGAGCTCCTCAATTTGCTCCTCGAGTGTTGGGGGTGGGTCGGGGTCCCAGTACCAGCCGTATCCCTTACGGGTGCCGTCCTGGATTTTTACGAAGCGGGGCTTTGCCATTACAATTCGTTTCCTACCGCGGCACGCATGCCAAGCACTAGCTGTGCAGTCGTACAGGGGTCACCGTCCTTGCCGTCCCATGCGTCTAGCCAGTATTGAACCGATTCGGCAACGTGGTCTCCGTGGAGCACTGCGCGAGCCAGCATGCAGAGTTCGCTCTCGGACGATCCGGATATGAGAACCCTGTCATCTCCTGCGAGTTCCAGGAGCCTACGATTCGTCAGGGGAGTGAGTAGGCCGTGCAGTGTTGCGATTGTGGCAGGGCGCTCGGCTAGCTGTTTGTCTGTGGGTGGTGTGGTCATGGTCCAAATACCTCCGGATCCTGCACATCGTAGGGCCTGTCCGCGTACCAAGGCCACTCGTCCTCAAGGAACAGCACGTGCTCTCTGCCCATCTCTGACTCAAGGCGGATATCCTGCTCGCGATTGTGCTGGATGCGCTCCTTCTCCACCTCGTAGTCTGTCGGGACCATGCCGTAGGTCTCGAATCGCTCGTCTGAGATGACGCACTGCCAATACGCGATGTCTGGACTTACCTTCACCACCTTGCAACTCATCAGAACCCTGCCTTGCTGGCGCTACTTCCGCCCTTTGACTTCTTGTTTTGCATTTGTGCTTTCCATGCTGTGAGTAAGGCCGAGTACGAGTACCAGTAATCGCCCATGCCCTGGCGGAGTTTTTTCTCCAGCATGTCGCGGTCGCTCTCGCCAGCGCTGTTCCAGGCTCTCCTGAAGTTTCGCCACATGAGCGCGTAGGTCTCGCTATTCTTGCGCTCCTGGGCCCAGAGCCCTTCATAGTGCTTGAGGTAGCAGCGCCGGCAGATCGCAATCTCCGCACGGCTCATGAGCTTCTCGCCCATCTGCTTGAGGATGTGATTCATCGTCTTGCAGGTCTCCAGGGCGAGGGTGGAGACGGTGACGATGTTGCCGCACCTGGAGCAGGGGGCGTCGTAGGCGGGCTCAAAGGTGTGTGCTGTGGTGGCGGTCATGTCCGCTCCCAGGGCACGGGTGAGTTCTCATTCTCGCGCCAGAGCTCCGTTGCCAGAGCCAGGTACTGGGGGAATGTCCGATTCCCCGCGAGCTTGAGGACGGTTGTAGGCGAGACCTTCATGCGCCAGTCGGGATCTCCGCCCCACTCCTCGCCTGCCCACCACATCACGCCCCTCATCTCGCGCTCGGTGTAGCCCTTGGCAAGGAGTCGCTTGATTTGGTCCTCGCTGCCCTTGCTGTCGAGTCGGCGATCGAAGCATTCGTTAAAGGCTCCGACCACGGTCATGGCGACATCGGCGATCTCCTTGGTGGTTGGACCAGTTTTTCTCCTGGGTTTCGAGGGAGCCGAGGGGCCTGCCCCGACACTCTCTTTCTTTTGAGCAGGAGCAGGAGCAGGAGCAGGAGCAGGAGTGTTACTCTCGTGCTTAGGGTCTGCTTCGGATTCTGGATAAGCAGAATCGGGTTTTGCTTCCGGAGTCTTTCTGCTCTTTTTCCCGCCTTTTTTCCCGGCCTTACGCTTGGTAGCAAGCCAGTCAGTTCTGCCCTTGCAGCCCTTGATTCTCACCATCTTCATGTCTCCGACCATCGGTCTTGTGTCGCCAAGTTTTGAGTCTCGGAGTGCGGTCCAGGCAGCGGACCCGTCGCATCCCCAAGCACAACCCAGTTCTGCTTCCGACAGAATGTCAGTCTCTCGGAGGGTGCACTCAAGCCAGATCCGGGACATCATCCCGATCGCAAACTCGGCCCTACCCCAGCCCATGAGCCTGCCCAAAATCCCGAACCGGGAATCTAGGTAGGCCTGGGCGTCTACATTTACTCGGCTCACGGGCTACGCAGCTCCCCCATCCAGCGAGTTCAGGCGATCCAGGCCGTGATCGGTCAGTGAGAGTGTGGGGTAAGCCTCAATCACTAGAATTCCGTAGATCGCCTGCGCTATCGCCTCAGCCACAGGCTCCCCGTCGAGGAGCGCAGAAATTCCGTCCTCGGTCCTCACGCCCTGGTCTATGAGGGCCAAGATTTTGTGCTCCAACGTCATAGCTACTCGTCGTCGCAGGACAGTCGCCTGCACTCGTCGCAGCCCGTGTCCAGCGCAGACTCGACCCGACCGAGCGAGCCCCACTGTGCCTCGATGGAGTCTCTGGCCTCGGGGCTGTCGTGGGTCGCGCACAGGTCGATCGTCTGGCGGCCGTGCCGTGGGTATGCGTATCGTCGTCTCATGGGCTTAGTCTCTCCTTCGGGCAGACCGGGCGTATGGTGCGTTTCCGTCTAGCATATCGCTGTGCCAGGCGACGTACTCTAGCTCTGACGCTTTGGGTTGTGGTGCTGCGGCCTCCTCGATCAGCTTTGCGCGGCGCTCTTGGCCGCGGCTCGAGAGGTCTCCGACGACGTGGCTTGATTTTTTCATTTTCGATCCTTTGTTTTCGGGATGATAGATTCCACCGATAGAGCCACTGAGCGAGTCAGGGGCTCTACTGTGGCGCCTAGTATCCGTCACAGTCGTGGCCACCGCATGAGCGCCCTGTGCCCATCGACGAGCAGTTTCCATCAGTTTTGCATGCTCGGCGGTAGCCACCCCGGGCCGCTCCGTAGCCATTGAATTTGCTCGCGTCGTAGTTGCTGCTGCGACTGCTGCGAGGGGCAGGAGATGCGCTCTCTGTAGCGCAGAGGCTCACGCCCTTGCCCGTCCAGACTACTGCTGTGACGTGGGCATCCCATGTCTTGCCGGCCTTAGTCGTGATCGTCACAGTGTCACCGACTGCGACTGCGGCCTGTACTTTTGCGCCCCATGCGCCTGACCGTAGTTTTGCTGGGGTGGCTGCGATTGTTTTTGCGTTGCTCATACCACCTAGTAATGCACGCGGTGTACCACCGTTTTTAGCACCACCTTCTGCGCACTTACGGGGATAGTGTCTAATCCATGGTCACTCTGTCGCTTTCCGGTGCGGACTGGAATCGGTCACCTCCTCCGAGTCCAGTACTCCACAGGGATCCCGGTCAGCCTTTCGATCCTCACTGCGAGAGCGAGCCCGGGGGTGAGGGTCCGCTCCCGCAGTGCATAGACCGAGGACGCGGCGATACCGAGATCTGATGCCATGCCCTTTACCGTCTGCTCGTTGGCCCGCATCCACGCCCTGAGCTTGCTCGGTGGGCGTCGCCTGGCGCGGGGTCTGCCGCCCTTACTCTTGGTCATACTCGTCCTCACAGCTGCAGGCCTTGTCGCAGGGACCGCCCTGCAGGACCCCGCCGCACACATTGGAGCAGCAGGTGTCACAGCACGAGCAGTCATCGGCACACCTGGCTATATATGCCTCCAGTCCAGGATCCTCGAACCCTTGGCAGATCTCACACCCACCACAGCCTATTCCGTCGCACTTCACTCCGCGTACTCCAGGCACTTACCTTCAATCGGGGTCATCGTGCTGCCAGCCTGGACATAGATCGGCGCAGCTCGTCGTAGGCAGGTCCTATCGTCGCCGTAGATGGTGCCAAGGGTCGCGGCCACCAGTAGCCCTATGATGAAAAGCACGAACAGGGCCGCTATGCGCGACTCGGCCCACAATAGTAGGCGTATACACAGGATGTTGAATTTCCCGAACAATCCCAGTTCGGGTCGGCGTGCGTAATCCTCTGGATACCTTGCCATGGCTAGAACGCCTCCTTAGGCTTTGGACTCTCGGGTGGGGGCGGCGAGTCCTCTATCCATGCCGGCTCCTTGCGCATGTCAATCACCTCACCCGTCTCAGGATTATGGGGTGTGGCAACATTGCCCTCTGCCTCAACCCGTGCGGCAGCTGCCTCTGCGTCAGCCTCCATTTGCTCGACAGTGCGGGGGCGGGGTACTGGCTCCCGGTAGCCCTTGGCCTTATTGCGTGGGTCGCCGTTGTCAAGATAGAGCTGGGCCTTGCGCTCGTTGGTGATTTCCAGGTCCTTGCATTCGTGCTGTCGTTCCTTCTGGGCTGCCTTGGAACGGCTGGGGCGCTTGGAGCCTGGGGCTACACCCTTGGCCTCCAGTGGCTTGGCCTGGCTGCGCTCGATGTCTGCCTTGATCTTCTCAACTTCGCTTTTTGTTGGGTTCGCGTAGACTACATGGCTAGGGGTCAGGTCCGTTACCACGGTTTCTGGCGGCGTGTACGCAGCTTTTGCTGCCACGCGCTCGGCGTCAAGTTTGGCCTGGGCTGGGTCGATGGTCGGTCGCTCGGGCATTGGCCCAGGGGCATCCGGTGGTGGTACCGATTCCTGCTCGGAAAAGTCCTGACACGGGGGAGGAGTTTCCCGCGGCGGAGCTGATGGCACGCCAGGGGGCTTCCCCTTGCGCGCTATGGCGTCCTTGACCCCTTGGACTCCGCTGGATGCCCGGGGAGTCTCGACGGGCGTAGGGGGCTCCTCCGTGCGCTTGTCCTCGCCCCGGATCGAGTTGCGGTGGGCGAGCGTCTCCACCCACGTGGTCTCGCTGGCTTGGATCGTCTTCCAGATCGCCCGGAGCTGGACGAGCTCTGCTGCCACGATTTGCCCGAGCGGGTGGCCCAGGTATTCCTCGAGGTCCCCTGGCATGATCCCGATCTGCCCGAAGCCGTCCAGGAGCTTCCGTTTCTCAGCGTCAGGGTCCCTCGCTGCCTCGTCCGCTGCGGTCTTGTCGATGATCTGCAGGCACTCGTCCTGGAGCCAGCCCGGGATGATTCGCAGGCCGTTGGTGCGCATGGCCTTGGAGACGAGCGCCCCCTCCTTAGTGAGCAAGTCGCCCTCGGATGCGTGGACCGTGTAGGTGGTCTCCCCGGACGAGTTCACGCGCTGCGAGACTGGCACCTGGCCCTTCTGCAGATACCTGCGCTCCACGAGCTTGGTGATCGTGATCTGCTTCCGGTAGAAAACATTGCGCTGAAAGTCGGTAACCGACACGCTCACGATCCGCTTGTCCTCGTCATCGTAGACCGTGGTGGACTCCGAGGCTACGTTGCCCATAGCCTGCTGTGCTGCCTCTACAAAGCGGATAGAGAGCCCCCTGATACCCTCCCCGATCGGCAGTAGGTAGACCGCGGACTCTGCAAATGATGGCCGCAGGCACTCCTTGAGAAGCTCCAGGCGCACTGCCTCCATGTTGCGAGGCTGGCTTTGGGCGATGATCCAGTGTGCCTCAATGGAGGCTTTGGCCTGAGCCGCTACTGCTAGGGCGGCGGTCTCGGCTACTGGCTGGATTGATGTCCCTCCAAATTCTTGGCGGGTGATTGCGGTGGTCTTGTTTGCTGTCATTTCAGCTCCTAGTGAAATTCTACGGTTTCTTTGAGTTCAGCGGCCTCGCGCAGCCCCTTGATAAACTGCTTGGCTTTGTCGGCATAGCCGCCGATATGGCCACCTCCCGCCCCAGCGCGCTCAAGGGAGGGCAGGAGTTCCTGCAGTGCGTCAGCGAGCGGAGTGCAGTCCTCCCAGGGTATTTCCCCGTCGCAGTCTGAGTGCCAAAGAAGCTTGGCTAGAGGGTCACCGCGCTCGTGCGCAGCGTCTACGGCCGGCGAGTAGTCAGGCGCCTGGTAGATGTTTGGTCCGTACCCGGCAACCTCAGCGAGCTTCATTCGCCATCTCATGAACGCGGAGTACGCCCCGTGCCAGCAATCGTGTGATGTGTCTAATCCCATGGCTTCTTCCTTCCTTGTTCTGGCGCTACTCTACGCCCATGATTTTGTCCATCTCGGCGAGTGTGATCCCGGCAAATTCAAGATCGCTATCTATCCCGTCGAGCACAACATGCACAGGCCTGTCTCCGTGCGGTGCGAGCCATCCGATGATTGATGACCTCCTTATTCGCGTACCCTCCACCTTCACGAACTCGGGCGGCCCGTACTCGATCTTTGGCCCCTGTTCGTCTGTCATTTTGCACCGAAATTTCTAGGCACGGTGAACCGCCGTGATCCTGGCTTGGTGGTGGTGTGGCGGGCAAGTGCTGCACGCATGGCCTCAGTGATCCACTCCCCTCCCTCGTCTGCGCTGCCAAGCACGTCGAGGAATGCGGCCTTGTAGTCAATTTTCTCCGAGTCGGCGGAGCGCTTCCAGTTGATGCGCTGGATCTTCTCGGCTATCCCGGCGGGCCAGGTCAGGGTCTCCGCGTCACCCATTACCATCTGGATCTCCTGAGTCAGTCGGTCCTCTTCAGTCTTCCAGATCTTGCGGTTGCGCCTTGCTGCCTCAAGACCGAGTACCGTTTTGAATTGCTCGGGCGTGGCCTCGATCACCTTATCGGGATCGTGCCGAGGGAACCTCTGGCTTAAGATCTCCTTGAAGTGCGGGGAGCCATCAGGGGGCACAGGCTCCCCGCCGAGGACGTGGACCTCCCAGAACTCTCGGCACGATTCGATCAGCGTGTTCTCAAGCTCAACATCGCGCCAGATCGTGTAGTCGGTTGGCAGCCCGTCGAGGAAGACAGTGAGGTCCCAG
>SDBT01014690.1_pt1 | contig 12470 bp, 5 predicted proteins | sample 2277101 | NCBI WGS metagenome assembly SDBT01 (sample SAMN10404973, study PRJNA504765) | marine sediment metagenome | isolation source: marine sediment core GS10_PC15, 103 cmbsf | place: Arctic Ocean: Southern Knipovich Ridge | collected 2010
AAATTATTACTTGCTGAGTTTGATTTCTTCACTCAAAATACTAATCCTAATGAGAAAACTGTAGCATTTTATATGGGTGCATGTCCTTTCAAACATGGCTCTATCCTAGCATTTTGGTTTCCTGATGTCAATTTCTGGTTGTGTGATCCTAGAAATCTATGGGATAAAGATTTGAAACCATTTGTAGATGACGGTCGAATGTTAATGTCAACATGTTTGTTTGATGAAACCTTTGCAAAAGAAATAGCTTTATATCTTGAAAAGAAAGAAGAAGGAGAAAATATGCGTGATGTTCTTATCAAATTAGCTGATCGTTTTACTGATTTGGAGCTTAATCAAAATGGAAAGATTGATAAAATCATTAATTTATTTAAGGATGTTAAGAATTTTTTATTTCTTTCTGATATTAGAAGTGTTGATCCTACAGGAGTAGGAACTATTGAACATGAACTTGCTGTTCATGATGATATGCAACTTCAAATGAGATCAGCTGAAATTATTACTAAGAATATATCACCAGATTATAATTTTGTAGCATCATTTAAATTTAGAGTGCCTTTTATTGAAGAGATTGGAGGATCAGATTATTTTTACGGTGGAGGAATATTGAAACCTCAACCATGGGCTCGTATGTCAAGTACGGAGCTTAGATTATGGTGGTCTCCAAAAGATGGAAAGATAACATATAATAAGAAAGCAATTGAAGATGTTATGATGTACCACAATACTATTCTAAGATCTGCAGATTTTGGACCACTACCAATTGATGGATATGGTTCATGCCATGATTGTCATTATGAAGTCATGATTCTATATACATTTGTAAAGAAATTTCATTCTTCTATGAATATTGATAAGCACGTTGAAAGGGTAAGAGATGATATAAATAGATCTCTAGGAAAAACATTAGATGAACATGCTAAGAAGCATCATAAATCTAAATTTCGTTTATTTGATTTTAAGGTTGGTACAAGTAATGTTTTGAAGTTTGATCCTTTGAAAGAGATTGATAGATCTAGAATGTATTTCAAACTTAGAGCCGATTTTGTCAAGCTTATAAATAAGTTATTTTCAACTGAAGCTCTCGCGGAAGCTCAGTTGAAAGAATCTATCGAGACTGTCTTCAATGATTTTATCATATATAAAGTAATGACACGGTCACATGAGTTGGAAGAGAATGATGATAAACAATTATTTCCTACTCGTGCAACAGACATGGAGAATAATGTGATTGCTTTGAAAATGATTATTGAAAGTATATTGAAGAAAGATATTTCACTCAATCAATCAAGTAAGTTGATTAATCAACTTAATGAAGCTATCATCAAAGATATAATAGATCTCAAAAAGAAATGGCTTAGGGTTGAAAAAGAAAATCCTACTATTGAAATCCAAGCACATAAGATTTTTGGTGATAATATTCGTAAAAAAGGATTTTACAAAATTACAGTTGGTTCCGGAGAAGGGACAGTGTCAACTATAGGTTTCCATAAAAATCTGTTTAGAATCTTCTTAGCAGGTTATGAAAAAGAATATGGTGTATCTGATTATTGGTTGAGAACTCAACGTACAATTTTATTTCGTGCATTTGTATTATTAAAACGATATGGAAATGCATGGAATGACCATTTTGGTATTTCATTGAATTACGAGACAGTAGGTAAAGAATTTCCAGGGTTCATAATAGGATCATCTTTATTTTCATCTGAACGCATTAAAGGTAGTGATGCAAACTTTGCTGCTATATATCCTGACTTGGAGTTGCATTATACGAAATCGCGAAGTTTGTTCATGCAGAAGAGTCGTGTATCAAAATTGGGAAAAATCTTAATAGATTCAAAAATATCAACAGTATTTCTACCAAATATTAGGCCTTTATATATTTTTAACGTTGATATTTGGTTGAATATATTGAAAAGTAATAGTGATAAAGATATCACAGTAGTTTTTATTACACCTCAGGAAATTGAGAAAGAAATTCTTAAGACTGCGCAAGACTTTGTGAAAGGTCATGTAAATAAATATACAAGTGGAGCATTTGATTATATAGATAATACATCTGTTTCATTTGATGGATATGTTATTATAATACTTGGAACTGAATCATCAAGTTTTAGGACTAATTAATATTAACAGATACTTATTATTTATACACTACACATGTAAAACGTAGTCGAAATAAGAAAAAGAAAGAAATCAAACTCTTAAAAGAGTAAGATTGGAAATAAAGAGTTTAATCAAAAGGAATGCTTACAAAATCTGTGTTTGATAAATGGATACATTTTGACAGTGATATCAAAAGTTGTATGCCATTAACGTTTCAGGGAGAAAAACATTTCATCTTGCAAGTATCAAATTTGGAATTTACACTTCCAAATGATATTACCTACAGTGATTTAGGAGCATTTTTATTTATCAAAATGACAAATACTGATGCTGTATCAATTATTTTACAGAATCCTGTAAAATTAGGAGGAGTCATGCTTCCAATAAGATCACCTGGAACATTAAATATAATAGATGCATATCTTAGAGGCGTATATAAGGGAGAGGATGAATTTCACTTTTCGATTTTAGATAGTAAATACAATCAGGTAGTAACAGAGAGAATTTTAGTTACAATTCACATGTTTGAAGATAAAGGTCAAAGTATGACTAATTAAAAATCACACTTGCTATTTAAGCAAAAGTGATATTTCGGAAGAGTGCTATACTCTTCAAAAGATGGCATACATCAATAATGGTGATGATGTGATTGAAGTTGAAAGAGAGACATATGGCAGACAAATTAATCCTTATAAAGAGAAAGAAACACAGTTAGCAAAAGACTATGATATATATTATATGCCTCAAAAAATTAAGATTAGAGCTATTGAAATATATATGATTGTTTTAACAGGCATAACTCTTAAAAGAAAACGAAGACGATCAATGATGTGTAAATGTGTCTACGAGGCTTATAAAGAAAATAATATACCTAAAGATCCAATCTTATTAGCTATCAAATTTGATATTACAATAAAAAAATTAAGGGAAGCGCAAAATGAATTTTATCAACGTATTCACGGAACTGATCTTTTCAATATGTTTCCAAAAAGGCATTTAACTGCGAAAGAGTTATTGATTGATTTGGCAAATGCTATGAATATAATAGATTTTCCTATAGTTGATCTTAATTTATTGATTGATAATTTATATCAAAGTTCAATATTATTAATTAGAGTAGCACCTAGAGACATTGCAATTTGTGTTCTTCATTGGTATTCAAACAAACATGGAGAGAAGATGCTTCCTAATGATACTATGAAAATAACTTTGATAGCAAGAGCCAAGTTAGTTAAGATACTTTCTATTATTGAAAATATTATGAGTAGTAAATAGATTTTCAAGACATTATTGTGTCTTGAAAACACAATATATTTAATGAAAAATAAAAATTCCTTTAGAACATACATAAAGGACAGAAATGGCAAATCTCAATGATAATATTAGAAAAGTAACAGAAGCAATGCGTGATACTGCTTTTTATTTCTTTCAATTCCAACCATTGAATAAGACCATTATAGATACTTACAATGAATTTGTTAATGTTACATTGGAAGATATCATCAAACAGCCTATCTCATTTGAAACAAAAACTACATTCGGAATAGTAGAATTCAATAACATTATTCGTGTTCCTCCAATGAAAGGTTCTATTATTCGAGAGAGTATTAATGCATATCTTAAACCTACTCGTGATGCAAATGCCAGTAATGAGGCAAATCGCATGAAACAATATGCTGATATGATCAAAGAAAATGAATTTGAAAGCTTAGATGATGAAAGAATTCTAAGAGTAGAAGCCGAAATAAAAGCAAAAGAACTTAGTGAAGAACATGAATTACTAAGACAATATTACGGCCAAATTCCTAGGAATTCATGGTGTACAGCAGCTGATTCAAGACGTCAAGACTTGTCATATATGCTAGAAATATATGTAGATGTAACAATGACTGAAAATAATAGACGTATGGTTGAAGAAACCATTACAAGGAGAAATATAGACGAAGATAATCCAGACAATGAAGTTGTTGATGATGCAGATATTTTTGATCCATTCAATCTAAAAATGAATGCTTTGCAAGATGGAGTAGAAGTTCGTTCTGAACAATTTGTTAAATTGTTTGAGATTCCATTGATGACTGGATCTACGTGGGATTGGTTAATTTTATCTGGTGTTCCTCCAGAACAATGGAGTCATTTCAATGAATGTAATCTAAGTCCTCTTTCGAATTTTATTCTTAATGGTAATGAAAAAGTGTTTATTACACAAGTTAAACTTGCTCCGAATATTCCAAGATGTAAAATCATTAAAGGAGGAAAAACAGATGCTCCAGTTATTATTGCAGAACTTAGATGTGAAGCTAGAACAAAACGATTTTCTACCATTAAACTTGATTTTGTTAAACCAAAAGGTAAAACTCAAGTTAAAATGAAGACATTAATGATGAGCTTACCATTTTTGATGAAAGGTGAGAAGAAAGACATGACATTTAACTTTCTTTGGATTTTCAGGATTTATGCCATATGGTCTAACCAAATTCTTGGAGAAGAAGAATTTACTGATGGTCAATCAATCACTATTATGCTTGGTGAATTCAATCGTTATCTTGTTGATATTTGTACTACTCCAGATAATCCTGAGGATATTAACTGCTACAGAAAAGTTGTTGATGGGCTTTTGGATACGATTCGGTTTGCTTCTATTACTGACAAGAATGATGTAGAGTTTATTGAAAATATTTTGGTGATGGCTAATATGCCTAAATATTCTCATGGTGTAGCAGTGTTAAAACTTAAAGCACATTTTGATGCTGAATTTATGCCACATATTGTTGTAACGAAAGATTATGATCATAAAAATCTTCAAGGTGAAATATCAGATCCATATCCAAGATTTGCTGCGTTGGTTCAAATGGTAGTTAAATATGTTAAATGTTTTAATGGGGCGAAATCAGTTGACGATCTTGATCATCCAGGAACTCAACAATTAGCAACTGCCGGTATTGAAATGGGTATTTTAGTTTTCAAGGCGTTCAATATGGTTAGAATAAAAATTCGAAATGAACTTTCTGAAGGTACTAGTACCTTCAATTTCAAAAATATAACCACTTTTGGAGAATCTAGTGTTACGAATCCAATTATGAAATCATTTATTATGGGACAATGGGGATTAGAACGGGGAGTAAAGAGGCCTGGAGTCGTTCAGCCTCATGATATTACATCTCCATTAAGTCAATGGAGTTTGATAAGAAAAGTAGCTATTCCAACAAAAAAGAAGTCTCAAATTGCAAAACCTAGGTTAGTTCATCCATTAACATATGGCATCATAGATCCCACTAATACTCCCGATTCAGCTCAAGTTGGATTAGTAAGAGAGTTAGCATCTTCTGTTTATATTCCTCCTGATAATGTAAATGCTTATAATACTATATATAATCTAATTGAAACTAAATTAGATGAGGAAGACGATGCATATTATACTAGGGAACCAGATACTTATCCATTTATGTTAAATAATGTCATTATTTGCTATTCGGGTATTAGCATCATTAAAGAACTTAAAATAATGAAGAAAAAAGGTCTTATTGGATATTATACGGAAATCTTTATGAAAATTGAAATTGACAAATGGGAAACTGTTCGTGAAATTCATGTTTTAACTACAGCTGGAAGAGCTATGAGACCCTTATTCATGATGGACGAAAATGGTGATTTTGATACAGATGCAGTAATTAAAAATTCAAGAAACTTTGAAGCTCTTCTTAATAGCGGTATTATAGAATATATTTCTGCAGGAGAATTTGAGTTTAGTGATACTGCGGAAACATATGAAGTTTATGTTCGAAAAACATCTTTTGGTCGTAAGTTTACCCATATAGAATTAGATCCTTATATGAGTATGTCTGTTGAAACGGCAACTCAACCTTTTCCAGGATTGAATCCAAATCCTCGTGTGATGTACTATGCTTCTATGTCAAAACAGCCTATTTCTGTACCGATGGCAACGTTTCTTTCACGACAAGATACAGATTTTAAAGTATTGAATTATCCTCACAAACCATTAATTACAACTGACATGAGTAAAATATTAAGTCTTGACAAGCAACCATTTGGAAATAATGTTATTGTTGCCATCAAATCAATGTCAGGAACTGATGAAGATCCAACGGTATGGAAGAAGGAATTTCTTGAAAGAGGAGGTTTAAATGGTACTTTATATGAAACCTACGATTTCAGTACAGCCGTATTTGTAGGTGATCCTGAAGACGATCCAGCAATCTATAATAATGGATTAATTCGTATAAGACGTGCGAGGCGTGCAACCGAAGAAGAAATTCAGCATATATTAAATGGAGAGGTCATTGATAATGTATATGTTGACCCATCAGATCTTTTGGAAAATCAAGATATCCTAGAATCTTCAGAAGAAGACATTTTAAAAGCCGCTAATAAAATCATAGATGTAGACCAAAGACAAGAAAATCGATTCTCTAATTTTAACTTAGTACAATCAGAACATGCGAGTATTCAAGTTGCACCTGGTGATTCTCTCGCCAAATTCAAAATCAAAAATGATGATTCAAGTGAAGTTGAGAAAATAAAACTTGTTGGTAAACGACATGGATTTATTCATAGTACACATATTTCTGGGAGAAATCTTGACAAGAAACAAAAGATTATTGTTAGATTTCCACATGTACCGAAACAAGGAGACAAATTCGCAAATCGATCTGCTCAAAAGGGCGTTGGAGGAGATGTCGTTCCACAAGAAAATATGCCTTGGACTCAAAGTGGTATTATACCAGATGTTATTTTTAGTCCTACAAGTTTCGCTTCTAGAATGACAGTTAGTATGGTAGCTGAAATCCTTATGGGATCAGTTATAACTACTTGTGATACAAGAAGATTAGTTAGTAATTTAATTAAATGGGATAAGGGTATGCCAAAGCCAATTTTTCGTGATAGATTAACGGTACTAGATGTTAATGCTATTGATAAGGAAAGAAAGCCAACATATACAGAGTCTAATGATTTTTGGATTGTATTGATACCAATCTTTGTTAGTTTGCAACCTAATATTGAAATAGATAATCACTTTCTTAGAATATCAGAGATGGAACAAATGGCACTTGCTTATACTGATATTCTACCAATTGATAAAACTTCATTAAAATTGTTGATTAATGATTATATTGAAAGTATAAAATCAGAATGGAAGTTATCATATGGTATTAGATTTGATGTTGATCTATATAAAGAAAAATATTCTATCCCAGCAACAGAATTTATTACTATGCTCAAAACAAATGAGAGAGCAATCCTATTCTCACAAATGCCTCCAAACATGCAAATCAAATGGTATTTAGAACATAAACATGATGTTGTACCAAACTATTTAATGAGAGTTCCAAGAGAAGAATCTAAGACTGATTTCTCTGATGCAACTGCCTTCAGACCTCCCAGTTATGAAGATGCCCAGAGAATATTGAAGGAGAAAGGATTCAGAGCAAATGGAGAAGAATTCATGTATAGTGGTGTTACTGGAAAAGTTACGAAAATGAGTATTTTCACTGGTCCTTGCCATTGGATGCATTTGAAACATTTGGTAGATAGTAAACAACAGACTCGTGATCAAGGAGCTAGATCTGTAGTATCTCGAGCTGCTACTAAAGGAAAAGCTCTAGGAGGTGCTGTAAGAGCAGGAGAGATGAGTCATTCTGCTATGATGGCACATAATGCTATGGATTACTTAGCGGAAAGATTCTTACATGCAGCAGACAAGTTTGAAATCTTACTTTGTACCGATCCTAAATGTGGCGGTGAATATTACATCGGAATTGTAGGTTCTATATCAAAATGTCAAACTTGTGGAAGTGATGAAATGCCTTTAAAAACTACTGTACCATATGCTAGTATTAGATTCTTGGGTATGTTGACTGCAACTGGCCAAAGACCTCATTATATCATCAAAGAACATCCTGACATTGATATCAACCCAAATATCGGGTTCGATGAAGATGAAGATATAGAAACTATTATTTTCAAGAATTAAATTATATTCTAGACCATTATTGGTCATGTATATTATTCAATGTTCTTAGAACATTGAACATTGATTATTCTGATTTGTCACCTTAAAACAATGCAATATAACTGTCGAAAAAAATGCAAAAAATGTAAGAAATATAAAACATTAGGACTCTATTTAACATTATTTTCTATTCTATCTATATTAATATAGATATTGGTATAGCTATGTTTTTAAATAGTTATACTTCTGTAAGAAGTAGTAAATATATACCTTTTAATTGTATTCTAACCAGATCAATGGTTATCGATACTTACAAGGATCCTCAGAGTTGTGTTAAAAAATATGTTAGTATTTGGAAATCATCTGGTGGATATTCAGTGACATTATCTCCTATATCTGCAGTTTCTGATTTTTCTGAGGCGGAGAAACAATTAAATGATTATCCTTTACATACTAGTTTAAAATGTCTATGTGATCCCAAAAATAGAATAAGATATCCTAATGTGGATAAAGATAATCAGTGTACATTTTACTCAAAATGTTTTTTATCACTTGATATCTTGCGAGATATCAAATCTCGGATTTATTTATATGGTTTAGGTGTAGCTTTATTTACAGCTGGTTCTGTAGGAATACTTTTTGTGATAATTATTTTCTGTTTTATTCGTCCTAATAAAATCACAGAAAACTATATTAATCCGATGGACGAGTTATAGAATGGGCTAATGATCAAATACTAGACCATATTGGTCATGTATTAACAACATTTATTTCCTTCTTCATATATTTGATGACACTTCTCGCATTCATACTCCATTTTTCTTTTTATGAAATTATAAGCGCAAACTATATTATCTAATTCTGATTCTTCAACACCAGATAATTTTCTAGAGAAATATAACAATAAATTTCTACCATAACAATAATGTCCAAAGTAATCTTTGCTAAAATTAAGTCCTTTATTTTATCTTCCAGTTCTATAAGACTACTTCTCATAGATGATAAAATATTTTCTCCTTTATCAATATACCTATAAGTATGTGTGGATTCATCCATTTTATTTTGTGATTTGTTGATAATATTAAATCAATTATACTAGACTAGTATTTAGTCATGTATGATGGTATGCTAATATATTGACACCGTTTAACGGTGTTCAAATATTAGCATGTTGCCTCATAAGACCAATAATACATTCGACTATTGGAACATTTGGTTTAAGTCCAATTAAATCAGGTACTTTAGAGAATAAGCTTTCAGGTATCATAGTTGGATATGAAACGTGAAGAAGTGAATCCAATTTATTTGCAAACTGCGATTTGAGATACATTATTCTATCATATTCACACTTTTCACGAAGGAAGACTTCTGGATCCTCATAACTACATCCTACACCTTTTCCACCAATCACCTTTTTATAAACATATGGTAGACGATCTCCAGGTTTAACATTCATACCAATATCATGTAAATGTCTGCTAAAGATTGCTAAAGGATTATTCTCACTCTTGTAATCAGACCCAAGAACTTTAATTGTCACCATTTCTTCAATATCTAATGGACCTCTTACCAACCTTTCAATCTCATCACATACAAAGACAATAACATCTTCAATAGGATATAATGAACCAGTCATCACTGCTAATCTCTTATAGAGTCTTCTGATCATTTTACACGAATCTCTTCTAGATGTTACCAATCCCTTAGAGTTCCACAACTTTTCATTGATACTAAGAGGGTTCTTAGGATCCCATAATACATAAGTGTACATTTTCGGAGCAATCGTTTCAAAAGTTCGAAAACATCCATCAAGCTCCATTACAATAGGATATGTAAAGCATTCATCATTCATCTTCTTAACAAATACCTTTCCCAACTCATCAAAATGAATCTTCTCATGTTCCGTAAGAGGCACAATACGCCTAACCATCACTGAATCAGTGTTATGAACTATTATACCTCCAATACCAGCTTGAAAATGATGATTTTCTGTTGTTAGATCATATACATATTGACCATCTTGACTGTCAGTATATATTTGTTCTATCGAAATGATTTCCGAACAGTTTTCGATGAGATTATTAGCGACAAACACTTTGAATTGATCCTTACCGTTATTTTTATAATATTCCACAGATATATGATCATCATAATTAGATTCATATAACGGATCTTTGAATCTATTCTGCTTAACAAGATTCTTACGCATATGATAATATGCAACACTAGCATCATATTGAGTATCACATACACATAATATATGAATACTCATATTATTATGGTCTTTAGATCGTTCTATTTCATTCATATATAGACTATCGCTAGGATAACTAACCATCATTTTATCACCTACCTTTGCTTCGTTTGGCGTAAATGATTCTCCGGTATTTCTTAATAATGAATGATCTTCTGTAACTTCGACATATCCAGTTTTTGTAGTGATACGATATATCTTTTTAGTAGTTTTATGCCTCATAATATTATGTACTTGAGTCCACCCCTTTTCAGTCCAGACATCTATACATTCAGGTACTTTATGATATTCTTTTCCAGTATCATATGTTATTGGTTGTTGAATCGTATTAAACAAAGTAGTCATAGTAAATATTTGTTTTATGCCTCCTATCCTCAAAAGTATAGGAGTTTGGCCAGTTACACTATCTCCATATACTACCTCCCATCCTTCGGCAACAGCCCATTTTCCTGCTTTTTGTACTAGCATTCTTCCAACAGCAGTCACAGTGGCACCAGCCTCTTCAAGTCCTAGATATCCTCCCTTTTGTGCAAGACCGCCATAGATAGAATTCATGCTGATTTTCTTTGCATTTTGTTCAACATTGTTGTTCATGGTTCCAACTTCATCTCCTGCCTTTTTACATGCAGCCATCTTAGCTTTAGATTCAGTACGAGACTTAGCTAATTTTTCTAAAATCTTAGGTACAAGACCTTTTCTAATATAATCTTTAACAAATCTAGTTTCCCAATCACCATGTTTATCTTCCCATTTAAAAATATGACAATCTTTATCATCAGCTCTTTTAGCTATATCATATGTATCATTACTGATATTGAAAGCTCTCATAATGGAAGGATATAGTCCCGCAAAATCAATGAGTAATAGCCATTCATAGATGCCGGGAATTTGTGGAAATACATGTCCTCCCGCAATTGATCTCTGAATTCGTTCTGGAGAATGCAGATAATAACCTTCATTGAAACATTCTTTGAATACTTGTGTTCGAGTTCTAATACCTTGACCCTCAGTAAATAACTCAAAAATGCCGATTCCAATGACATTAGACATACCAGAATATGATACCCAAAAGTTAAGATGGTTAAACAATCCCCATGTACACCAAACATCTCGCATGCAATAAATGATTGTATTTCTCAATGCCTCAGGATCGTTTCCATAAAATGAATCAAAAATCGCCTGAACACTCCATTCATGCTTTCCAATACCCATATATTGTTGACATAACGCGTCCAAACCATATGAATCACATTTGTAATCCCGTTTAGCCATTAGCATTGTATCAAAGTAAATTCTACCATGACCATCTGGTATATCTAATATAATATCTCTATATGCAGAAGAAAACCATTCAATATGCTTGAAGTTTTGATTCCAATTCTTTAATCTTGACATATTATTATATGGCTCATGCATTCTAGCTTTTCGAACCTTATGATATTTAAAATCGAAAGCATTTGAGTTATGACCTATTACGCCATCAGGATTCTTCTCAGCTATTAAATGTTCCAACCCATCACACAATTCTAGTTCTTCATTATACCACATTAATGTAATCCATCCAGTAGCCGACTTAAACTTATATGTTGAATCAGGTTGACGTTCTAATAATGTATTTGGTATGTCACCAACATCTTCTTTCTTGATAGTTGGGTGATAAACAAGACAATACTCATCAATCATATATTTTGATTCATCATCATTCCACCAAATATGAAGAACTCCAGTCATGAAAATAGGATCACGAGCATTAAGTTCATCAGGAAATGCATACTTTCTATGTGAACCCATTTCACTATCAAATACCATAAAACTAGGATGTGACGGTCCAAGCTTATCTTGTTCAGCCTCAGTACATATTCTTATTTCTTTCCACGAAACATCAAATTCATCTTGTTCTGTTGAAAGATGTACTGATTCATTATATAGAATTGGGCGAACAGGAACTTCAATCCAATCACATGGTCTTAAATTCAATTCTCCATGAAACTTTGCTAACTGATCTATTTTATCTTCTGCATATATTAGTTTCAAAGGCCCATAACTGTCTGTATAAACAGGCCATTTACACAAATTTCCACAATGTCTTGCCGCATCTTCAGTCTCAAAATGTAATTTAATACAAATTCTTTCTTGATC
>SDBT01014691.1_pt1 | contig 12469 bp, 13 predicted proteins | sample 2277101 | NCBI WGS metagenome assembly SDBT01 (sample SAMN10404973, study PRJNA504765) | marine sediment metagenome | isolation source: marine sediment core GS10_PC15, 103 cmbsf | place: Arctic Ocean: Southern Knipovich Ridge | collected 2010
ATCATTCCCAACCTTCACCAGATCGTCATGAAGCACGTCCTCTTTGTTGAGTAGTGTCGGCGCCTATCCCGTTGAGCTGAGTTAGAAAGGAAGAGACACCATGGCGAGAGAAATGCAAGACATACTGATCATTGACTACTCTGGTCCGCAGGGATCAGTGGAGCTCGAGACGGTCGAGTCAGCGAACGTCAACCGGTCGAAGTCGCGCGCTCGCGTCAAGACTATGAATCGCAACCGGCGCTCAATCGCGTTCCAGAGCGGCACGGAGGAGGTGTCGGTGTCTCTCACGGTCGTTCCGGAGAAGGGCGATCAAGAGGTTGATTGGCGCGTTGCCTGGGACCTCGACGAGATCTTCGCACTGGCCATGGAGAAGGGGCTCAACGGCAAGCGCGAGCAGATCATTGACTGCATTGTTGCCGACGTCAACGACACCTTCAATGAGGCCGGCGAGGCTCGCCAGGAAGTCACGATCGAGGGTCTGCGCACACGAGCTGAGACCTAGTGCCAGGAGATAGCCCGCCAAAGTCGGCGGGTGTTCTGGCCCTGGAGAAGCTACGCCGCGGGCTCGACAGCAAGCTCGCCACGCACTTTCCGGGCAATCCAGACTTCCCGATCCTGCTGGTCACGTTGTCCTGTTCTGACATGCAAGTCAGCCAGGCTGCCGCAGAAGAACGACTCAAAGACATAGGCCTTGAGCTCAGCATTATCAACGCCGACGACTTCGCCAGCGAGCTACACATTCAGGTCTTGTCGCGATCGCTGCGTGATCCCAGCGATCGCACAGAGCGCCTATTCCACGACGCCGACGATCTGCGAGACCAGATTACGAGCGACGAGCGAACCGCGCTTACCAACGACTTCATTGCCCTGCAGTCCGACGCCAACCCGGTGCCCGAAGCCGTGAGCGATGAGCTCTTCGAGCAGATAGAAGCAGCGGTAAAAAAAAAGGACGTGAACCGATTGAGCTCTATCGGATCGAGAACGCTAGCGAGCTATTTGCTTTCTTTGGAAAAGCAGCAGGAGAGCTGACCTACTGGCAGGTCTTAGAGCACGCAAACCGCCGGCTCATGCTGACTGAGCACGTCAACAGCAAGACGAAGCAAGGAAGGCGGAAGCACGGGGTCTCGCAATCGTATAGAGTGGTGACACGCAAAGAGAGGGAGCGGCTTAGAAAGCAAGCAAGGCGCCATGGGCAAGGCAGTAGCAAAAGCGGTTATCAGAGCCGACAATCGAAAGCTCGCCGGAGACCTGCGCCGATCTAAGCGGATGTTCGGGAAGGCCTTCCAGGGCATCGGACGCGGCATCAAGGGCTCTCTCGGAGCAGTACTGTCGCCGCTCGGCGTTGGCGCCGGCGCGCTCGGGTTCGCTGCCATCGGCAAGGAGGTCCTCGACTTCGAGCAGACCCTGACGGACATTGAGATCCAGGGCGACGCAAGCGCTCAAGTGATGGACAAGCTCCGGGGAACAATTGCAGAGCTCGGAGACAGCAACGCGTTGAGCCGGACCGAGCTATCTGCCCTCGCCCTCGAGATGGTAAACCTAGAGGGCAAGGCCGGTCTCAACGCCGACAAGCTCAAGGTGTTGGCTGATGCCGCCTTCGCCACCAGCGCGCCCGTACAGGAACTGGCAGGCCTGTCGCTGGCGCTTGGCAATGCCTTCGGCCTGGTAGACCCAGCGAAGCTCAAGGAAGGGCTCGACGGGATTATCACCGCAGGCAAGGAGGGCTCGATCCCGCTGGCGGAGATGAATATTCTGCTCCAGCAAAACGGTGCATCATTCGCCAAGTTTGCCGGACAGGGCGTCGCCGGCGTCTCGAGTTTGGCGGCGACTCTGCAGGGACTTCGCAAGGACTTCGGCTCCGCCGGCGAAGCGGGCACCGCACTCGGCGCAATAATGGGCGTGTTTCAAGTCCGTGAGCTGCAGCTGCGCAAGGCCGGGATCGAGGTCAAGAAATCAAACGGCGACTTTAGAGATCTGGCAGACATCGTTTCAGACATCGAGATGAGCGGCATTGTCAGCGACGCCGAGAAGTTCAACAAGGCATTCGGGACACGCAAAGAAGCACGCCTAGCACTGGACTCGCTGATCAAGCGCTCTGACGTGATCGAGGACATCACGAAGCAGACCATTGACAGCAACGCGATCGAGCTGGACGCCGCCAAGAGGCGGACGACGGAGAGCTTTCGGATCAAGAAATCTTTCAATGACATCAAGCTGACCATCGCCGATGCCTTCACGCCGTCCAGGATCAAGAAGTTCGCGGAGATCTTGGGGACCATGGCCAAGGGCGTTGGTTTCATAGCCGACAACATCGAGATATTTGTAGCGCTCCTGGCTGCCATCAAGATCAGTCAACTCGTCGGCGGCTTTGGACAGATGGCAGTCAGCTCCAAGGCCATGGCCGCCAGTACCGGGACCATGTCAGGCGCCATGCGAAACATCGGCAGAGACGCCGCGATCGCGGGAGCAGCTTTCGCAGGCTGGAAGACTGGCCAGATGCTGGACGACTGGCTTGGCATCTCCAATGCCATTGGCAATCTCGCCGGGCCGTCGAAGCAGGAAGAGGCAAGGGAGGGCACGGGATTCCTTAGAGACCGGGCCCAGGAGCTCACGCAGGCCAAGCAACGCCGCCAGCAGCGGTCCGCGTTTGGCTTCGGCGAAGAGAGCGCGAGCTCCGAGGACATAGTCAGCAACGCACGCAGGCTCGCATTTCAGGCGCGTGATAAGGGTCTGATCGGAGAGGGCGGGCAGGTCGACAAGGCCGCCGTTTTCAAAGCACAGACCGGCAGGGACCTGACTTCGATCGACAAGACTAAAGGGGAGTTCGGGGTGTCCAAGGAAGCCGAGCAGCTGGCGCAAGCGATCAAGCAAGCGATCCAGATCTCATCGGTGGCAGAGAAGGCGGGCCCGGGGGCTGAAATCAAGATCACGATCGACGCGCAGGGGCTGCTCAAGGCCGAGGTTGTGAAGGATCGCGAATCACGGAGGGCTCCGCAGTAATGGCGCACGGTTTCACATTCGACGCGAGTTACGCCGGCATCCGGATCGATGTGCTGTCGAGCAACATCGCGCACGGTCGGAAGACGAAGCCTCACACATTTCCCAAGAGAGATGGCGCGACTGTAGAGGATATGGGCCGCGGTCCGTGGGTCTGCGGCCTGCAGTTCATTTTCATCGATCGCAAAGCCCAGCCAGGGGAGCTACAGAGTCCAGGCTCCGCGATCGATCGGTTCAACGACTTCGATAAACTCGTGGACGAAGGCACGATCCGAAGACTTGTCCACCCGTACACGAAGTCGCGACTCTGCTCGATCTCGGACTTCACACACGACGCAGACGGCGACGGCGGGATTGAGATCAGCTGCTCGGCGACGTTCACGGAGGAGAACTCGATACCGCCGACATTTGCCGCCGGAGTTGGCGTGCAGACGATCGCAGGATCTCACGAAGTAGAGTCCAAGGTTCTGCAGGCAAACGCGTCGCTTGAGCTGCCGGCGGCGGGTTTGAGCCTCGCAGAACTGGAGAGCGCACAGCTGGAGCTTGACCAGGTGACGCTCGCAGTGGAGCAGTGGGATAGCGACCCGTCTCTCTCGGCGCGACAGGTGCACCTGCAGATGGCCACCATCAACAACGCCCTGAGCTCTCGGCTCGAGGACCTGGACACAGCTCGCGACATCAACCGGTTTCCGATCATGAAGCAGTACACGTTGCTCCAGTACCAGGTGCGCCTGGCTGCCGAAGCATTCACGACCGACACGACTCGCGTTGTCACGATCACGACCGTAGATCCGCTGCCGCTTCGAGTGATCGCTGCTCGGTTCTATGGCGCGAACCAGGCGGAACGCCGCTTCGCTGAAATGCTCGAGCTCAATCCCGAGATCCGAAACCCCGGCCTGATCGGGCGCGGCATAGATCTGAAAGCCTACAGCGCAAACGCCGAGCCCGGAGCCTTCTAATGGGCGAGCCGATTCTCTCCCACCGGGTTTCTGTGGTTGCCGGCGGCGTGCATGTGCCTGGCTGGCGCTCTTACTCGATTTCCGTGGATGTGCTGCAGCCTGCAGACGCGTTCTCGCTCGGCGTGCAGTTCACCAAAGACGCGTGGGCGCTGCTCGCCCCGGATGTGCAGGTCGAGGTCTTCATCGACGACACCAGGATCCTGACGGGATTCATCGGGGGCAGAGAGAAGGTCCCGGGCTCCGATGGCACCATGCTGCAGATCTCAGGCAGGGACAAGACCGGTCGCCTTGTAGACGAGAGCGCTCCGCTATTCAGGTTCGGCGGGCTGTACCTCAGGGAGCTCGCTGAGACCATCTGCGAGATCGGGACCGACAATGCGCTGTTTGATCGGGTCGTACTGGTCAACACTAAAAACCGGTCGCTGCTTCGTTCGAAGAGAGGTCGCAAGGCCAAGGTCTCGCTTGAACCGCTGGTAGACGCCGGCGTTGGCGCCTTCCGAGCGGGCTCGGGCCTGTTCGGGATTGTGGTTCCGGAGGTCGACACAGACATCTCGTTCCGCGTCAACCGACCACCGATCATAGAGCCGGGAATCTTCAATAGCCGGTCGGCACCAAAGCGCGTCCAGCCAGGGCAAAGTCGATGGTCTGTGCTCGAGGAGTTCTTGCGCGAGGCGCGCCTGCTGGCTTGGGCGACTGCGGACGGGCGCGAACTGTTTATCGGATTACCGAACTACGATCAGGAGGCTCAGTACCTGTTCTACGAAGGCGCATCAGAAGATCCGCAGGACAGGGCCCGCACCAATTGCTCGATCCGCGTGATCGAGAATGTCGAAGAGATGTACTCGCTCTACGTGGCATGCGGCGCTGCCAGGGGCTCAGGGGCAAATTTCGGTAAGAACGTGACACAGAACGTCGCCGGAGTGAGGGACAACCCCGAACGAGGAGACGGCACAGGCATTCACTTCCGGCGGCCCAAGACGCTCCTGATCTCAGACGATGGCATCAAGAACCAGCGCGACGCCCTCGAGAGAGCGGAGCGCGAGAAGCTCCAGCGAGAAGCCGGGCACATCGAGCTCGAGGTATCGACCGCCGGCCATGGCCAGATCTACGCCGGAGAGGTCAAGACAATCTATGCGGTAGACACGATTGCGCATGTGGTCGATCGTGACACTGGCCTCGCAGAGCCGTTCTGGATCAGCTCTCTCGACTTCACCAGCGACGAGAGCGGGACGAGAACAGTGGCCCGACTGGTCCCGAAGGGTACTCTCCTCAGCCTATGACTCGCCACGGCGCCCAGGATCTGCGTAGCCGTGCCTCTCGCGCAGCCTTGCGCCTGGCCAACATGGTTCGACGGGTCACGCTCGGAAGCTCTCAGGGGGGCTCGTGGGGCTTTCAGGGCTATGCGATTCCTGACCTGCGTGGTGGCTCTTCGACGACGACGGAGGGCGACGGCTACGACGAGACCGAGATATTCCCCGGGATTGGAATCTACGCCCGTCCCGGCAGCGACGACGACGCCGAGGCCTTGCTGCTCCAGGTCGGCGGCGAAGCCAACCACCCTGTGATTGCAGCGGTGCGCAACGAGGCCGCCAGGGCTCGCTATGTGGAAGAGTTCGGCGACGTAGAGCCAGGAGAGATCGCAGTGTTCAACTCTGGCGGCACATCCCGGATCCTGATCACCGCCGCCGGCAACGTGGAGATAACGGTCCCGGCGGGCAAGGAGATCCTGCTATCCGCCGGCGGTGCCACCGATAAACTTGTCACGCGCACGGAGTTTCTCAAGCACGGGCACGCCACGGCGGCAACTGGTCCTGTGTCGTCCCCGATAGTTGCTCCGGCACCATCGGTGGATCCTGCATTCCCGGGCACATCGGTAGTCAAGGGCGAGTGATAGGATCCGGGCATGGCTGGTACTGACCTCCAAATCGGCGACGACGGCGACTACATCGATGACGATCAGGGCGGCTTTGCTGAGTCGAAGAGCGCTCAGCCTCAGATCCGCCACCAGATGCTAGACGATCTTGGCGCGTGGATCGGAGACCCTGACGCCGGCAGAGATCGCCGGCTCGAAGGTAGGCAGAACACCCTCGCCGAGAGCGAGCTTGAGGCTGACTCTGTGCAGAATGCGCTCGATGTTCTCGAGGGCGAGGGTCTGATCGAGGACATCGACATACTAATCGACCGTGACCCACAGGGGCGCTTCGTTCTGGCCATCACATCTCGCGACACTGGCAGCGGCGAGACCATCTCTTTTGACAACCTGCAGAGCTTTGGAGTCTAGTTCGGCATGCCATTCGTAATCCCAAGCTTTGACGAACTCCGTCAGTTCTTTATTGCCGCCTTCGCCGGCAGGTTCCCTGACAAGAACGTGAGCAGGTCGTCGGACCTGTACAAGAGGCTATCCGTCAACGCCCTTGGCACGCTGGACAATCACTTCCATCTGCGCCAGGTGGGGCTCGACGTGATGGCAGACACCGCAGAGCGAGAGCAGCTCGATCGGCACATGGCCATCTACGGAGTCGACCGCAAGGGCGCCGTTGGCTCGGCGCGCTCTGGCGCCCTTCGCGTGTTTGGCACTGTGGCTGCTGTGGTTCCCGTGAGTGAGCCGATGACGCACACTCCGAGCGGACTGCTCTTCGAGACAAGATCCGGAGGAGTGATCGGAGCGTCAGGCTTTCTGGATGTGGACGTCGGCGCCCTGAGTACCGGCATCATCACCAACCTGGAAGAGGGCGAGGAGCTCACTTTTGACGCACCGCCGGCGGGCCTCGAGGCAAACTCCAGGATACTCGCAGACCTGCTCAACGGAATCGACAGAGAGAGCGATCCGGACGGGCGCGATCGTCTGCTGAATCGTATCGGCGAGCCCGCCGCCGGCGGCAACCGCAACGACTTCGAGCAATTCGTCCTCGAGAGCGCCGACTTTGTCGACACTGCATACGTCTACCCAAACCGCAACGGCGCCGGATCTGTGGACCTGGCAGCGCTCAAGGCAGGATCCGGCACGTCTCGCCTTCTCGACGTGGGGGAGCGGACTGAGGTGTTTGACTTCGTCGATCCTATTCGACCCGTGACAGCTACTATCCGCGTTCTCGAGGTGACGACCAGTGACACTGATGTAGAGGTCGTCGTGCTTCCAGAGAGCGACGTGGTATTCTCGTTTGACTGGAATGACACAACTCCCCCGGTTGTTTCCAGTTACACCAGCGCCACAAGGCTAGTGGCGCTGGTGTCCCCGCGCCCGATAGACCTGGCGATCGGAGACCGCGTCGTGTTTGCCGATCCTCTACTCGCCGGCGTGCAGTTCATAGTCGAGAGTCTCTCTGGCGCCAACGACTTCGTGATCACGGATGACGCCGGCGCGATCGCCGCTGGCAACGTCTACTCTGGCGGACCGCTCACTGATGCGATACGCGACGCGGTGCAAGCTATTTTCGACGCTCTCGGACCGGCCAATCCAGACTCCAAGAGATACGGCCCATGGGAGGCAAACCTTCGCCACAGCAACCTGTTTGAGACCGTCCAGACGCAGGTGGGTGTGCTTGACTCGCAAATCATTCTGCCGGTTGCTGCACTGCTCGAGGCAGACGATCCGGCATTTCCGGCTAACACCACCGTAGAGCTCCTGATCCTTCGGTCGGCAATCATCCGCAGCTACGCAAGCGAAGGCCTCTAGCATGACCAGGGCAGCCACGTTCAACTTCTCGGAGATTGCGAGCGAGGTATTCACGTTCGACGAAGAGCGCAACAGCGAGGACCTCGGGGGCGATCCGGCTTCCGCTCCGCCGCTAGTTATTCCTGGCGTGTCGTCAGGCTTCTCCGGTCGCGGTCGCGAGTTCGGCGATGACATCGGGCTCCAGGGTCCAGAGCTCGCGATTGACTCTCTGCGGCTTACGCGAGACTTCACAGCGCGGGCCTTCGTACTGTACAAGATCGGCGCTGCTCTCAACGGCGACAGGGCGACGCTCGTTGCTCGCGGTCGTCGTGGCTCTGCCGCAGAGCGCCTGATCTTCGGGCTAGAGCTCGAGCGCGTTAACGACACGACTGCCAGAGTGCGGGCCCGATGGGAAGAGATCGGCGGCGGCGCTGCGGTTGTTGCCGGCGTGACATTCCAGCCCGATCCGGACGAGTTCTGCCTGGTGTCTGTGGTCAGGCACTGGGTCGACACCAACACGGTTGACCTCCGCTACTTCGTAGACGATCGAGAGATTGGCAGCGAGACCGTATCAGAGGGTGACATAGGCGAGGGCGTCGGCGGAACCCTGACGATCGGATGTGTCGGCGATGCGCTCGGCGACTATGAGAGGTTCTTGCCGGCGGGCTCAGTGATCGACAACGTGTTTATTGACGACGACGCGATCAGCTTCGAAGAGATTCGCCAGGACTTCAGACGTGTCACGGTGCATCAGCCTGACGGATACCGGATCATTCGTAGCTATGTCCCGCCAGGGGTCACGTGGTCCAAGGATCCAGACTCCAGGGTGCAGAGGTGGCTCGCATCGGAGGGCGACTTGATCGGGTTCGCGCTCTCTCAGGGCATCAAGCTACGAGAGGACCACTTGCCTGACCGCGCGTACGGGCAGGCTCTCATCGACTGGGAGAGGGTAGTGAGGGTGACTCCCAAGCCGCTCGAGACAATCGAAGAGCGACGCGCCACAGTCCTGGCAGCTCTACGCAAAATCCTGGGGTACACGCTGGACGGACTCAAGGCCGCGCTCGAGCCGCTCTTCGAGTTGGCCTCCGTAGATATCGAGATCATCGAGTTCGGTGCTCTTCGCGAGGATGACTTCGCCTTCGACGACATCACGCCGGCGACACCTTCGAACATGTGGATCACTAAGCCCGGAGTGGGCACGGTTGCCATAGCTGCAGGCCTGTGCACGGCATCGATACCCGCCGGAAACCCTAACGCGCAATGGCCGACCGATCCAACCGGCGGCGGCGACCCACCGCATCGAGAGACGTCGCTGACCGGCGGAGAGCTCGGCGGAGAGCCTGACGATGCGGTGATACTGATCGACGTAGACGCAACTGCTGACATTACCAACAAGGACGTCCTGTGCGGTGTTTTCATGCGCAATCTGGTCGGCGATGAGGCGGTGTTTTTTGGAGTAATCGACGACAGCGGGGCATATGAGCTCGCGAGCTACTCGATAGTTTCCGGGGTTAGGTCCGCCCTCGCCATCCATGGCGCCGGCGGCGCCGGAGTGGACAGGTTGCTACTTCGGTCTCTCGGCGGAGGTCTGTACCAGGTCGGCACCGTTGCCGGTGGCGTTCCTACTATCATCAGTTCTGCGGTCGCGGGCCCAACCGCGCCAAGGTGGGCAGGGTTTGGCGCGTTCTCACGCAAGGTGAGCTCAAAGCAGCAGGATGCAGACTTCGACGATGCGCAGGTGTTCGAGCCCAACACGGGCCGCGGGTTCGGGTTCCTGGCCTTCCGTGATCCCGGTCTCGGCGGCACGTTCAATCTCGAGAAGTCGCAGGCGCAGCTCGACAAACAAGATCCCGCGCATGTGCGGGGCCTGGCGGTCGACGATGGCGAGGCATTTTTCGAGCTTGGAGACGGCGGGAAGCTCGGCGTTGGCTTCCTGATGCCGCGGGTTTCGTAAGTCCGCCCGATCGGTCTATAGTCTAGGCATGTCGCTACCAGAGAGCCGGGACTACGATGCGGTTGACGCCGGCCCGCTGCCACACACCACAGTCAACAACATTCAGGACTCGATCATTGGCGCCAAGCACGGGCTGATCACCAAAAACGTGCCCATGCATGAGGGCACCATACTGAATGGTTTCACGCTCTCGCAGGCAGTCGGGTTTCTGTCGGGTGGCGCAGCGAATGAGCAAGTCAGCTTCCCGATTGATCTGCCGGTCGGCAGCAGGATCACGCAGGTGCGCGTTGCCGTGAACCAGGTCGGCGTTACGCCTATGAATTTCGACCTCCTATCACTATCGCAGACTGGCGTCTTCGCCGTCGAATATGCCGAGGCCGGAGACGCCACCACCGGCAACAAGCTGATCACCAACGCCACTGAGGTTGTGATCGCGTCTTTCAAGTCCTACTGGATAATTGTCGAATCGCACTCGCAGCTGGGTGACAACGTCCGCTTTCCGGAACTGACCTACAAGAAGCCATAGTGTCGGAAGCAGTACAGACACCGCCGCCGCCTGACACGATCTCGAAGAGAGTCTCGACGGCTATCGAGATGGCCAAGCTTTTCGTATCAGGTCTCGCAGTCGTGTTGGTGGCGTACTACGGCATGAAATTCGCCATTGCGCGCAACACCCAGTCAATAGGGGCCAATAGCGCTCGCACGCAGAAGCTGGAAGAAGTCGTTGATAAGCACGCAGAACTGGAGCACAAAGATCTCGACGTTAGAATCCGCAAGCTTGAGAGATTGACTGATAGGGTTGAGATTGTACTAGGAACGGCGATCAAGGCCATCACGGAGCTCAGGTCTGATATTAAGGACGAGAGAGAACACAGGGACCACCCATGAAATTATACCCTCAGACAAATCAGATCGTACAGTTCGCCGACGGTGTGACCGTGCCACCTGGCATCCCGGCAGCCGGCGCCGGTGCTGACCTGTCTCCGCTTCGAATTGGCGGCGGGTCGTACCAGTTTCAGCGGATCACGCTGGACAGAGACTTCGGGGGCCCGACACTTACCGGCCCCGTCGAGTTCGGTGGAGAAGCAAACGGCAAGATCTACAAGCTCGGAGTGCTCAACGACGGCGATGACATCCCCCTGACCGCTGCCAAGGGCTTTGCCGCGGTCGTTCGCTTCGTCGGCGTTTACGATCGGTTCTGGCTCGAGCCCGTCGCCGTGGCTGGCGGTGGTGGATATGACGGCTTCATCGAGGGAATCGAAGACTCGGCGTAGCGATGGCGAATCGGCATCTTGATAGTCACGTGCTGCCCATCGGCGGGCACGCTCTTCTCGGCGGCGGGCACATCACTAACCCGACGCTCGAGGAATTGTCGTTTTCCCTGTCGGATCTGAATCCCGCCTTCGTCGCGGCGGTGCTTGGCAAGCCGGAGCCGCAGAAGATGTACCTTGGCGCGGATGCCGTAGGCGCGATAGATCTCGTTGGGGCCGACGATCTGATCGACTTGTCCACGCCGGTAAAGCAGGTTTTTGACCCCGCTCTCGGCGGTCTGTGCACGGAATTCAACTCAACCTCCGACTCTATGGATGCTGTGGGGATTGGCGTCGGCGACGTTGGGGCCGAAACTGTTACGTTCATATGGATCGGCAGACCGACCGCACTTGCGGTGCGATCGCTGTTTGGAAAGCGGATAAATACAGGAGGCCTGAACGGGTATGAGTTGGTGCTCAACGCATCGAGCGGCATGTCGTGGGGCATAGACTGGGGCGCGAGTTCCATCACCAGGGCGACCACGGTTAATATTGGCACTGTCAACCCTCAGGTAGTTCTCTGCACCAGAGAGTTCGGAGCCAATCGCATGGCTCTGTACACCAGAGATGGTGCCAGCGAGGGAGCAGGGAACGACGTAGATTCCCTGGCTAATACTCAGGTCCTGTCGTGTGGCTCCGGAAGGACGGCAAGCAACAACCACCTATTCGGCGCTGTTATGCTTTGGATCGGGACGGATGGCAACGGCTTCGGCGAAGCCGAGAGGCTAAAAATCGCGCAGGGGCTTGGGTACGAATAGATGCCGTTTAGACCAGAAGCAGAAGCAGCCATAGCAGCAGAAGCAGCTCGGAAGCCTACAGACACGGCGGGGTGGGGGTGCGTGGTGGATGGCGTTGGGGCAAGTCCACACCAGCAAGTCACCGTGACCAATAGCGATGGATTTAACAAGGTGTTCACAGTGCTTGACTCTGAAGGGCTGTCCTATGATCAGATACAGCAATCGTGCATGCATGACACGATCGACGAGATCCGGCGGAGACGCGCACTCCCCTGAGTTAGAGCCATGAAGACCAGGATCCGCGCCCAAGACGTCAGGCAATCACTCCCCAATACACCTGCGATCGACGCCGACGAAGGCGAGTTACTCCTCGGTCGCTACTTCGAGGCCGAGTGTATCGCCGCCGATGTGGTCGGCAACTTCGTGCACATCTCCGGGCCGCGCGCCGGCGGGTTCTTTTCGGTCAGGTCCAGCGATCCGCTCAACGCCGCCAGCATGCCCGCGCTTGGCGTCATAACGTCCAAGGCGACGGATACACGGTGCTTCGTGCAGACCCTCGGAGAGGTGTCATCGGCTGGCCTCACGCCGGGAGATCAGCTCTGGGTGGGGCTAGACTCTCAGCTGTCGGCTTCGGCGCCGCTGCCTACGGCGATCGCGCAGGTCGTAGGCGTCGCCCTGGCCGTCGACAAGTATCTGCTCCGTCCCGACCTTGTTCCGCCGGATGGCGAGACCATCAACTCCGCCCAGCACGCCGCCCTCCGCCAGCTGATCCATTTTATTCACGAAGGTCCCGCGGAGGAGTTCGCGTCAGGCGCATTCAAGATCTCGACGCCGGCGACGCCATTCCCCACGAGCGA
>SDBT01014692.1_pt1 | contig 12469 bp, 18 predicted proteins | sample 2277101 | NCBI WGS metagenome assembly SDBT01 (sample SAMN10404973, study PRJNA504765) | marine sediment metagenome | isolation source: marine sediment core GS10_PC15, 103 cmbsf | place: Arctic Ocean: Southern Knipovich Ridge | collected 2010
CTGCCGGGTGCCGCGGTCGAATGGGAGTGCAACGGTCGACTGATCGTGCAGCCCAAGGCAGCCTTGAGTCTGCACGTTGTTGCCGGCACGACCGGTGAAACTTTCCAGGTAGGCGCTTCCTGGTGGAGAACGCAAATTTAGGGAGGTGACCTGTGGCACGGAATCTTGACGTTGGCAATCTTACTGCCGCTACCGCTACCGTTACGACGTTGGTGACTACCACGTTTACCGCAACGACGTTCAACGCGACGACGGTGACGTCTACCGATCTGGTCCTGAACTCGACCAACGAGATCAATATCCAGATCGAAAGCGAGAACGTACTGGCCCTTGATTCTTCTCCGATCTCTGGAAATACGGCAGATGCGGATACGACAGGCAGTGCATGCTACATCGAAACTCAAGATGCCGGTGCTGCAACCACGGGCCAATCTGGCGAAGCAGGTGGACTCCATAGTACCAAGACTGGCGACGGAGCGCAGGGAGCAGACACGGAGGATGTGAATGGCGGAAACGGCGGTGCCATTATCCGGACTGCTGGAAATGCGGGGCGTGCTGGGCTAATTAGCGGCGGCACAGCAGACGGAGGCAAAGGCGGCGGATTTGTCCATACGGCTGGTACTGGCGGAAACGGTGGAGACGCATCCGGAAACGATGGTGATGGTGGGAGCCACGCCCTTGTTGTCGGTCCGGCAGGATCAGGTGGAGGTGGAGCCGCGGGAGCTGCCGGCGTGATTCGGCTGAGTGGTACGGTTGCCAACAAGCAGGGCGCCCCGACCACGGTGACTACCGTAGCTACGCTCACCGTAGCTCAGATGCTCAGTGGGATCATCACCGGCTCAGACTCTGATGGATCGACCGTCAATCTGACTCTCCCCACTGGTACGGCGATGGATGCTGCGTTGCCGTCTGATTTTGTGGCCAACGATGCCTTCGACATCGTAATCATCAACCTGTCGGCGGCAGCGGCAGACACTTACACGTTGGTGGCGAACACCGGCAGCGGCGATTTCACTATCGTCGGTCCCGCGATCATCGAGTCGTCACACGTGGACGCGGAAACCAACGCGGCTACCTTCCGTTGCCGAAAGACAGCAGCGAATACGTTTGTCGCCTATCGCGTGGGGTAGCGATATGGCCAAGATCGAACTAACCACCGCACCCGCCTTCGAGCCGGTAACGACCTCCGAGTTGCGTGTCCACCTCCGCATCGACTCATCGGACGAGGAACGTGATGCAGAGATCCTGGCATGGGAGAAAGCGGCCCGCGAACACGTCGAGCACAACATCCTACACCGGGCGTTGATAAACCAAACGTATACCCAGTTCTTTGACAACTTCACAGACCCGTTACGACTACGGTGGCCGAAGCTCGGTAGCATCACCAGCGTCAAGTACACGCTGAACGATACGGATGGGACACTCACCACGGTCGCCACCAGCGTCTACGAGGCGGGCGAGTGGAACGGCATAGGGATCGTCCGCCGGCAATTCGAGCAAGAGTGGCCTACTGACGTGAGGCTACACCCGGACAGTGTGCAGGTTGCCTTCGTTGCCGGGTACGGGTCGGCGTCTTCGGACGTACCGACCCCTATCCGGCACGCGATTAAGGTCATCGTCGCAGATCTGTACCAACATCCTGAGTCGCTCGCGCTGGGTACTATCGCACCGCCACTCCGCCACTCCGCGACCATAGATATGCTGCTCGGTCCGTTCAAGATCATCGAGGTGCCGTGATGGCTCATTGCATAGGGAAAATCACAGGACGCGAAGCTAGGAAGATTGGAAGGAAGGCGATGACTGAAGCAACCCTAGTCGTTACTTGGGACAAGAGACAAGTCGACCGCGGTATCTGGGGATTTGCTCGATGGCGGCAGATCGTCGGATTTACGTTGATTTGGCTCGCAACAAAAGCGTTTGGCTGTCAGTTTGAAAAAAAGACTATTGAAAGCGATTAGATGGTCCAACGTATCGGAGGGCGACGACACCGGGTGAACATCGAGGAGATTTCCCGGGGGACGGCAAATGATTACGGGGTCCGGACAGAGACGTGGAGTGAATTCATTTCCGCTATCTGGGTTTCCATCGAACCGCAGTCGGGCAGAGAGTATCAGCGGGCGAGGCAGACGACACCGGAACTGACGCACCTGATTGGGATGATCTATCACCCGAGCGTAGCACCGAAGATGCGGGTGAACTTCGGCGGTCGGATACTGGACATCGAGTTCGTCGAGAACGTGGACGAACGGAACAGGGATTTGTTTTTGCATTGTGTCGAACAGGTGTAATCATGGCAACGCCGGGCATGACAATTCAGGGCGACAAAGATTTAATCATCATGCTAGACACACTTGGCGTGAGAGTGTTTAAGAAGCATTTACGCAGGATTATAAGAGCAGAATCAACCCCAATTCTCAAGACTGCAAAGACAAGGGCAAAGGCTGTCACCACCGGCACAAAGGGGTCGAGTAGCACGGGACTATTGTGGAAAAGCCTCGGTACACGGACTGCGCTGATTGGCACTGCAAAGATCAAAACCGAGCAAGGTTTCCGCAATGTCGGCGGCGGCAGTGGAATGACATCGGCAATCGGACCAAGACGCGGTCAAGGACGGTTGGTACTTGTTTCTGCTGTGAAAAAGCGGGCAGGAAAACGTGGCGTCAGGAGAGCTCGCCGCGGGAAAAGGGCACAACTATTGTCCGGGAGATTGTCAAAAGTTGCATTACGTGCCACGACTAAGGCAGAACGTAAAGAGTTTGGAATGGTGTTTCGGAATCCGAGTAGATACGCACATCTTGTCGAGGGAGGTCGGAAGCAAGGCAAAACGGGCGTCGTCGCAGCTAGGCCGTTTATGAAGCCCGCGTTCGACGCACATCGAAACAGAGCAGTAGTACAAGTTATGCGTAGGTTGCGGAGCGTAGTTCTTATTGAGGCGAGAAAACGTGCCTGAACGACGCATGGTAGCACGATTGAAAGCCATCACGGCAGTAACCGACCTGATCGGTACCGATGACGATGCACGCATATACCCAATCCAACGATACCAAGGCGATGCACTGCCGGCCATCACCTACCAGCGGCTCGGCAACACACCGCTCAACCATTCAACGGGGGAGACAGAAACAGCGTGGGCTACCGTCCAGGTGCTCAGTGTGGCCGTCGACGAAGAAGCGGCATGGGCACTTGCCGCGGCGATCAAGGGCGACGGAATCGCCGGTGCAGCGACGGGGCTGTCAGCGTGGACCGATGACACGGGGACACCGGTTATCGGCATGTGTCACTGGCAGGGCGACAATGAATTACCGGACTCGAATATCCCAGGACAGAGTTCGCAGGTGTTCGTGGTTCAATCTGAATATTTCATAGGCTATCAACAGAGGCCGAGCTAATGGCTGACAACGCATTTGATGGGGCGACCGCTACGTGGGACCCTACGGGCGTGGGCGATGCTGCCCAGACGCTCGGGTTTATCACGAGCATCACGGACGACGTAACTGCTGCCGAGATCGACGTCACAGGATCCAGTGATACCCAACACCTCTTTGAGTCAGGGATTCCGTCCGAGTCGGTGACGATTGAACTTGTGGGGCAGGCGACGGACAAGGAATCGACTGCTGGGCAGATCACGGCCGGCGATAACGGTGCCCTTGCGGTCGTCTGGGCTGACAGCGGCACGGAGGGTGCTATTGCAGACCCGGCGACAATCTTTGCTCTTTCAATCAGCGGGACAATGGACGGACCGATCACTACTTCGATCACCGTGCGACCTGGCGTCACATAAGGAACTGAATTATGGCTGACAATGCTTTTGATGGTGCAACGGCATTCTGGGACCCCACGGGGGCCGACGCTGACCAGACGCTCGGTTTCGTCACCAGTATCACCGATGACGTGACTGCCGCGGAAATTGACGTCACGGGGTCGAGCGACACCCAGCATCTTTTCGAGTCAGGGATCAAGTCTGAATCCGTAACCGTTGAACTTGCAGGGCAGCCGAAAGATGAATCGGTCGGCGGTCAGATTGCAGCCGGCGACAACGGCGTCATCACGATCGCCTGGGCGGACGGTGGGGCTGCTGGAACGCTAGGCGACCCGGGAACAATCTTTGCCCTGTCTGTCAGCGGAACGATGGATGGGCCTATTACCTCTTCACTAACATTCCGACCGGGCGTGACCTAAGGAGAACATATCATGGCAGGCGAAATGAGTACCTTCAACGGTACGACACTCAGTTTTGGCGGAGCGGCACAGACGCCACTCGTATCGCTTAGCTACGACTCGACGGTCGCGGAAGTGGACGTCACCGGTTCAGGTGATAGCGAGCATACCTTCGAGCCGGGGATCATCAATGAGTCGATCACCTGGGAGGTCGTGGGTGATCCGTCTAGCGGCGTCCTGGCAGTTGGAGCCAAGGGCCAGACGATCGTGCTCTGGAAGTCAGTGGGCGCCGGGAACTGGGGCAGTTTCACGATAGCCGTCATCACCAGTGTCAGCAAAGGCGGCGGGCTGGGTGGGGCGGTGACTACTTCTATCACGGCGAAGCCTGCGATTGCTACGCCATAACACAAACCACGTAACGGGAGAAAGAGATGGACAAACACAAGCTACTCGCGATTGAGGATCTACCGGTCGGCAAGGTAGAGACCCCTGAATGGAAACCGGACTTTCCATTCGTTTGCATCCGTACGCTGACGGCCCCAGAAGTCATGGCGTTTACCAAGTCGCTTGAAGGTGAGGATGGCAATCAAGATACCTCTGAGTTTTTACAGAGGTTTAGTGCCCTTGTCCTTTGCGACGAAAAAGGTGAACGGCTGTTTGACGACAGCGATGCGGATGCCGTGGCACTCGGTAAAAAGAACATGACCGTCTTGCAGAGAATCTGTCACGAGGCGCAGGTCCACAACAAGATGATCCAGGATGAGGACGCGGGAAAAAACTCACCCCAGCCCGGCGATTCCAGTTCTTCCTAGCGAAGGAGTTGGGCTTCATCCATCCGGATCCGATGCTTCGGCAAATGACATGGGCGTGGCTCGTTGACTGGGTGACATACTACGGCGTGGAACCGTGGGGCGAGGACCGAAAAGACTTGCGGACTGATTTTCTTGCGGCGGCGATCCTGGCACCGCACCTGAAGAAAGGCGAGCGGGCACCTCAGTTGTCGGGGACCATCGGCGGGACCGGCGGGCCGCGACAGAACCTTGACGAAATGAAAGCCGTCGTCGCGGGTATTCAAGCCAGGCACGAAAAGGCACGCGAGAAGAAACATGGCAGCGACGTCAGTAGGCAACCTCCGAATTAACTTGACCGCGTTCACGGGCAAGTTCACGACCAGCATGAGGTCTGCTGGTAAGACGGTAGGACTCTTTGCCGGTACTGTCAAAAAAAGCTCCACAGCATTAGTAGGGATGGTTGGTCCTCTCCTGGGTGTTGCTGCCGCTGCCCTCGCTGTGCGAAAAGCCTTTGGGTCTGCCGAAGGTTTTACCCAGTCAATGCAGCAGTCGCTTGCGATCATGGGTGACGTCAGCCGTGAGATGCGTGACAAGATGGAGGGGGCCGCAAGGGCCATCGCCAAGACCACAAAATTCTCGGCAGCCGAAGCGGCGAAGGCTTATTTCTTTCTAGCGTCTGCGGGACTCGATGCAAAGCAATCTATTGAAGCGTTGCCCGCCGTTGCTGCTTTTGCTCAAGCTGGCATGTTCGATCTATCGACCGCGACGGATCTTCTGACAGACGCTCAGTCGGCTCTCGGGCTCACTTCCAAGGATGCTCAAGAGAACTTGATGGGGATGAAGAGGGTGTCGGATGTTCTCGTAAAAGCGAACACCCTAGCAAACGCCAGCGTCCAACAGTTCAGCGAAGCATTGACAACGAAGGCTGGGGCGGCATTGAAGATCGTCAACAAAGATGTTGAGGAAGGCGTTGCAGTTTTGGCGGCGTTCGCCGATCAGGGTGTTAAGAGTTCGGAAGCCGGTACTGCGTTAAACATCGTGCTCCGCGACTTGCAGACGAAAGCTTTGCTGAACGCGGAGGCGTTCAAGGCTGCGGGCATCACGGTCTTTGATGCAAGCGGCAAGATGCAGAACATGGCGGACATTGTCCGAGATATAGAGATGAAGCTCGACGGTGCGAGTGACGCGACGAAGAAACTAACGCTCTTGAATCTAGGGTTCTCAGACAAGTCTGTCATCTTCATTCAGACCTTGATCGGCATGTCTGAGAAGATTCGCGACTACGAGAAAGCACTCCGGTCCTCTGCCGGTGCAACCGATGAAGTGGCCGACACGATTCTCACCCCATGGCAGAAAGCATGGAACAAGTTCAAGGCGGTACTTGAGGCGTTTGCGATCGATGTTGGGGCCCCGTTGCTTGAGTTGCTGTCAGAAATGGTTGGTGGTCTTACGGCTGTTTTGGGCGCATTGGCTCCTGTTATCAAGGGCATCGGCGAACTCGTCAAAGGTGTCGGCAAAGTGTTTAGCGCTGTCACCGGTATCGTCAAAGATTTTGCGGCCGGCATAGCCAGTGCAGGGAATACTCTGACCGGGTTCCTGGGTGGGGGTGGTGGGACAGACAAACAAAACCAACTGTTTTTGAAAATTTTAACTGGTGACGCAAAGGCATTGAAAGAGCTATTGTCTCCGACCCAGCCATCCGCTGATGGTGTTGCAGGAGGCCTCTTTGGTTTAGGTGTGGCATTTAATGTTATGGGAATTCAATTGATGCAAATCCGGAAAGAAGCGCAATTGACTGGCACTGCATTACACATGGCGTTATTTCCAGACGATCCAACCTTCAAGCTACCTGGATTCGGGACGAACAACCAGTTCACTATGGCGGCGTTCGATCCATCGACACCTCGCGGTGGCTTGTTCGTATCGGCAGCCCCTGCGACAGGTGGTGCAGCCGCAACCCTTCAACCTGCACTTGCGAAGTTCTCGCGCGAAGCCAACTCAGTCATCGTCAAAGGGCGTGCCGACCCGGCATTGCGAATAGCAGAACAACAGGTCGACCTACTCGAAGAGATTCGAGACAAAATCGAACCGCTTGACGTGGTGGAACTATGAGCGTCATATCAGTCACACTTGAATACGGGAGTACGCGGGGACCGCGGATTGCGCCGGACGGAAGCCGCTCATATCAAGAGACCTGGATTGTCAGGACGAACAACTCAGCGGACCGCGGCGACATTATCCGCAATGCTTCCGGGCTTCCGAGGCAAGGTCAACAATACCCAGAGGACGGCGGAGCGATTGTCACCGAGGTAGATCCCGTTCAGGAGACCGAGCAGCAAAAGGTCTGGCGCGTAGGCATCAAATATGAAAGCAAGTCTACGACATTGCCCTCAGAAGATGGGCAACTCGCACAGAACCCGCTGGAAAGACCAACGGTTATCAGCTGGTCACCGATCAGGATCGAAAAGACTGTGCCCCACGATCTTGATGGCAAGGCGTTCGTTGATGCGGCAGGAAGCCCGTTTGATCCTCCACCCGTTATCCCGTCGTCAAATCTGCTCCTTACAATGGATCGCAATGAGGCAGCTTTCATCCCAAAAACTGTTTTCCAACTTATGAACGGTGTCAATACGGTCCGGTTTTTCGGGATCGAACCCAAAAAGGCATTGATGACTGGCTTCAATGCTCAGCAGGGGTTTGAGAACGGTGTAATCTTCTGGGCTGTGTCGTATAACTTTGAGGTATCAAACGACCCATGGATTCCATTATTGATACTCAACGCTGGTCCATTGATGCACCCGCTTCTGCCAGGAGATACAAGTTTCGTAGACGAAGATACAATTGTCATCGCCGAGGACGACAACGGTGTATCGCACAATGCAAATATATTGCTCAACGACGAGGGTGGTGCGTTGAACCCACCTGGCAATAAAGGCAATCCCCCGATATTCATTCCATTTCGCATTTATGAAGAAGTGGACTTTCACATACTCAATCTACCGTAGGACACGATCATGGGCACAGTAATCTGGGAAGGCGGTTCGACCGCAATCGCGCAGGTGGATACGATCACCATCGCGTTGACCTGGGCGACGAACGATACGGCAACGCTCACGATAGGCACCCGGTCGCTCGTGTTGACGGTGGGCACGGATTCCACTACCGCTAACGTCGCTACGGCCATCAAAGAGATGTGGAACGGGGACGCGCAGACCGGCAGCGGGGATCATGTGTTCTCGGAAACCGGAAACGATATTACCGAGTTCAATGAGATCACGGCGACCGTCAATAGCTCGGTTGTAACACTCACATCCGACACGACCGGCGTACCGTTTACTGTGACGGTTACAGGTGATGGCACGGCCGGCGATGGCACGGCTGTTGTCGCGGCGTCTACCGTGAACGCGGGGCCGAATGTTTGGGATACGGCGACCAACTGGGACACCGGGGCGGTTCCCGTCGGCGCCGACGACGTCGTAATCGAGAACTCGTCTGTCAGCATTCTTTATGGCATCGACCAAAATGCCGTGACGCTCACCAGCTTGACAAAGAAGAGCACGTTCACGGCCCCGATTGGCTTGCCGCGGAACAACACGGCCGGTTACGTCGAGTACCGTCCGACATACCTTGCGATCAGTGCGACTACCGTCAACAGTGGTCAAGGCACCGGCACGGACAGCGGACGATTCAAACTGGACGTCGGATCAAACATCACGACTCTCAATATCTACAAGACGGGCACCCGCGCGGAGACCGGCATCCCTGCGTTCCTGTTCAAAGGGACGCACGTCGACAATGACATCACCGTGAACCGTGGCGACATGGGGATTGCATTCTTTGGTGGCGAAACGGCGAACTTCCAGACAATGCGAATCGGGTGGATCAACTCGATCCTGGGTGACGCCGACATAATCATCGGGCCCGGTGTGACCCACAAGGCAGCCGGTATTATCACTCAGACAGGCGGCCAGCTTGAAAGCCGTAGCAATGTCATCACGGCACTTGTCTCGGCCGGTGAGTTCACGTTGTCCGAGGATTCAACTATCACCACGATGACGCTGCAAGGTGGCACGCTGTTCTACAACTCCAGCGGCACCGCCACGACTATCAACGTGACGGCCGGCGGGGTATTGGACTTCCGTCAAGACGCACGGGGCCGGACGATCACTCAATTAAACCTCAACGAAGGTGCATCGGTGTTCGACCCGGGCCAGACCGCGACCCTCACGGCAAACGGTGTCGATCTAGTCCAGTGCGGTTGGCACAATATCAGCAGCGACTTCGGCGAGAACCGCACCTGGACACCATCGGCAATCTAATGGTAGACGGTTACACCCGCAACTCGTCGAAACGATTGAGCGGCCTGCTGAAGTCTCACGAGCAGGATCGCACGGACCTCACGGGTGGACGCGGGCAACAACACGGGGTAATCCCGTTTCTCTTCCGTCGATTCGAGCTTGCCGAGGACCTGGACCCCAGCTCTACGACCGTCGATGCCCATCCGTTGAACTGGGACACCGAGACCGAAGCCTACGTCGCTGACACAGATGAAGACAAGACGTTCCTGGTATCCGATCCTACCGGTTCGTTGCGCGGCCGGAAGAAAGACAAGTTCTCGTCGCCGAACGATCAGGGGAACCGTGGCTGGGCGATGAAGCCGCATGACGTCGATCTTGAGATAGGCAAGGACCGCTGGGAGATCCTACGGATGCAGCCGAATGCGTTGTTGATCCGGGGTCAGGCGACGGCGAACTGGACGGCCTCTACGATGACCATAGACGGCGTGGTGGTGATGCAACCGGATGGCGGCCTGATTACCGATCAGGACCCCGGCGGGGATATTACGGTAACCGATTTCTTTGATTGGGATGGCAGCGAGAACGATGACGTATTCGCGTATTGGGATGCGGAGTCGGTTACCTGGAAGCAAGCGATGGTGCCCTGCTAATGTTCCGACGCAGACCAGAATGGCAACGGTTGAATTCTGGACTCTTCCTGCCGCGGCCGTTGGGGTTTGGGGTTCATTGGCCGTGCTTTGGTTGTTGCGGCTGCGATTGCGCTGAGTGCGACGGCAGCCCGCCTTGCTGCTTCAAGGTCGTAATCTCCGGGGTTGTCGAGGGGACGTGTGGTGAGTGCAGCTGCCTCAATGATACCTATCATGCCAAGCACAGTTCTGCCTGTACGTGGACTCGCGACACATCGGCCTACCCGTGCGATTCTGATCCGCTTAGGGTCACTGTCTTTGATGATGGTGGCAACTTCAAGTTGAAAGTGGAACTTGGTGGGAACGTATGGATCAAGGATTTTGGCGGTACGAAGCCGACTTGTGGAACCCTTACTGACGAGTCGATCCCATTTGACTCTAGTGGTTCTGATTGTGATGCGTCAAGTTCGACGTGTCTGGTTACGGCTGTTGCGGAAGACGATGACGTGAATTGTCCCGCCCCGGCGATACCTGAGTGTTCCCGTTGTATTTGTGGATTGTACCCCAAGAATGGTTTTCAAATAGTTATAGCTGGCCTAAAAAACTCAGGAAGTTGCTCAGACTGCGTTAGTCTGAATGGTACTTACATAGTTACGCCTGTAGGTGCTACCAGCCCATGTAGATCGAGATTCACATTCATATCACCTCAATGTAGTACCACCCAGTTAGTGCTGGATTTTGGTGGTCTAAGTTCCTTTTCTTTCCGGGTGTTTACGCAGGACCCTGATAATCCGGTACCCCCAACAGCGTTTTTATTCCGGAAAGTGGATACCGGAGATGAAGACTGTTTGAACTTGGTGAATGAAAATATCCCCATAAGCGCTGGCAGTGGTTCATGTGATACTACTACGGCCCCAGCCCCAACGTGTCTCATTACTTCCTTATGATAAATAACTGCCCATTTGAACTTGTCGACGGCAAGTGGAAGTGCCCAGATCCACCAGACGGCTGTGGCTGGATCTATTCACTCGAAGCTGGGCCGAAACCGCCGAAACGAAACTGCCCCGGGGCGCCGAAGGGGATCGAAGGTGTCCTCGCCACCGTCACCCGCCGGCTCGAAGGCACACCGTTCGACCTGCCCGAAGCCCGAATCCGAATCTGTTGGGACTGTGAGCAGTTCAACGGCTCGACTTGCACCGAGCGGGGATCTGACTGCAAACACTTCGAGCGGTGGATCGAGCGGCTGACGATCGGCCCGCCTTGCGACCGTTGGTAGATTCCATCCCCCCAGCCCCTATCCTCGCCCCTTTCCGGCCCGATCCGTGTTCTGATAGCCTCGGACACCTCCGGCTCTAGCGGGGCTCCTGCGCGATCCTTTCAAGTATCTCCCTTTTCCTTTCAAGTCGAAAATACTTCCCCTCCCTAACCCCCTGCTCTATAGCGACTTACGGCGACGGGTGGAAATACTTTGGGAATTCCGAGCGGAATCGTCAGATAGCTGTTGACTGCTAGCCGATATATGCTATAATCAAAGCAGACGAGGAAGAAACCATGACACACGAAACCACGAACACGGGAGACGAGACCATGACCAAGCGAATCGAGTGGAGCCGAGAAGACAACCGCCAGTACACCATCAGCTACAGCGACGGGGTTGAGGTAACCGTCGAGGCGACCAGGAGCGACGACCTGAGAGCCAAAGCCCTCCGATACCACAGAGCCCGCAAGGGAGAGGTGACCTGGACAATCAACTGAGACACAGGCAGGGCGGGCGGGGGAAACCTCGCCCGCCTCGGAGGGAAACATGAAAGAACGATTTGACGATATCAACAGAGCAATTGCCAAACTTGAGGAATGAAAGGAAACCGATATGCCCACCAAAACAGCACGTCACATTGCCGCGAACGTCAAGCGGCTCCGCGGCAAGCGGACACAACGGGACGTCGCCGAAGCGGCCGGGCTCGACGTGATGCGAATCAGCGACATGGAACGCGGTGCCCGGCCCGGGTGGACGATCGACACGCTGGAAAAGGTCGCGGCCGCCCTGAAAACCACCGTCAGCGAACTTACGAAAGAGAACTAACCGCCCCCACGGGGCACAACCACGGGAGACACGGAGATGCCTAACCAAAGAACCCTCGCTGACTTTCAAGCCCTCTGCGAGTCCACCGTCCGGCTCCTTGCAATGATTAACGGCCACGAGTGCTGCGGCCCTGGCTTCCGTCCGATTGTTGATGCGTTCGATCAATTTGTGATAGATTACAACGACGAAATCAAAGAGATATTCGGCGAAGATGCAGGCGAGTTCAGGATCAAATAAACGACCCGCCGCCCCCACGGGGTCCCCGCGACTCCCGGGAGCGGATGGGATAACACGGACCTTTAACACGAGGAGAAAAGACCATGCTAGCTTCACTAGACCGATTCGCGATTCTGACTGAGTTGGAAGAGGGCGGCGAGGTGATGATAGACCTTGCCGACGTTACGTCAATTAGCAGATTGCCGCGGCTAAAACTATGCGGCGAAGTAAGTCCGGCACGTACACGAATCATCGGGCGATCCGGACTGCATGAGGTTGTCCGGGAAACTCCGAAAC
>SDBT01014693.1_pt1 | contig 12468 bp, 14 predicted proteins | sample 2277101 | NCBI WGS metagenome assembly SDBT01 (sample SAMN10404973, study PRJNA504765) | marine sediment metagenome | isolation source: marine sediment core GS10_PC15, 103 cmbsf | place: Arctic Ocean: Southern Knipovich Ridge | collected 2010
CCAAACTAAATTCCCCTTGACAAGTTCAATGGTCAGTTTGACCCCTTCATTTGCAGCGGTATTGACTTGCCGTATGACCGATAGGCCACCTGCCGCATCCATGAAGAGTGGAATCACTGCAAGCTGAATCTCGAAACTGTTCACAAAAGCGGTTGTAGAGGCAGCGGGAATTTCCATCCTGCTTAAGCCAATGACTCCGGTAGTAATTTTGTTCTGGACGATGATCCCGCCCGACTGCATGGGTATCCCGTGAAGACGTAACCGGCCTTTCCGCTTCTTGATCGTGGAGTTGATGTAGTCCATGTTCTGAGCGTCGGGGCTAATCTCAATGGGCAACTGAGACGCTGGCGCAGTACGGTTCTCGCCTCGAAACGAATTGATCGTCTGCGTGGTTATGAGGCCTGTCTCAGGCATCTTAAAAACGCCTCTGATTGCGCCGTCTCGGATTGATGATCGTGCTGTCTTCGGCGCGCGCCTGTCCCATCGCTTCGCCAAACTCGCGTCGGTTCTCGGCGATCCTTGGTTCGTTACGAGGATTCTGACGCTTTAGATACCGCCCCAATACTTCCAGGAAGATGACTTCGTGAAACCAATCCGGCTCTTCGAGATTGGAGTCTACATCCACAATATCGGTGATGTCATCGGGCCGTTTGAAAAAATACACGATGACCTCATCGCCGGTGACAGGCGCATTCAGAAAAGCCAGTTGTCGATTGCCCGAAGTATCCACTCCCCATACGGCCACTTCCAAGGCAGTTTGCGCCAGCGTATTCCCAAGTCGTTTTCGCGCGATGTAGTCGTTGCGGGTTCCCACCGACATTTCTCTGGGCACGGTAAGGTTCACGACTGAGATGATTTTCTTTGTGTTCGATGCAAGGCTGTAGAGTTCTCGAAAGATGACGTATTCGGCCCCAGCCTCAGTATCACCTTGATACGCTGGCGTGATCGTCGCCGTGGTAGAGGTCAGGAAAGTGATCGTATACGAGATCCCGTCGCCGCTCTTTCGGAATTCTCTATCCGTGATAGCCGAAGTCCATCCTGTGCCCACACCCGTAACCGCCGTACTTCCGTTCGTGACGCTGACCGTACCTGCGGTTACGGGGGTTTCGAGCGTAATGGACTGGTCTCTTTCCCAGAAGCCCCAAGTCCCGCTCATGCTCAGGCGCCTACGCGCTGCGTTCACCTCCGCAAGAAAGCCGCCGAGTTCGACCGCGGGCAATTCTTCCCGTACACGTCGGAACCAAGCTGTGATAGCAGACGCGCTCATCGGGCTGCCCTCATCTCATTGTTCTGCGCGATCATACTCGCCCGCATTGATTCCGCCCTTGCCGCGTAGACTTGGGATTCCTGCGGTTTACCCGTTTTGAGTGTGACGAACTCGAGCGCGCGCTGAATCAAGAGTGGATGGAATTCTTCGGGGAACCTCGAAAAGTTGGCAGTATCGTCGGCAAGAGTCGCAGCTCGTAAACGATATCGAGCCAATCCAGTGACATTAGCATCTGGGCGCGGCCATATCTCAATCTTCAAAAGTCTTGAGTTCTGATCACGATCGACGAGTGTCCAAAACTCTGGAGTGCCCAGAACAATCTTTTTTAGATTCAAATCGAAATCGTAGTCAGGCACAAGCATGAGCGGATTGCCCAAGTGGTCGGAGAGCTTCTGTACCGTAGCGACATCGGGATCGAGAACGTAACTGTGAATTGCCTGGACAAAAGAGAACGCGCGCTGTTCGACCTTAAACCAATAGTCAACCAGCGCCCACTCTTCGTCTTCGGCCTGTTGAAGCCACGTCAACACGTCCGCACGCATCTGAGTATCGGTCTGGGCCGCATTCAGGCGCGTCATAACAGTGTTTATAAGCACGACGGTGTTGGGCACTCAACTCTCCTAACCCGCGCCCCCGTTTCCAGAGGCGCGGGTCACTTATCATCGGAATGGATGCTACAGAAGCAACCAAACGTCTACTTGGGTGCTGTTGTGTGCGCTGTCCAGGTTGATCGTGGAGGCCTCGACGGTCGTTCCTGGCGCGACCGTCGGGTCCGTACTTTCGATCACGTCGTCCAAAGAGGCTTTCGAGATGGGCGGTATATCGGAAACAACCCGGCTCAAGCCAATTTGGTCGCCTACCCCCACGTCGAAGGTCGCAGCGGCTCCGTCCTGAACATGGATCAAAATAGACGTGACCGTCTTGAACGCCTTGGCCCCAGCCGTAACCGTCGAAGCATTCGCCGCGAACGTAAGGGCCTCGGTGATGACCTCGTCGAGCACGTTGGTTCCCGTGATCACGACGTCCCCGGCTGCTACGTCGGCAGTCGTGCCTGTGGGCGTACACGTGATATTTCGAGGCACATCGGGCTGCGCCGCGAAAGTCGTCACAGTCGTTGTTACGGTCGCGCTCGAAGCGTTGTCTTCCAGGATACGGTCCACGTCGAGCACGACGGGGCCTTCCCAGATATCATGGACGAAGCCGGATCCCTTCTCAACGACGCCCGGCATGATGTAGACGCTTGCCGCGATCGTGGCATCTACTTCATGAACGGCGGTATCCGCCGACATATCCGTCAACAACATGATGCCGGTGTTGTATGGGTGAAACGTCATGTGAGTTTCACCCGCCACAAGACGACACCACGTACCGACCGTTGCACTTGCATGGCCCAGGAATCGAACCTTCGTGACGCCCTCGATTACTCGAAGGGAATCATTCTGGTCGCCAAGGGCATTCGTGAGGAGTTCTTTCGATAGGATTCCGCCGAAGTCGGCCATCAATCCCGGTTCCGCGCCAACCTTGATGCTCAGGGCCACTATATCGGTTCGATCCATCTGGACCGCAGCGCCCTCGAGCAAATCAATACCGGCGTTGTTTTTGGCAGAACGAAAGATTCTTGAGCTTTCGTCCAGTGAACTTCCACTCATTATTTTTCTCCTTGATTTGGTTTCGTTGTTTACGCCGGACTAACTGACCGAAGCAGGCTCCAATCCGAAGATGACGCCCATCTTGCTCAGGTCATCGTAGGTAATCGCGATTTGAGTCGTGCGATCCCACGAGAATGCGGTTTTAACGTTTTTGTACATTTCGCCCCACTTTTTCGTGATACCATCGGCGAACAAAACACGCATAGCCTCGGTATTGATGAACATCCCGACGCCGAATGACGCGTCGTTGGGATCGTCGGGAACCTTCGGATCCCACACCACGTCCGCGTTCAGATACTTAAAGCCGCTGAATCCACGCTGAAAATTCGCCTGATCGTCGCGCACCATCAGGCCTTCGCGATTTAGATCCTGGAACATCTTCATACAGGTCTGATTGACCGCAAGGATATCTGGCGCGCTGTTGTCGGTATTATTCGAGCAATCCAGATATAGATCGGCCAACGAAACCGTAACGTCGGGATCGTCGATGAACGTCTTGGTCATCGTTCCACTGGATATCGTCTTATAGGCGTCCGAGAAGTCCTTGGATTGGTTCTGCCAGGTTGGGAACTGTGAAATCGCCAATCGGCCAATAGATCCTTGACTAGGTTCTGTTCCAGGCACGAATCGAATAGAGTCTTTAAGACCGAAGATCCTTTCCACACCAGAACTACGCCCGTCCCACAGCCAATCGACGAGCTTGTTCTTTTCTGCCCGCTCGATGACCTTGCGTTGGCGCTCGATGTAAATACCCAGCCCAAGTGCGCCCTGAATATTCTCGAACTTAAACTTTGGAATAGTCAGGGTCTCCATTAACTGTATCCAATCGTATTGCGCCGTAGTGTGCGCATCGATTGGTGTCTCTGGCCTCTCCTTAAAGTCGTTGCTTAGCGACAGAACCGTGCTTCGGTCTGGCGTGACGAAAACGACATCCTCGACAGGGCCTTGCCCTGGAGGTTCAGACCCGGCATTCCCATTATCGACCAGACGGTCGAATATGGGATGCTTGGGCGTGATGATATCGGTGGGCTTGCCTTTGTCGAAGGCACGTAATGTGCCCAGAACAAAGTCGTTCAGATTCCGTTCTTTGATCTCCGGTAATGTGACTGCCATTTTCCCTATAGCTCCCGTAGCCTAATCAGGCGCGAGAAGACCTACCCTGGGGCCCCGATAGCCGCCAGACCTGCTGCCACAGCGTCCCGAACTTCATCCTTGGTACGCTTCATCTTGTCTCGAGTATCGGGTTCCTTGGGTTCACCTCCAGTGCTACGAGTACGATGTGACGGCTCGAAGCCTCCGGAAGCCTGATCTTCTTTCGCCTTTTTGGCTTTTTGTTGTTGAGTTCGTCTTAGATTGGTTCGCGCGTTCAGAGCTTCATCCTGGAAGTTCTGAAGAATGACGGTCTCAGGCATGACCTGCCGGCCATTCACGATCTCTTGCTTCGTGAAAGCGGCAACTTGAGTCCACACTTTTGCCACGAATTTCTCGCCATACGTCTCGGCCATTCGAGCACGCTCACTGATCAAGGCGGCATCGATATTCTGGTGTTGCATCTGCTGTTGAAGCGCCTGTACGTTTGCGGACTGCCCTTTTTGAGCATCCAGAACCGCTGCGGCGCCGATCCCCTTGAACAGCTTCGCTATCTGAGGATCGTCTTCGGCCCCTATATTTTCCGCAATGAACTGATCTACAGCGGTTCGAGTCTGCGCCGGACCTTGCGCCCCCTGCACAACTTGCTGAAGGCTTTGGGTCAACGCATCGACACGTTGCTGCATCTGAGCGAGATTCGCACTGTCGACTGCACGCATTTTAGAGAAATCGCTTTGCGGAACCCTTCGGCTCAATTCCTGAATGCTCTCCTCAGAAACACCTTTGGCCCGCAGTTCTTCCATCAATGCGGAATCGTCGCCTATGGCGGTTTCCGCATCGAGATCCTGGGTTCCCTCTTCGGGATCGTCCAGTTCTGTTGGCATATTATTTCTCCTTGGGATACTGATCGTCCGACCAGACTCGGCCACCAAAAAAACGCCGGAACCTACCTTGCGGCAAGCCCGGCGCTGTATTGGCAGCGTCGCCGTGAGTCGGGTCCAATACCCCCAGTTATGGTCCGTGCCCGGACACCCTCACGCTATGTCATGCTCGTGATTCCCACCACAAGCGAGTGACCTTACATATACTCCCGTAGTTGTTGGGCAACGGCTGTCATGAGATTATCTTTGGGGTCGCCGTCATATTTCGCTCTCGTGTTCTTAAGACGGAATCCTGTTTCAGCTCGTCGCGAATTCAATGCTTCCGTTGAAAGACGGGCCCATGGAATCTCGCCGGTGTTCAACGCCAGGCGAGCAGCCTCGTAACTAATCCGCGCTATGTCGTCAACGCCGATGGTCATAGACTCTTCTCCGGACTATTATCCAACAATCTCTCTACCACGGCCTCTCTAAGTTTAGGTGGAGGAGCTTCACCGTCTCCGTTGTTTGAGCCTACCAGGACGCCGGTTAGATCCTCTGCGCTCATGTCGGCTAGTTCTTTCGCACTCATATCGGCAACGATGATCATGGGCGGCTCGAACAAATGTTCGCCCCTCAGATACGGGTTGTCGCGGAGAAGTTGGACTATTGCGGACTCAAGTTGTTCAACAATTGCCTCGCTATGCTGGGAATCGCCAGCATTGAACAAAGACATATGTATCGCTTCGTGCCAGAGAATGCCAAACTTCGCCTCTTCTGGCAACACACCCTTGATTTTTATTTTCCGATCACATCGCCTCGCAGACCCTAGTGAACCTACCTCATCGACTTCCACAACTTCGTCGATGCTATAGTCAGAGGCACCAATACGAATTTTATCAGGAATCTTCATGAATCGCCATACCTCAGTTGTGTGCCATGCTTTTCGTTGTGCCGGCGCAAAAAGTCCCGCCTGGCGCTTCGGGTTGTCACGGTGTCGTGGGCTCGCAGATTCTTCGGATTTCTCTCGCTCGGCAAATCGATGAACCGATGGGGAATCCGAAGGGTATCGTCGAGCACCTGAGAAGGTTCGAACAACCTGGGCATAAGCATTCCGCACACCTGACAAAAGGGCTTCGCCACACCGGCGTCAGCCATCGACATAACTATATCACGAGTTTGGTGGCCGTGGCGACAGCAGTGGGTGTAGATGGGCATTAGAACCCCGCGACTTCGCTCAGTTGACGCCCACTCTGGAAAGCAGACGTATCTTCAATTGGCCGACCGAACACCGGCTGTATCGGAGCCGCCTCATTCGCCCGCTGTTCGAAGCCGGGGATCTGTTGAGGAGCGCCCGGAACTTGATTAGAGTTAACTGGCGTACCCGGCTGCCCAAGAGTCTGTTCTTGACCCAGCGAGTTCAACTGCGCGATCTGAGATCGCAAAATACTTCTGACCTGTTGGATAAGTTGTGGGGACCATCGTTCAGGAAGCATCTTGTGCTGATCTACGAGCCTTATGAAAAGCTGGGCTGGATCGCGCTGGCGTAACCATCGGTTCTTGAACGTGGGATCGAATTCGGCAACCAGGTCTTCGAGAACGGCTTCAAAGTTTACTGGAGAAGGAAAGCCTTGGGCTTCGAGTTGCTTTTGCTGAACTATCGATTGCACAAGTTCTTGCATACGCGGCATAAGTTCCAGGATTTGACGCTTGCGCATGGCCTTGTCTTGCGTCTCTATGCTCCCTACGACGACTTTGAGCGTGAAAGGCGATCCCAATAGTCGTTCGCGTTCCAGCGGAATCCAAAATACAAGATTGGGATTCGAGCCTATAATACGCACCAACTTTTTTTCGGGCCATTCTTCAATTACGAGCATCAAGAGCTTATGCGCGAGTCCTTCTTGGAACTGTTCGGTCTTTTTCACGATGACGTCCGTACTAACACCTTGGGCCTGTTGGCGCACGGAGACTTCGGTGGCTGTCTGTTTCTTGTTCGGCTCATTGCGTGCCGGAGAGGTGAGTCCGCTTGTTAGGCCGATATCGCCTTCGATCATCTCTAGGAGCCGAAGCATGTCGGGATTCGCACCGCCAAAGTCCACTATCTCAAAAGGCGGCTTTCCATTTGAATCCCGAAGCCCTTGCACCCCGACCCATTGGCCATTTTGGGCTTCATTCATATCGTCGATAGCGTCATTACCAGAGAGCATCTGCGGATCATGCAGGATGATCTTCTTGCCATCACGCGCGATTTGGTCGACGATAATTTCGCGCAACATATTAATCGACCGTGCCTGATCTTTGATGAGCAGTGCCCATGGAATGCCCCAGAAGCTCAGCGGATGCGGGATAGGCACGTATTGATTGTAAGGATGCTCTATCTTATACCGCCATGGAATCCAATCGGTCAGGGGCTCGTCGGCCTCTTCGGGGGAAAAAATGAAGAATTCTTTGCCCGACTTGGAGAAGCACTCGACCAACTCGGCATTAGCGAAGTCTTCCTGGCGGTCATGGAAGAAGCGGCGCTCGAATTTATCGAGGATGTCTTCGCCCTGGACAGCGCCGCGGACTTGGCGCCGCGCATCGAGCTTGTATCGATCGTCGCGCTGGATATCATTCACAGGCCGTCTATAACGATGATAGAAGCGCCGGATGTCTTCGCTGAACATCGCATCGGGATTCGTAAAAAGGTCGTAGCTGGGCACGTGGATGAAGTTGGGCCCATCGAGATCGATGGTTTCGTCGGCATACTCGGTCAGATCGCCGTAGGGGAACTCGTCTTCCTTGTTTGGAATATCGGCTTTGCGTGGAAGTCGATCGGCATATGCGGGTTCGCCGTACATGTATTTGCTGGCGTAGCCCACCTTGCTCCATCCTGAGCCCGTGAGCATCCCGGAGAGATGGATCCGCTCCATCTTTTCATCCCAACCCATACGACGCCGCAGCGGCTTGAAGGCGTGCTCCAAGACCTCTGCGATGGCCTCGTTCATCGGGTTCTCGCTGTCAACAGAAAAGTCGGGATTACGTATTGTGGTCAGCGCCACGAGTTGCCGGACCAATTCGTTGACCTTGGGGACTTGGGCGGAGATCGTGCCGAATGTTTGGCTGGATCGAAAATTGATGAAGTTGAGGCAGGCTTCGGCTATTTCATGGAACGTGCCCATGCCATATTCGCGATACATCTCGCCCCAAGACCGATGCAACTTTTTCTTGATCTCGACGGCACGGCGATACTCGTCGCGGTAGGTCTCGAATTGGGATTGGGTTATTCCTGGCACGAGTGAATCGCCTTTACATATTCTTCAAAATCGTGGTCGTCTGGGCTAGGTATTAGACGCCAATCCTGGCCGTCAAACCATAAAATACGAGGCTTGTCTATCGAGCAGCGCGGGCAAGCGTCTTCGCAATCAAGCTGTTCAATGCTACAAGACGCTTCGCAAATGCGGCATAGATCCCTTCTGATTTCCCGAGTATGGCCGCAACTCTGACAAGCCCACTCGCGCTCTGCATTGCGCTCGAAAATCCGTTCTGCCAAGCAAACATCGCAATAGCCCGTCCATTCGGTCAACTCATTTGTCATTCTGGGGGCCATCCTGTCCCTTGGGCTACGGTTCTCATGGTGTTGTTCATGACTGCCTCACGGACGGTTCTCGCGTACAAGCCCGGTCCTCGCTGTTTCTCCTTAGCTACGACGGGCGGGCGACCTTCGCTTATGATATCAGCAATCGCGTCCCAAATGTCATACGGGAGTTTCGAGGCCAATTTGAAGTTGTCAGCTTGATCGATGATGACGTCTCGGTTGGGACAGTCTTCAACGATATGAAGCCGCCCGGACTCTACGTAGGGCTGCGATGACGCTATCCGGAGTGGCTTACTAGCGTAGTGCCCCCGAGAGAGGGCACGCCGGGGGAAAAACATCTCGTCGCCTTCTGAAAAGGTCGACTTTGCGAAACCTTCGCACTTTCCTCCGAGACCCGTAAAGAACGCCAACGGATTCTGCATGGCCTGGGGAAGGAAATCGCCCAGCGTGCTCTCAATGCTGGCTTTCTCGTAATACGTGCATTCAATCTCCCACTTCCACGCCCGAACACGCATGACCCCCATGAAAAGCTCGAGCAATATTGCCGATGGCTTGGCGCGATTCTCATAGAATAAATGCTCGATGAAGATACCGTCTGCATGGTAGAACGCCGTAACTATTGCGGTACTCGCCAGAGTCTTTTTACTGCTCGCGAAATCACATGCTCGAAAGTATCGGCGTGGGCCTTCGGGGAGCTTGTCTCGCTTCACTATCTTAATGTCAGAACTATCGAAGACGAGAGATTCTTTATCAATGCAGACCAAATTCATTTGTGCGCCGTAAATGAAACTGCCTTGGTCCTGTTTAGCTTGCGGAAGACTCTTACGCGCGATGAGTGTCTTTCTTTCTTTAAGGGAGGGTATCCAGTCGACTGCATCCATGGTGTGGCGATTGGGGGAGGCGGGCTTCTCGTTCCCGATATGAAACGAGAGAGGTTGTCCGAAAAGGGCAGGGATAGGCCGGTTGACCCGGAAGTGCATCGAATCGTTCCATTCGACCTCACGCACCTCGATGATGGTGTCTTTAATTTCCGGAGAGAACAGGGTGATCTTAGCTTGACAGTGTTGGAGCGCGATATCGCTCTGAGGGAAAATGCCCGGCGCGCAACGAAACGTCACGCGATCATCGAGTAAGACGGGCTCATGCCCATCGAAAGGCTGATCGAAAATCTTGACGGTAGCCGGTTGTACGAACAGATCGTATTTGTGATCCTTGAACGTGTTCCTACGATTGAGCACGGAGTTTACGATGCCGTCTTTTCCCCAAGGCGTGCAATAAACGGTCCGTCTTGCGCCAGCCGTGAAGAGGTTATCATCGCCTCGCCAAACGGTCAGGGTTGCGTCCATGAGCACTTCGCTATTTGCGTTTTCACGAACCTCAAAATCGTCATAGTGGCCTAGCGAAAAGTGACCGCCGGTGGGATCGCTACCAATTCCCATGGCCTCGACGCTCGGGCTACGAATACCGATGTCTTCGCGCGCCAGTTTCAACTGTGAAGCCGACCATAGTTCGTCTTGCTTTGAGTTCTTCTTTTTCTTCGAGCGAACCCACGGATACATCTTTTGATAAAGTTCGCTGTCGAGGATTTCTCGAAGGCCAACGAGAATTTCGGATGCTTTGGGCTCCACAAAGGCTCGAATGAGAAGTCGATGATCCACGTTTCGAGCAAACTCCCACGAGTCGTAGGCGAGCCCTTCCTGCGTCTTACACAGTTCCCTTGCCATGATCAAGAACTTGATTCGGATAGGCAGCATTTGCCCGTACTCTTCGCGATACCAATTGGTCTGCCAGCCGGCAACGCCATCGGGGCCGTGAAGGGGAGTGTGGTAGTGCATCATGCGCATGTAGTAGCAGCCGTACTTCATATGCCACCACAGGTCGGTCAGGCATTTGGCTCGAATGAATTCGACGATGAACTTGTCGTGCTTAGGATGGGCGTCCCACTTGGCCTTTTCGTCAGGCGTGAAGCCCTCGACGTTGGCCACGAACTGTTCCGACCACGCCACGCGATCGGCGCAGGTCTCAATCACTGGGAAGAGTGTCGGTTGAACGAGGTTTGAACGCGGCACAGGCCAATTCATTGCCGGCCATTAGAGGATACCGACCCCATGGACGGCCTTGAAATTCACGGGGGATCCCCATTCCTTTAATTTGTTCATGGGCTATCAGATGGCCGAGCGATGGCGTTGAGCCCCGGCATTCGCCCAGTAACTCGTCATCTTTCGTTTTACACTTGATATGAAAGTGAAGACAGTCAAGGCAACAATTCGCAGTACGCTGATCGTAAGAAGCCTTCGTCGGCGCCTCGGCCTTGGAATCGGACGAACCAGCAGAAGCGTCGACAGGCGTGTGAGAGGGAGCGGCGCGCTCTACCTCGCCCTTAGTCGACGTTGAGGCGGGTTCCCGAGGCGCCGACGAAGGCTTCTTTCTATCTTTGACAGCAGGCCGATGACCTGGAGGCCCTGTTTTGGTTTTGGACATAATCAGAGGGTATCACGGACGGGACCCAGCGTCAAGACCGGGTTCTGACTCAATATCTCGCAACGTGATTCGCTCATCGATTGGCCCTCCCAATTCCGCGAACCATCGTAGCACACTTCTACTAAAAAGTGAAAATTTATTGGCCGTGACAAGCAGAGGAAGAGAACCATTGGGCGGCCATTGCACTAGCTATTCCAGGAAATGTCTTGCTCCTCCCCTTTGCTCTATTGGGACCCTGGGGAAATTTCCAGATTCTGTTGCGGCGCCCGCTTACTTCGTTCGTAGGTCTAAGAAGAGGCAAACCCTTCAGCCAAAGACACGTCGCCTTGGTCTCTCCGTGTCCAAATTCCCAAGGCTGTATTATCTGGTCGGGCTTTCGCCAGAGAGTAGACATAATCCCGACCGGATTCTCAATGGCCACGAGAGGACACTCAGAATTAGCAAAAAGCATGAAGAAATCTACGCCCCGCTGTTGCCGACCATCCGCTCGCTTCTCTCTAAACCACCGAGCACCGCTAGAAGCCAAGTGGGTACACGGAGGGAAGGCTACGATTGCGTCCCACGGCCTCCTAAGCACGCGAACCACGTCTTCTTGCAGATGCCACTCCGGATGACCGCCAGAGCACTCCAGTGTGTCGCAGGAAAAGGCCTCGTGCCCAAGCCGGCGAAGCTCAAGTGCGACGGACTGAGACTCTTCGCAGGCAACTAAAACTTTCATGCACCATCTCCGGATTACAAAGCCAGGATACCATAGTATTTTCAAAAAGTGAAAATTAATTAGCTTTCAGAGGCAAAGGTATATAAGGGGTCGAAGGCGTGGGTGCGGTGTGGGGGGTAGGGGGTCGGTATCGCCAGGGGCTACGGCGCAACTCGTAACGTAGTAGTAGTACGTTACAGGACTTCGGAAAGTACCCGGAAACATTGAGGAAAGTGGGTGGAAACGGCGCGCGCGTCACAAATACGTAACACTACCCGGATTTGATGTCAGCGATGGCCTGGTCTATTGACGCTGGCAAGTCTGTCGCACCTATATCGCCTAAGTCGAGTAGCCGCTTGGTCTTAATGTACAGGTCCATACAGCGGGCACGCTCTAAGTGGGTGAGTTTACCGTCTTTCGCCTCGGCCAAGAGCTTTTGGAGTATCAAGGTCTCTTCGGATGGTAAATCCGGCCCCTTTCCGCGCAGTTTCGCCACGTATGCCGCCACCTCGGGGCGGGCAAGTAGGGAAGTGGCCTTCTTATGCGCGCGCGTAGGCTGGGGCTCAGCGTAGATAGATTGGTAAGCATCGACCTTATCGCACATTATGACGTAAGCACGACAGAATTCTTCTTGCTGTGGGCTTACCTCTTGCGGTGGGGCGTAATCTTCGGTACTATCGTCGATACCTTGTGGGGCTACTTCATAGGGTCTGAATGTAGGCATCAGGAGTTCCTCGCCGGACCACTCAGGTAGCCAGAGAATGAGTTAATAGCATTAGACCAGGAAGTACCCGAAGCTATCTGTCCGGCAGCACGGGCATAACCCGCAGCCCCGATAGAGTCAGCAGAGT
>SDBT01014694.1_pt1 | contig 12468 bp, 9 predicted proteins | sample 2277101 | NCBI WGS metagenome assembly SDBT01 (sample SAMN10404973, study PRJNA504765) | marine sediment metagenome | isolation source: marine sediment core GS10_PC15, 103 cmbsf | place: Arctic Ocean: Southern Knipovich Ridge | collected 2010
CGATCCGATCTTGGAGACCTTGACCTTGACTTTGGGCAGTCCCAGAACCGAATCTTTTTCCGGATCGAACTTTCCCTCGTCGGTAAGCTGTGCGATGCGCTCGGCGCGGGTCAGTACGCTGCGTTGTCCCTTGAGGCCACCGTGTTTCTTGAGTGTTCTGTCAATCGTCATGATTCAAACTCCAAACTTCTTCAATTGGCCGGGGGTTACTCGCTACGATGCCGTATCCACCAGCCGTTGTCTCTATTTTGCCTGAAATCGTATTGTCCACCACCGGCCAGATACCTCTGACCAAGTGCTTCAATATTCTCAACGTACTGCCTGGCTTGCGGGCTGTCCGAAATATCGTAAGGATCCAGCGACCAGACAATAAACTGCCTCGGATTGCCCGGCCATAACCGGACCTCCGCGGCTAGGTTGTTCTCGCCCAGATAGGCGACAATCTTGTTCGCCTGGTCCCGAAGGGTCTGTGTCTCGCCCTGCATTCCCTGGATCACCAGGTAATACTTTCCGGCGACCCGCGGCTGAATGTGGGCAATTTCGCTTACGTTTCCACCGCCGGTTTCGCCATCGGTTTCGCCGGTTACGCCGGCGCTTTGATCGGTCTTGTCCGGTCCGGTCGCGTTGCCCGCGGTCGCCCTTCCAAGCACGAACGTTATCGCCAGCAGCAGAACCAGCACTCCAGCCAGCACTCTGCAACTGGTGTAATCCAGAGACAGCCTCAGCTTTCCGCCGTCTGTGGATACTATCGCATCGGACGGTTTGGGCACCGCCTTGGCGGCAGCCTTGGGCTTGGCCTTGGCGGACTGCTCCGTCTGCGGTTGGTCAGGTTCGCCGCCCATCCACGCAGGAACGTTCATGTCCATCTGTTCCTGGTTAGCTCTGGACTGCGAGATAACTTCGAACAGCGCGATAGAATTCTTTTTTCTAGCCACTTGCAAGCTCCCGGCGTGGTTATACACCTTAGAGCACCTTAAATTTTTCTGTAGCGCCCTTACCTGGCTCGTCCTCGCCGACGGTAAATACGCTACATCAAAAGTTCAGCCGAATTTCTTTGGGGAGGCAAACTGCGGAATGCTAACGAGATGTACCCCATTTGTCAAGGGTTGTTCCCGTCAGCGAGCGAGTTTGGGGACTCGTTATTTCGCTCCGTGCGTGCGTCGCTTGCCGGAACTACCCTTGCCTCGCCGCCCATGCGACTTGGGGCCATGCTTGTGTTTATGGGTCGAATGATGCGAATCGGTTTTATAGCTCTCCAGACGGGTCGGTTCGGGAAGTTTATCCCCGATAAGCTTTCGTACCGCAATGACGAATCGTTTATCGGCGCGGGTTATGAAACTCGTCGCCTGTCCGCTTGCATCCACGCGGGCGGTTCGTCCGATGCGGTGGACGTAATCTTCCGAATTGTGCGGAAAATCGTAGTTTATCACGTGCTCGATATCGTTGACATCCAAGCCGCGTGCGGCGATGTCGGTCGCGATCAGGATCGGCGATGTTCCGTCGCGGAACTCGCCCAGCGAGCGGTCGCGGAATACCTGCTCCATGTCGCCGTGGATGCGAACGGCCTTGAACCTTCGGCCGCAAACGATGCGGTACAACCTGTCCACGCCTCGCTTGGTTCGCGAGAAGACCAGAACGCGACCGGTGCTTTTTTTCAGGAGTTTCATCAGCATCGGGGTTTTTTCGTCCTCGCTGAGTTCGAAAAGCTCCTGCTCTGCCCGATGCGCCGGAGCGGTAACTCCGATCTGGATGCGGAGGGGCTTGTGCATGGACTTACGCGCGATGCGCTCGATGTCGTCGTCGAGCGTAGCAGTGAACATCATCGTCTGGCGCTTGTCGGGCAATGCGGAGAAAATCCGCCTGAGTTGCGGCATGAAGCCCATGTCGTGCATGCGGTCGGCTTCATCGACGGCCAATATCTGCACTTCGGCCAGCGAGAGGCCTTCGTTCTCGACGTGATCGAGCAGCCTTCCGGGCGTTGCGACAATCACGTTCGGCCACGACCGCAGCGCCGCGACGTCATCGTCCATCGGCAGACCGCCGACGAGTGTGGCAACGCGAATGCCGCTGTTCCCACCGAGCAGTTCGAACACCGTGGTGGTCTGCTGGGCAAGCTCGCGGGTTGGCGCAAGCACGACCGCGCCAAGTTCCATAGTATCGGCCAGCCGTTCGATGATCGGAATGGCAAAGGCAGCCGTCTTGCCCGTACCGGTCTGGGCCAGGCCGATTACGTCCTTGCCTTCCAGCGCGGGCGGTATGCACTTGGCCTGGACGGGCGTGGGTCGCTCGTAACCGGCTGCGACGATACTCTGGTGGATGGATTCCCGGAGTTGGAAATCCGTAAACTTCATTTCGATTTCTGCAGACGCTTCTGCTTCTGCAGACACTTCTGTCTCTGTAGACACTTCTGTCTCTGTAGACACTTCTACTTCTGTAGACACATCTGTCTCTGTAGACACTTCTTTTTCTGTAGACAAATTACACCTTCTATGAACCCACGACAATAATCTAACTCGAATCGCGGCTGGAGGTGCTTGGAGTGCAGCCCCTGTGGGTCGCCGCGCCGGGCTTCTGGGAGCAAGGCCAGCGACCGTTTCGCTTAAGCCTTCTCCTCACTTGCGCCCGACACTGCGGTCTGGCGCCCTGCTGCATCAGTGCTGCCTGTTAATCTGGCAATCACGATGCCCCAAGTATTGGGTCTGCGTAGTATATCGGCAATCCTGATAAAAAGGGTGTAAAAAGAATGGATTAATTTTCCCCGTCGCGGCATCCTCTTGTGCCATGACTGAAACAGACACGCTCCAACTAATAGCTACGACCACCTCCGGGCTGGAGGCCTGCGTCAAACGCGAGTTGCAGGATATGGGCTTCGCCGACGCCAAGGTCTACTCACCGGGCCGGATCATCTTCAGCGCCAATCCGGCTGCAATAGTGACGGCGAACCTGCACCTGCGCACGGCAGATCGTGTGCTGCTGGTGATCGGCATGTTCGCGGCGAACGATTTCGACGAACTGTTTGAAGGCACGCGCGCGCTTGCATGGGACAAATGGATACCCGCAGACGGCCAGTTCCCCGTGCGCGGGCGCAGCTATAAAAGCCAACTCACTTCCGTACCGGCCGTCCAGCGAACGGTCAAAAAAGCAATCGTCGAGCAACTCATGGCCGCCCACAAAACCGAGACGCTTGGCGAAACCAGCACCGCAGCCTACGCCATCGAAGTCGCACTGCGAGACAACACCGCCCTGCTGACGCTCGATACGACCGGAGCGGGGCTGAACAAACGCGGTTATCGCGCGGCGGCTGGGCCTGCACCGCTAAAGGAAACCCTTGCGGCTGCGATGATACAACTGAGCTTCTGGAAGCCCGACCGCCCGCTGATAGACCCGTTTTGCGGCAGCGGTACGATTGCGATCGAAGCGGCGATGATCGGACGCAACATCGCGCCCGGCCTCAAGCGAAGCTTCTCGGCAGAGCTTTGGCCGGCGATTGACGCCGAGCTTTGGACCGACGCACGCGAAAAGGCCGAAGCGGCGATCATCCCCAACCTGCCGCAGCGGATCATCGCAAACGATATCGAACCCAAGGCGATTTCCCTGGCGAGCTATCACGCGGAACTTGCGGGCGTGACCGATGACATTCACTTCCAGGCCAAGCCCTTCGAGGATTTAACATCCAATCGCGAGTACGGCTGCGTTATCTGCAACCCGCCCTATGGCCGCCGGCTTCGCGAGACACCGGACATCGCAGCCGTCTACAACGCCATGCCCGAAGTGTTCCGTATGCTCAAAACATGGTCCTTCTATGTGCTGACCAGCATGGACCTCGAGAAGATACTCAGCCAGAAGGCCGATAGGCGACGGAAGCTTTACAACGGCCAGATTGAATGCACGTATTACCAGTTCCACGGCCCGCGTCCGCCAAAACCTGGCGCCCCGCCGGTGGAAGAAGAAGACCAGCCGGAACCCGAAGCGGCCTTTGGCGGAGTAACCGAAAAAGGCAGCGAGCAGGTCGATATTTTCATCAATCGCCTCAAGAAGATGGCCCGCCACCGCCGCCGCTGGCCAAACAAGGGCATCAGTTGCTACCGCGTCTACAATCGCGACATCCCGGAAATTCCGCTGGCTGTGGATATCTACGAAGACTGCCTTCACATCGCCGAATACGATCGGCCTCACGAGCGAACCGCCGCCGGACACGTCGACTGGCTGGAGATGCTCTCAGCGGCTGCGGGCGAAGCGATGGGAATCGACGCCGCAAAAGTTTACCTCAAGCGCCGCCAACGCCAGCGCGGAACCGATCAGTACGATAAGGCTGCCGACCAGCGAAACGTCTACCGCGTCCACGAAGGCGAGTTGATCTTCGAAGTGGACCTTGCGAGCTATCTGGACACCGGATTGTTTCTCGACCACCGCATTACGCGCGGGATGGTCCGCGACGAATCGGCAGGCAAGCGAATGCTGAACCTGTTCGCTTATACGGGCGCGTTTAGCGTATACGCCGCAGCCGGCGGCGCTGCGACAACGACGACCGTCGATTTGTCGAAAACGTATCTCAACTGGGCCAAGCGCAACATGGTCGCCAACGGATTCACCAGCGACCAGCACAGATTTGTGCAATCCGATACGATGGGGTATCTCGCTGACCACGCGGCGGGCGAGCATTTCGACATCGCGGTTATCGATCCGCCGACGTTCTCCAACTCCAAACGCACCGAGGGCGTGTTCGACATCCAGCTGGATTACGCCGACCTGATCAACGCGACGGCAAGGCTTATGTCAAAGGGCGGAGTGATCTACTTCTCGACCAACTTCCGCAAGTTCAGGTTCGACGCCGCCGCGCTTGGCGGCATGGTTGCAGAGGAAATCACGGATAAGACTGTTCCCGAAGACTTCGCCAACAAGCGCACCCACCGCTGCTGGCGAATCGTCGTGCAGTAATCGTCACCCACCAAAGGTCTTGCCAGCAGGCGCAATTCGGCTATGATTGTGGGTGAGTGCCCCAGCGGGCGCTCTTGCCGGATGATATTACGCCAGACTGCACAAGCGCCCCAGCAAGCTGGCGTCACGAGAAAGCTCCGGCAAAAAGCATGGGACGCGTTTATTGGAGCAAAATCAACGTGGATCCTTTCTTATGGGTCGCAGGGGTATCGACGGGACTTTCCGGGTTCTTCGCCCTGACAGGCTTCGCGCTTCGTTCGTACCGCCGAGTCCATCTGGAAGAGGCCTTCGCAGGCGCGACCAACCGCCTGGATTCTCTCGAAGCCGATCTTAAGGGGCTGCAACTAACGGCCTCGCTCGGGCGGGGTCTGGCGAACATTATGATCGTCGTCGCCCTGGGCTGCCTGTTGCAGGCTGACTCGTCGGTCCCACGCGTGGCGGCAGCAATTGCCCTGTCAGGTGCGATAATTGCGATATTCGGCGTGGCGATACCCAGCGCATGGGCGCACTACGCAGGAGAGGCCGCCATCGCTCGGACATATGTGGTGCTGATGGTTTTTCGCTACGCACTCTGGCCCGTCACGGCAGTCATGCTCGCACTGGACTTGCCAATTGCCAGGCTCGCAGGAGTGCAGTCCCAGACCCAGTCCGGCGAAACGGCCAAGGAAGAAATTCTCCAAGCCGCCGTTGAAGGCCAAGCCGAAGGCGCAGTAGACGCCGAAGAAGTCCAGATGATCGAATCGGTCATGGAATTCGGCGAAACCCAGGCCGGCGAAATTATGACCCCGCGAACGGATATCTTCGCACTGCCCATAGACACGCCCCTGCAGGAAGCCATCGGGCGGATCGTCGCGGCCGGCCATACGCGCGTACCGGTCTACGAGGGCGATATCGATCACATCGTCGGAATCCTCTACGCAAAGGATCTGCTAAAGTACGTCGGTTCTCACGAACCCGTCGAAATCAAAGATGCCCTTCGCAAGTGCTACTTCGTTCCGGAAACCAAGCTACTGGACGATCTTCTCAAAGAGTTCAAGGCCCGCAAAGTTCACCTTGCCTGCCTTCTGGACGAGTACGGTGGAACGGCGGGGCTTGTGAGCATCGAGGACGTTGTCGAGGAGATCGTCGGTGAAATTACCGACGAATACGACTCGACGGCCGATGCCAGCCTGCACAAGATCGACGAGACGACCTCCGAAGTCGACGGCCGATTCTACATCGACGAACTCAACGACGCCCTCAAACTCTCCCTGCCCGAAGACGAGGACTACGATACGATCGCCGGTCTGGTCTTTTCCCAACTCGGATACGTTCCCATCCCCGGCGAGACACTCCAGGCCCACGGTGCGAAGTTCACCGTCCTGGAAGCCGACGAGCGAAAAATCACCCGCATCAAGGTGGAAATCACCAGCGACGAAACTGCTGAGTGATTCCCTGGCGAGAATCGCGGGGGCACCCGGCGACGGTGTAGCTTGTTTAGTGGGATTACAGGATTAAAAGATTGAAGTGATTAACGAACGCCGGGTGGCGGGTCTCCTGACCTGCCACCGATCGTAAAGCCGCACGTTCCGACAGCCGCGGTGGGTCGGGCCTGTCCCTTCGGGGAGACCCACCGCGCTGTACTCCAATCCGCTGTTAATCGGTGGAATCTGTGGTAACGGGCTTCACCCTCGCCGGAGCCTGGCGCGAATCGGTTCGGGAAAGCGGAGCCCAATCGTTGTATATTCCTGGTGAATGCGACACCGCGACCGCGCCATCTGCCTCCGCACGACCGATTACAGCGAGACATCGCAGGTAGTCTGGTTCCTCACGCGCGATATCGGACTGGTGCATCTGCTGGCCAAGGGCTCGAAGCGCGCCAAGAGCAAATCCGGTGGCGCGATCGATATGTTCTCCGAGGGCGACCTGGTTTTCACCATCCCGGGCACTGGCGCTATGGGAACGCTTATCGAGTTTTCTCAAACCGAGGCGCTTACGGGCCTGCGGCGGAGCAGCGATACGCTGTTTACCGGCACGTACATGCTGGAACTGACCACCGACATGCTGGCCGAGCTCGACCCGCACCCGGAAGTGTTCGACCTGTTGCACAACGGTTTGGCGCGGCTTGCCCAGCCCGACGCACCAGCCCAGGCGGTGCTGGCGTATTTTCAGTGGCGATTATTGGTCAACGTCGGGCTTATCGGAGAGCTTACAGCCTGCACCGAATGCGGATGCGACCTGAAAGATTTTCCACCCAACGATAGCTACTTCTGCTCCGAAAGAGGCGGGCTCCTCTGCCGCGATTGTGAACTGTCCGTCGTGGAAAAGTTCCGGCTGGACAGCAGCACCCTCGCCGGTCTGGCTGCACTACAGGCCGCACAGGCGGGCAAAGCATCCGGCCGGAAATCCGCCATGGGCCCCGCCCAGGCAGCCGGTGTCAACCGCGCTTTGGCCTATCACATAACCCACCAACTCGGCAAGCAACTCAAGACCGCAAGGTATGTCATCAAGTAATAGTTGCCCCGCCTCACTTGCAGCCGCGAGCTTGGGGCGTATAATCAACTCACCTGCTAGCCGGGTGGTCTTTGCGCACGTCCGGCTGAGCATCGCTATGGAAGGCAACGAATGAATAAAGCAAAATACCTATCAATAATCCTGACGGTTCTGGCTCTGATCGCAGCGGCCCCCGCCCACGGACAGGACAGCTACGAATGGAGAGGTGGAAAGTGGGCAAAGTCTGCCCCGCCCGCGAAAGGAACTCCCGAAGGCGAACTGGCGCTTGTCCGCAAGCACATGCGAGACGGTAAGAATAAGAAAGCCGTCAAGGCCGCAAAAAAGTTCCTCGATCGGTATCCCGATTCAGAACTGCTCGAAGATGTCAGCTACCTGGCCGGTAATGCGGAATTCGCGAGAAAGCGATATTTCCAGGCTTTCGAATGGTACGAAACGCAGCTTGATTACTCGCCAAGAGGCAGGTATTACAATCTCGCCGTTCGCAAGGAGTACGAGATCGCCGATAAGTTTCTCGCCGGCGAAAAACGCGTTGCCCTCGGTATATTCAGACTCTCCGCAAAGGCCGATGCGATCGAGATACTCACCCGCGTAGCCGAGCACGTTCCCGGAACGCCCCTGGCGCAGAAGGCTTTGATGCGCATCGCGGACTGGAAGTTCGACAAGCAAAAATGGCTCGAAGCCGCCGATGCTTACGACATATTCGTCGAACTGTTCCCAAAGAACCGCAAGGCTGCATACGCCACAATCCAGGCGGCAAGGGCAACGTATTTTACGTTCAGGGGCACGAGCTTCGACGATACCCCGCTTGTCGAGGCGGATCAGCGATTCAGGAACTTTGCCGCGAGCTATCCGGACAAGGCCGCCAAAGCCAAAGTATCCGAAACACTCAGCCAAATCGCAGAGGTTCGCTCGGAGAAACTGCTCGCTACGGCGCAGTTCTATGAGCGTACACAGAAGCCTTCGGCATCGGTCTACTACTATAAAATGCTTGTCAAAGATTTCCCAAAAAGCCAGACTGCCCGTCAGGCTCGGGCCCGTCTTGGAGAACTTGGCCATGTCAAGGCGATAGAACCTGCCGCAACTCCCATGACCATACCGACCGATAAGAACAAGGCTGGTTAATTAGCACCGAAAGGACTCACAGGAAATGAGACGGTTCCAAACATTGACACTCGCCGCGATGCTCACCGCTGCGATGCTGGCGTCGTCCGGCTGCGGATACACCACCGCCAGCCAGTATCCATCAGACGTCGATACCGTTTTCGTGCCCATCTGGACACGAGGACAGGGCGTCTACCGAAGGGATCTGGAAATGCGCCTGACCGAGGCCATCCAGAAAGAAATCGTCAATACGCCACATTATAAAATCACCTCCCGCGCCAAGGCCGATACCGAGCTGAGCGGAAGAATCGAGAGCATCTCCCAGCAGGTGCTTTCCAAGAACCCCGAAACCGGATTCGCAAGTGAGCTGGAAATGACGCTCCACCTATCGTTTACATGGAAAGACTTGCGTAACGGCAAAATCCTGCGAGAGAAGAAGAACTTCAAGGTGTCCGATAGCTACGTTGTGGACCGGGCAGTTGGGGAAGAATTCTTCGACGGCAGCGAATCTGCGATCAACCGCGCCGCCAGGAGAATCGTAGAACAAATGGAATCCGATTGGTAGACCGGATATTGAACCCGTCCGCGCGCCGAGAGGTACGCGTGCCATAAGATGATATAGAGGCCTTGGAGCCTTGAGGTAATTAACCCACTCATGAACGAACCGAACCAGGACAATCTTCCAAACGGCGATAATAAGCCCCCCACCCCGCCGCAGACACCCAATCGAATGAACCGCTCGCTGATGACGTGGGTGGTCATTCTGGCACTGGGACTAACGGCAATGATGGTGCTCGGTAAGCACTTTGACGACCGCCGCGAGATAAGTATCATCAATTTCTGGAACTATCTCGAAAACGGCCAGGTCGTCAAGAGACTCGCCGTCTACCACAACCGGATCGAGGGAGAGCTCTCCGACGACGCTGCCGATATGGGGCCGGACGATCCGCGCAAATTCCTCGTCAATTACCAGTACGGTAAGGACGAAAATTTCCAGAATCGCATCGAAAACGCACTGGCCAAACATAACTACCCCGCCGAGCTTGAATATCCGCAGGACAAGTGGTGGGCCGCAATGATTCCGCAGTTAGTGATCATGATCGTCGTGTTCCTGTTGATATACTTCCTGCTGTTCCGGCGCCTTGGCCAAGCCGCAGGCGGCGGAGGTTTCCTGGGCAACTTCGGGCGATCGCGCCACCGCGTGATGACCAAGGAACAATCGAAGGTGACCTTCGGCGACGTTGCGGGAATCGACGACGCCAAGGACGAGCTCAGCGAGATAATCGAATTTCTAAAGAACCCGCGCAAGTTCCAGCGACTGGGCGGGCGGATTCCGCGCGGCGTGCTGCTGGTGGGCGAACCCGGCTGCGGAAAAACACTGCTCGCCAAGGCCATCGCCGGCGAAGCGGACGTCCCGTTTTTCAATATCTCCGGCAGCGACTTCGTGGAAATGTTCGTCGGTGTCGGCGCATCAAGAGTGCGGGACCTCTTCAAGCAGGCCAAGGATTCATCGCCCTGTATCGTGTTCCTCGACGAGATCGACGCGGTAGGCCGTCGCCGCGGCCTCGGTTTTAACGGCGGAGGGCACGACGAACGCGAGCAGACGCTAAACGCTATTCTCGTGGAAATGGACGGGTTCGAAAGCTCCGATCAGGTCATAGTGCTAGCCGCCACCAACCGCATGGACGTACTCGACCCGGCACTGACGCGTCCGGGCAGGTTCGACCGCCAGGTAGATGTCCCGCTGCCCGACCTGAAGGGGCGTTGCGAGATTCTCAAGATCTACGCCGACAAGGTAACCTGCGGAACAGACGTGGACCTGCACCGCATGGCACGCGGGACGCCAATGTTCTCCGGAGCGGACCTCGCTGCCCTTGTTAACGAAGCAACCATCGCAGCCACCATGGCCGACAAAGACTTCGTCGAACAGGCCGATTTCGAAGAGGCTCGCGACAAGGTCCGTTGGGGCCGGGCGCGAAAGAGTCGCGTCATCGACGAGCAGGAACAATCCATCACCGCCTATCACGAAGCCGGACACGCACTGGTCCAGTCGATGCTGCCCGATGCCGATCCGCTGCACAAGGTTTCGATCATCCCACGCGGTTCGATGGGCGGGGCGACTTTCTCCCTTCCGGAAAAAGACCGCTATCTTTACACCCGCAACTACTGCAACGCCCTGATGTGCGTCTGCTACGGCGGACGGATTGCAGAGGAACAATTCTGCAACGACGTATCCAGCGGCGCTCAGAACGATATCGCCCAAGCCACCGAACTTGCACGCAAGATGGTGCTCGATTGGGGCATGTCCCCGCTCGTCGGGCCTATCAACTACGCCAACGAAGACCGGCGAATGATATCGATGGATCTGGCCGGGCAGGAGTTCTCCGACAGGACGGCCGAGCTGATCGACACCGAGATCAAGGCACTCGTCGATACCGCCTACACAAAAACGCAAAAGCTCATCAAGGACAACCACAACGAACTGGAAGCACTCGCCCAGGCCCTGCTGAAGTATGAAACGCTCGGGGCCGACGAGGTCAAACAGATTCTAGCTGGCAAGACGCTCGATAAGCCAACCGTTGACGATCTGCTGCTGGCCGAGCAGGAAAAGACGCCCGAGCCCGAAACCAAAGCCCCGGACACGAAGGACGCTCCCGCCGTAGAACCTCCCGCAGGAACGCTGCCCGAGCCCGGCTGATGTTGCTATTGAGAAAATCCTGAGAATCCCAAGCCCGCATCCCATTGGGGTGTGGGCTTCATTATAATATGGAGCGAGATGGCGGCGAGACTCCCGGACATACTGAACTCGCACAAGACCCGTAAGCCCGTGGTGATGGGTATACTCAACGTCACACCGGACAGCTTTTCCGACGGCAACCGTTTCTTCGATTCCGCCGCCGCCCTGGCCCAGGCCAAGTGCATGATCGCTCAAGGCGCAGATATCATAGATATCGGTGCCGAGTCCACCCGCCCGGGGTCGCAGCGAGTATCGCCGGACGATCAGATCGCCCGCCTGGCAGACGTCTTGCCCGCAGTATGTGAATCCGGCGCGATCGTCAGCATCGATACCACGCTCGCATCGGTCGCCGAGTTCGCGCTCGATGCAGGCGCGAAAATCGTCAACGACGTCTCGGCCGGACGCGACGACCCGGACCTGCTCGCTCTGGCGGCTGCTCGCGACGCACCGCTCATACTCATGCACATGCTCGGCGAGCCAAAGAGCATGCAGGAATCGCCACGCTACGACGACGTGGTATCCGAAGTCCGCCAATTCCTCGAAGAACGATTGCAGGCAGCCGCCACAGCTGGCGTGCCTCGGGAAAACTGCATCGTCGATCCGGGAATTGGATTCGGAAAGCTGCTCGCCCAAAACCTGACGCTGCTTGGGGGGACCGGGCGAATCGTCGAATTGGGCTGCCCTGTCCTGATTGGCGCGTCGCGCAAGCGGTTCATCGGCGAAATCACCAATCAGACCGATGCAGATCACCGTCTGGGCGGGACGATAGGCGCATGTATGGCGGCCTACCACCGAGGCGCTACGATATTCCGCGTGCATGACGTCGAGCCGATTGTCGCCGCCCTTTCGGTGGCCGCTGCAATTCACGACGCTCAACAGCGTTAAGCTATTTGAGTCCTCGCAGCACTTTTTCGGCACAAAAGCGAAAAAACAGGCTGTTGGCCTACAGTCAGACAAAGGCAAAAGTCGAATAATTAAGATAGGTTATGTTCCGCGCCGCAACGTTTTTTGAATAGCCATGACAGGTTATGTTCCGCGGCGGTAGATTTTTGCGCTCCAGGAGCGATTAGTTGGCCGAACTTTGGCAAGCCATCTCGAAATACCTGCAGCACGTAGCGACTTACAATCCGTTCGTCGTCATGGTTGAACTGTTTCTAATCGGCCTGATTGTCTGGTGGATTACGCGATTCCTCAAGGGC
>SDBT01014695.1_pt1 | contig 12467 bp, 14 predicted proteins | sample 2277101 | NCBI WGS metagenome assembly SDBT01 (sample SAMN10404973, study PRJNA504765) | marine sediment metagenome | isolation source: marine sediment core GS10_PC15, 103 cmbsf | place: Arctic Ocean: Southern Knipovich Ridge | collected 2010
CTTTTCGGCTCATATGGGGCAATTTCATGCGATGGGCGGGACGGCCTAAGTCGCTCCTGTTTGCACAACCCAAAAAAGGACGGCGGTTTGAGGGCCGTCGTTCTTCTTGGAATAAAATCAAAAGGAAAGGATAAATTCAAATGGAAACAATTTCAGGTATTACACCCACGGATGCGAAAGCGGTTGAGATCGGCGTCGCCGTTGCGCATCGGTTGAATGATGAAATCATCCCCGATCAAACATTTTTGCAAATCATGCAACGGATTCCACAATATCAGGTGCAAGTTGCCGGGATGAAGGTTGAAAATGGGGATGATTACGAAAAGGCGATGAAGAGTTTCGCGATGATCAAGAAGGATGCGCAAGATTTGGAGAAGTTGCGGAAGGAGAAAACTGCATTCCCGCTTGCGTATAAGAAGGCGATTGATGATTTATTTAAGACGTTTGCGAATCCGTTGGCGAATTTGGCCGCGAATGTCGGCGGGAAGTGTACGACATGGAAAGCTATAGCAGATAAAAAAGCGGAAGATGACGCGGCGAAGTCGGCAGCCGAAGCGACCGACCAGGTACAAGACAATGACGGTGTTGGGACGTTTACACCGAAAGCGGAAGTCGTTGAAGATATTCAAACGCAACTCCCGCTGCAAGTGGCCCCGACGACGATTACAGCCGAAGATGGGACGAAGGTGCAGGCCAGGAAGTATACGGAATTGACTGTGACCGATAAAGAGGCGTTAATCAAGGCGATTTTGAGTAAGAATAAGCGACTTGATTACCTCACGCTCGATTTGATTACGGTTAATGAGCCTGCGTTGAAGAGGGTGATCGAGGCGAATAACAAAATCAAGAAAGTTCCGGGAGTGAAAATTGAGAAGAAGGAGAGGATACAATGACAACCCAATTAATAATTACTTGTGACAAATGCAAAACATTTCTCCTTGATGAAGAAATACAGTTTAAAAATGATGCATCTTTTTATCAAGCATGTTGTACCAGTCAAGGAGAAAGTACCGAATTATTGTGTCCAGGACATGTCCTTTGTCCGAAATGCTTTGAGCGATATACCGATGAGACAATAAGAGCAAAAGCCGTTGCTGAAGCTGAAGTCAATGCGCGTTTTTGGCGAAACGAAAAATGAAACGTCCCTCAATGTTCATCTACTGCGTCTCCACCGACGCCCGGCAGCATGTGCAAGTTTGCATGTTTCGGTGTGAGGGGCAATGTGATGAGTATCAGAAGCGCATGAAGGAGATTGGGGAATGGGGGGAGGAGCATGACAACAACAGTCGTTAATATAAAACATTGTGATGTTAGAGATTATATTTATATCGGACGACAAGGCGGCTGGCAACATTTCGGCAATCCTTTTCGAATCGGCAAAGATGGTAATCGCGAAGAGGTGGTTGAAAAATGCCGTAAGTGGCTCAATGGAGAGGATTTTCCACTTTTTCGTCAAATGCAACGAGCATGGATTTTAAATCATCTCATTATGTTAAAGGACGAAAAATTGGGTTGTCACTGCGTACCGTTGCCCTGTCATGGGTCGATACTTGCTGATATGACGGATAGGGTCGAAATTTGAAAATTCCATCTAAAACTTCTAATCAAAACCTCTCAAACGTACCGGAGATTTTATGACCGATAATCGCCGATTTATCCCCGGAGAAGGACCGAAGCAATCCGCAAGAATCCTCGCGATCGGCGAAAATCCTTGGAAGACTGAAATTGAACTCGGGGGTCCGTTTAAAGGCGCATCCGGTAATCTTTGGAATTCATGGCTCCGTCAAGTAGGTCTTGAACGCGAGTACATGCGAGTGGATAATGTTTATCCGTATAAGCCACCAGGATATGTTGCGCAGGGTGCAATTGAGCGCATTCCTGCCGCCGAACTTGCCTCTTGGATGGAGAAGGTGCATGAGAAGGTGGCTGAGATGCCTAATCTTAGAGTCATCGTTCCGATGGGGAATTATGCCACCTTTGCGTTGACGGGAAAGGGGAAGGTGCGGGCGGCGGTGAGAGATCAATTCCGTTGGGAGGATTCGGCGGTCAGCGTGGCCGAGAAGAAAGCAGGGATTACGAAGTTGAGGGGGAGTGTGTATGGGATGCGGCACCTCAATAATAGACTGATAAAGATCATCCCCACCATCCACCCGGCTGCGGTCCTTCAGATGCAAAAATGGGAGAAGAGGTGCATATCTGATTGGCGTCGCATCAAAGAGCAATCCGAGACGGACGTTTGGCCGGTGCCGGTGCGGAATACGATAATCGACCCTTCCACCACCCAAATCGAGGAATATATCCATGCTACATTACAGCACAAGCGCCTTATGGCCGTGGATATCGAAACCTGGGGAAGGACACTTTCTTGTTGTGGTTTTGCGACCTCCCCTTTCGAATCGATTACAATCCCACTTGTCGGCGGGCAGGTGTCGAGAGATTCCGCGTATGCATATGTATCATGTTTGTGTGCGCTGGAAAACGAAAAAATTCTCCATAATGGCCTCTATGATTGGTACTGGCTCGATGCTGAAGGGATTGAGTTGCGTAATTTCAAATGGGATACGCTCTTGATGCATCATTGTTTCGATCCGTATGAGACGCACAGTTTAGACTTTCTCGCGAGTATTTATACCCTTCAACCTTATTGGAAAGATGAGGCGAAAGATGCAGAAGAAATCGTTAAGTATGCTAAGGATTTACATGCACTTTGGGTCTACAACGGGCTTGATTGCTGTGTTACGCACGAGTTGCAGCCCATTCTTGAAAATATCCTGCGTGATTTGGGCCTGTTGGATTTCTATCATCGCCATTATGATGATATGTTGCATCCGTGTAATAGTGTGGCTCGATGGGGGATTAGGGTGGATCGAAAAGCGCAGAAGAAGTATGCAGGGGAGTTGAAAGACGAATGCACTGAAATCAGAGAGTACCTCAAGCAGTCCGCCGGGAAGGAGTTGTTTGCGACGAAGGAGGAGAGTTTGATGAGGGTGCCGACGAAGGAGGAGTGGGAAGCATTAACGACACCAGAATGGAAAATATTGTGTGGAACAAATTACATACATCGTCAAGAATGCCCTAAACCCGGATTCATCGACAAAGACGCCCGCAAACGTCTCAACTACGTAATGACAAAGGGACTCATCCGTGACAAGAAGATTATTCTCGGCAAGGATTTCTCTCGAAATAAATTGATGGCATTTTTTCATGACGAGTTGAAATTGCCTAAACAGATGAAAATGCGAAAAGATAAATCGAAGTCGACTGCGTTGAATGATGCTGCATTGCGGAAGTTGACCATGAAATTTCCGGTGAAGATTAAGGATTATGGACTGAAGGTGCTTGAATTTCGCGGTAAGATGAAAGAGGTTGAGAAGTTGTCGGGTGCATGGGATTCGGATGGCCGGGTGCGATGTCAGTATAAAATGAATACGAAAGCGGGGAGGTTGAGCAGCAGTAAGAATCCAATGGGGAAGGGTTACAATTTGCAAAACGTAAAGCGTTGATATTATAGGAGAAATTATGATTTCAAATGCTTGGATGCAAAAGGGATGGGAATATCTCCGAGTCATTGTTGTGGGATTGCTTATGGTAAATATTGGAAACACATTTAACCCAAACGAAAGGAATGAAAAATGGGAGCAAAACACGCACTCGCCGGAGTTGACGGCTTCATCGGCACGAAGCAATATTTTACATTTGATCCGAAGAAGATCGTGATTGACGAAGGCTGGAACGAGCGGGAATCATTTGATACCGAAGAGGATATCGAGCTTCGGGAAAGTATTATCGAAAATGGTGTCGAGGTGCCGTTGACGGTTAAAAAGGACGGCGATCGGGTGGTGTTGATCGATGGTGAGCGAAGACTTCGAGCGGTGCAGCTCGCGATCAATGATGGTATCGATATTCAAGCCGTGCCGATTATCGTCGAACGGAAGGGTATTTCAGATATCGAGGCGAAGTTTAAGTCGCTTGCGCAAAACAACGGGAAGCCTTATACGCCGATTGAAGAAGCAAAAGCCTTCGGACGACTCATCAATTGGGGAATCAGCGCCGGGGAAATCGCAAAACGCATCGGCAAAAGTGACGTTTTCGTATATAAACGTCTCAAATTGATCGATGCCACTCCAGAAGTTGCCAAATCGCTCGCTGAAGGGGCGATCTCGATTCAGGATGCAGTCGATACTGTGGAAGAGTCCGATGGTAGCGTGGAGGGGCAAGGTGAGGTGCTGGATGACAAAATTAAGGCGAAACGCAAACGGTTTTCAACGGTAGCCGTAAAATGGGACGGAGAATTCGATTATAAAGTGTCGAAAATTGACGATCGGTTGCAGAATGATCAGGACAGGATGATATTGAGGCAATTTCTCGACGCGGTGCATCAACATTTGGAAGGGGCGGGGTTTGTTGCGGGGGAGATTAAGATCGTCGCCAAACGTGAACTCGAATGAAAATCCGTGAAACGTTCCTCCCTGATCTCGGCTGCATCTTCGTTCGTATTGACCTCTCTCAAGTCGAGCATCGGTATTGCCTGATGTACACCCGATCACCGCGCCTAATCGAGATGGCAAACCTCCGGCCTGACGTTTACGACGGCCACATCGACAACGCACGGCGAATCTTCAACAAGCAAGACATCTCCTCAAAGGAACGCTATCTCGGTAAGACGACAACTCATGCAGCGGAGCGAGATATGCATGGGAATACTTTCAGTGAACACATCCTCAAAGATACCAAAGGGGAACTTTTCATCAATCCGAAGCAATGTCAGAAAATGATTGATGCGTTTCATGCAGGCTTGCCGGAGATAAGAGATAGCTACTTCACCTGGGCGACGGAAAGGTTGATCGTCGATGGCATCTTACGGAATTCCTGGGGACGGTACGTTGACTTGCGCGAGCTTCGAATCACCGACGATCTCAAACGGGAGGTTTATTCTTTTTATATGCAATCGGAGAATGCGGATCACATGGCGCAGTATGGAATGATTCCGGCTTTCCACTTCTTAAAAGATACTGGTTATGGGCATATTAATGTCCCCGTGCATGATGAATTGATAATTTCAAGTCCGCCGGAGTTGGCGTATACTGTTGCGACTTTTTTGGTGAGTTCGTTGGAAAGGCCGAGGATGATATTGGGCAATCAAGTTGTCATTCCGGCGGGGATTACACTTGGGAAGGATTGGAGCGACAAAAAAAACGAAATGAAATCTTTGCCGGATAGAAAAACATTTGACGAAATCGCTTTTGCGGTTTACGACGAGGTGAAGGATGAAGCATAATTTGTACAAAACAAAAGACGCGGATCGTCCGTATTCAATTTGTGATTCTAATGGTGAGGTTGTTCTTGCCTTATGTCGAATTTGTGGCGGTGCAGAATGTTCATTGCCTACAAGCTGTCCAGGAAGGCAATTAACTGCCGAAGAAAGCGATTTAATTTGTAATGGTAAATTGGACTTTACCGGGGGGTGGAAAAATGCCGACTAAAAAAGACATTAAAAATTTACTCTCTCAACTTTCCCCCGATCAACTCGGAGTCGCCAAGACTCTTACTCTCAACAAGATCGAACTCGAACATCTCCGGCAGGCTGTTGCGGCTTTGCAATCTCAGAATGACGATCTTTATACGGTCATGCTAGTGATTCTGCACGCGCAACCCGACCAGGAGCTTCGAATTCACGAGACGCAATTTCTCCGGTTCAAGGAAGAGTATCGAATTGAGAGGACATGCGACAGGGAGACGAAAGAGGTTGTTTTGAAGTTGAAGACGCTTGGGGATGAATAGGAGAGGATAATGATGCTAACAATACCAGGCCGAATGCGGCTTAACTTGTGGCGTTTACTGTGGGAGGGTCAAGGAGGACGTTGTTTTTACTGTGCAACGCCGATTCAAATAGAGAAGACGTATAAAAATTCCAATCGGTTTCAAATCCTTTGCGAAAGTTGCTTTGACAATCCTGAGTATAATTTGATTATTTTTGATGATTATGGACCTTAATCGAAAGGTACTCAATGCCCCAATCCGAGTCTATCCTCTCCAAAACCACAAACTTCTTCGATCTTTACCGGTACATTTCCGGCGATTCGGAAGTGCCTGGCATCTTCCACTTTTGGTCCTGTGCCGCTCTCCTTTCTGCGGTAGTCCAAGATCGCATTTGGGTTGAGAAGGTACGCGGGGAGAAACTTTATCCGAATCTTTATATTATTCTCGTCGGGCCGTCCGGCCTCGGTAAAGGCATGGCAATCTCTCAAGCATGTCGCCTTGCGGATTCGTCCGTCCGGATTCCAAAGTACCGAGGGAAGATCACCTTCGCGCGGTTGATCGATCGAATGGGGAAGCCGATTATTAATGAGAACGGTATCGCCACTATTGCCGATCCCCGTCTTTGGCTCGTTATGGATGAATTGAAGAACGACGTTGGCTCCGGCATCCTCGTTGAAGACTTTATCGGCTTTATGACAGAGTGTTTTACAGCGAGCAATTATACGCTCAATACCGGCACTCGAACGCATGGTGATATCGATCTTGTGCGACCTGTGCTCAACTGGTTCGCGGGGACAACCGAAAGTTGGTTATATAAAGTATTGACTCCCGACATGGTAGAGACGGGATTCCCGGCGAGGATTTGCTTCATTTTCGGGAAGTACACCGGAAAATTGAAGCCGAGAATACGATATCCCGATGACCGAGATTTCATTTGGGAACATCTTGTTGCAAGATTGTATAATATTGCCTGTCAACAAGGGAGATGTTTAATGACGCAGACAGCGGAGGCGGCGATTGATAAATGGTATGTGTCGAGGAAAGTTCCTGAAGACGAGGCGTTGATTCCAAGTTGGCGACGGGAGCATGATCTACTGTTAAAGTTTGCCATGATTAATACGTTGGCTGATGGAGGTCCGTTGGTGATTCGGCATATGCATGTGGCAAAGTCGATTGCAATGATTTCTACAATGAGACAATATGGAGAGAAGATCTTGACGGCGGCAAGTGCGACCAAGGAAACGAAGGAAAGCGATGTCGTGGGAAATTGGATAAAGAAGAAGGGGCAAGTAAAGCATTCGGATTTGACGAGGGCGATGCATAAGAAAGGGCTGAATGCCTGGAAGGTTAAATTGAGTATTCAGGATTTACGGCAAAAGGATCTGATTGAAATTGGGACGACGAAGACGGGAGGAGGGGTTTATTTGTGGAAGGGTTAATTGAACTTGTGTGTGTTCTATGTAATAAACGGATACTTGTTAAAGCACATGAATACAAAGAAGGTGCTGAAATATATTGCGATCATGATGTTGTTAAAGTAAAAATGATACAAATCATTGAGGGATCGTGTGAATAGTTAACACTTCAACTGTTGGCACTACCAACTAATATTTGAAAATCGGCCCGGATTTTGGGGAGGGTTTTCAACGACTTATTTCGGTGATAATCGCAGCGGCAGCACGGTAAAGGCCCGCACCGCCTATCATTCCTAAAATAATCGCAACCGCTTTCTTGTTTGCAAATATAATAGGAGCAAGCTTTCGCGTGATATATTTAAGCTCATCCTTCATCTCTGCGTGATCGCGATTGTTGGCGTCTTTGATTTCGTTTAGGAGGTCGTTCATTTTATTCCTCTCCCATTTGAGGCGCAACGATATTTCGAATGTCTTCCTTGAAAAGTTGTGCGAGTTTTGCAGCAAGTTCAAGTCCTTTACGCGTTCCAGCCTTTACCTTGAAACCTTCCGTCAACCACTTCATTCCGAATTTGCTGAGGTATAATTTCGTGAGAGGATAAGTTGAAACAGCTTCAACGAATCCGAGTTTAGGTCGGGCAAGGAGAAGATGCGCGGTGCGGAAACTCACAACGGAACCTTCGCCGACATCAAGGGCAGGTGTTTCAACGAGTTCCCCGGCTGACTTGCCTATTCGACGTGCGTAATCGACTACCTTACGCAATCCTTCTGTTTTCTTTTTATCAAGGAAAGATAATGTCTGCCCGTGAGTGTCGAACATTTTAACAAGTTTCTGTGGGTTTACAAGACCGCTTACGGGGTCCGTGTCGAAAATACGTGCGATGACTTCGTTTTCAAGTTTGTCATATGTCGGCTTTTCGAGAACTTCTTTCATTGTTGCAAGGTTGTAAAACAGATTGGTGTCGCCTTTACGAGAGGCGGAAGCATCAATAATGGAATCAAGAAGTTGATTGCCATATTTAGATTGAAGCTTCTTCAAAAACTGTGAACCGATGCGGACCTTTGTAAGATCAAGACCGTGCTTGGCAATTTCAGCGAGTTTATCAAAAGCGCGTGGGCCGTACACCTCTTCAATTGTGCGTCGGCCATACTGGTTGATGCGTGCACCGAGACTGCGCGGGTCGAAGATGTCGCTTTCTCCAAAAAGTTTATTTGTAAAACCTTCCTGTACTTCCTGAAAACCTTTAGGACCGAGGGCGTTCTTGAGCGTTTTGATTTCAGTGACAGCACCAGGGCGGATTGCCGTGTCGATTACGCGTTCGGGATGAGATTTGAAAAGCTTTTGTATCTCTTTGCTTTTATAAACTCTCGCGTAGTCTCCCCATAAAACGTCAGCGGTTTTGTATTGCGCCCACACGTCGCCGCCTGTCGCTTTGGCAATCTCTTCCATGTCTATACGAAGTTCGCGTCGAAGGTTGGAATAGATACGGCCTTCTGGGGTGAGTTGCGAAATGCCTCGAACGTCAATAAGTGGATCGGCCTTTTTCATCATGGCGGTGAGATGATCTTCGTAAGTTTGCATTTCTTGCCAAGTGAGTTTGCGTTCAGTGGCCTGTGCGATTTCTGTCATTATCTGTTCTTTCTGAGGGCCGGGAGGAAGTGCGTCGAGTTGTGATGCAACTTCGGGAGGTATTTGTCGTTGATCAGAGGCCCATTGAAGATCTTCACTGGCGGCTGCGCGTGCGCTTTTTGAAAGCTTTTTCGTGCTTTTGATTTCAACTTGTGCATACTCCTTCATACGTTCGGGAACGAAACGTTTATCAGTGAGATCAGGGAGATCGGAGAGTTCATTGTAAGCATTCCGGGCGCGTTGTCGTGCGGCGACTGCATTCGTCTTGAGAATTTCCTGTGTTGTCAAACCAAGTGTCTCAGGGGAGGCGATTGTTCCCATACGGGCAAGGACTTCCCGACGAAGAACGTTTAATTGCTTACCTTGAACCTTTTCAACTTCTTGCAGATAACTTGTCACCTCTATATAAATTTTATTGCCTAATTGTTTGATGTCGGTTTGGCCACCGCCTGCTGCGATAAGTTGCTCACGTTGTTGTAGAAGAGGTTGAAGTTGATTTTTAAAGCGCCAGTTCTGGATGATCTCAGCGGAAGCAGGAGCACGTTTGACAAGGCCCTCGACGGCACCTAAGATACGAGACTGTGTTTGTTCGGCAGGGGTGTATTGAATACCTGCGTCCGCTTTTGCGAGGTTGCGAAGCAGTTCGGCTTCGGGGACTATCTTACCGGAGAAAGGGGCTGCGATTTTGTTGTAGATACTAAGCGGGATGACGGGGGCTGCACGTCCGGCCATTTCCATGATAAGACCGTCTTTGAGGTCGTGAAGAGAAGCGACAGTTTCCTCTGCGACGGTAGACTTATCCCTAACGCCTTCGATGCGGTTGATTTGATTCGTGATGATTTCGTCAATTTTTTTGGCGATTGCGTACCCACTTGCGGCCCCACCGACTGCTCCGGGGATTCCGGCAGGAGCGCCGAGTGCTGCGCCGCCGAGAAAGCCGCCTGCTTCAATGGAAGGACGTGCTACCTGCTCGTAAAGAGCCTTCCCTGCTCCGAACATGCCGTAGAGATTAGGTGATTGTGCTGCCCATTCGGGAGTGCGGGGAACGTCGGCTTCGAGACGAGTGGGTGCGTCGAAGGTGGAAAGGTATTCGGCAAGTTCTGTGTGCGTTTTACCCGCTTTAACTGCCGCACCCACGTCGAAATCGAGTTTCTTTCCAAGATAATTGGCAAGATGCTCGTCGTCATAACCGCGTTTACGTGCCGCTTTTAAATCAAATCCCATAATTTATTTCCAAAATTGCGAGAGTTCGTCTGTTTGCACACCGAGTAAATCACCAACTGATCCTTGAAGATCTTCATCGGGTTCACCGCCGACAATATACCCCATCGATTCATAACTTTTCATGGAACGAGTTCGTTTTTGTTTTACCCATTTGGCAACTTCATTGAGGACTGCGATGTAATTTTCATCGGGCGCAGTAAAGCGCGGAAGGATTTCATTCTTCAACCATTCAAGTTCGGTGCGATTGATCTGTTTACCGGAAAGGCCGTAAACGATTGCACGAAGCCGAGCAGATTTTTGTTTGAACGTCACAAAGCGCGGGTCGTTCCAAAGGTATGACATCATGTTGCGTATGTTGCCTTGGAAGGGTCCGGTGAGGGACTTGTCAAATACGACTTTACCCTTTTTATTCTTTTTAGCGATTGATTTGCCGTCCGGTCCTTTTACAGTGAGCGTCATAAAGTCTTCGATGCCTTTGACGTTTTCTTCGATGTCGCCGAGATCGTCGATAAATTTTTGGGCTTCAGGCGATAAACGAGCTTCTTTTAAGGGGCCTACTTTACCTTTGTAAGATTTACCTTCCGCATCTATAACAAGAGGTTTGCCGTCTTTGTCAAGGCGCGTACCTAAGAATACAGGGTTGCCTTGGGGGTCGGCTCCGTAAGCTCGCACGTTGGGTTGCGCTTCGATATTCTTTGCGCTTTTGCGTTCTTCACCTACCAATTTAAGTCTGTCTTGTTCATTGGTGAGAGTAGGATCGGGGTTGAATACAGCATCTTGTTCATAAACGACGCCATCCCGAATTGTAAGACGAAGTTTCGCTTGTAAATTGGGCGGCTTAGGGGCGTCTTTACCTTTGGCGAATGTTTCAGTTTCAGCAATGGTCTTGCCTTCTTTGTCAAACTTTACCCACTTTGTACCTGTGCCTGTGTCTACTTTTGTCCAATCGAGTTCTTCGATTTCAGGTAACTTAGGTGGTTCAAGAGCGGCAGTGAAGCCCTGCGGCCCAAAGCCTGTTTTGATGCGAGGGTCAAGGGAGGGTTTTTTTGTTATTTGAGGCGGAGCGCCAGAAGGCATGGCTGTCTCCATGCCAATGACCTGCGAACTTCGCATTTTCGCTTCAATATCTTTTCCGAATTGAATAAGGCGCTCTTGTCGTTCTTCCATTGGCGTTTTGATTCCGGCCATTGCAGCAAAGGGTTCCATAGGATACCATTCAGGGACTTTTCCACTGCTCATTAATTTACTGACAGCGTCCGGCCCTAATTCTGCGGCTTCTGTAAAAGCTTTTCCCCAGAGTGTTGTTTGAAGGGAGCGTTTTTCCTTGCGTTCGGTTTCACGCTGCTTCGCCGTCGCTTGCTGTTGCGCCTGATTCGCCTGTCCCTTTGCCGCCATCATTTTCATTCCAAGCATAAGTGGTATTAATGCTGCTGGATGTGGCATGTCGGTTCTCCTTTATCTTCCCATAATACCAGCAGAAGTGCCGCTGCTGTACCAATCTGTTGGCGTTTGTGTACCACCACCTCCGCCTCCAAAGATGTTCCCAAAGTCCATACCACCGAGCGATTGTAAGAGAGCATTCCAGGGTTGATTGGAAACTTGCTGACCGTAAACGCTTGTTTGTGCGCCCTGCGCTGCGCCTGCTGCTCCGGCTGTAGCCAAATTCGTAACATTCGTCATTCCTTGACCGAGGTACTGCGGAAGCATCGCAATGATATTCTGGATTAAAGTCGCCTGCGCACCGGCCTCCCCTTGTGCTCCTGCCGTGCCTGCGCGTGCTACGTTGGCAGCGGCAAAGGGTCCGGTGACTCCTTGACGAGCATTGGCTTCTATTGCTTGTTGAATGCCTTGTGCTGTTGCCTGCTTGGATCTTTCAAGGGTGGTTGTGGCGAGTTGGGGCATTCCACCGAGGGGGCCTGTTTGGGTTGTCGGTGCTCCACCATCTGCGTCTTCCGGTCGAGTCTGTCCCCAATAAAGACGCGAATCGGTTTCACGCTGACTTGCGAAATGTTGCCGCGCCCAATCGTCTTCGGTCCATTTTGGATTCCGCGCCTTCATGCGATCGAATTCCGCACGTCCGCCTGGAACGCGATCGATGTAGGCAGCACCGTCTGAAACGCCACTTTGGGCGGCTGTCGGGGCCGGAGCGGTAAGAGAGGTAAACTGTCCGCCCATTGCCTGGTTCAATAGTTGCATGAACATGTCTTCAGTCGGTTGCTGACGGGTTTGCTTCTCGCGGGCCATGTCGAGGAGTCCCTGCTGAACGTCTGCGGAGGTGCGTTGAGCGGAGGTTTCACTGTCGCCACCGAAAAGCATGGGGAGGAGGCTTGATCCCATTATTGCTGCTGGTAACCACGGAAAAGGCATATCAAATTCTCCTTTATTTTTTGTATTTATTATACATTGTCAACTCGAATTATACAAGGTTGCATTTTTTCATT
>SDBT01014697.1_pt1 | contig 12467 bp, 12 predicted proteins | sample 2277101 | NCBI WGS metagenome assembly SDBT01 (sample SAMN10404973, study PRJNA504765) | marine sediment metagenome | isolation source: marine sediment core GS10_PC15, 103 cmbsf | place: Arctic Ocean: Southern Knipovich Ridge | collected 2010
AAGGAAGAGAACCTGTGGGACGGCTACCCGGAAGAAACCAACGCCCCGTACGGTATCGCCAAGAAGGCGCTGCTGGTGATGCTGCAGTCGTACCGCCAGCAGTACGGGCTCAACGGCATATACCTGCTGCCGGTGAACCTGTACGGGCCCGGCGACAACTTCAACCTGCAGACCAGCCACGTGATACCCGCCCTCATTCGCAAGTTCGTCGAGGCCAAGGACTCCGGCGATGACAAGGTGGAAGTCTGGGGCACAGGCTCAGCCAGCCGGGAGTTCTTCTTCGTCGAAGACTGCGCCCGCGGCATAACAATGGCCACGCAAAACTACGACGGCTCCGACCCGGTCAACCTAGGCGCGGGCTTTGAGATCACCATCAAGGACCTGGCTGAGAAGATCCGCGACATGGTCGGCTTCGAAGGCGAACTCGTGTGGGACCCCACCAAACCAGACGGCCAACCCCGCCGAAGCCTCGATACGTCAAGAGCAGCCGAGCTTTTCGGCTTCAGGGCGCAGGTGGACTTCGACGAGGGACTGCGCCGCACGATCGACTGGTGGCGGGAGCAATAGCCGCCGTTTCTTTCCGTGACTGACTAAGGTAGTGAAAATGGCAAAACATGAGTTGAAACAGCCGGTGATTATCATTGGCAATGCGCGCTCAGGCACCTCTATGTTGTGCGAGATGCTCGGCGTGGCGCCGGGGATGGTCGAGTGGTTTGAGCCATTGACGCTTTGGCGGGTCGGCACGGCCTATCGGCAGCACGAAAGGGCGATCGCCAGTGACGTGAGACCATGGGCAAAGCGGCACATTCATCGGAAGTTCCTGGCCTACCAAAAGGCGCACGAGGATCGGCGAATCGTTGAGAAGTCCCCGCTCAATGTCATCAGAGTTCCGTTCGTAAGAGAGGTGTTCCCAGAAGCGAAGCTGATCTTCACCGTTCGAGATGGGCGAGCCATGATCAGTTCCGAACGGGAACGGTACGAACGGATCAAGGGACGCAAAATACGGGTCACCGCCGGCAACGTGAAACACATTTATGATAGACTGAACCTGATGCCATGGTGGGAATGGCCTGCCTATATCTCAAATATCGTGTGTCGTGCTGCCAAGAGGCACATTTCCAGGAGCTCAGCTGGGTGGTGGTTTGGCGTGCGGTATCCCGGGGTGGAAGCAGAGCTGGAACGGCTTAATGTTATCCAGCGCGTGGCAAAGCAATGGGCCAAGTGTGCCGAGATCGCCGCAGAGGATCTTAAGGACGTGCCTGAAGAAGTGTGCATGCGTGTGCGCTACGAGGACATCGTGTCGGAGCCTCGGATGTGGTTCGAACGCATGTTGAATCATTGTGGCATGCCGGTCGAGGAGAAATACCTGCAACATATTGAAGACACGGTGTTTCAAAGCTCTGTGAATCGTTGGCAGACCGAACTGCCCCCGGAAGCCCTCGCCGAAGCCATGCCGATTATGGAGCCGCAGCTAAAGAGATTGGGGTACCTCTAGCGTGACCGTGTCGGCTCCAGGGACAGGGAGAGCTCTAATCAAGGACTTCAAAGGACCGAGCGAGGCGGCACGGACTGACGGCCGCACGCGTTGAGCGCAGTTGCGGCGCCCGCGCACCTTGCCTGAGAGCTTATGGGCTTGACTTCGGACAGTACCGAAAACGAGACAACTGCCTTCCAGACAGTCGGCAGGAATGCGGCTACCGGTGCGATGTGGAGCATCTCGTTCTCCGGTATCGGCAAGGTTGTTTCCCTTCTCGGGAACGTGTGCATCGCCTGGTTCCTGGTGCCGGACGACATGGGCCTGGTGGCCATAACCATGTCCATAGTCGTGATAGTCGCCGTGGTTTCCCGTGCGGGCCTGTCGGACCTGCTGGTGCAGAAGCACAATGGCTTCGACGAACTGGCCGGGCCGGCGTTCTGGCTGGCGTTGGTGCTGGCGCTGGCGGCCATGGCGTGTGTTGCGGCGCTGGCGCCGCTGGCGGGAAGGGCGTTCAGGGAGCCAGACGTCGTGCCGTTGGTGCTGCTGGTCAGTGCGTTTTTCCCGCTGAACGCGCTGTCGACCATTCACCAGGCCAAACTACTGGCCGATTTGCGGTTCCGCACGATGGCGTGGATTGAATTGGTCATGGGGTCCGTTCGGATAGGAAGCGCCGTGGTGCTGGCGGTCTGCGGATTCGGAGCGTACTCTCTCATACTTCCCATGTTGTGGGTGCGTGTGATCGGCGCGGTGCTCATGCGCCTGGCGGCGGGCAGGATCAAGATCGGGCTCCCATCGGTAGCCATGTGGCGCGAGTTGATGAGGCCGGGACTTTGGCTTGTATTGTTCGGATTGTTCAACACCCTTCGGTCACAGGGCATGTGCTTTGTCTTGGGGGCCCTGCGCGACTCGCACATCACGGGGCTGTTCTTCTGGGGCTTCAATCTGTCCTCGCAGTTTCTCGTTCTGTTGGCCATCAAGCTGCGGCAGATCCTGTTTCCCAGCCTAACGAAGCTGAACAGCCAGCCGGATCGCCAGTTTGTGGCCTTGCAGCGCGCCTGGCGGATACTGACGTTGATCGCCGTGCCGGTATGTGTCCTGCAGGCGGGCTTGGCCGATCCAATCATCCCGCTGGTGTTCGGCCAGAAATGGGCCGGCGCCGTTCCCGTCGTGCAGTGGCTTAGCATCGGAATGCTGACGCTGCCCGTGCAGGTTGTCTCTACATCGATCATGACTGCCCGAGGCCAATTCCGAACGTTGGCGGCGCTAGCGGCGACGCAAGCGGTAGTGATGCTGGCAGCGACGGCCGGCGGGGCCCTCGTCGGAGACCTGGGCACCATTACGGCCTCAGCCGGCGTGGCCATGTTCGTCATGAACCTGCTGAGTGGCTGTGTGGCTGTCCGTTGCTTCGACAAATCGATCGTTGAGTTGATCCGTTGCGTGGGCGGCCTCTATGTCATGGCGGCTATTGCAGGGGCGGCGTGTTGGGCGACAGGTCTGTTCTTGGCCGACGGACCTGTGGCCGTAACAATCACCGTTGTCGGCTTGGTGACGTTAGTCGTTTGTGCGGGACTAATCAGGGCCTTTGCCTGGCCCGTGGTGACGGACGCAATGAGCCTGGTGTTCGCCAGGCGCCGGACAGCAGAAGGATAGGCCGGCTGGCCGGTTCGACAGCCAAGAGAATCACGGCAAACAGTAACAAGTTGCCGGAACGAATGTGACGATCTGAATTGCGGTCGCTTCTTGATATGACCTCACGTGTCCGGACAGTCAGCAGCAGGAATTGAGGCCACGCGGTTACGATGATCCTCCTGTACGCCTTACTCACTTTGACGACCGTGGTTAGCCTGAAGGTTGTTCTGGGCTACAGGCTCTATCCGGCCGGCCTGCCGCTCAGCATGATTGATGGGGTCACTCTCCTGACAATGATTTTCGTCATGCTGTTCCCGGGGAAAACGACGCCAATTGACCGGACAAAGCGAAACTACATATGGCCGGTACTGGCCCTGTGGGGTATCACCCTCACAGCCAGCGGCTTGATCGGCCTGATAAATGGCGCCGACACCTACTTGTTGCTCCAGCCGATGAAATGGTACCTGAAGATGCCGATGGGCATGTTATGCGGGTACTTCGCCGTGCGGAACCTCAAGAGCGCTCGCCGGCTGATCAAGTTCATGTGCTTGCTTAGCTGCATCCTCTGTGTCTTGATTCTGTTGACTTTCGCGTCGAGAGGCCAGACCTATGCGGTCACCGGAGCTTACCGGGACCTGCAGTCGCGGGACTATTACCCCAGGCTCGCGGCGACGATAGCGATATTTCTCATCTACACAGCCGCGGTGAATCCGCGGTTCATACCTCGGCCGATCGCGGTGCTGGTCCTGACCATGAGTATCATCGCTGTCGGTGCGGAGTTGTGGCGGACGGCGATAATCGCGCTTATACTGTCTACTGTCCTGGTCGTCATTATTATCCCCAAGGATTACAGGGGACGCGCGTGGCGGTCGCTTTTTACTTCCGGCAAGTGGATTGTCGCCGCCGTAGTGCTGGGGGCGGTGCTGTCTCAGACTGTCTTGGGCATAGACATTGCCGGGATTTTACTGAAGCGGTTCAGAAGCCTTGGGGAGCGCGAGGCCAGCGCCATGGGCAGATGGGTGGGCGCCTTCGGCGAGTTGAGGATCTGGCTGGGCAGCACTGTCATATTCGGGGCCGGTTATGGCGTGGTCCGACAGATGTGGTATGGCGAGGCGGCAGCGGGAGTAATGGGCCACAACGCCATTACGACCACATTGGCCAGGAGCGGGTTGATGGGTCTGTTGGCCCTTTTGTATCCCTTCTTCGTGGCCTTTCGCATCGGCCGAAAGATGATCCGCCAGATGGACGCCAATATCAAGGCGGTCGGGACGTTGGTGTTGGCCGTGGCCCTTTACGTAGGCATCTACAACCCCCTATCCGGGTATATGGCAGGTAACGCCCTTTTCTTCGGGTTGATCCTGGGGATCGGGATGAAGTGCTACAGATTCCAGACTGTCCCGCAGGTGGCCGAGCTGGAGAGCGAAGATTACTACCAGTATGAGCAGCAGTATCTGACGGCTGGCGCGACCTACTAGTCGAGCGGCCAGCGGCCCCGCCTCGCGACAGGGCGATCTTCACTGCGACAAGGCGCCGGGGTCTGGCAAGATGCCGGCGGAACGGTTGATCGTTGCACGGCGCCAACGCTGTTGATAATGTCATTTACGCGAAAATTAGCAATGCAGGTCATCTTTCCTGCTCGTTGCAGATGGTGTCGGTATGAAAAAGCAAGTCCGAGGTCTGGTCAAGAAGATCTTCGCCCTTCTTGGGCTTCACGTTCGGCGAATCAACCCGGCGGATGACAACCATCGCTGGCTGGAACGTTATGGCATCAACACCGTAATCGATGTCGACTGTGAAATCTTCTCGCAAAAAATTGATGCGCAAGGCTATGAGACCAATGTCATTTTCAGCGGCCAGCAATGGAACATGAAACGACAGATTTTCGGCTGTCGCTAACGCAGAGCGGAGCCAGAGAGTTGCGAAAGCGGCACGGCCTGGGCCTGTGGAAGTCGATCTGTCTGTTCCTGTTCTACACGATTGCCAGACGGCTGCCCGATAGCCCCATGCCTGGCGCGTCCTTTGGCCAGTGGGCTCGACGGGCCTTGGCGCGACGTATATTCAAGAAGTTTGGCAAGAACGTTCGTGTGCACTCGGGTGTGAACTTCGGTACCGGCGTGAACATCGAAATCGGCAATAATTCTGCCATCGCCAAACGCTGCTGGATAGCCAACGATACCGTGATCGGCGACAACGTGATGATGGCGCCGGAGGTGATCATCCTTTCCTCAGCCTACAACTTCGACGATCTGACCAGGCCCATGATCGTGCAAGGATCGAAGCCACGTAGGCCGGTCACCATCGGCAATGACGTGTGGATCGGCACGCGCGTGATCATCCTGCCGGGCGTGACCGTAGGCGATCATTCCATACTGGGCGCAGGCTGTGTCGTCACCAAAGACGTTCCCGAGTACGCGATAATGGGCGGGAGTCCGGCAAGAGTGTTGCGGTCCAGGCTGGACCAGTAGACTATCAACAAGCATGAAACGGTCACTTCGAAGGTGAATCGTTGTGGTCAAGATATCCGTAATAACACCCTCATATAACCAGGCCGGCTACCTTGCCGAGGCCCTGGAGTCCATGGCCGCCCAGACGTATGATAACTACGAGCACGTCGCCATGGATGCACCCAGCGACGACGGCAGCGTCGACATAATCAAGCAATATGCCGACAACCTGCACTACTGGCGCTCCCAGCCGGACGAGGGACAGTCCGACGCGATCAAGCAGGAAAGAAAGCGATCTATTGTTAGCAGATAGTTCATGTAGCGTAGTGCATGTGGTCTCTTCGATAAGCAAGATCATGGGCGGGCCGTCCCGTTCGTCTACGGGGATCTGTCAGGCCCTCGCGCGCCACAATGTGAAAGTGCAGCTCTGCACGCTGGACACACGCAAGGTGCATGGGGAGGATGTGCAGGTAGACGAAGATCTCATCCAGCTTCATCGCGCGCCGTGTCGAGTGTACAAACGCCTGAAGGCGACCTTCTCCAGGAGTTTTGGCAAGTGTTTATCCGGGGCGCTGAGCGGGGCGGACCTGCTTCATTCCCATGGTGTGTGGGAACCGGTTAACCGCACCGCTGCGCGAACGGCTGGGAAGCTCGACAAACCGCACGTGATCAGTACTCGTGGCATGCTGGACCCCAAGTCCTACGGCCGATTCCGATGGAAGAAAGACATGGCCAGACGTCTTTTCGTAGACAGGGCTCTTCGTGACTGTGCTTGTATTCATGTTACGGCGCCGCTCGAAGCACAGAGCATCCGCTCGCCGGGCTTCACCCGGCCGATCGCCGTCATTCCCAACGGGCTTACGATTGCCGATTATCACCGGTGGGACAAGGCCAGAGCGCGAGCGGAGCTTTGCAGCCGGTGGCCCGAACTGGAGGGCAAATCGCTCCTGCTGTTCTTGTCTCGCATTCATCCGTCAAAGGGCACGCGGGAGCTCATAGCAGCGTGGTCGGAGGTATGCGACGGCCTGCCGGACTGGCACCTGGTGGTGGCCGGCCCGGACGCGCTAGACCATCGCCGCCAGTTGGAGGCCGATCTGGCCAGCCACGGCAAGCTGGAGCGAGCGACATTCGTCGGGCCGATATACGGCGATACCAAGCTGGCAATGTTTGCCGCGTCTGACCTGTTCGTGTTGCCTAGTTACAGTGAAAACTTCGGAATCGTCGTGGCCGAGGCGCTGGCGTCGGGGGCGCCGGCCATCACGACCGTCGGCACGCCGTGGACGGATCTTCCGGAGTTCGACTGTGGCTGGCGGATCGATCTTGGGGTCGAGGCCCTGACCCGACAACTAAAGGAATCCATGTCGCTTGCGAGTGAAGAGCTGGCGGAGATGGGCGAAAGAGGCCGGAAAGTTGCCGCCCGACGCTACTCCTGGGACACTATTGCTGAGGATATGAAATCGGTTTACAATTGGATACTGTTCGGAAGCGACATGCCATCGTGCGTGAGATTGGACTGAGATGCCAGACCAACCAGAGACCGGGCCACACTGTGCCGAGGTGCCTGCGACAAAAGTGGACGTGAGCAATTACCGCGACGTCCACTCGACCGGCAACCGCATCGTCCGCACAATATGGGGCGTGGTGTGGGCCCTTCTTTTTCGTCCGAGCCCGAGGATATGCCACGGCTGGCGCAGGCTATTGCTGCGGTGTTTCGGGGCGAAGATTGGCAAAGGGGCCAAGATATACCCGTCGTGTCGCGTGTGGGCGCCCTGGAATCTTCACATGGACGATTACAGTTGTCTGGCACCGCGTGTAGACTGCAGTTGTGTTGCGCCGATCACGATCGGCAAGCACGCGACGGTCTCACAGTACACCTACTTGTGTGCTGCCAGTCACGACTATAGGCAGTCGAACATGCCGCTGATCTTCTCGCCAATCAAGATTGCGGACCAATGCTGGATCTGTGCGGATGTGTTCATCGGCCCCGGCGTCACTGTCGGCACGGGCGCCGTTGTCGGCGCCAAGTCATGTGTAGTGAAGGATGTAGCGCCTTGGACAGTTGTCGTCGGCAATCCAGTGAGGTTCATCAAGCGCCGTGTTATCAAGCCGGAGCCTACCCATGAATGAGAAACGTGAGGAATCGCGTGTGACAAGGAGAGGAAAATGATCTCCCAACAAGATGTCGCGAGCAATACGGTCCTCGTCACCAAGCTAGACCACGACTGCGCGGCCGAAGCTTTCGACAAGGCAGTCGCCATGTTCTGCCAGCCTGACCGGTTCGAGCGGGAGCCCGAACGGATCATCATAAAGATCAATCTTTGTGAATACCGTTTGGCTGCCAGCGGGGCCACGACGGACCCGGCTCTGCTTCGGTCTTTGATAGTCGTCCTGCGCAGCCGATTCCCAGAGGCGTCGATCAGCATCGCCGAGAACGACGCGACGGGGATGGAGGCGGTCTCAGCCTTCCGGTACATGCGAATCAGTGATGTTGCCGAGGAGATGGACGTCGATCTTCTCAGCTTCGCCAGCGACGATTGGCAGACGGTAGCGATCCCTGAAGGCAAGCTCTGGCAGTCCATCGAACTGCCGGCCTCACTCGGCGAGAGCACTCTCTACGTGAACTTCACCAAGATGAAGATCAACTCGGCCTCCAAAGTCACCGGATGCCTGAAGAACAATTACGCACTTCTGAGGCCGAAGAATAAGTCACAGTTTCACGGTGTCCTGAGCCAGGCGATCTACGACATCAACCTGGCGGTGCAGAAGCTTCGCATGCCCTTGCTGGGACTGGTGGACGGATGCATCGGCATGGAGACGATCGGCGGGCCGGCTTTCGGACGGCCCAAACGATGCAATCTCCTGATCGCTGGCACTGATTCTGTGTCTATTGACGCCTGTGAAAGCAGGATTATCGGCTTTCGGCCCCGAAGTGTTCCTCACATCGCCCTGTGCGCCAAATTAGGAATTGGGTCGATGGCGTATGACCTGCGGTCCGACATTGAAGGTCGACTGTACCGGGACCATAGGTTCAAGTTCGAGGCATTCCAGTACTGGCTGAGGAACCTTGTAAAGAAGAAAGTAGGCCTTGGAGCGTGAACAAGATTGGGATAATTGGCTGTGGCGCCGTCGCCCGACGGTCGCACATTCCTGCTTGGCAGGCGTGCAGCAACATAGAAATAGCAGCGCTGTGCGACCCCAATACCGAGGCCACGGCGGAAGTGGTGCAGAGGCACTCTCTCAAGTGCGAGTGTTTCACGAGCTTAGATGAACTCCTGGAACGTTCCGACGTCGAGGTCGTGGACATCTGCACGCCGGGGTTTATGCACTACGAGCAGGCCAAGCAGTGTCTGTTGGCGGGCAAGCACGTTCTGGTGGAAAAGCCCCCGGTAATGCGAGTGGAACAGGCTGAGGAGCTTATTGATATTGCCGATGCGGCCGATCTGAAACTGGCCGCTATCTTCAATTTCCGCTACCACGACATCATGATGGCGGCAAAGAAGCATCTCGACAAAGGCATAATCGGTGATGTGGCGAAGATATCTGTGGTGCATCATGCTGGGAACATATATGCCGAGGCACCGTGGCTTTGGGAGGAGAGAAAGAGCAAGTATCTGCTGTACGATTTTGGCATCCATTTTCTTGACGCGGCGATTTACATTTGTGGCCCGCACGCGGAGGTCGTAAGCGTTGTTGCCTTGCCGTGCGAGAGCACGGGCGAGACGACCGACCTCCACATTATCATAAGGTTCGAGAACGGGGCCGTGGGCACGTTCGAGTTTACTTCAGACTTCACAAAGCACTCCTCGTCTCAGACGATCATTTCCGTTTACGGCACGGCCATGGACATGTTCATGAGGCGTTTCCCCGCAATGGTTCGGGTCACCGCCGGCATCCCCAACCCATTTGAAGTGGTGCACAGTGAGATCAAGGCGCTGTGGGGCATTCTCTGGAAGATCATGAGCGGCAAGTACCTCGCCTGGCGCAATGTCACTCACGCGAGAATTCTCAAGCTCTATGCGAATTGGCTCGACGGCGGCGCGGACTATCCGCTGGACATGAAGTCTTGCCTGCCGACCCTGAGGCTATTGCGGGACATCGAACGCGAAGTTCCGGCATACCGAGAGGATGAGAACACTCATCCCGGGGAGTAATCGATATGGCGGGCATTTCGTGCGTTATTCTTACCCTCAACGAAGAGGAGAACCTGCCGGAGTGCCTGGAGAGCCTTTCATGGTGTGACGACGTAGTGGTGTTCGACTCTTACAGCACCGACCGCACCGAGCAGATCGCCCGCGATATGGGCGCCAGGCTGTTCAGGAGACGGTTCGATAACTACGCCGCACAGCGCAACGCCGCTCTGACGGACGTCGATTACAAACACCCATGGGTCCTGATGATCGACGCCGACGAGCGATGCACGCAGGAATTGGCCGACGAGGTGGAAGGCCTCACCGCCCATGCGGACGACGGCGTGGCGCTCTACCGGGTCCGGCGGAAGGACTACTTCATGGGCAGGTGGCTGAAACGCAGCTCCGGCTACCCCGTCTGGTTCGGCCGGCTGATGAAGCTGGGACGTGTCAGGTTCGAACGCGAGATCAACGAAGACGCCATCGCGGACGGCCAGACCAAGATGCTCACCAACCATCTGATTCATTACCCGTTCAGCAGAGGCATGGCTTTCTGGTTCGAGCGGCACAATCGGTACTCGTCGATGGAGGCCGAAGCATTGCTTGTGGAAGTCCAACAGAAACTCGCATTGCGCGACATCTTCTCGACGGACCCGGTCGTGCGGCGCAGGGCGCTGAAGCAACTGGCCCACCGCCTGCCGTTCCGACGGACGTTGGTATTCGTCTTTCTGTACTTCGTGCGGCTTGGCATTCTGGATGGGCGCCCGGGACTGACATATTGCCGAGTGCGGGCCTTTTATGAGTACATGATCGAGTTGAAAATGATGGAGCTAAGAAGGCGGGCATGCGGGCTGACGATCTAGACGGCCACGGCCTTGATCAGGAAGGTCATGCCGCAGGGAAAGGAGCAAGGGCTGTGCAATCCGATGAGAGCAACTCCACGGGAGGAACGGACCTTCGAGCGGCATCTGCCGACGGCCTGAACGGCGCATCGCGGGCCGGCAAGGTCCGGGTGGTTGTCTGCGCGCTTCTGCTGTGCGCGGCCTGCGCCGAGTTCGTCGCCAGGGGTGTTTTGCGCGCCCCAGGCAACAGCGGGGACTTTGCAGTCTTCTACACAGGTGCGCGGGCGTGGACTCATGGGACTAATCCTTATGACGTGGAGAATCTGAAGCGCGTTGCCCGCCAGGCCGGCGACGTGCCGGAAAACTCCCTGCACAATTCCGCCTATCCGCCGGCGACGTTCGTCATTCTCGCGCCTGTGTCCTTGTTGCCGTGGGAGGCGGCGAAGGTGGTGTGGGCGGGGATCAACACCGTCGCGATACTCATGCTGGCTTACGGAGTCGTCAGGTTGGCCGACCTGCGTCTTACCAGCCCGTTGGGCATGCTGCTGGCAGCTGGCGTGCTGGCGTTGGCGCCTATCCATACGGGGGTGCATGTCGGCCAGCTTACGCCCGTGCTGGCAGCTTGCATCGTATTGGCATATCTGCTGGACGACAAGCGGCGAGTCTGGCTGGGGGGGGTGCTGCTGGCGATTGCGACAGTACTGAAACCTCAAGTCGGCATGGTGTTCATCGGGTTCGAGTTCATTCGCAGCAGATTCCGAGTCGCCCTGTTAGCCACGTTGTTCACAGCGTTAATCTTCGTCGTGGCGATAGGCTGGCTCGCTGTCAACCACGTTGACTGGTGGAGTTCGTGGTACGACAACTACCATGCCTTCATGCACGGCGGGGCGGGCGACCCTAGGCCGATCAATCCCACCAGGCACCAGTTGCTGAACCTGCACTATCCGCTGCGGTCGTTCTTGCCCCCCGGGCCCGCCATCGAGGTGATAACCCTTTCGTTCGTGGGCACGCTGGGCGTCGTCGGACTGATTGCTCTGAGGAAGCTTCGTGGGCGGCGCGCAGAATTGCTCGGGCTGAGCCTGTTCGGCGTCCTGTCCCTGCTGGCCGTGTACCAACGATACTACAGCGCCATCTTGCTGGTGTTCCCGCTGGCATGGGCCATTGTGGAGCTCCGGTCGCGACGGCGGCGGGCCCTGCCGATCATTTCACTGGGCCTGACGGCCGTGTTCTTTGTGCCGACGGCGATGGCTCTGAACGTGGCGGCCGGCAAGGGCTACATTCCCGCCGGCGTGGCGGACAGCTGGTGGTGGCAGGGGATAATCATGCCTCACCAGGTATACGCACTGGCGGCGATGGCCACAGTGCTGGTGATAGCCACTTGGCAGGCGAGGGGCAGAATCGGCCAGCCGCCGCGACCTGCGGCAACTGACGGCAACTGACGGCAACTGACGGCAACTGACGGCAACTAGCGGCAGGGCCCGGCAGCGTTCGGCAGGTCACGGCAGGGCGGGAGTTACTTGGGGTTGTTCTGGAGGTACCAGCGGGCCGTCGCCTCGATGCCTTCGGCCAGCGACACCTTCGGCCTAAAGCCCACCTGCTCGGTTATCTTCCGTGCGCTGAAGCACAGGTCCCCGGCTATGCGCCGCACAACGCCGCTGTCTACGGGCATCTGGCGGCGCAGTATCAGCCCCGCCAGGTCGCCGCACCGGCCCATCGCTTTCAGCAGCCAAAGAGGAGTGTTTCGCAGGAGGGGCTCTTTGCCCATCGCCCGGCAGATGGCTGAGTAGAACTCCCGCGTGCTGTAGGGCCGCTCGTCGCACACGAGGTAAACTTGCCCAGCGGAGTTCGGTGATTCCAGCACCGCAAGGGCGGCGTCCACCACGTTGCCGACGTAGACCATGGACCGGCGGTTGTCGATCTTACCGAACGGCAGACGCTTGTCCCGGCT
>SDBT01014698.1_pt1 | contig 12465 bp, 16 predicted proteins | sample 2277101 | NCBI WGS metagenome assembly SDBT01 (sample SAMN10404973, study PRJNA504765) | marine sediment metagenome | isolation source: marine sediment core GS10_PC15, 103 cmbsf | place: Arctic Ocean: Southern Knipovich Ridge | collected 2010
CCAGTAAAAGAAGGCCCAGCTCCAACAGAAGTCATCCCATCGGCAAGACCATCAAACCTTACAATTGGAAGACCATTCAATATAGCCGTTTTGTATGTTGGCTGCCTTGCGCCATCGGCTTGTACTGCATCGTTGCTGTTTCCTGATTGATCAGGCCATGTTGCAACAGGATCATTATCCGCTAATCCTATTATAGTGTCTCCAGTAAGCCACAGAATTAATCCTGCAATACTGGCAGGGGTAAATGGAGCCGCGCCAGCAAAATCAGCATCATAATTGCCATCGTCATCAACCGGCCAAACGGGGATTGCTTTGCCTTGGATTACGCCGCGCGCCGATCCAATTACATCAGTAATTTGAATTGGCTGACCGCCTTTCAATAAGAACTGACCACCATTCACGCGTGCATCACTCTCAGCAAGCACATAGATCGGGAGCGCATCCCCGCCAATAATTTTGCGATCTCCAATTGAGTCAGAATTAAATCCTCGCACTCTGATTGCTGGCCCTGATTGCAGGAGCCAACGACCGCCATTTACTTTCAGTTCATCGCTTGTAACAATAAGCGTTGATTTCAAAGCACCCTTTTTAGCCATCAGCTCGGGATTATCCTTTCAACACATTTCAAATCAAATCCACCAGATACGGTAAGTCCACCTGCTGCGCTCACAGCGATCGCTCTCAACCTCAAGTCAGTGAGTGGGAAATATTCAGGAGCATGAGCAAGAGGCAATACAACCTCGCCGCCATAGGAATGCGCTTCAAGTATTTCTTTGGTTTGCCATGCTCCCCCGCTCGGCCGCGCTTGCAGAATTATTGTTCCAGCAACGGCTTGTGCGGTTGAAGCGCGTAATTCAGCAATCAATTCAACCATGTGCGCTTTGCTGAAATCATTGGATGTTGTAAATATCGCCATCAGAGATTGACCTACAAACGGCAGGATTTGCGCCATTGTCACGGGGCCAGCAATTGTGCGTGCCGTGATTGTGCCTTCATTGCCGTCTGAAGCTCCTGCAGTTTTCACGATCAATCTGAAGATGCGAAAGAATGTGCCAATGGCAACAGCGCCAACACCATTCATTGTAGCAACAACTGATTGCATCATGCCTGCGGCATCGAGCCCTTGTATCTCAACGGTGCGTGCGCCGGTATCGCCATCGTCATCATTGGGATCATCGCTTAGAATTTCGCATGGTAACGCAGCCGGAATGAAACCGGGATAAACGCCGCCGCCATCCCAAATATCTTCTGGAACGCTGCCAGTTGTAATCTGAGGATTGGAACCAAACTTATGAACGCCTGGGGTTGCAACGTCATAAATATCAACGCGCAATAATCCATCTTCGGAAACTCGGATTGGAAGCCAACGCTGAATATCAATCTCGGCGCCATACAATCCAACTGGATCGACTGCGCCGCCTTTTCCTTTTCGTGGACCAACAATTGTCATGGGAGCCTCGGGAATGGCCCTGGTGTTCCGCGCTCTTCAGTAGGATCAAGCGTACAACCGCATCGATAGCCATTACAAATTAGATAACCAGCACCAGCAACTTGAGGGATGATTCCGGCCTCTTCCCAAACCGAAGCACGTTTCACTTTGCCATTAAGTTTCAAACATGATGAACAATTATCTTTCGTAGGATCAATGTTCCACTTCAATTTCTGGTCGGCGCATGAAAGCGCTTTCGCTTCCTGCACAACCTGAGTATAGCGGCTCACCCATACGCCCGAGCGCGTCATCTGCGTGCGCAGCAGTCCACCATTGGCTTTTGATCCTCTGCGAATTGCTACGCCGAAGTCGCGAACAAAGCCCAAGTTGGTTGAGATGAGACTGTTGAGCTTTGTTTGCTCGGCAACCGTTATCTCATCGGGCAGGATCCCGCATTCCTTTGCGCCCTCTGCCCATGCCTGGGTGAAACCTCGCCGGATTGCACCATTCATCTGCGATATGAACTGATCGAGATTAAATACGCCAGTCCATAATCCCCGCACTCCCGCGCGGATGTTCGCCTGAAATTCGGTCAGGCCCTTTTCCAAAAAGGGCGAGTTTTTATTTCCTCGTCTACATCCAATTCAGTTTCCGTTTCTTCCATCGCCGGTTCGCCTTCGGGTTCATCTCCGTTTTCAGATTGAAGCAATGGATCGGCAATCTCCTGATCCTGTTCACCTTCGTATTCGACCTCAAGGCGCTTCAATGCCGCCAGTGATTCGATGATGCGCTTGCGCACACCTGACATGCCTTCAACTGACAAATCCTCGATCAGCTCAACGCGCCGATCAGCAATCAATTCAAGCACCGCCTCTGCATCGTTATCATCGACATTCAGCGGATTGGGAATACCAAGGTTCAATATGTCGCGGTGCAACTTGGAATTGAAAAGTACAAGCAGATCAGTTCCATCTTCCATGCGTCCATCTTCGAGCTCAAGCTGGATAAACTGTTCACGCGTTAGATCGCCATCGCTCACCATCTGCTCGCGGATAACGCGTACATCGACAACGCCTGAGTTGAGATTCGCCTCATGGGTTTTTGCTCTGATCTCGCGAATGTCGGCAACCGCTTTATCCTGCACATCATCCTGGAAATCGAATACCATCTTCAGCGATGGCGGCAATACCTTCTGCCCGAATATGCGCTCTGTCAATTTAAGGATCTGTCCCTTGGCTTTGCCACGTGATTTAACATGCGAGATCAGCGCATCGGCCTTGGTTGCGCCGACCGACATAGCCGGGAACAGCTCACGCGCATCAACGCCAAAGCCCAAGGCGATAGTTGCCATGCCTAACGATATTGAGGTTTCTTCATCAAAGCCATCCGGCAATGATGTGAGATCAACTGATTTAATATCGGCCTCGGGCAATGCAGCATCGCCGACAACAACACTTTTGCTGTACCGGCTCAAATTCTGACTATCCATAATTTCTTCGGATACCGTGAACGCGGTTTGCAACGATTCAGGATCAAGGCCGCCTTGCGTGATGAGCAGATTGCGTGCTGGCCTGCTGCCAAGGCGCTCTTGCTTGAAAATCAGGATGTCATAAAGATTGATCGCCACATTTACCACGCGGCTGACTGCCGAGAAACCAACGCCGTTCATATCCACATCTGGCGATGGCATTTGACTTGTCAGGCCGACACGCGTGAAATGCAGTCTGTGAATGGAACCATCAACCGATGTATAGATCACGGGGAACTCAGGATTGCCGGTGCGCTGCACGCGACTTATATCCATGTGTTTGACACCAAGCGGCATTCCAACAATAGGCCCAAGTGGATCGCCTGCGCCGATGATTTCAAATGCCCATCCATTATCTTGCGTAAGCAAATCCTCGATACTCTTTGAATAGAATGTTTCCCATCCATCGCCAAATTCAGATCCATCTTCAAGCATATCTTGAAACTTTTCTGCAAGATCAGCGTGCGCACGAACTGATTTGTCTTTTGGTTCAATGCGAAACGGGATGGTCGTCATAAACGATTGGAGCGCGTACACCGCGCCTGATAGATAATCCACTTTCTTAACAAGCGCCCTCAGTTCATTATCGCGCGTGCGCGACCACCAAGGCGCAATGAGCGCGCCATCATGTGCCAGATTGAAAAACATGAAAGCGAAATTTCTACCGCCGACCTCATCATCTGTTGGGGGAGTTTGAACTGATGCTTCGATAACGGGAGCTAAATCTGTTTTCTTAGCCATAAGCACCTCACGCGCCTATCATACAATTATCCAACCAACCTTACAACCTTTGCTTTTGGAATTGATTTTAATACGGATCCTGCAACAGCACGCAAGCAATCCATACGATGAAACTGATTCTTGTTTTCGATCATTTCGGTTGCCTCTCCTTGCCGATCGCGCTTGAACTTATAACGTCCGATCTCATCAATTGTTCCTTCAAGCGTATCAAAGAAAATAATTTTCCTGGATTTGATTCCAACATAAACCGTATTAATGCCCAACTCCAACTCAGTAATTAATGGCAATCGAACAGATAAGCCACCTTGGCGCATTTCCAAACGCCAGTTATCTTCAGACTTTGCTCCTCCCCACGTTATCGGCCTTCCTAATTCGCCATCAAGCAATTTTCCTACATGCTGTTTTCCAGTTCGACCACCTGCAAGATATTCGCGATAAAAATATAAATTCTTGGTTTCAGGTTCTTCCCAGCAAAATAATCCGGCAGTGTTGACCGGACCGAAGTCTAATCCCAAATAACGTTGGCCTTCATTGGGGATCTTGAATGGCGGCGTGATGTTCAATTCCTTATCGAAGCAATCATAGATCATCAAGCGCGATGACACGCGCCGACCGCGCCAGAATGCTTGAAACTCATCATCGGGCATTGATTCCTTGGCAGCGTCAAATTCTTCTTTTGGATAAATAGGATTGACAATTGAGTCGTATTGGATCACGCCGATGTCGGTATGTTTGTTGTCGGTGATTTCGATCTCGCCGTGTTCAAGGCGCTCGATAGTTGTTGAGCCGCCCTTTTGCGCCTTGGCAATGATCTCGGTATCCACGAAACCAGGATCGTAAAGCGTTGTCGAAAGCAAGTGCCTTCCTCGTGCGATGGCAAGCCGACGCTGAATGGCACGATAGGCGCCAAGGCTAAAACTGTCCTGACCGGCCTCATCTGACCAAGCAGCTTTGGCGGTGATTGATTCCAGGCCGCCCTTGCTATCTGCTGATCGCAAGATGATACGCGCCCACATTGGATCGGTAGAGCGAACAGCCATGAACATGCCGGTAGAAGGATCTTTGATTTCAAGTGTTCGATCCGAGCCCCAATAGCGCGCAACCTTGAGAATGTAAACGAGATAATGCTGCAGCGCCGGGAGCATCTTGAGTTTGAAAAGATCGTAACTGGCGGTCGTGGCAAGATAATCGCCGCTGCCATGTTTGAGGACTTCACGCCATAGCCATTGAGGGCCAAAGATTGTTTTGCCGCCTTGCGTGCCTGCGATCATGGCAACGGTACGGCGTGGACATTCCCAGGTCAATTGTTGAGCTCTATGAAAAGGGATTTGTTCTTGGCCGCGCTCAGGATCAGCTACGAAACCTTCGGGCCAAATCGCTTCAGTTGACTCAGTCTTGGTCTGATACTGAAGATGTAATTTGGCTTCGATGGGCTTGAGAAGGTGTTCCAATAAGTTGTCTGAGTTCGCCCATAAATGCAAGTCGTTTCTCTGGTTCATCAATATATCTCAATAGTAAGTCAGGAAGCGCCATTTGCAAGAGCTGTAATTCAGCAGCGGTGATTGCGGTTGAATTCAGAATACGGCTTATGCGCTCTACAACTTTGCTGATGCTTTCGATCATGTCGAATACGTGCTTGCGCATGATCACATCAATTAGAACAGTATCGCCCAATCGCTCTACGAAATCTTGAAGCATCGCACGCTGCAGCGCCAGCTCTGACATCAGGTTGCCGGGTTGGGGATCCTCCAAGAATTCCTGCATTTTATCTTGGAGCTCTTGCTTGTGCTTTACGGAATAGCGGCCGTGAATGACTGGTCTACCTGTGACTGATCCACCGTGCAACGTACATTTGCCATTGCCTGGGTGATCGGTTTTCCATCCTGCAGCCTGACCGCATGGGCCTTTATCGCCTTGGCGCTTGCGCCCTCCGAAGTCACCGCATTTCTTCCCCATGAATAAACCTCCCAATTCGGGATCGCCATGATTATATTAGCATAAAATGAAACCGCCCGACGAGGGGATCATCAGGCGGTTTGCACCAGTTATGACAATTACGGCAAATTGAATATAGATTATTTGGTGGGGGTTGTCAAATCATGCAAATACTTCCTCTTCAACACCTTCGTTGCAGACGATTTCATAGGTGCGTTTTATCTCAGTTACTTTCTCCTCGTGGATCTTTTCAATCTTGCAGGTTGCACCATCTTGACAGGCCGAGCAGGTGAGATCAAATCTTATGTGCAGATCATCCACAATCTTTCTAGCGCTTGTAGATTGGACACCACCATAAGGCGATATTTTATATTCACCTACCTCGAAACCCGCATCAATGAATTGCTGGCGCACAGCGTTATTCAGTGGGGGATCAAGCGGCATGTAGATCGAGAGAAAATCATGCACGTGAGCATCGGCCTCTAAGCCGTCTGGCAAGCCCTCGGGCAGATATTGAAGTTGCTTTTTCAAATCTCGAATGCCTCTAGCTTTTTTGTTGATGTCTTTTTCAAACTCTTTTTGTAGTGTCACTTTCATCTCCTTTTCAAATAAGTTTTAGCCTCTCGCCGCAATAATCTTTTCCGCTTTCGCCTCAACTCCGGGCATATCAAATTCTTCTTTGAGAAATCCAGCATATTTATTGAGCTGTGATTGATCAATCTGAATTATTCCCAATAAATCATTTCTTGATCCAGCAATGAATTTGACAAACGCTAGCTTGTTTATGACCTCCGCTTTCCAAGTCACACGCGTATGAACACCTTCAATTTCCGGTGCTGATGTTGAGATCACGAGCGCCTGCACGATCTCTGCTTTCTCTTCCAGCTTTGCAGCTATCGCAGCTTGTTTTTTTGCAAGCGCAGCGGCGGCGGCTTTAGCTTCATCGCCTTTTGCTTTTGCGATGGCGGCTCTTGCAGCTTCCTCTTCTGCTCTCGCGGCCGCGGCTTTCGCTTCGAGCTTCTCGCGTTGCTTGCGCGCCTTATCGTCGGCCTTGCGCTGTGCTTCCTGGGCGATGCGTTCCTGCTCGGCTTCATAAGCAAGTATCTTGGTTTTCATCATTGATTCCGCTATTGTTAGCCACTCTTTCGCAGGCTTAAACCAACCATTGATTTCTCGCAGAGCTTTGTTAATTGGCCCAGTTGCCGCAGTACGTTTCTTTTCCAATTGCCTCTTGAGAGCCTTGATTTTCTTCAAGCTCTCGCCAGCGTTTCTCGCAATACCCGGCGATGTTATATTGAAAGTCTTTGCTTGCTCAAGCCATATCGCGCTTTCATCAAATATCGCTTGGTCGGGGTGTTCAACTGTCAACGTGATTAGATTGGTTTCTTCAGACATCGTTTCTCCTTTTCAAATAAGTTTCTATTGCGTATCAGGCGGGATCTTGGTTTTCGCCAGACCGATCAGCTCATCGTATCTTTCTTTCCAGAGTTTCACGACTATTGGCTTTCGATTTTCGACCTTCATCTTCGAGTGCTTTTCTTTGGTCTGTTCCCAAGCGAAAACCCAAGCCAGCGCAGGAACCAATTTAAGTTCCCCGAATGGCAGATCAAAGAATGGTGACGCGTTCAAGATCGCAGCCAATCGGCGTTCCATTTGTATTTTGTTATCGCCGCGCACAAATCCACCATCAATGATGAAGTGGAAAATGGTTTCTTCCCATTGATTTTCCATACGCGGGGGAGCTTCTATTACTGTTTCTTCGATGATCTCGGGTTCGGGATCCGGTTCGTGTGGTAGATCAGCGTTCGCTAGTTCTTTCCTTTCCCGCTCATGATCCTCTTTTGTTCCCTGTTCCTCTCTGGGCGCATCGGCGCGATCGGCTGGATTGATCTTTTCCTTGAGTGCTTCAAGTTTTGCTATGGATTGTGCTTTTGTAAGCTGATTTTGATATTCTTCGCTTACCCCATCCAGGGCTCCCGCAATATAAGGATCGCCTGTTACCGCATGATCAACTGCAATTGCGCGCGATGCCTCGGGCGACAGATCAACGTATTTGGAAAGCCGCTTCAATGGAATTTTTCGATACATCTCCCTCTCATAATGTTTATATGCAGGCGAGTTGGGCGATTGCGCCATTGATCGCACATGCAAAAGTTCTTCAATATCCATGACCTCGAAGGTCGGCGTAGTTGCTTCTCGCCAAACGATAGAGTAAGAATGAGTTATCTCCCTATCGCCTTTGACTTCCAAACTCGGAACATGCTCAAGCTTGGGGTTTAATCCAAAGTTATATGCGAAGAAATCACCCTCAAGTACAACATGAGACTCGACCTTCAAAACGCCAGGGGAGCGAAGCATAAGATTAATAATCCCTTGAACCATCGGCATAAATACCGCTTGCCCACTATAGGGGATCAATGCCGCCTCTTTGTTATCCAACTGCAAGCCAACCCGCGCCGACTCCATCACCGCGAGCAGCACCGAAGCTGGGCTGCATTTCTGGATGTCTTTATTCTTGGTGACGGCCAGCAAAGCAACATTGATGAAGCGGTCGGTATCCAGAGATCCCGCGAGCGTTTGCATAATATCGCCACGGTAATTCTCTAGCGTTTGCCGGAACGTTACAGGAAATGCAACTGCGGTTTCCTTTTTCTGTTTCTTTTGCTTTGCGTTGGTCATTTATTCGCCTTCCCTTCCCATGAAATACGATCTGAAACTTCGGTATGGTTTGCCAGCTTCCAAGAATTCCGAGATCGGCAACCCGGCGTATTGCGCTAATTTCTCAGCCGTGTTCTTCCATGATGTTCTTCCATCGTGCGTGCGATAGTAAAGCCGCGCAAGGTCAGGGATGTCTACCGCATCGGCTCCGAGATCATCCATCAGTTCTTGAAGGATCCCTTTGGAATACTTCTCCAATTCCATAGCAGCTTTTTTTAGTTCTACGGCCTCCTGCAGATCCCGCGCGGCGTCGCGCCATTCATCACCATCAACGGTCATCACTTCCCCTTCAACCTGGGGGATATTTATAATCTCGACATCAGGATCAACGGGTGGGGGGATCTTTTGATAAATATGATCAAACCAAAACGCCTCTTCCTTTTCCATCAATGTTGAAATGAAGTCTTGATCCGCTTCAAGATCAAACCATATTAAATCCATGCGCTCCGCATTGAACAAAGAAAAGGATCCCCAGCTATAACCGTAAACCGCTAGGTAATGTTGGAGTTGAACCATCATGTAATCCTCAAGGCCATGCGCTTTGACCTTCGCCATTATTTGAAGGCCAGGGCATTTGATCTCTAGGATCCCCGGCGAATCTACCCCATCACCTCCTATGATTTCCCGGTCAACATTGCCGATCATGAAAGGAAAATCTGGATGGCGCTTTTGCTTGCGCTCAACAATCTCGCGGCCTGTTTTCAAAACGTAGCGATCTGCTGCAACAGGCTCAAGCACGTTCCCTCTTTCTTGCTGTGGCGTTGGTTCTCCAACTTCCGTTATTTCATAAATCTTGGATTCGTATAACTCAAGTGCGGTCATGAATGGGTTGACCCCCAAAACGGTTGCCGCATCAGAGCCGCCGAACCCGCTTTGTCTTTCCTTCAATTGTTCAAGTGTTAGTGACATCGTTTGTTTCTCCTTTTTGCCTGCCCTCGCATCCCCTCTGGCTGGTCAAAATTATTCCCGTAGGATTGATGCAGTCACAGGCTGGGCCAGTTTAATTATATTGTTGCCTCTCTCAATATCGCGGCGCTGACTTCATCAATCTTCTTTTGCAGCGCAGGTTCAAGATCGGCGCAGTGAGGGCAATGTTTGAAAAAGATCAAAGTGAGTTCGTGATCCAAAACCCGACACCAATGCCGCCAACCGTTCTTTGCGTACTGAACTGGTGCATCGCCTCTTGAAAGCCTAATCATAGAATTCGCTCCTTCTGGCGCCATGCCTAAATATAAATTGATTGGGTTGATTGTTCCATTCCCCCAGGCATCGGGGTTCAATGTCAGGATCGCAGATGAAGGTCGATTCAAGAGGTTCGTGCGCTTCATCAAGATCAATTACGTTGTGGCAAATTGTGCATTCGACTTGTTCGGTCACTTGGATTTTTCTTCATATTCTTTAGTCACTGCCTGAAAATATTCAAGTTCTCCTGTGACATGAATGCCACCCACAAGCGTATATCCCATATTGAGTACTCGAATGACTTCCTTTTCTAGCTTTGATTTTGTGAGTGCGGATATTATTGCATAATCATATTTCTTCATTGGCTTCTCCTTGGTGTGTACACATATTATCATAGCTTGACATCCGTGTCAAGTCGTGTTATTCTAGTGCCATGAAGAAATCAAACAGGATTATCGTATTACTTGATGATGAAGAAAAGGAAGTCCTTGAAGAGCTGTCTGAAAAGATGTCTCGCGCTTATGGGGCAACTATGAGAGCTGCTTTGAAAGAGCTTGATAAGAAAGTCAATCCAATGCCTCGTCATCAGGCAATTGTTTACGAAAGAGAATAGCGGCAGGATCGCCAACGCCAAGTCCTTTTCGACGAGCGATGTACGCGTTGGCGGTTCTAAGGATAATCAATGGTCAGCCAATCCTCAATATCATCCTATAACGAAGGCGTGCGCTCGGGCAAGATCCCTTCTCAGCGCAGGCGCATCTATGATTTGCTGATGAGTGAAGGCCCAATGACCAATCGCATGATCGGGAAGGTTCTGAATATGGAATTGGGATCAGTGTCGGGGCGTGTGAATGGAATGATTTCCAGCAATCTTTTGAGAGGGCTGAAGGAACATGCTCAATGCCCTCATTCTGGCAACCGCGTTCGTTGGGTTGCGGTCACTTCCCCGCAGCAGATGGAGATGAGAATATGAAACCCTTCAACGTATGGATCAAGAAAATCAAGTTCTTTCATACCGTCCGCGTAGGAACGAGCAAGCCCGTGGAATTCGTTCAGGAAAAAATGTGCCTGATCTGGAAACCCGAATTCTACGAACCAAAGGTAGGGAAATAATGACTGAGATTTCAAATTCAGAGATCATCGCAATCGCTTTGTGTGCAGTTTTGGTGCTGATCTCCCTGATCGCAATTGTTTTTGGTGATCCGAATTTTTACCCGCTCGGAAGATTTATCGTTTGACATTGAATTGATCGGGCATATAATTAGGAATGTAGGTTGCAAATGTTACTGGGTAAAGTCGTCTGTAATCAGGGTGAGGGCATATACCCCTACCCAGTGGGCATTTTGCAACCCGCCCAATCCCTGATTAGAGGCGATTTTTCATTATGGGTAGTCTCAAAGACGAACTAGGTTTCTTTACCGTAATGCCAGAAGCGGTAATCGAATTGACTCCTGAAATCGGAAGCGATGCGGTTTTCATATATCTATATTTGAGATATAGAACCAACAAGAAGCGCGGAGTCGCATGGCCTAGTTATGAAACAATGAGAAAAGATATTCGATGGGGAAGACAAAGGATCTCCAACGCATTAAAAATACTTGAACTAAAAGGATTACTCATAAAAAACAAGCGTTTCGGGAAATCGACCGAATATATCTTGCCCAAACCAGCAGATGTAGGGGGTACTGATGAACAATCCCCCAGTAGTACCGTAGCGGTACTAACGGGAGGAAATGACAGTAGTACCGTAGCGCGACCAAAGAAGTCGCGTAGCGCGACTCCAGTAGTACCGCAGCGCGACAAGGTACTTAAGACTGAGTCTAAACAGATTGAGTCTAAACAAACTGATAAAAGAGGCGACCGCCCTCCGGCTGTCGAGCTTTGCAAACGCATTATTTTCAGGTATCCGCATAAGTCGTTATGGAAAACCATTGATCGAAAGGTTAGTCGGGAATTCTTTGCGCTCCTGCGATGGGCGCGCATCATGCGAAAATGGAAACTCAACAATTGGAACATTACCAACTACCAGGGCATGCTTGAAAACTTCGAACGAGAGCATAGCCAGGATGACAACATTGATTATGAATCTGCGGAGAACAGACGCGAGTACCTAAAATGGATAGAGTGAACGAAGGAGTAAAAAAACCATGACATTCATACCTGATGATATGGAAAAGAAAGAAGCGATCGTTCCGTGGTTCGAAGATGCGAAGGCCGAACTTGGTATTAAAGGGCATAGCACAAGTAAAAGCCTCACCGAACTTGAGATAGAAATAAAAGCAGCTCTGTCAAGATTGGGTGGAGGTGTGACTTCATTCATCACTGGCAAATTTGATACAAGGCCATCTCGAATTGGTTATGAGATACGGTTTAACTATGGATCTCGAGAGGGCAAAATCGAAATCGCTGCTCTGCCCCTCAAAAAATGGACAGCGACTAGGGAAACTCAATCCAAAAAACAAGCACGTTACTCTGTTAGAGAAATGCTTTAGTCTGAATTCAATTCATGATTGCTTGTGCCAGGATCAGCGCCGCTTGTTCCTTTTCTTCTTGACGATCAAGGGCATACATTGGCAGAAGCATTGCATCTTCAAGCAGGAATTCCTCTTTTATCAGCACCCATAAAAGAAGATAGTGAGATCATCGAGGGTGAAATTATTGATGGTTAACAAAAAAACTCAAGCTGAAGTTGACAAGTGGGAAGCAAGAACGCACGTCTTTGTAGTCTTTTGCAAAGATTATGTAGATATGCAGGGTGAATTCGAGGATGATGAACTATCTGAGATCGCAAGCATCCAACGTAAGCGATTGAAGGAATTGAAACCAATTCGGAAAAGTCAGCAGAAGGGATTGTTTGATGGTTAGTTGCCCACGCTGCAATTCCAAGATCCTCCCCGAACATGAAAAGCTCAGTTGCCACGCGCACAATGAC
>SDBT01014699.1_pt1 | contig 12465 bp, 11 predicted proteins | sample 2277101 | NCBI WGS metagenome assembly SDBT01 (sample SAMN10404973, study PRJNA504765) | marine sediment metagenome | isolation source: marine sediment core GS10_PC15, 103 cmbsf | place: Arctic Ocean: Southern Knipovich Ridge | collected 2010
GAATGTGGTTGGCTTTTCCAATGATATTTTTTGCTGCCTTGCTTTACAATGGGGGCACTTGTTTATTGTCTTCAGGTTTGTAATTATATCCTTAACTTTCTTTCTTCCTGCTTCTAAGCCCCTTTCTTCCTCAACTTCATCAAGAACTTCCCTATATTTTTTTATTTTGTTTTGGGGGATAAGAACGCGGCCACAATCCCTGCAAGTTGATTTTAACAAGTTGAGGATAATACCGACAAATTTTATATGGATGATAGAGCGTGCCAGCTCAATATACCCAAAATGGCCTATACATTCCTTCAGCTTGCTTCCGCAAGTCTTGCATCTCAAGCCAGGATCTATAACTCCCAGCCTTATATCCATTAATCCGCCATCAACAGGGTAGCCTTCTTTATCATAAAGCTCCGGCGTTACTATCTTTGCAGAAGCCATGGCCTTTATTATTTTTGGCGACAATATGGCAAAGACAATATTCTTTACCTGTTTGTAAATATGTTGTTCGGATTCTATGCGCTCTGGTGATGCAGGCTCTGAAACAGGAGGGGTTTCGGAAGTTTCTGCCTCAGGAGTATCAGGTACTTTTAATTCAGATTCTTTTGCCCCTATGTTTACTTTAGAATCACTTCCTTTCCCTGCCTCTTTCTCTTCTGTTTTTTCTGATTTTTGTTCTTTAGCCATTTTATTTTTTGGATTAATATTTGCTTTCTAACTGCAATTTAGGATAGATCCCCAATGACTTGAATTCTTCAAGGATTAATTTGAAAGCATAACTAATTTCAATATTGGTTATCTCAACATTTTCTCCGCAGATCGGGCAGTAATTTTTGTCTTTAAACTCATCCCTAATTGCGATAATGCCGCAATTTTCACAAACTGGAACGACGGTTTTATCTGAATCAAACCTTTCCTTAAGCAGCAAGGAAGCGCCGTGAGCAACAAAAGTATCTTTTTCCATTTCACCTAAGCGCAAGCCGCCTTCTTTAGCACGGCCTTCTGTTGGCTGTCTTGTTAACAATTGTATTGGACCGCGTGGCCTGGAATGTATTTTATTCGCGACAAGGTGCTTGAGCTTTAGATAGTACATATTCCCGACAAAAATTTTTGCCTCGAATTGTTCGCCTGTCTCGCCATTGTAAAATGTTTCAACGCCATTCTCCCTAAAGCCTAAAGACTTTAATTCGCTTCTTAGCTTTTCTTCTGGCTCAACATCAAAAGCTGTCCCGTTTATGTGCCTTCCTGATAATGCGCCTACCTTACCTGCAACTAACTCGATTAAGTGGCTTATTGTCATCCTTGACGGAATACCATGCGGCGAGAATATTAAATCTGGGACAATGCCTGAAGCAGAAAATGGCATGTCCGCTTCATTAGCAATAAGGCCGACAACTCCCTTCTGGCCGTGCCTGCTTGTGAATTTGTCTCCAATTTCCGGGCGCCTTTGGTCTCTTATCCTAACCTGAATAAGTTTATTGCCTTCTTCATTCTCTGTCAATAAAGTAAAATCAACAATGCCCTTTTCCCCGTGCTTCATGGTTACTGAGCTTTCCCTTCTTGTTGAACCCGCAAGGCTGTATTCTTCCATGGAACTTAAAAATCTAGGAGGGGAAGTTTTTCCTATAACAACATCTCCTTCGCCAACCTTAGCTTCCGGATAGATGATCCCATCATCCTCAAGATACCCATAATCCTTTTCAGTCCTGTAGCCTTTAACATCCTTATCCGGGATGGAAACTTCGTCTATCAGGCCGCCGCTATACCTTAGTTCTTCTGCAATGCTTGGTCTATAGTAGGTTGAGCGGCCAAGGCCCCTGTCTATTGAACCCTTATTCAAAATGATAGCATCTTCCATGTTGTAGCCCTTATAGCTCATTATTGCAACTACAATATTTTGGCCGGCTGGATGTTTCTCGTAATCTGATATTTCGTGCATTATTGTCTGCACTATAGGCATTTGCGGGTAATGGAGCATATTAACGTCCATATCTATCCTTACAGGGAAGTTTGCACTGTAAAAGCCCAGGGCCTGTTTTTGATTTTTACTTCCTGCATTTAGCCTAGTGCTCTGGTTATAATTTGCGTATGGAACTAATGAAGTGCAATAGCCAAGCATGTCTAAGGGAGTTATTTCAAGATGAGTGTAATCAGGAGCCAGGTCTTTTTCATAGAATGCAATTAAAGCGTTTTCTTCTTCGGCTGCATCCAGGTATTCTATAATGCCCCTTTTTATCAAATCGCTCCATGATATTTCATTTTTTTCAAGCTGCTTTATATGCTTCTCAGTCAACAAAGGCTGCCCATCTGTCACAACAATCAAAGGCCTTCTTGCACGGCCTTTTAAGCATTCAATCTCCACTGTGTCTGATGCCTGATTATTAAAAATATTAAGATTGTCTGTTATGTTTCCTGCTCGCCTTTCTTCTCTAACCTTGTCTACAAATTCTTCAGCATTGTCAACAGTTCCTGCAAACCTGCTGTTTAGATATACTTCTGTCATTTTATTTTATAACCTTCAATCCTTGATTTTTTAATGATTTTAATATCTCATCTTCATTTGAATCAGAAGAAATACTGCATAACAAAGCAAGGTTTTTCCTCAAACCAATGTTAGTTCCTTCCGGCGTTTCTATCGGACATAACCTGCCCAAGTGTGTTGCATGCAGTTCACGAGCCTGGAAATTTTCTTGTGAAGCAGAAAGAGGGCTTACAACACGCTGCAAATGTGAAAGAGTTTCGAGGTAATTAAGGCGCTGAATTCTTTGGCTTATGCCTTTTCTGCCACCAACCCAGGATCCAGTTGCCATTGATGAATAAATTCTTTGCGTCAATAATTTATCGCGAATTATAACCCTTATTGAGGGAAACTTTCCCCTCTTCACAATCCTCTGGAAATTATAAAGTAAATCTCCGATCAAAACTTTCAGGTTAAGCCTCAATAAATCCGCAAGCAGGTCTCCACTTAGCTTCAATCTTTTATTTTTGTAGTGATCTTTATCATCAGGCTCCAGATTGCCCTTCAAAACCTCAATATGCTTTTGGAGGTATTTACATAAATTGTATGCCTTAATGATTCTGTCTTCTGGTTTTGTCCCTATATGCGGAAGTAAATACTTGTCAAGAATTTCCTTCATTCTTTCAACTCTTACCTCTTTGGACTGTGTTATCCCAATCTTCTTTGTCATATAATCCAGAGATTCCTCCTCTGTCTTAATGCTCACAAACTCCACCAAGTTGATTAAGATTTCATCATATTGTTTTTCAGAAGAAATGAATTTTGTTATTTCTTCGTCCTTAAGCATTCCCAATGCTTTGAGAACAACAACAACAGGGATGCGCTTTACTCTTGTAAATGTGAGGTAAAAAATCCCATTCTTTAGTCTTTCAATTGTATGGGGGATTTTAAATGAGCCATATTCTGAAAATAATTTTCCAACATATTTGCTTGGGCCTGTAGTGTCTTTTTCAACCAAAAATCGGTTTGATGCCAGGTCTTCTATTGTTATTAAAACCTTTTCCGTGCCATTAATAATAAAATAACCGCCCGGCTCATCAGGGTCTTCACCCTTTTCAATTAATTCTTCTCTGTTTAATTTATTCAGGTGGCACCACTTGCTCTTTAACATTATTGGCAGATGGCCTATTTGTGCTGTAAAGCTTTCACGCTGAACGCCATTAATATGAGCGGAAACTTCGATAAAAATTGGGGCAGAATAAGTTATTTTTCGAAGCCTTGCTTCAATTGGAAGTATGTCCTTTTTGCTTCCATCGGCTTCGGTAATTTCGGGCTTAGTAACCCAGATCTTGTCAAGTTTGATCCTGAAATCATCAACATTATGCGGAATAATAGTAGGGACAATTTCCTTATTCTCCCCAATAATTCGAGTAAGAACCTGATTAACAAAATTATTAAAAGACCCTATATCTGAACCTACAAAGCTTTGTTCTTCAAAAAATTTTTTTATTAAAGTTTTACCGTACTTATACATTTGTCACGACTCTATAGAATATTGCTTCGCCCCCTGTTGGGCTTTTTCTTGTTATTTTTATTATGTCTCTAGGTCTTGCGTCCATGTTTGCAATGCTCGAATCTGTCTTTAGAACCATAGGAAGCTCTTTTAGAGAAACGTTATATTTTTCAAGCAGTTTTTCCTTCTCCTTCTCACTTAGCTTAGAGTGCTTAGGAATCAAAATGTGCTTATCGACTTTAAATTTTCTTTTCATTTTTACCTTGAGTATGAATGGGCCGGACGAGACTTTCTGGCAAAGCACCATTCGAACTCGCGACCACCTGATTAAAAGTCAGGTGCTCTTTTCCGCTTCGCACAAATCTTTGTTTGAGCGAAGTACCAGACTGAGCTACCGGCCCAAAGCATTGAAAGCGAGGCCAAATCTTTGATTTGGCCAGGCCTTGAAAGCGAGGCCAAATCTTTGATTTGGCCAGGCGGACGCCCTGGCCGGGACTTTCATAGCTCGCAATCATTAGCAATTACCTTTGACGCAAATTTTGAACCCGGGTCGAAGCCTTTTTGCACAATTAAATGCTCGACAGGGCTTCATGATAGTTGCCGCAGCGTTTTAACGCTGATCCAGACTACACCACCAGGGCATTCTGGCTTAAAGAGCATACTCTCCTGCCGATAATTAAAAGGACCTCAGAATTATAGTCTTTTAACTAAAGAAGGATTTTTGCCCATTAGCACTTGGGTAAAGAACTTATTTAAATATTTTGCGGTTTTTTCTATACAAATTGTACTTCCATAACTCTCAAAACCCCTTCCAAGAATTAACAATCCTTCTCAAAGACTAAATCATATAAAAATATTATGGTAATTAAAGCTATAAGTCAAAGGGCCTTTGATAGACTAATATAGAAAATATCCCCACCCCCGGACTCTCAAATCTCCGAAGGAGATTTGTGGTCTCCCTCTGGGATATTTGAACCAGGAACCTTTCGGTAACGGCTGAGTGCTTTTCATCCACAGCAAAAATTGCTTTGTCAAACACTTGCTACAGCCGAATGCTCTATCCAATTGAGCTAGGTGGGGAATAAGAATTTAAAACTCAATTTACTTTATAAATATTATGGAAAAATGATTATTAAATTGGCAAAGTATACGTCGCCAATAAACTCAAGAAAAAAAGGCGCAAAAGCAACCCTCGCCCAGTAATGCTGGCGAGTTCTTTAGTCTGCTGCCCAATAAATGCGACGCGTAATGGCGTCGCCTAAAATTCCGAGGATTTTCGAAGAAAATCCGAGTTTTGAAAATTAATTGAAATTAAGAAATAAAAACTAAACAAATAATCAAGCTTCAACATTCAGCCTATTGGAGGAAGTGACACCAACCTTGCCTTTGAAGTGGAATTTTGTTCCTGCAGCCGACAGGGTCAGGCTTCCCAAAATTGGAAGCTTTGAGCTTATTTTGTAAGTCAGGACCCTTTCTTCTCCTGGATCTAAAGATTCAATTCTCCATTTTATTATTGTGCTTTTTTTCTCGTGCCTTAAGATCTTTTCAGGGTGTATTGTGCCTATTGAAACTTCTTTTTCAACATGGACTAAGTTAGGGACACGTTCTGTCATATCAATCTCTTTTATTGGAACGTTGCCTCGGTTCCTTAAATGCAAAACAACCTTTAATTCGGAAATTCCTCCTTCACTTTTCTTTATGCTTTTTGCCTCTTTTCTTATTGTTAATGGGCTTCTGAAGCTGCAATAGAGGGCAATCATAACAACTATCAAAATTATTATTATGAGCAATGGCAGCAAATTTTCAGTGACTGTTATGCTCATTGAATTTGTATTTTCGAGCTCCAGTTCCCAAACCAAAAAGCGCTTATTGTCCCTTGCAATGGTCTTAGAATTTGGATTTGTCGAGGTGAATAATGACTTAAACAAAGTTGTTTCTACTTCAACCTGTCCCTTGTAATTTTTATTGTTGGATGTGAATAAAAATTCTTTTTTTGTTCTCAAAAACCCTTTTTTTGTTTCCAGGTGATCAATGGTTTTGTATTCAAGCACCTCAACCTGCTTTACAATTGGATCAACAACAACCCTGTCTCCTTTAAAAGCAGTTATGACAATTGTCCCTTTTTGAGCCTCAGTTAAAGGTTCTATGTTCTTTTCAAATGTCACTGTTTTTTCCTCTTTGGGCTTCAAAGACTCTGTTATTGTTTCTGTAAATAGGCCTTTAAACTCGATTGTTAATTCAGGATAATCTATCATATTTTGATTGTTGAGATTGATTCTTAGCTGAAAACTCTTTCTAGGATCAATTTTTTCCGGAATTGCTAAGCTGGTAACAATAGTCGGGATATAGCCGCCAATCAAAGGCTCTGTTGATATGATTCCGACTTCAACTGGAATCACAATGGTGTCTTGTGTATCGAGGGACCTCACATAAATGCCAACTACATAAGCGCCTACCTGGGTGACGTGCAAGGGATCCACAAGAAGCTCGATTGAGCGTGAGGATTCGGATGGGATTTCCAAGATTATGGGATTAATGAGGGGCTCTGTTCTTATGTCCCAAAAGGGGAAATCCAATGTAAATATCTTGAATTCCTGCTTTTCCTCTCTGTTGTTGGTAATCTTAAACTCAAACTTTGCGTCATCAGTAACAACAATAGAATCAACTATAGGGGTAACATCCACCTTAAAAGAGGCTGCCATAGCTACAGGTAAGAATAAAAATAAGAATAAAGCTAAGAATATGCATTTGGTTTTTTTAAGCATAATATCCCCATCTTTTTTTGATGTTATATTTTCCTATATTACTATACTTATATTTAAAGTTTGCTAATTGGGAAAATGGGGCCGCGAAGATTTGAACTCCGGTTGCTACCATTTTGTATCGCTCTGTTTCTCCCTTGCAAAGGAGTTGAGGATCTGCCCCAAGGTAAAGTGATACCAAGCTACACTACGGCCCCCTGAAGAAAAAGATATTTTGTTTTTATTTAAATGTTTTTTAATTTGGAGGGCCTTGAAAATCTTGCTTAAGATCACGACTTCATTAAATTTCTGATATACGCAATGTGAGAAAAAGGCTAAAAACGATAAGAGGGCTTGGGACTTATTTTTTCCTACCGTAGATGTAATCATGATGATCATAGTCTTCAAAAGAAACAATCTTATTTTTGTGATCAATTACAAATACTAAAACAAAATGCCCTATATGGACTCTTAAGATACCTTTCATATCCTGGCTTAAGAATTTGTAGCTATGTGAGGGCTCAGCTAGGATTGAATCCATCTTTCTTCGAACTTTAGTATAATGAATTGGATTTTTCTTTCTAAGTTTAGCTAACTTCTTAGTAATCTCTTCGCTATAGGAATCAGCATACACTGAAAATCACCCGTGATTTTTGTGTCCCAAAAATTTCAAAGAAATTTTTAAGGACATTTATGCAACCTCTTTCTCGAATTCCTTTCTAGAAAGATGTTTCCCTTTCATGATCTTAGCTAACTTAACCTTATATTCAGGTCTTAACTCTGGTTCAAGAGCACTTTGTTCGTATTCGTTGACTACTAAATTTATAGCTTCAGATTTATCCCTAAGCCCAAATTTTGCTTTTACAATATTCAATACCCTATTTGTATTTTCCTCAATATTTATTACAGCTTGTACCATGTTTAAAAACCTCCGGTTTTTGACATGCTCAGAAACGCCTAGCGTTTCTGGCATCCAAGAAATTTGTAAAACAAATTTCTCAGGACCCTAGAAATCTCTGATTTCTATGATATTACATCACGTATATAAAGATATATATCTTATATATAAATGTTATGTTTTTTAAGTCCCAAGCCCCCTTAATTGGCTGTGGATTGAATTTAAGAATTAAATAATCTTTGGGCGCCACAGCCTTGCTATCTTGTCTTTCTCCTTCCACTTTCTCAGGAAGTTCTTTACCCTTAAAGGCAGCACAGATTCCATGGCCTGGCCTTTTTCCAGCATGTTAAAGAGCTCTTTTTTCAGCTTATTGTTCAAGTCATGGTATAAGCTCGGGTCTGAATATAGAAGGCCTTCTTCTATCCTGTGGAAAGCTGTTGTTCCTTCCGGCGCAAAGACAATATAGCCGCGCTTTCCCTGGATCAGCTCTGAGAAGGTGTCCATGCCCCTGTATATTTTATCTGCATCCGCAAGATAAACGCCGCCTTTTTTGCCGCTCGGATCCAAAACAACAAAATCATCACCTTCAACTGAAACAACAACCGAGTAATGCGCTGACTTAGCATCAGGAAAAAGCAGCTTTTTTTTGTAATCGATAATTGGCAAGGCTCCTTCGGTAAGCCAAAGCCTAACTTCATTCCTTAAGGCGGTTACATGGTCGACATCAATCCAGGCGCCTTTAACCTTGTTGCCTGTCAAATCCTGCACAACCTTAATTAATGTTTCCGGGTGGGTGCCCTTGCCCACTACTGCATTTGACAAGTCTCCAATTTTTGCCTGGCTCTCTGTATACCCAAATACCTTTAAGATCATCGAAGCTGAAGCCGGACCGCAATAGCTGGGCTTTTGCTCCACAAAATATCTTTTGATTTTCTCTAAAGTGTCAAGGTCGGTCTCTATGTTCCTGAAAGAGATTTCCTTTTTAATGAAATCCCTGTTTGGAATAAATGCATTATAGCCCGCACCTGTTTTGACTGTTACGCCCTGGTTTGAGATTGACTTAATACTGCCGTCTATGTCGTCAATTTTTATCTTCTGCCCAAGCTTAAAGGTTCTTGAAGACTTGATGTAAATTCCTGCAATGAAATTTTCTGCAAAGCCTCTTGTCCCAAAAAAGAGGTAAAGGAAAATCAAGGCTAATGCACCATAAAATATCCAGCTTATTGTGGCTGTTATGCCACTTATGTTAATGCCAAATATATTCAACACAGGAATTAAAACCAGGATATATAAAAAAATCCTGACAAAGGTTAAAATCCCGTTAAGCCAGTGCTCTTTATTCTGCTCAACCATAAATTCAGTTATACCTATTGTATCCAAAAACCTTCTTAATGCATAGGCTATCAGATTAACAACTGCAACGCCCAAAACTATTAACAGTATAAACAGAAGTATATCCGGAAGGAATTCGTATGCCTTTGTGAAAAAGTTACCGAAAATCAAAACTTCAGTAAGGACGTCTTTTTTTAAATACAGGAGAGAAATTACCAGTGTCAAGATCATGACCAAATAGCGGTACATCTTCACAACATGAATTTGCCTTACATCAATTGTCTCTTTTTTTTTTGACAATGAAAAGATAAAGGAAGCTCCAAACTTTGATATTAAGAAACCAGACACCAAGACCAAGAAAGTTACTAGTAGCCTTGTTGATGTTTCATTTAATACTGCCATTTTTTTAAAAAATATATTTCTATTTATTTTAAAGTCATAGGTTAAATAAATAGTTTGTTGTTTTTTTAATAGGAAACCAAGTTTAGGCATAAAAAAATTTCAAAATTAGGTTTGTGTGTTAAAAAAATTTCTAGTTAAGGGGTGAACCTGGGATAGTAGGTCGGGCTACAGATTTTTCAAGCTGGGTCAGTTCCTCACTGTTTCTCTCTGGCAAAACATATAGAATAGCCTGGAAATCAACACTGGATGATGTTTGGATATGTTCTCCAACATATAATGGCACAAGTTTTAAACCTGTTAATATTCTTTTTTCAATACCTTCAACCGGAACAACACCCTTATAACTTCTTTCTGACACTTTTTCTTGTATAAATCTTTTTAAAATTTCAGAATCCAAGTTTTCTTTAAGTACTTGTATTCTATCATCAGCGTGGGAAAACTCGCCATTTAAAAATACTTCACTATATAATCTCTCTGATTTATCCATATAAAAAATTCCAACGTGTCCTGGCAAAATGCGCTCAGAATCTTTATCAGCAGATCTTCCATTAGGTACAACTAGAGCAGGGACTAAGGAATAGATAACTAATTCCGGTATTGTTAAACCTGCTATATCCGAGTTTGCTCTTCTGTACATTTGAATTATTTTTATCTTTCCCTGATTTTTAACCACTAACTTGGCACTATTTTACAGTGAGAAATTTGCAAAAGTATATAAATGTTTTTAGTTATTGTTTGTTTTATACTTTAAGGGGGTATGAAAATGGGATTTTTTGAAGATTTGTTTTCCGGTTTGGTGAAACAGGTTACTGCGGCTGTTGAGAGCAAGGCAAAAAAATCTGTTGAAGACTTTGAGAGAGTTGTGCGGGTAAAGGCAAGGCAGCTGAAAAGAAAATTTGTTGCAGGAATGCTGCAGATGTTTTTGTTTGCAGTTGGTGTAGGTTTTTTGTTTGCCGGCCTTATAATGCTTTTTGACAGGTTCTTTGCACTCGATTTGGTTTTGATTGTCGCAGCATTGGTTGTATTCTATCTGGGACTTTTAATTGCCTGGATGTATAGATAATATTTTTATTTTTTATTTAATTTATTTCTCAAATTATTAAATTCAAAACTCGGATTTTCTTCGAAAATCCTCGGAATTTTTAGGCGGCACCAATGCGTGCCGCATTTATCTGGATACTACATCGAAGCACTCGCCTGGCAATAACGGGCGAGGATTTACGTTGTATCTTAATATCCTGACAATAAAACCATTAACTGTTAAGTAAACGTCAATTATCCTTCTTTTTTCCCAGACGGGATAAGTTTTTTATTGGATTTCCCCAAATTTTAGAATTAGGCACAGTCACATACTTTTTGTCCTCTGTAATAATAACACATGCAGACATGCTTATTTCCTTAACAATGCCTTTTATTCCCACAACTTCGACAGATTCATTAATCTTAAAGGGCTTGTTGGTTAAAAGAAGAATACCTGCAGCAAAATTAGATAAGACATCTTTTGTTGCGAAACCAATAATAAATCCTATTATTCCCAAGCCAGCTATAAAACCAGCTACATTAAAACCTAAGCTGCTCAATATTATTAAAAATAAAATGATCCAGAGAAAAAAGGCAACTATTTTTTGCATGAACACCCCTAATGTTGTATCATAATCAACCTTATCAAAAAAGTGGGCCAGGTATTTTTTAACAAGTTTTATTATGAAAAAACCTACTAAAAGAATTACAATTGCAATTATCCATTTAGAGTAAGGTTCACTAAAGTAATTTTGCAACTTACTTATTATTTCTATCATATTTACCATAAAAATACCCCTAAATACTGGATTTGGAAGAGGTGGTATTTATTTTTTTTTGTTTTTGTGGGAAAGCCTAAAGCTACACAAAGCCTTAAAAACCTAGTTTTGGCTATAAAGTGGGTATAAAACAAAAAAATAAAAAAGAAAAAGTTTATGGTTTGTAATAACCAAATCCTGTTGGTGATGCTGACTTATATTGCACACCATGGAGTCCAGCACATGGGTCATTCTCCACTTGCTGTATTATTGCAAATGATCCCCAAATGACTTCACCGATTTCTGTTCCATCAGCTTCATACCAATTCCCATTTTGTTTGTAGGCATCTGCTGGTGCTGCAACAATCTTAACAAAGTAGTTCCACTTGCAAGTTTTTCCATTCTGCTCATATGTTCCCCACATGTGGTTTGTTTCCCAGGCTCCTGAACCTATGTAACTATCGAATCCATAATATCTGTCTAGTTTGTCGTCTCCGTCACAATCCTTGTTGCTTAGCCAAGCATCATTCCAATACATCAATAATTTAACATCTCCATAGTTAGCTTGACACCACTCATGATTTGGACCGCCTGGCCTGTATATTGGATGGTAATCACAATACATCCCATTAAACATATTTGCTTGATAGTTATAACCCCATTCATTATAACCAGGCATTAATAAGTCACCATCACTTCCATATAGTGCACCACTTTGGATTTTTGTGCAGTCTGCGTATTTTCCTTTTGCAGCAGCTCCTGTTATGGGTGCTGCACTATTATTAAAAGAAGTTATCACAAATCCAGAAATTGCTACTATCGCAACAATTGCAAAAATATAATGCAAAGTTTCATTTTTTTTATTCATTTAATCACCTCTTTTTATTTATTTCTAAATCTTATTCTATAAAAATTTTTCCTTTTATTTCCCATTAAGTTAAGATGTGTTTGCTTAAATACGGGATGCCCAGTGAAATATAAAATTTCTCAATTTATGTGCAAAGCCCAAAAAACCGGCTTTGCACTTTAATAAGCCCTAATTATGTGCATTGTTGCTTTTTGCACATTTATTATGTTTTATGACTTTGGTACTTATAGAATCTTTAATGATCATATCAACTTTAAAATTGACTGCAACAGTTTTCTTAGAAACTAGTATAGATTCAAAATCCTTAAACTTAAAATGATATACGCAGTTACCTAAGTTATCTTTTTCTCTCTTGGTGTGATGCCAATTACCATTTCTAAGCCTAGTTGCTTTGCTTTTTGGCTTCTTCCATACGTCTGCATCAAGTACGGGTTCTCCATTTTGAATATCATCCCAGTCAAGTCTTAGTTGTATAATGTAATCT
>SDBT01014700.1_pt1 | contig 12465 bp, 10 predicted proteins | sample 2277101 | NCBI WGS metagenome assembly SDBT01 (sample SAMN10404973, study PRJNA504765) | marine sediment metagenome | isolation source: marine sediment core GS10_PC15, 103 cmbsf | place: Arctic Ocean: Southern Knipovich Ridge | collected 2010
GATCACGCTCGACGGCCAGACCGCCCACTACAAGCAGGAAGTCGGCCTGAAGTACGCCGAGATGATCTACAACGGCCTGTGGTTCTGCCCGCTGCGAGAGGCGTTGGATACGTTCTTCGCTTCGACGCAGACGAACGTAACCGGCACGGTGCGGGTAAAGCTGTTCAAGGGCCGCGCGACCGTAGCTGGCGTGAAGTCTCCCAAGAGCCTCTACTCCGGCAAGCTCGCCAGCTTCACCATGGGCGATGAGTACACGCCCTCCGACGCGACGGGCTTCATTCGCCTGCTGGGCCTGCAAATGCGAGGACGCGGCAAGGCGTAATCTTACATGGATTCCAACATTGCAGCGCGGTGTGGCTCCGATCCCACCGCGTTTTTTTTTGCGATGGAGGGGTCAGGTGTTGGGGGATTGTTGCAAAATCGTCGCCAAACGCACAGAATCTCCTGCATGACAAAACAATCCATCTTTAGAGCGGCTGCGGCGGTGATGATTCTTGGCGGACTGGCTTCGTCGGCAACAGCCAAGCCGCCCCAATTGTACGACCTGAAGCGCACGCCGCGCTTCGACGTGGGCGACACGGTGATGCGAATCACGGCCGAGACCTACCGCAGCCTGTTCACCGACAAGCAAGGCGAGCCAACGCGGGAAAAACGCCTGGAAGTCGAAGCCACCGAAGTCCAGAAAGTCACCCGCACCAGCGAAGCCGGCCAGGTGATTGCGTTCGTCTCTCATCTCACATCGGCCAAGATGAAATCTTCCTATCGTCTCGGCACGGACATGGTGGACCAGACCACGATCGAATTGTCCGACGTAACCGGGCGGGCTGGGCGAGTTGACGCGATATTCCAGGTCGATCCCGACACGCTTGCCAGCCAAACCGTAGAATCTCTGGCGGCGCCTCAAGTGGCGATTCTCAAACGATTCTTTCACGGGCGAATGGCCTTCCATGCCTTTCGCGAAACCACCGCGCTGCTGATGCCCGACAAACCCGTCGCTGTTGGCGGCAAGTGGCGGCCGGGCCCGCCGACGCTGCTGCGATGGTGCGAAAGCCTGCCCTCGCTCCGCAAGCTTCGTTTCGAACAGCCGGCTGGAGAATTCAAGCTCGTGTCAGTCAAAGACGACGTGGCGATGGTGCGCGGTCGAATTACGTTCGGCCTGCGGATCGGCACGGCGCCGGCCAAGGCGCAAATCGTACTTTCCGGCCGGATCGACCTGCCCAGCGGACGCTGGCGAGGAGAAACTGTCATCTCAAGTCTGAGGGCTGACATTGGCGGACTCAGGTCCCTCACCGAAGTGACTGCTACGGCAACGATGATCTACACCCCTGCCGGCGAACAAGCACCCGCAACCGAGCCCGAGCCCGAGCAGAGATATTCACTGGGCTGGCCAGCAGCCGGACCGGACACCAACAGCTTCCAGAGCCTGCCGGATGGCGTGAGCCTCGACGTACCCGGCATGTATCGCCAGATCACGCTGCCATTGCCCGCCCCCGTCGTCGCGGAATTCGTCGGCGAAAACGGTCGACGCATCACCCTCATGGCCACCGAAAGTCACCGGCCCATGACACTGGACCAAATGATGCCCAGAGCCGTTGCGGAACTCAGCCGGGCGATTCGAGATTATGTGGTTCTGGAACAACGTCGGGTTCAACTTACCGACGGCGTGCCGGCGGTGATGATCACGGCCTCCAGCGATGGCGGGGCTCGCATAATCGTAACGCTGATAGCGATCGACAGCATGCGGCTGGTGAACGTCTCGGCTACTTCACGAGGCAGCCTTAGCAGCCATGGGCGTGAACTTCAGCAGATCGTCCAATCGCTTCGTGTATTCGAGCCCGACTTCAGCGAAGTGCCCATCGAGCCTGCCCCCTGATCGGCCCAGAGCTTGCAAACGCCCGTCAGTCGTGGTAGCTTCCGCGCGAAGCTTTGGCGAGTCTTTTTAAGAATGGAAATCCTCGTCCATGGAAGAAATTATCTGGATCGTCTTTGTGCTGTTTATTGGCGCCTGCGTAGGCAGCTTTCTCAACGTGGTCATCTACCGCCTGCCTCGCGGCCAGAGCATCGTCTTTCCGTCTAGCCATTGCCCCACCTGCGGTCGGGCGATTAAATGGTACGACAACATCCCACTGATAAGTTGGCTGGCGCTTCGCGGCCGATGCCGATTCTGCAAAACCAATATCTCCCCGCGATACCTGTTGGTCGAGGCGGTCACGTCCCTGCTGATCGTGGGCCTCTATGTGTGCTATTTCATCCTCGATATCCGCAGCGATGCGGGCAGTTGGTATGAATCCTGGCCGATGTTCATCGCACACGGTGCGCTGCTATGCGCTTTGCTGGTATGCACGATCATCGATATCGAGCAGTGGATCATACCGCTGGAGGTCTGCTGGTTCGTCTCGTTCGTGGGGATCGCCTCTTCGGCGGCAGCGCCGCATCCGTGGCTGGCGCCGGTCGGGCCTCCTATCGGCGCGATGAGCGTGGGCGCTGCGGTCGGGTTGATCCTGGCGAACGTATTGGCCCACTATGGTCTGATCCAGCGGAGTTTCATCGACGCCGACGAGCCCGCCCCGCCTCCGCCGCCGGCCAACAAGAAAGCCAAAGGCAAAACAAAGGACAAAAAGGACAAAAAGGGCAAGAAGCCCAAGCCCCAACCCCGGGCCGTCGCCGCAACCAGCGAACACGGCGTGAACCCGCGCCTGGAAGTCCTGCGTGAAGTGCTATTCCTGGCGCCGGCGTTTATCCTGGCGGCCGGGGCGCTGATGCTGGTAACCAAGGTGCCTGTCATTCGCTCGGCCTGGGCGACGCTGACCGTAAGCTGGGCCTATGCCCCGCACGTCAAAGGCCTGCTGGCTGCACTGTTCGGATATCTGATCGGCGGGCTATTGGTGTGGAGTACGCGGATTCTGGGCACGCTGGGGTTCGGCAAGGAAGCGATGGGCCTGGGCGATGTGCATCTGATGGCGGCAGTGGGCGCCATAACCGGCTGGCTCGTGCCGACCCTTGCATTTTTCATCGCGCCGGTGTTCGGCCTGCTGTGGGCGCTGTACCTGTGGTCGGCCAGGAACCAGCGAGAATTACCATACGGCCCCTGGCTGGCTTTGGGGACCGTGGCTGTGATGTTGTTCTATGATGGCTTGGCGAGATTGCTAGTGCCGTACGCCGAAGCATTCGAATACATGTTCAAATAGGATGGGCCGCTGATGAACGCACGCACTGTTAAAGGTTACCTGATGACGGTATCGAGCGGACTGCTGTTGCTGACGGCACTGCTTCTGGTGATTATGCAATTGGGGCGAGTAGCGTCATTTTCCCTGTTCAACTATTCGTACGAAATCACCATCACCAACGGCAAGCTCGAAGGCGGGGTAAGAACGGCCTGGCTGATGATCGTCTCGGCCATTGGCGGCGTGGGAGTCTTTCTGCTGGCTAAGATGTTCATTGCAGGCGTTATGGCATTGCGTAAGGGCAAGCGGCAGCAAACCCAGCAGAATGCAGCCAAGCGATTGGCGGAGCTGGAAAAAACGCAGCAAACATCGGCGACGCAAGAGGCCGCCAAGGACGAAATTTAACCCAGAAGCTGTCGGCCGAAGATGCCCGGCAATTTTATCTCAAAAGCTGTCAGTCGAATATGCCCAGCAATTTTTATCTCAAAAGCTGTCGGCCGAAAATGCCCAGCAATAATAAACCTGATTTCGAATCACGACGGCTGTATAATTCCACGCGGTAAGGACACCGGGTCAGCCCTCGAAAAGGAGAAACCCATGAAACACACGAAAATGGCGAGTCTGGCAATTGTACTGGCGGCGATGACGCTGGCGATTGGCGGTTGCTGCAAGAACCAGGAACAACAGATCGTTGAATTGCAGGCCGAGTACAACACCCTCTCGGTCCAGAATGCAAATCTTCGCAGCCAGTTGGCGAAATCCAAAGACGCCGAAGCCGGACTGCTGTCGGAAGCGGACAAGCGGAGTCTGGCCCTGACTGCCAGGCAAAAAGAGCTCGCCCACCTTCAGGCAGAGCTGGACAAGAAGCCGGAAGTCGAACCGGTTGGCACCCGCGGCGATTGGGAGATCGGCCGATACGCTGACAGGGTAACCGTCGGCAGCGACATTCTGTTCGTCGCCGGCCGGGCTACGCTGACCAGCAAGGGCAAAGCGGCGATGGACAATATCGCCCGCGATTTGAATAGCTCCTACCGCGGCATGCCGATTCGCGTGTACGGCTATACCGACTCGGACCCGATCAAAGCGTCCAAGAAATTCTGGAAAGACAATCTGGACCTCTCGGCCAACCGCTCCATGGCGGTTACACGGCATTTGATCGGCAAAGGAATCAAACCGAAAAACATTGAAACCGTTGGGATGGGCGCGACGAACTTTATCGCACCCAACGACACCCGCGCGAACAAGACAAAGAACCGTCGCGTGGAAATTATCGTGATCAAAAAATAGTTTTTCATCGACACTGGCCGCCATAGACGAATTGACGAAAAAACTCTGTAGGTGGATCGACTAGTGTCTGATTTTCAGGCGCCTGGCGAAGTGAATCGCCGCGAAAGCTCCGTGTGATCAGCAACCTTTGATTACGAAATCGGCAACCTTGGAAGCGTGCAGAAAGCTCCCTGTGATCGGCATCGTCGGATTACGAAATCGGCAATCTTAGAAGCGTGCAGAAAGCTCACCATGATCGGCATTATCGATTACGAAATCGGCAATCTTAGAAGCGTGCAGAAAGCAATCGAGCACGTCGGCGGCGATTCGTGCATGGTGCGCACGGCCGAGGAACTGGCCAAGGTAGACAAGATCATCCTTCCAGGCGTGGCGGCCTTCGGCGACGCGATGAAAGAACTGACCGCCCAGGGGCTGGTCGAACCACTCAAGCAGGCATTGAACGCCGGAACGCCCTACCTCGGCTTTTGCCTGGGGCTGCAATTGCTGTTCGACGTATCCTACGAAGACGGCGAGCATCGTGGCCTGGGTATACTGCCGGGCAAGGTGATCCGCTTCGATTTGGAATCGGCCGACACGGACCAGCGAATGACTGTTCCGCACATGGGCTGGAACTCGATCCACTGGACGCGCCCCTGCCCGATGCTGGAAGGCGTGCCGAACGGATCACACGTATATTTCGCCCACAGCTTTTATGTAGTTCCGGACGACGCGGAGACTATCCAGACCACGACCGAGTACGGGCATGAGTTCGTCTCGGCGGTGTGGCGGGACAACATCTTCGCCACTCAGTTCCACCCGGAAAAGAGCCAGGCCGTCGGCCTGAGGCTTCTGAAAAACTTCGTAACACTTTGATCCGAATTATCTTTTAGATGCGAAAGTAATTTCATGGACGTACTACCGGCAATCGATCTTCGCGGTGGAAAAGTCGTTCGTCTTCTACAGGGCGACTACGATCGGCAAACCGTTTATGCCGACGACCCGGCCAAGGTGGCCGATGATTTTATCGCAGCCGGTGCAAAATGGATTCACGTAGTGGACCTCGACGCAGCCCGCAGCGGGCAACTGTCCAACACCGACGCGTTGCGTGCGGTCTGCAAGGTCGCAGCCGCCCAGGACGTACGCGTAGAGTCCGGCGGCGGGGTGCGAGATATCGCAGCCGTGCGAACCCTGCGCGAGGCGGGCGTCAGCAGGCTGGTGATCGGGTCGGCGGCACTGAAGAACTGGCCCTGGTTCGAGAGCCTGCTGGACGACGATGAATTCCCCAACGAACTGTTCGCCCTGGGCCTCGATGCTCGCGACGGATACGTCGCCGCCGAGGGTTGGACCGAACAGTTGGGCGAGACGGCCATTGCAATCGCAGGTCGAGTGACCGGCTCGGGGCTTGGCGCGATCGTATACACCGACATCGCCCGCGACGGCATGCTGAGCGGGGTTAATATCCCAGCGACGCTCGAACTTGTTTCCGGCACGGACGTACCTATAATTGCGTCGGGAGGTGTGAGATCCCTGGAAGATATCCGCCAGTGCCTCGCCATCGGCTGCTGCGGGGTTATCGTCGGTAAAGCCTACTATGAGGGCAGGATCGATTTGGCGGAGGCTCTCACCGAAGCCGGTAAAAAAACCGACTGATCGCTTTCCTCGCAAAGAGTTTCAGAAAAACTTCAGAAAGACTGCAGAAAAACTTCAGAATAATTTTGGAAAACGCTTTAAATCTCCCGTGCCTCGGGTAATATGAGGCCACGAGGGGCTTTTGTCTGCTTCTTACTCTACCCGCGTGTGGATCGCGGGCTCCGCTGCATGAAAAAAAACGCAGTTTCGCGTTGAAGGAAAGACTCTAACAATGAACCAAGTATCAACATCCAAGGACGAGGCTAGCAAGCCGAGGGAACTGACGATGGGCGATGGGGTGCTGGAAATCACCGAGAAGGGATATGGCTTCCTCCGCCAGTCGAAAAATAATTACAAGGCCACTCCGGGCGATATCTTCGTCGGGAAAGATTTTATTCGGCACCGCGGATTGCGGACCGGGCTTTCGATTACCGGCAAGGTCGTCCCCCCTACCAAGAAAAAAGGCGGGCCGAAGCTTGAAGAACTGACCGAGATCAACGGCAAGCCGGCCGAGGAATACATTGACATCATCGCCTTCAATGAGATGGTCGTCGTAGACCCGCATCCGCAATTGAAGTTGGAAACGCCAGGCGGCTCGATGGAAATGCGCGTGCTGGACCTGATCTGCCCCATCGGCAAGGGCCAGCGCGGCCTGCTGGTTGCGCCGCCCCGATCGGGCAAGACGATCCTGCTTCAGCAGATCGCAAACGCAATCAGTTCCAACAACCCCGAGTGCTACCTGATGATCCTCCTGGTCGACGAGCGACCGGAAGAAGTCACCGACTTCCGCCGCAAGTGCCTGGGCGCCGAGGTCATCGCATCGAACAACGACCAGGAAGTAGCCAATCACGTCCGCGTTTCCGAGTTCAGCATCGAGCGGGCCAAGCGGCTTGCCGAATCTGGCCAGGACGTGGTGGTGCTGCTGGACAGCCTGACCCGAATGGGCCGAGCATACAACCGTTCCATCGAGACTTCCGGGCGGACAATGACGGGCGGCATGGACATCCGAGCCATGGAGACACCCAAGCGTCTGTTCGGCGCAGCCCGTAAAATCGAAAACGGCGGGAGCCTGACCATACTCGCCACCGCCCTGATCGAAACCGGCAGCCGAATGGATGACCTGATCTTCGAAGAGTTCAAGGGCACCGGCAACATGGAACTGTCGCTGGATCGCAAACTCGCCGAAAAGCGGATATGGCCGGCGATCAATATCCCCCAGTCCGGCACGCGAAAAGAAGAACTCCTCGTCCAGCCGTGGGAACTGCCGAAAATGCACATGCTGCGTCGGTACCTCAGCAACCTGAGCATCGACGAAGAAGTGCCGCAACTGCTCAAGGCGTTGGAAAAGTTCCCCACCAACGAGGACTTCCTCCGGCAGCTCGACGTTTCGTAATCGGCGAATCGGCGGATTGGCGAATTGGCGGAAGCGAAATGAAAGATATTATTCACGGCGAGGCTTCGTGCCTCGCCGTTTTTTTGCGCCGGCAGCGAGCTATTCCATACAGCCGATTGCGATTCGCAGGACGCGACTGGTGGCCGCCGTCACGCGAAAGCGGTTGTCGATCCGTAGCGGCGCGACGTATACGATCCCAAATTCATCACAGATGCATCGCACTTGTAGCCTTTGGGCGGTGGGAATCTTCGAGTTTGTAAGAAAATCGCTGACCGACTGGCTTCCGGGCGAGCCGAGCGGATAAAAACGATCTCCCTCACGCCGAGGCCGACAGGTCAACGCACCCCGCACCTGGTCGGCGTCGAGCAGTTCGACGCCCGCCTCGGGTGCCTCGCAGTGGGCCGAAAAACAATCCATGTCGAACGGATCGATCTGACAGGAAACCGTCCGCCCATCGCCGACAGGCACCTGCCCCGGGCAAGGCAGCGATACTTCCACAGCGGACTCGCCAGACGGCCGGGGCTGTTGGGCGATTACAATCTTATCGCCCTTGCGGCGTGCGACATGCTCTCCACCGAGCGAAACGGCCGGGGCCCAATCGCTCAGCAAATCTGCCAGTTCATCGAGTCGCTCGGCGCCTATAGCCACCAGCGGCACGCCGATTTTCTCCAGAGCCAATCGTATTACGATCTTCTGAAGCAAACGAGGCTGTCGCACCAGGCGGTCGCGTTTCAGGGAGATCCCATCGGCTCGCACATCGCACAGAGCTTCTGAAAGAATTTTTTCGGCCTGCGCCGTCAGCAGCAGGTCGGCCTCGTTGGCCGCTGCGGCCAGGCGACCGATCGCCTCATCCACCCGCGGGTTGAATTGCTCTCGCAGCATCGGCAACAATTCGTGGCGAATTCGATTCCGTCGAAATCGCACGTCGGCGTTGGTGGCGTCCGACCGCCAGGTGAGTCCGCGCGTTCGGCAAAACGTTTCGATTTCTTCGCGTCGGCAGGTGAGTAGCGGACGAATCAGCCGGGCGACGGAACCGGCCAGGGCTCGCTCAGCCGGCATGCCGGCCAGGCCTCGCAGGTGTGTACCGCGAATAATTCGATGCAAAACGGTTTCCACCTGATCGTCGCTGTGGTGACCGAGGGCCACCCAGCCAGCCTGTTCCTGGGAGGCAACGCGAGTGAGAAATTCGTATCGCAGATCCCGGCCGACTTTTTCGACGCCCTGCCGCCTCTGGGTTGCCATTTCCCCAACGTCGACTCGCTCGATCCGGCAGACAAGGTTCCATCGCTTGGCCAGATCGGCTACGAACTCCGCATCGCCGTCGGCCTCGGCCCGCAGGCCATGATGCAGGTGTGCGACGACCAGCCGCCAGTCTCGCCCGGCTAACGACGCCAGTTCGCGCAGTATCGCCAGCAGCGCCACACTGTCAGCCCCGCCGGAAACGGCGACAACCGCCGAACCGCCCGAGCCGATCCAGCCGCGAGAGTCGATCACCATCTCCACCCGCTCTACAAGAGTCCCGAATTGTTCGTATTGCGTGCTCATCCGTATCCTGGCGAGGTGCTTGTGCTTCACTCGAGCAGCTTGCCGGCATTCCGCCGGTCGATGGCTTATTGCCAGCCGCCCTCACACCGCTATACTATCAGCTTACCATTTGCAAGTCTTGCGGCAAGAGCGATCCAATGAGGCCTATTCCGCACACACGACATTTGCTGGCCGTAATGATCTTCGCGGGCGTCTCGGCCGTGGCGGGGTACATGGCCTTTATCGACGACCGAATCAGCACAACCCAGGTCGACGTCGCCACGGTTGCACTCAAGCGACATCAGCCGGACCTGCTCAAGAACGACCCCGTCTTCGGCGACGATGTTCGATGGCGATTCCACACGCCTTTCCTGCAGTCTCTGCTGGAAGTCATCCTCCTGCCGACCGGCTACCGGGACCTGACGCTTCCATTCAAACTGTTGACAGGCATTGTCGTCTTTATCTACCTGGGGGGGATCTATGGCCTGCTCTACCGCCAGTGTGGAAGTTGGTCGATCTCGGCCTATGTGGCGATACTGAGCACAGCCGTCACATATACGCTGGGGCGATCGTACTGGGGGGTCGGGCCTTTGGCTTCGATTACGCCACAAACGCTCGTCCAGGCAATTTTGCCGTTGATTCTCTTGTCCTACCTGCATTACGAGCGACAGTGGCGTGTGATTCTGGTATTCGGTTTTGTCGGCATCTGCGCCAACCTGCATTGGGTGACTGCCGCGAACGTGACGATCGTCCTGCTGATCGTGTATATGGGGCGGCATCATTTTCGCCCGAGTTGCTGGCCCACTGCAGCCGGGGCTCTGGCCGCTGCCTTGCTGGCCTCAGCGCCATACACGCTATACTTCCTGCACATGCGATACGCCAACGTACCGGCCGAGGCGGCCATTTCCACCGAGGCCGTCTACCAGGCGTTTCGGGCGGGGAACCTGGCCATTCTCTATCCGGACATGCTCAAGAGCCTGCTGTACTGGCTGCTGCTGGCGCTGGTGTTGCTCGTGCCGGCCGTCGGCGTACTCAGCCGGGTCGAGCGATTCCGCGTTCGCGATCTCAGCGTTTGGGTCTGGTTTGCGGTGGGCGCGTTTTTCCTTTCACTGGCGGTCCACGGGCTCTGCCAACTTCTGGGAGTCATCCAGGGCAAGGCGCCGCCGTTTATCGACTTCGCCAGAGCAGCGAATCTGGTGATGCTCCCACTGTACATTTTGTTCGCGCAGGCGCTGACCAATCTGTTCCGCCTGGCCCGCAATCAGCGGCCCGTACTGAGATGGGCGTGCGCCGCCTTCATGGTCGCCTGGATGTTGCCTTCGGACAATCTCCGCGTGGCACGCCATTTGGGGTACAACATGGCGACCGCCTTCATGGAGCCAGACCAGAAGCCGCCACGGGTTCAGGAAATTATCTCGCGGCAGCAGCGAAAACAGGAATTGACGGCGATCGCCCAATGGGCGAAAGACCAGTCGCACCCCGATGCGGTGTTCCTGGTCGAAAAAGCTGAATTCCGAATGATGAGCCGCCGAGCCATCGCCGTCAGCGGCGAAGACGTCAAATATTACTACTACGTGACCCCTTGGCGGCTTGAACAGTGGCTTGGCCTGGTCAATCGACAAAAGGCCGTCCTTCGCTCGCCGACCGGCACGGCCGACAGCGAAGCTATCGTCAACTTTGTCCGAGATCTTCGCGCCAGCGGGCGTCAGAACGTGCCCCAATGGTACGTTATCCTCCGCACCAAAGACGCTCCGGCCAATCCTGGTGAAATGCTGCCAATTGCCCAGCCCGAATGGGGCGAATACTATCGACTCTTCCAGGTGAAATAACTTCGGCCTTGCCTTGCAGGCCCACAAACGGTATCAAGCTCGTTAGCCAAAGGATTCAGCCTTGTCCGAACCCGCAGCCCATAGGAGACAACCATGAAAGCATGCCGTTTATCGATCATGATCGTTACTTTGACGGTCTCACTTTTCTTTGTCGAAGGCTGCATGACGGCGGCCAAGGAAGGACTCGGCGTCGTTCGCGGGGCCAGCGGCGTCTATGCGCCGATCCAGCCGGTAGCCGCACACGCCGAAACTCGCCCGCTGGGCCAGTACCACCGATTTGAGATCGGTGAATTCGTCGATGATTTCGGTGGCAAAGTGCCCCCCTCTCTCCTCGGACATTTCCGTGCGTCCTTCGGCGAACAACTGGCCAAGAAAAAAATTCCCAACGAGCCAGCCGGCAAAACACTGCTGATCCAAGGACGCATCCTACACTATGAAAGCGCCAGTACGCTGGGCGTAGCGCTGGGTCCGCTGGAAGAAATTCTCGCTCGCGTCCAATTGGTGGACAAGGAAACAGGCAAGGTTCTCGGCGTGGCCAATTGTATCGGCCGAACCACCAACCGGGTCAACATCGGCATCGACAAAAAAGGCCAAGGCCTGGCCAAGGCGATTGTTTCCTGGATCGACTCGAGATACCCCCAGCAAGGCCGCCTGGAAGAATAGTTTACGCACAAGCCGCCCACCTTATGCAATTTACAGGGAAGCGGATCGAATAATTCAAGCGTCACCCTTGAGTGTGTCGATACATCCTGAAGCCCCAAGCGCCGCCACGCCAGCAGTGCCGGCCACAGGAGATATCAAGTGTGTCCTTGGATTGAAAGTAATGAAACGCGATGCGCCGAACACCTGACGTTCGGAAATTTGGCGCATGTTTTCGCGCACTGTGCGGGCGATTACACCGCCTGCCCGGTGCATCAACAACTAAATGCCGAACAGGACGACCATATCCAGGCCGAACGAGACGCACTGCTCCGCGCCTCCTGAGTTCGCCAGACATCTGGCGGGCTTCCTGGACTACCTGCAGGCCGAGTGCGGCCTGTCGATCAATACCCGCAAGGCGTACCGAGGAGACATTCAACGGTTCTTTGGGTTCCTCTGCGACGCCGACGTGCATTCTCTCCCATCGATCACCACGGCCCACATCGAAGACTTTCTTCGCTTCGCACACCGGCAGAACCTGGCAGTGTCCTCCATCGCGCGTGGGCTGGCCGCCATTCGCACTTTCTGCAAATATCTCGTTCTTCAGCAAATCCTACCTTCCGACGTGTCCGGTGTGATCGATGCGCCCAAGAAATGGCACCGCCTGCCGACCGTGCTGAACGACGAGGCGGTCCGCAAAATTCTCGTCGCTCCCGACCCCAGCCAGGACGCGTACGCCCATCGTGATCGGGCGATGCTTACCATGCTCTACGCCAGCGGCATGCGAGCCGGCGAAATCGTTCTCCTGGACCTGGCCGACGTGAATTGGCGGCTGGAAGTCATCCGCGTGCTCGGTAAAGGCAACAAGGAGCGGATCGTACCAATCGCGGCCGAGGCACTTCGGCTGCTTCGAGAGTATCTCGACCAGCGGCGCGGCGACGCGCCAGGCGATAATATCCGGACCAAGTCGCCGCTGTTCGTCTCGCGGTCGGCACGGCGGCTAAGGCGAGAGGACGTGTAT
>SDBT01014701.1_pt1 | contig 12465 bp, 5 predicted proteins | sample 2277101 | NCBI WGS metagenome assembly SDBT01 (sample SAMN10404973, study PRJNA504765) | marine sediment metagenome | isolation source: marine sediment core GS10_PC15, 103 cmbsf | place: Arctic Ocean: Southern Knipovich Ridge | collected 2010
GATCTACGGCGACGGGCCGTACTCTGTGATGACGCCGGGTGACTCGCCCGAATGGGCTTACGACGACGTGATCTTCGGCGACCACGGTGCCGTGATCCAGAACGTGGCCGACCCGAACCTGCCGAACCCGCTGCTGCAGAAGATCCAGACCACGACCCTCGACTCGATCCTCGCCATCGAATCGCGTAACTACCAGCGCGGTAACGACGACGTGGTGTTCGGCCATCTCGGCCGCGACATCATCATCGGTGGCGCCGGTCACGACATGCTTGACGGCGACGAGGCCGACGACCTGGTGTTTGGCGACAACGTCACCGCGCTGACCCGCATGGGCGGTGCCGACGGTGATGTCACCGACGACATCGAGAGCCGGCGTTTCCAGACACTGGCGGGTGATTTGCTGTACAGCCGCTCGGACCGTGATGTCCCGGATGGGTTCGTGGTCGATGATGTCACCGGCGAGAACAGCGGGGTACTGCTGATCGACGGGATTGCGCGCGATTACCGCGACCCGGACGGCGCGCCGTGGTGGGCCGAGTACACGGTCGACTATACCGAGCTGCACACCTTCGCCTTCGACGAGGGCCAGGCCGGCGTCGGCAGCTTCGGCAACGACTATCTGGCGGGTGGCAAGAAACACGACCTGATTTTCGGCCAACTCGGGAACGATGTCGTGCAGGGCGACGGCGGGATCGAGGACGCGTTCGCAGCGACCTCGCACGCCGGCGCATCGCGCACCTCGGGTGGTCCGAGCGACCCGATCGGCCCGCTAAGCGTGGTCGGTTCCTATGAAGCCGAGACCGACGGCGAAGATTACATCGAGGGCGGCGGCGGAAACGACGTCATCTTCGGTGGCCTCGGCCAGGACGACATCGTGGGCGGCAGCTCGGAGTTCTTCAGCCTGGAGGATCCGAACGAGCGACCGGACGGTGACGACTACCTCTTCGGAGGCGCCGGGACCCAGATCGACCGCGACGGCGACACCGACGAGGCTGAATACGACCTGCCGACCGACGGGACGCCGGCCAACGAGCGCCACGCGCGCGATGCCGACACCATCGTCGGCGACAACGGCAACATCGTCCGCATCGTCGGCATCAACGGCGACGACTTGATCGACAATGAACCGTCGGCGCTCTATGTCACGTTCAACTACGACGTCAACGGGCCTTCCGGGCCGGACGGCGAATACAGCGAAGACAACCGCATCATCGTGCGCGGCGTTTCCTACCTCGACTACACGCTGGGCGGTCCGGACTTCCGGCCGGATCTGTTCTCGCTGACCGATCCGGGCAATCCGCTGTTCCGGCCTGAATTCGGTCTCTGGGCGCAGGTGGACATCGGTGGCCACGACGAAGTGCACGGCGAGACCGGTGACGACACGATCTACGTCGGCGGGGGCAACGACCGTGTGTTCGGCGACGCCGATGACGACGATATCATCGGCGGGTGGGGCCAGGACTGGATGTCCGGCGGCACCGGGATCGACGGGATGCTGGGCGACGACGGGCGAATCTTCACCAGCCGGAACTCAGCCACTTACGCCGAGGACCTCTACGGTGTCGAGGAACTTCTGGACAGAGATCCGGACACTCGCACCAGCCAGGGCAACGTGCTGAGCGAGCACATCTACACCCCCGGCAACGTGCAGATCGAGGACATCAACGTCGCCGACGAACTGAAGAAATCGGTGGACCTCACGCCGTACAACCTGACGCCACACGACGAGGAGGCCGACGATCCGCTGTTCGACCCGATTTTCGCCGACGACATCATGTTCGGCGGGCTGGGCCAGGACTTCATGCACGGCGGCGGGGGCGACGACGCGATGGGCGGCGGGGAGGCGCTGGAGGAGGGCTACACCCAGCGGTTTGATGATGACGGGAACCTGGTGGACGGCGTGGTGCGCACCGACTTCACGCGTCCCTGGAACCCGGGCGACATCCTGAAGTTCGGCGAGGACACCGACCCGTGGAACGCGCCCAAACCCATACGGAGCCGGCTGGGCGAATTCTTGCTCTACGACGAGTACGACCCACGCCGGGTGATCCTGCTCAACCAGACGGACGGGTCGGTTTGGGGGCCGGACGATCCGCTTTGGTCGGTGGGTAATCCGCTTCCGACCGGCTTCGTGGCGTACTTCCTCAACCTGGTCGCCGACGAAGGTCCGGGCGTGCTGGGTTACGTCGATTTTGCCCCGAACGGCAACCCGATCGGCGAGAAGGAACCACGAAACACCGACGGCGACGACGTCATGTTCGGCGACGAGGGCAACGACTGGATGCTCGGCGGGACGGGACGGGATCACATGTACGGCGGGTGGGGCAACGACCTGCTGAACGCCGACGACGTACTCGGGACGGAAAATCCGGACCCGCCTGCAAATTCTCCGGGGCAGCTTCCGCAGGGCGGCACGGACGAAACACCCGACACACATATCGTCTACGAGGACCGCGTTTTCGGCGGCGCGGGACTCGACATCCTGATCGGCAATACCGGCGGTGATCGGTTGATCGACTGGGTCGGCGAGTTCAACTCCTTCATCGTGCCGTTCGCGCCCTTCGGCATCTCCACGGTCAGCCGGCAAGTGCCGCCGCACCTGTTCGACTTCCTGTGGGCGCAGGCCGCAGGCGATGGGGTAGACATCACCCGGTCCCATGACATCGGGGAGCAGACCTCCTCGAGCAGGTACAGCAACGTGGCGCACCTGCAGGCCGAGCCCTTCGGCGAGATGGGCCTCGTGACCCAGAAGGATCACGGCCTGTGGCAGGATCAGACCGGCGGGCCAACTGATCCGCAGCCGGGCAATGTCCCCGGCGGCCGGCGCGACGTGCTGCGCACAGCCGACTTTAACGATGGCAACATGAACTCCTTCGCGGCTGACGAGGGTGTCTGGAGCGTACAGCAGGGTCGTCTGATCAGTTCACCGACGGCGCTCGGTGAGCAAGCAATGTCGGTCTTCTATCTCGACGACTATATGCCGATCTATTACGAGATCACGGCCAAGGTCAGCACCGAGAAGGCCACCGGCGGTTCGAAGTCGAATGCCTACGTTATCTTCGACTACTTCTCGCCCACCGACTTCAAGTATGCCGGGATCAACATCTCGAACGACAAGATGGAGATGGGGCACCGCGACGAGACCGGCTGGCATGAGTTGGTACAGTCGACCAAGACGGCACACCTCAAAGCCGACAAGTTGTACGACGTGCTTGTGGCGGTCAACGGCACCCATGTCACGCTCGTGGTCGCGGGGGTCAACTGGTTCAGCTATAATTACGCACCGCGGATCCTCGACGGCGAAGCGGTTGGGCTCAACAAGGGTCTGATCGGTCTCGGTTCTGACAACTCGGAGACGGCGTATGACAACTTCACACTCCAGATACTTCCACCGGAGCTGACCCTTGACGAAATCGAGGACTTCGATGGCAGCAGCGCCTATCTCTTTACCGGCGCCCAGAGCGGGACATGGGAAATCACCGGCGACCGCTATAACAGCACCGTGGTTGGGGGAGAAACCGGTTGGTCCATTATCGATCTCGGCACCGGTTTGCAGGCCGGCGCCTACCTCGATCTTGAGGCGAACCTGAGCACAACCGGGATTGGCGGTATCACGTTCGACCGGTATGCTGACGACGACTTTAAGTTCGTGGCTCTTGACGTCAGCACCGACCAAATATTGGTTGGTCACGTGGATCCCAAGCGTGGATGGTCTGTTGATCACTCCTTTGCTCGGGGCCTTGATGCGGACATTGACTACACGCTTAAACTAACCTTCAAGGGCGCGTCGGTGACCGTACAGGTGAATGGCGCCATGGCGGGGAGCTATGGTTATAACTCTGCCGTTGTTGATGGTGAGTTCGGGCTCCTTACGCGGGATGGCGCAAGCTCGTTCGACAGTTTCCAGATTCGGACCAATGATCCGGCCCTGGAGAGCAATATCATCGGTGACGCAAATGGTGACGGAGTGGTTTCGGCTGACGATTACGGTTCCGTCCAGGCCAACTTTGGCAACACAGGCGCGCCTTATATCCCCGGTGACGCCAACGGTGACGGTGTTGTCTCAGCGGATGACTACGCAAGCATCCAGGCGAATTTCGGCAATATGTTAAATCCCACAGTAGCCTCCACGGGAATAACCCCTGCCCCTGCAGAATCGGCAATAGTCGCAGAGTCTCAGGTTATCACAACAACTACGGCAAAGGTATATCTGTCGGCCTTGCAATCGAATGGGTGGAAATTTTTGCCAACTTCAATCGGTTTGCTAAAAAATAAACCGAACGCTATTGGCGGGCGACAGCTTAAGCGGTTCTCAAGCAACCTCAGGAGTCGATGGTATTCAGATTTTCAGGCCTTGATACAACTTGGAGTATCGGATAACTACGATCTCCTTGACGGACTTGAAAACCCAGTGCCTGATAATTTATTAATGATCGACAAGATTGAAATTATGTGATTTTAGCATTGGCTTTTATAAGATTCTTGAATTGGTTGATTGCCCAGGCAGCATTGCTTTCGGTTTGAGTTGGGGTTTCCCCCATGGTACGCAGAGCCACGCGCAAGTGACTTGACGATTTGCAGCAGAGCTATAGCACTGTCAGACGAGCGCAGAAAACGTACATGTATCATAATGTGTTCGGGTGCCGGGCATTGATAGTGTTGCTCCGGTCCCCGGTTTCTCAATCGCCCTCTTGCTCGATGCTCAAGAGGTCATCGGTCTGGATTCTATTGTTCCCCAGCACTCAGGCCTAGGGCTTTGCCGGCTTTTTCTGCCAGCGACGTGAGTCTGCCGGCGGGATGAAATACACGAATTACATATCGGACTGCTGAGAAGAGCGAAAGGACTATTGCACCAGCAAGAAGGATGGTTCCAGCGGCAGCTAGTCCTGCCCAGAAATACCAGCCCAAGAAGGCAAGCGACTCAAACGATATTGCCAGAATCGGCATCAGGCCAATCATTGTCATGCCCAGAATCTTGTCTCGAAACCGCCAAGGCAATTGCTTGAGATCATCTTTGCTCGCCGCGTAAAGGTGCACCGCTCCGCCGATCAGCCACAGCATAACTACATGCCCCGTCCACAGTCCGCAGGTAAGCCGCCATGTCGCCCCGGTATCGACTATGTGCAGCCCGCCAATTATTCCCGCCAGCAACGCAACAACATTGGCCAGGAAAACACTCCAGCTTGGCAGCCCTCGTCGCCAGATACCGCTGGTAAGCAGCCAGATCACCGTCAACACCGCGCCGACATAGAGCCCCAGGCACCTCTGGCAGACAGGCAGTGCAGCACCATCGACGACGAAGCATCGTCCTTGCCCGCAAAGGTGTGAGAAGATGTCTACCAGCGTTTCCATGCTTGGGCTATTTGCTCGCTTGTGTTGCCGGCTGCGAAGCTGGGCGTGTTGTAGCCGGATCGATTGGTGGGATATTCACACTTGACAACTCGTTACCATCCGGGGTGAAGAAGACGATGGCGCCGGTGCGATTTTCGTTGGTATCCATGTACTTGAACGCGACTTTTGTTGAATCCGGAGTGAAGGTCGGCTGGACCAGCAAGTCGTCCTCGTGATGCCAATGCTTGAGTATCTCGCCGTCCATGCTCATGAAGAATACGTCTTGGTTGAACGAAATCACCGCGTATTTGCCGTTCGGTGAGATTGCCAACTGGCCGGTATTGCCATCGTTGTGTGCGTGTTTGGGGAGCTTCAGGTTTATAGTTTTCAACACAGTACCATCGATTCGGATCAAGTGAAGCTCGTCTTTACCATCCTTGCCTGATTTGCCTGATAATACCGCCAGTGTCTGACTATCCACCCACCCTATGCCGCTCATGGACACTTCCTTTTCTTGAAGCGCCCGGGTGTATGTGACCACCGGTCTGTCCGTTGCAAAGAAGCCCAGCACAGTTTTTTTCCCTGCCTGCAATGTTGCCAAGGTCTTTCCATCCGGCGAAAGTGTTGCTACAGTCCTCCGATGTTCTTTGGATGGAAGGACAGCCAGGATTCGCAGCTTCGATTCGACCAACCCCACAGCCAAAAGAATGTCTCCGGAGCAAAGGTACACCCACTTTCCATCTGAACTGTATTGCGGGCGAATTGTCAGGTAGGTAAGCATGAGGTCGTGGCTGATATCGCTTTCCTCATGATAGTTGATGATTGGCAATTCGAGTGGCGTGGTGGAAATCACTTCATCAGTTGCTGCATCGCGAATCACTAGAACAGTTGGTACGAGAGGGCGTGCCTCAAACAGCCTAAAGAAATCTTTAAAGTCCTCGGCCGATGGCAGCGTACGGTTTTCAACGTCGAAGTGCTCCCATGGCCCAGACGTTGGCTGACTGGTAGGCTCTTCGGGCCAATCTACCCCGTCGTTAAGTGGCGCCTTGAGCAATTTCTTTTGTTTTTCCAGGGCCTCTTCAAGCCTTTTCAGCTTTGCGGGCGTCAGAAGCGGAATACGCAGGTAACAGATGCGTTTCCCATCCGGGCTGAAGGCGGGGGCTGAGAGCATATGAGAAGTCGTCTCTTCGACTATACGAAGTTGGTCGAAGTCCTTCAGAACCATCAGCCGGTAAGAATGCGTGCCCTCGATCGACAATCCTTTGTTATTCCCGTACGGCTCCATGGTGACAAAAGCCAACTCCTTCCCGCTTGGCGAAAACGCCATCGGGCTCTCGACGCAGGCCAGTGTGTGCCAAAGCAGAGCCCCGCCGGCTACCATTATCGCCAGCAAGGCTTTCCAACCGGGTGTTCGTTTCGTCGCTATTTGTCGTACCATGGTGGCTTCCTTGAATAGAGTGTTGGCTGGATTTTCCCAGGTTTAAGCACCGCTCGCAATAAGCTTTTGGCGGCGATTGTGGTTCCGCGGCCTAACAGGGCCAGTTGTACGCGTCGTTTTCGCCCGTCACGCTCAAGCAAAAACTTACTCACCGCCCACCGGAGGCGCCGACGATTGCCATTCAGCATGATCCGCCAGTAGATCGATTCCAACTCGCGGAGGCTCATCGACTCGGTAGTGCAGACGGGCGTATGAAAATTGTAGCTGGCCAGATCGTCATTGACCAGGCGGGCGGCCCGGCGTGCATCATCTGCCACGGCAGTGCCCGGATTGGGCGTAAGCGGCATGACGAAGCAATAGTCCATCTGCATCTCGTACTGGCACGATGCCAGCCGCTTCAGGTCCGTCATCGTATCGCCCGGCAATCCGAAGATCACCGTACCGATCGTGAAGACCTGCGGATACCTCTGGCGAAAGATGGCGAAAGCTTCCCGGCAGATTTCGGGTTCGTTATTGTGCTTGCTGAGCACCGCCAAGCCGGCACAGTCGTCGCGTTCGACACCGATCATAACCTGTAGCAGTCCGGCGCGGACGAGTTTTTCCAAGATGCCGAGTTTCTCATCTCGTACCACGCAGTCAGCCCGCAGCCAGGCTGTGTGAAGCGTCCTGGCCCGGCCTCGTGCGTCGGCCAATTCAGACGAAAGCATCAGCTCCGCCCACTTATCAGACCACTCCGGAGAGACGTTGAAAGTGGGGTCCACCCAGCCGAATGTCCGCCGGCCGAATTGATCGTACAGCCGCTGCACCTCGGAGAAACTCCGCTCGGCGCTCTTGGTGCGATAGTGTGGGCGCACCTCGCCGTTGCCATTGACACTCTCGCCCATTTGCTTCCAGAGTATACAGAATGAACAGTTGTCGATGCAGCCGCGAGAATGCTCGATGCTCACGAGTTCCGGATGATTGTGGGACCCCCGGCCGTACATGTGCATCTTAATGAGATCATAGGCAGGGAAAGGCAGCGAATCCAAATCGGGAATAAGAGTTCGGGGCGGCGTGATGCACAGTCGATCCTCAGCGCCACGAAACGCGGTTCCCTTGATAGCGCCCCACTCTGCGCGATCGCTGATATGGCGGAGCAGTTCGATGAACGTCTCTTCCCCCTCGCCACGAACGATGACATCCACGCGTCCATCGCGAAGTGTTTGTTCTATCGTGTGGGCGAAATAAGTCCCCCCCCCCACAACAAGGCAGCCCGGGTGAAGCGTCTTAACGAGCTCAGCCGCTCGCAAGGCCTCGTGGGCTGAAACCGTCTCCTCACCGATGCCGAGAACGTCGATACGGTTAGCCGCCAGCCGTTCCTCCAGCGTTCGCCAGCCGAATTTCTCGCCAGGAGCGTCCCAGACTTCGATTTGGACATCAGGCAGCTCGCACCGAATCGCCGCCGCAAGACAAAGCAGCCCGAGCGGCTGCCAAAATGCAGAGGTTTCGCTGTTGAACGGCCAAACGTATCGCGGCGGTCTAAGCAACAAAACTCGCATTTCCTGCTCCAGAAAGAAACGCACCAGCAGCCTCGGGACTGCTATCGCTCATGTTCATTGACGCTTTTAGTACATCTCGCGAATCCAAACCCGCACCGGCGTTTTCCAAGGTTGAGATCTGCTGGGGATGTTTTTGATGATGAGGCTTCGGGGTTGATACCCATTTCCTTGACCATGCATACGTCCTCAGCAGAGAGGTGGCAGCGGCGCTTCGCTTCAACCCACATGGCTTCTTTCTTACTCATAAGCTTCTTCTTGGACATGGCGATATTCCTCGGAACTTCCGAGCAATCATATCTCCACTAGACGGATGGAGCAAGAACCGCAATTTTTATAAATCTTCCCGTATTACCACTGTCCAATCCTCACAAAGGCATTACTTACTGCCGTGGGCGAACCGTCCATTTGGGACATGGACCTGTTTGGTGGGTGTGTACGGTCTCCGCCTCTGCTGCGGGATGCCATTCATTGTATGTACAGTCCTCGAGATCGAGTTGATCAACGTGACGACGGAGTTCTGTCTGGTGGGTTTCCAGGAACGGCTTCTCACCGCACTGGGAGAAGGATTCCTTTATGCACGGTTTCAGGCTATTCTGCGACATGGAAAATATGGTCGCACAGCTCGTCGCCGAACATCAGCACTTTGGTTCTGCGAAACCCAAGCTTCGGGTTGTAGGCTTTCACCCCAGGCTCGTCAGTGGCGCAGAAGAGAAACCCCAGTTCGGGTTCACCAAGCTCCTGGAAGATCTCGGCCAACATGCAGCGGGTATAGTGATAACCAATGCGGTCAGGCTCGTCAATCACGCGTTCCCATTGGTGGGAACCAACTACTTCCTTGTCAAGGTTGGCACAAAATTCGCGCAAGTCGGCTTGTGGGTCACCAGCATTCGACCGAGGGGGCGGCTTAATATTTTCGGCCATGTCGCGAACGACCTCCCGCGCTTCCGGACCAAAACGCTCCTCCATGGCGTGCAAGACCCGGACAGCCAAGTCGGCCGACCAGGTGATCTTCTGCTTGATCAGGTCCAATAGAACCTTTTCGTTCGCTGGACTAATCGGCTCCGGCAGAATTTCATTTAGACTTCCAAACATAGCGCTCTCCTCCGTTAGGATGGCATTAAAACCTTTTGTTAATCCGGGATCAACACAGAATCAGGCTTTTCAACGCTGTAGCCTTTCTCTTCAAGCATATTCTAGGCAAAGAGCCCGGTGAGTTCAAGGCCGTTCGGGCCAAGCAGCCAGTCTGCTTCTAGCCATTCTCCAGCTAATCAAAACGCTGGACTCGGGTGGCCATGGGCGGTTAACAACGTTGAATCGTTCAACGGCAAGTTGAGTGATAAATGTCTCAACGACGGTTTATTCTTGAACATGGTCGGGGCGCGATATGTTGTGAATCGCTGGCGGATGGCATATACTCACCATTGGCCAAGTAGAAGGTTAGATTGGATGACGTCCGCGACGTTTGCGGTGTCTTGCCCCAGGAAAGGGCGACCGTGTGTTCCTCCGGGTTCGGTTGCGCCTCACCCCCGGAACAAACGGAGGAAAGTATGGCTTCGACTCTCACAGAAGTTGATACATAGTTCGCAGAAAGGTCAGGAACATAACATGGGCGACAAAGAGCGCGGGTTGATGCTTCACTATACCTTTGACGAAGGTAACGGCTTGGCCGTCCATGACCGGAGCGGACACGGTAACCACGGAACGATCACCGGGCAGTCCGAGTGGGTGGAACAGGAATCCTGCTCCGCACTCCGCTTCAATGGGAAGGATACGCAGATTGAATGTCCTCCGGGCAGTGACCTGGAACTTTCCAACACCGGTTCGCTGGTGGTATGGTGTCTGCCACAGTCCCTCCAGGGCGGACTTGTTTCCTGGTGCACCGAACTGGCTCCTGATCCGTCGACCGCAGCTTTTCGTGAACGCCGATTTCTTGATAACCGGCTAGCATTGGGATTCATGCAAACCCCGTACTACGGCACCGGCGTCACCGGGATCATCTCGGACGGAAGATCGGCGTGCGGCGGCATCGGGGAGCCATGGCGGTTCAACCTCATGGTTGCCCCTGACCAGTGGTACCATCTGGTGTTCACCTTTGACGGAATCCGCATGCGCCTTTACCAGAATGGGCGGGAGATGACCTGGGCTCCTCAGGATGGACATGCCGAGGTCAAAAACGTCCCCATGCGGATCGGGGTTGTGCAAGGCCTGGGTGAACCCTGGTTTCACGGGTTGATCAGCGAGGTGCGAGTCTACGACAGGGCGCTCTCTGGCGAGGAGGTCGCAGCACAATATGAACAAGGTGCTAACAATGTTGCTGTCGAGGTTGATACCCAAGAACCAGCGGTTGGTCAGGATGAGATCAACGCAGCTTCCGGGACCAGGATTCTCAACAATCTCGTCACCGAGTTACTTGACCCGGACTTGAGTTCCGCCCAGGCGTACCAGGAGTTCTCCTTTACCAACCCAAGACAGGGGTGGGTGTTTGTCTCCTGTACTGCGACTGTGAGCGACCGGACCGCTTCGGTCAGCACGTCAATTGATACAGGCGAGGAGGAACATCTTTTTGTCCACCGCTACGGTGAAGCGGAAACGCACGAGGCCATGAGGTTCCTGCCTGCAGGCGAGCACAAGTTACGGGTTTGGGCCGGGGACAATGGGGCGGCGTCTGTCCGAAAGCTGATCGTCCGCGCTGTTCCGGCGATGATGTGGTGTGGTTTCCCGGTCTCTTCTGGTGCCGGTTATGGCAATTATGACTTCGACTTCCTGGGCAAGGATGTCCTACCGAACGTCAACACCATTGTTGGCGAGGCAAAAGAGGATGACCCGAAACATCGGCAGTTGCAAAAGCAGTGGCAGGAACGCGGTGGCCAATGGTTTGTGGAGGAACACATCCCTTCGATCCGTCGCCTTGCCAAGGCCGCTGATGGTACACCTGCCTTTCCCGATATCCCCGATCCGATCACTGCGGACTACCTATATAATTGGTGGACTCGCGGCGACTCAAAGGAGCATGGGTCCGCGCTGCGGAATCGGAATCCGTATCTTGACGGCATTTTTCAGGACGAGTTCTACCTGACCACCGAGGACCGGGAACATCTCGCTTATGGCGAGGCGTTCAAACGGTTTGCGAAGAACAAAGAATTCGAGAATAAGGCGCTACACGCCTTTCTCGGCGGCGACTTGTATGCCGATGCCATGGGCAGGGAGTTGGTGCGGGCCGTCATATCTGCCGGCTACAAGGTGGCGTGGGAAGCCTATTTCCCCGAGATGCCGACCGAGGCGTTAGCGCGAGACTACCTGTACTGCGAGGCGCGGCGTGAGATAGGGCGTTTGGAGCAGGCGTTTCCCGGCATTATGAAGGATATGATTGCCGTGCTCGCATTCTTTACCACACCTTCGCTCAGCCTGAACGTCAACCCTGCAGTGGACTTCAAGGTCTGGCTGGACATGCAATACAATTATCTGGCCAATGCGCCGGAGTGTTCTGGGCTGTATGGCTTGATGATCTATCACGCTTCTCTCACAGATGAGGAGACCGTGCGCTGGGCCGGTCGTCTTTTCCGGCACTATTGCATTGAGGGGAAGCGCACCATGCTCTCCGACGAACTCGGATTCAAGTACATTCCCGGGCACATCAGCAACCCGGACTTTGATGATGGGCTGAAAGGCTGGACCGTAGTCCCGGCCGCGCCGGATAGTGTTCAATCTGGAACGATGCCCGGCCTCAGCGAAATGCTGGCTCGGTACGTCGCTCCGCATGTAGGCAATTGCTATCTCTGGACCAAGCGCTCCGCGGAGAAGCCCAATCAGATTTCGCAGGAAATCAAAGGTCTGGTGCCTGGCAAACTCTATTCTGCGAAATTGTTTGTGGCCGACTATCAAGACTATGTCAAAGGCGAATCTGTGCGGAAAAAACTTGCAGTTACCGTGGACCTTGCCAACGTGGACCTGGTGCCTGCAAAGACCATAGTCGCAGAAATAGAGAACAGTGTGCGAGCGACCATTGGCCCCTTCAAAGGCAACAAACCGCCTTGGATGAACTACCACCGGCTGGTCTTCCGGGCAAAATACACGACCGCGAAATTTACCATCTCCGACTCGGCTGACTCGACCACCCCCTACTGGCCGATCTGCCAGGACGTTCCTAGTCGCTTAATT
>SDBT01014702.1_pt1 | contig 12465 bp, 14 predicted proteins | sample 2277101 | NCBI WGS metagenome assembly SDBT01 (sample SAMN10404973, study PRJNA504765) | marine sediment metagenome | isolation source: marine sediment core GS10_PC15, 103 cmbsf | place: Arctic Ocean: Southern Knipovich Ridge | collected 2010
TTCAAAATACCATTAGTATTTTGGGTGCTTCCAATAACATTATCCCCAATTTGCTTTTCGTTCGGTAAGGATTCGCCTGTGAGCATTGATTCATCCACTAATGACCGACCCTGAATAACAACACCATCAACCGGAATTTTCTCTCCGGGTCTTACTATCATTAGATCTCCAACAATTACATCTTCAGCTTTAATTTGTACTTCAGTATCCCCCCTTATTACATTCGCGACCTTTGGTTGAAGATTTAGCAATTTCTTGATTGCTTCACCAGTTCTTCCTTTTGCATTCGCTTCAAGGAATTTGCCCAATCGTATCAAGGTAATGATAACTGCCGCGGTTTCTAGATAAACATGCCCGTTTAAAACCCCTAAAATAATCAGAAGCGAATAAAAATAGGCGACCGATGAGCCCATGGCGATCAGCACATCCATGTTAGCAGATCCGTTCCTCAAGGATTTGTAAGCACCTACATAATATTGTGCACCAACATAAAATTGAACCGGGGTTGCTAGAAATAGCATAAACCAGTTAAACGAAATCTGCTCTCCGATTTGAGGAGAGATGATACCAAAATCTCGGCTCATGGCTAGTATAAAAAGGGGTATCGTGAAAATCAACCCAATGACCAATAAACGCTTTTGTTTACGAATTTCTTTATTGCGCGCTAATTCTTCTTGGTCTACTGCTTCTCCTCCTAGAACCAGGGCCTCAAATCCAATTTTCTTTAAAAAGTTCCGAATATCCATTTGAGATAAGATTGTCGGAATATAACGCACAAATATCTTATCGGATGATAAATTTACGTCAACACTGAGCACCCCCTCAATTTTACCCAAATCTCGTCTTATCCTTTCGGCATCAGAAGAATCTGGGCTGATTTTCAGGATGAACTCACCCTCTGCCGCAGCAACATCATATCCCGCGCGTTTGATTTTCTCAACAATATCTCTTATTTGTAATTCTGATTTATTAAAACCAACAGCAGCTCGTTCTGATGAAAGATTTACTGCAACATCTTCAACTCCGTCAAGTTTTTTTAAATTTCGCTCAATCGTCGCAACACAATTCGCGCATGTCATTCCTTTGATAGGTAATATGATCTGTTTAGTATCAGGCATAAGATTTTATACCTCAGACGGATAATTGATTTCTATTAAAAGATCCTTAATTTCCTGTTCACTGGCAGGTGGCTCAAAGGTCACAGCTATTTCCTTATTATTAACATCTGCCTGAACCGACTTGATTCCTTTAAGGTCGGATAGTTCCATTTTGATGGTATGCGCACAATGGTCGCAGTGAATAGCAGGTATTTTGTATGATATATTTTTCATTTCATAATCCTTTTTCATATTAATATATACTTTTTTTAATTAATTTATTATTAACAAATTATTTATTCTCTTGACGAACAAAATTATAAATTGGTATTATGTATGTGTAGAGGAAATAAAATGGTTGATCTTAAGGGAAAAATAGTAATTATTACTGGATCTGCTAAGCGAATCGGACGGGAATTAGCCTTGACATCTGCTGAGGCGGGAGCATCTGTAATTATTCACCACAATCAATCACAGAAAGAAGCGGAACAGACAGCAGAAGATATCATCAGACTCGGCGGAAAAGCCGAAATCATTCGCGCAGATTTTTCAGATCCACAAAAAGCGAGAGAGATCTTTATTAAGGTTTTTCAAAAAAATAATAATATCTTTGCTCTGATTAATAATGCTGCCATCTTCAAACCCATAAAATTTGCGGACACCTCTCTGGATGATTGGCGCAACCATATAGATATCAATCTTACAATGCCTTTTCTGCTCAGCCAATCATTTGCTAAATCATTAGGAGATAGGAAAGCCAGAATCATTAACATTCTTGATTGGAGAGCGCTGCGTCCTGGATATGACCATTTTCCTTATACAATCTCAAAATCTGCTTTAGCGACATTAACGCAATCTTTAGCATTATCTCTCGCGCCTAATATCCAAGTGAATGGAATCGCGCTCGGAGCGATACTCCCGCCGGTAGATGGAACCGAAGAAAAAGAGATTATTTCCAAAGTTCCAGCTGGCAGGTGGGCGAAAATCACAGAATTATCAGATGTATACTTATTCCTTCTACAAGGTCCAGAATATATCACCGGTGAAATTATGCATTTAGATGGCGGCCGGCATCTCGTTTAGAAAAGGAAAAATTGAATGGATAAAGTATTTATTGAAGATCTGATGGTAAGAGGAATAATTGGAATTTCCGAGAAAGAACGCTCGCAACCGCAAGATATTGTTGTGAGTGCAACACTTTTTACTGATATATCTAAAGGGAGCTCTTCTGACAACATCAAAGACTGCGTGAATTACCGTACTATAGCAAAAGCTATCATTTCCCATATTCAAAATGTATCTCGCTATACTGTTGAAGCACTTGCTGCAGACATTGCTCATATTTGCTTACAGACACAAAATGTGCGGAAGGTGAAGATTAAGGTTGAAAAACCAGGCGCTGTCAGATTTTCCAAATCGGTAGGAGTAGAAATAACAAGAGTAAAAAGAAATGAAGATAAATGAAGCAATTATCCTCATCGGTTCTAATATTCATCCCCAACAAAATATAAGAGATTGTCTATTTCTCTTAATTGATAAAGTAGATGTCGTATCCCAATCTCAAATTTGGAGAACAAAATCTTATGGAAGTGAAGGTCCCGATTTTCTAAATTTAGCAATTAAAGCTAACACAACCCTTAATGAAAAACAGCTAAAAATATCCGTTCTTCGAAATATTGAGGGTCAGTTGGGAAGAGTTCGTTTACCAAATAAAAATGCGCCAAGAACAATTGATTTGGATACCATTATTTTTAATAACAGGATCCTAGACAATGATTTATGGGAAAAAGGATTTATTGCTATACCTATAGCTGAGTTAATACCGTCCTTATGTTATCCAGGCTCAACCAGAAATTTAAAAGTAATTGCGGAAGAATTAAAAAGCTCAGAACAAGCTGAGCTTTTTATTCCAACTGAAGGATATTTCCCTAATTAAAATTCCAGTGGTTTTGCTCCTCTTGAAATATTATTTAAAAACTCATTTCGGGTAATTTCACTATTTCTAAAAGCACCCATCATACTCGAGGTGGTCATGCGTGCATCATGTTTTCTCACGCCACGGATCATTCCACATAAATGCACTGCTTCCATTACTACAGCTACACCCCTTGGATGAAGAAGTGTATCTAAGAATTCTGCAATCTGCCCAGTCATTCGCTCTTGAATCTGGAGCCTCCTTGAGAACATATCAACGATCCTGGGGATTTTTGATAAACCAATAACTTTTCCTTCTGGCAGATATGCAACATGCGCACGTCCTAAGAAAGGCAGCATATGGTGTTCACATAAACTGTAAAATTCTATATCGCGCACGATTACCATATCATCATAATCTGCTGTAAAAGTTGCTTCATTTACGAGCTTGACGGGATCAGTTCGATAACCTTCCAGTAGCTCCTCATACGCACGAGCAACTCGACCCGGCGTCTTCAGCAGTCCTTCACGTTCAGGATCTTCTCCAATAGCTGCCAGGATGGTTTTAATAGACTTCTCAATAGTTTCTAAATCCATCTCTGAATCACAAAATAGATCGGCAGCATCGTACACAGGTGTATCCTGACATTCAGTTAATTTTTTATCCTTCATAATATTTATCCTCTTTTTTCAATTTATTATATATAGAGATTATTTTTTTCGTATTAACAAATTATTTGTAAGTTCAATTAAAGCATTTCTTACATGTCCCTCACATTTCATTTCTTCTAAATAAATAAATGCATTTTCGACCCATTGAGTATATGTATCGATTACTATTTTTTCAATTCCGTCTTCTCTCAACCATTCCGCCATTATTATCGCGGTATTTTTAGATATCTTTTCCTCCTTCAATTTGTTTGCGAAACGAGCACTGTTCTTTATACCTAAAATAATCGGTATAGTTTTTTTTCCTTCTACAATATCTCCTGTTGTAGATTTACCCGTGGTTTTTAAATCGCCCCACATCCCTAACCAATCATCATACATTTGAAATACAATACCAAGGGCTTTTCCAAAATTATGGTATTTCTTTTGTTCTTCTTGAGGAAACTCGCCAATTAAAGCGCCCATTTTCGTGCTACAGGATATTAAGGCCGCAGTCTTTCCATTTACCATTTGCAGATACTCATCAACTGAAACGGTTTTTCGTTCTTCGAAATCTATATCAAGGAACTGTCCCATAGTAAGTTGTCCACACGTTTCGGATAATAATTCCATAGCTTTTAACGCTGTACTTTCAGATACATTATCCTGAAGGTTTTGAAGCGCCTTGAAAGCAGATGCAAACATTGCGTCCCCCGCATTTAAACCATGCGGTAATCCCCATTTTACCCAAACAGCATCTTTCCCTCTGCGCATCAACCCATTATCTTCTATATCATCATGAATTAAAGAAAAATTATGTATTAATTCAATAGAAACCGCAGCGGGCAGGGCTTGTTGCCATTCCATTCCAGTTCCTGCACAGCACATTAAGGTTAGAAAAGGTCGAATCCGTTTTCCTTGTTTAGAATAATCATCACCGAGACCCAATTGGTATTTATATATTTTCGTTAATTCAGTAAAATCTTGAGGGAAAAGTGAATCCACATATTTTTCTAAATACCTTATGAATTCTGGAATTAATATACTCTGAAATTCTTTTAGTGTTTTCATAAAACCCACTAATTAATACGTGTAATCTCTCCAGCGGAGATTGTACTTATATTTTCCGTGCCAATCGCAAACATGGCAATCTTCATTTGAAGCGATAATTCTTCTATATAAGAATCGAGTGTTTCCTGAGAGTCCATCGCTGCAATTAAAAAACTTCGCGCTATTCCTCCTAAATTAGCTCCTAAAGCTATGCACTTTATGATATCAATCCCGTTATTCAATCCTCCTGAAGCAAAGAGGAGAACATCAGGCAATTCTTCACGAATCCTTATAATTGCATCCGCTGTTTGTATTCCCCATCCCCTGAATCCCTCAGCTATCCGTTTTCGTATTGGATCTGTTGTTCTAAATTTTTCAACCTCTGACCAAGAAGTTCCTCCAGCACCTGCCACATCTATAGCTTGCACACCAGCCCCAACTAATTTCTTTGCAGTATGGGCAGAAATTCCCCAACCAACCTCCTTTACAACCACGGGAACATTAAGATACGTACAGACTTGCTCAATCTTTTTTAAAATTCCGTAAAAGTTGGTATCTCCACTTTCCATTAAGGCTTCTTGTAAAGGATTAAGATGAAGTATCAACGCATTTGCATCTATTGCCTCAACAGCTTTTTTACAATCATCAATAGTGAATGCGTTATTCAATTGAACAGCACCAAGATTGGCAAATAATAAAATATCAGGGGCGAATTTCCGAATATCGAATGTTTCCATTTTCCAACCCTGTTCAATACCAATGCGTTGCGAACCAACCCCCATCCCAATATTATATTTTTGTGCGGAATTTGCTAAAATTCTATTGATTTCAAAAGCTTTTTCTGTTCCACCACTCATTGATGAGATCATCAATGGCAATGATAGTTTCTTATCAAATATTGAAATTGATGTATCAACATCCGATAAGTTAATTTCTGGGAGCGCACGATGAATCAAGCGGAACTTTTCGAGCCCTGTTGTGTTAGATGATTTGACATCTTTCCGCGAATTAATATAAAGATGATCGTCTTTTCGCTTTTTGATGAGTGAATGATTTTTCATTTTTTAAGTATACACTTATCAATGCAATTTAATAATATAATTGGGCAAGATTTTACAAGGAGAACCTAAATGAGCGACGTATTAGATGGTGTTATAGAAGTTGTTGTTGATGTTTTAAAAATTGACCCAAAAGATGTTTCCTTAAAGACGAGATTTATTGAAGATCTGAAAGCGGATTCTATGGACCAATTCTTTTTGATCGATGGTCTTTGTGAAAAGTTTGACTTATCCATCTCCGATGAAGACGCCAGGAAAATACAATCTGTCGGTGAAGCTGTTAGCTACGTAGAGAGTCAAAAATAGATATTTAGATCTTCTTGAGTAGCTCAGGAATATCTTCCTGGATATCTATACAATTTCCACACCCGCATCACGAAGCACGCCAATTTTCCTTTGTGCTGACCCACAATCACTAGTTACAACTGCTCCCGCATGGCCCAAGATACTATTTGCGGGAGCGAATTTCCCTACAATCAACACCATAACAGGTTTTGAAAAATGCCGTAAAATATAATTAGCTGGGCATCCACCAAAATATTCGATAATATCGGTGATTGCCATCGCCAATCCGGCACTATTAACAAGACACCCGATTCCACCATCCAATTTCGAGTGTGAAAAACTCAACACAGTTTTTACCCGTCCTCCAGTAAGAACCTGTGCTTTTAGCAAAGCCGCACTGCCAAATTGATTAAATATATGGCTTACATCTTCTGCTTTTTGGATAATCTTGCTTTTAGGCATTGGTATACCTATCTAATCAAATAACTTCTTTGGTTGATATTCAAATAATTTCATTATCAACTCATAGAAATTATATCAATAGGAAAAAAATAACCCGATGAATTCATCGGGTTATTTGTACACAACCGTCTTAACTTTTCAAGAATTCTTCCAAAGACTCTTTACTGATTCTATATGCCTTCCCAATCTTTTTTGCTTTCAAAGATTTATTCTTAATAACCGCGAGTACATCTTCATCTGATACTTGCAGAATTTTTGCTGCTTCAGAGGGAGTCATTACTTCCGGAATTCCACCAGACGATTCTACGGTTCCACTTGCGTTTCCAGTTGATAATCCCTTTAAGGATTCTTTAATCACATTTCCTAACCCAATACCCGCACCAATTCCGGCTGTTAATCCTGCACCGCCGCTAGGATTTTGAGCGGCATCGCGTAAGGCATCAGCAGCTTGGAGTTGCGTATAAGTGGCAACATCCAGCATACCCATGGCACGTAATTCCTCGGCGGATTTATCCGATGGTTTTAAGTTGCCGATGTAGAAAGATTTCAGGGTTAATCCCAACGCACTAAAATCATCTTGTGCTTTTGCTCGAACTCCAGTTCCTAATTCTTCAGTAAGGGCAATCAACTCAACAACAGAACGTGTGGCAGTTGTTTCCCCCAATAAATCCTGTAATTTTGAAAGCAACATTATTCGCAATCGATTCTCAATATCGCTAGTTTTATAAACTCCCTGCGCGCCAACGAGCTGGGTTACAAACTGCTGTGGGTCATTAATCTGGTAACTATAAGTACCAAACCCCTGCAATAACGCTACACCCAACCCCATTCCGGGATTTCTAACGATAATTGGCTGTGGTGTACCCCATTTTCGATCAGGGAACTCTTTCGTTGAAACATAATATACTTCAGCAGTAAAAGGAGTCCGGTTGTTAAATACCTTTCCGATTAAATTTACAAGCAACGGAATATTAGCTGTTGCGATAGTGTGTCGGCCTGCGCCAAAAACATCTAATGCTTTTCCATCCCTAAAGAAGATAGCTTTTTGACTTTCTCGAACAATAACCTGTGAACCAATCCTCAGATCCGCTATTCCTTTTTCTGGAAATCGATGGACAAGTTCACCCTTCATTTCACTTGCATATTCAACTACATCGAAGATTCTTGCCATTTTTATTTCTCCTCATTTTCATCGTTTTTCATTTCTCCAACGGGATTCATCTCTTCTAAATCAGATTCTCCCATTTTAACAATAACTTCTTTTCGTTGGTTAAAAACATCCAGACAGTTTTGGGACAAAGTTGTCAGATGTCTAATTGCAGCGGGCAATCCATCTGTACCAAATGAAGTTCCGACATTATCAATCGCTCTTGAAATTTCGTCCTCTAATTCCAACATTTGGAGATCATATTGATAAATTGCGTTTAGTTCTTCAGTATTCACCTTTATCACATCAAAGAAGCCAGCATATCCGTAGGAAGCAGTTTTTACGCGGTCTATAAACTGCCGAAGCTTTATGGCTGAAGATTCCAGGTCATCAATTTTCTCGATTTCACCATTTGATATCGCCTCTTTTTGTAAGGATGAAATTCGACGCCACAGATTTTCAAACCTTTCTGCAATACTCTCACGAAGTAATTTATCTGCATTGCGGCGATTTTCCCGTTCCACATAACCCTGAAATCCCGGCAACTTGCTTAATATTTTCTTTATAAAATCACTTTCTCCTGTTACTCTTTCGAGAATGTCATTCATTCGGCTCCTCCATTTATTTAACTTTTCTATTTTGATTATAGCGATTTTATATCAGAAAACAACAAATTATCTATCGCTCTTTCATTATTAATACGTTTATTTAATAAATAAGTTGCACGACCATTTGCGTTTAGTATATACTGTGAGAAAAGAGGAGATTGAATTAATGAGATTTCCAAAGTATGTCAAAGGGCAGGGAATCATAGAATACTTATTATTTATTATCATTGTCATTCTTTTTATCCTATTAATCATGAAACTTTTCGGGCCGGCGATTAGTAATTTCATTCAGAATCTGTTACAGAATGTATAAATCAGGTTTGAAATTACGTTATTATGCAAATAGAAAAAGCTGTTGATAAATCACTTTTCAAGTTACCTTTAAGCCGGTGGCGTATCATTGACCTCGTTTATCCTCCTTTTTGTTGTAACTGTGGAAAAATTGGATATGAAATATGCCCTGATTGTTATTCAAGAATTGAAATTATATCCAACCAAAATATTTGTATAGTTTGTGGGGGAATTTTACAAACAGGCACAAATTGTAGTAATTGCTTGAAATTACATCCCCTGTTTAACCAAGTAAGATCATGGGGTGTTTACACTGGAGTTTTAAAAAACGTCGTCCAAAAAATTAAATACAAGCGTGGATTTGGTATTATTGAATACATAACCAACCCAATTATTCAATTCATCAAGAATTGGGGTATTTCAGTGGATATGATTATTCCAATACCACTAGGAAAAAAACGAGAGATTATGCGGGGCTATAATCAATCCGTTTTATTAGCAAAACCAATCCTTGAGTATTTTAACTTTCCAATGTATGAACACACATTAATCCGTACACGTGACACAAAATCACAGGTTGGGCTGAATTACAAAGAACGCAAAATTAATATGAAAAATGCTTTCCGTGCGGATAAATCCACCTGCAATAACAAGTCAATCCTTCTGATAGATGACATTGCCACCACCTGTTCTACGCTAAATGAAAGTGCTAAAGCACTAAAACTTGCGGGAGCACAAAATGTTTTCTGTTTCACTGTTGCACGAACAAAAAATCCAATCAAATGAAAAAGGAGACCACATGAGCTCAAAGACTGATATATTTGTAAAAAATCTAGAACTTTCTCAAGATCTTAATAATTATATTGAGAAAAAGACATCTCGGTTGGACCGCTACCTTAACCAGATCAACGAGAAAAGAATTGATCTTGCCTTTGTAAAAACAGCGCGAAAACCCGCAAATCGATTTGTCGCACAAATAACTTTGCGCGGCCGTGGGTTTATTCTTAGAGCTGAGGAGAGATCGTCCGATATAAAATCTGCCGTGGATCAGGTATTAGATAAGATTGAGCGGCAAATCGAAAGATACAAAGGGAAGAAATTTAAAAGCCGAACTGGTGCAATTCCCACTTCTGATTTATTAAAAGAAATAAGTGATGACCAAGAAAAACCGCTGATAGCTCGTCGAAAGAAATTCAAACTCCATCCAATGGATGAATTCGAAGCAATCGAACAAATGAATTTACTTGGGCATGAAGATTTCTTCATTTTCTATAACGCCCATACAAATGCAATCAACGTCTTATATAAGCGAAGAAATGGAAGTTATGGTTTAATTGAACCTGAATTTGTATAATAATAAAAAACAAGCGGAGGAAATTCCCTGCTTGTTTTTTATTGCAAGAATTTATTTTGGTCGGCTATAATATCCTGATTATCTCTATTTAAAAGGATTCAATATGATAGATGTAAACGAACTGCGCAAAGGTATCACATTCCAAATAGACAAGGATTTATTTAAAGTTTTAGATTACCATCACCACAAACCCGGTCGGGGTGCTGCAACAATACGGGTAAAAGCACGTAATTTGAGAACAGGTGCAACAATCGATAAAACATTCAACTCAAGTGAACGTGTTCAGGACGTGCACTTAGAATACCATAACGTTCAATTCCTATATCCAGATGGGGACCTGTATTATTTTATGGACATGGAAACCTTTGAGCAACCTGCAATTTCAAAAGATATAATCGGGGAACAGGTAATTTTTCTTAAAGAGGGAACCGAAGTAAAACTTACTTTCTTTGAAAATGAGCCGCTAGATGTGCAATTACCCACCACAGTCAATCTATTGGTCACAAAAGCAAATTCTTCTGTTAAGGGCGATACAGCGACAGGAGTCACAAAAAGAGTTATAGTAGAAACGGGTGCCACAGTTAATACACCGGGTTTCGTTGAAGAAGGTGATACTATCAAAGTGGATACAAGAACTGGAGATTATGTTACAAGAGTACAAGTATAGAGATGGAAAATCCGCATTTTGCGGATTTTTTTATTAGAAATTCCTTAAAATCGATCCATTTAAGCCATTTTAATAATAACTTAATCATTGATTGGTATAATTTCCATCAATGATTTTTTTAATATAAATTAACCGGAGGATTTTGGTGAAATCGAGTAATCAGACTAACTTCGTATATTTACTCATACTGATCGCTATCGTTGCAATGGTATTCATGAATATCAATCGAGAGAGCAGTCAGGAACTAATGACTATAAACGAAGTTGCTACAGAAATAAAAAAGGGCAATGTTGCCAGAATTATTCAGGACGAGGATACACTAAATATCACATTGGCTAACGATAAGCAAAGAATTTCAACGAAGGAAAGCGGTACATCATTGGTTGATCAATTAATTGCTTATGGAGTTACCGGTGAAGATCTTGATGCGTCTTCTATTTCTATTGAAATTCAGCAGCCTAGTCCGTGGTTAAATATCCTGTCCTTTTTGGGATATATTCTCCCATTCATTATTGTTGGAGCAGCCTTCTTCTTTATTTTTCGGCAGGCACAAGGCAGCAATAATGCCGCGATGTCTTTCGGCAAATCACGCGCGCGAATGTTCACTGGCGATCACCCCAAAGTTACGTTTGCTGATGTTGCAGGAGTAGATGAATCAAAAGAAGAGCTCCAAGAAGTTGTTGAATTTTTAAAGGAACCCCAGAAATTCATTTCATTAGGCGCACGTCTACCAAAGGGAGTTCTATTAGTTGGCCCTCCCGGTGGAGGAAAGACCTTATTAGCAAAAGCTGTTTCAGGAGAAGCAGGTGTTCCTTTCTTTTCCATTTCAGGTTCTGAATTTGTAGAAATGTTTGTTGGCGTAGGCGCCAGCCGAGTTCGAGATCTATTTGACCAAGCAAAAAAACATTCTCCGTGTATCGTTTTTATCGATGAGATTGATGCCGTCGGACGCCACCGTGGCGCAGGATTGGGTGGTAGTCATGATGAACGTGAGCAAACCCTCAACCAGATGCTTGTTGAGATGGATGGTTTTGATACTGATACAAACGTTATCATTATGGCAGCAACAAATCGTCCTGACATTTTAGATCCCGCCCTACTACGACCCGGCCGCTTTGATAGACGTGTTGTTTTAGACAGACCTGACATACGCGGCAGAGAAGCTATCCTAAAAGTACATATCAAAGGAAAACCAATTGCACCGGATGTTGACTTAAGCGTCCTAGCGAAGATGACCCCCGGATTTGTAGGTGCAGATATTGAGAACCTTATCAATGAAGGTGCTCTCTTGGCTGCTCGACTTAATAAGAAGCAGATCAACCAGAAGGATTTTGAAGAAGCTATTGAGCGGGTGGTTGCGGGCCCAGAGCGCAAAAGTAGATTAATCAGTGAGGATGAAAAACTCATAATTGCATACCATGAAGCCGGGCATGCAATCGTGATGTCATCGATGGCAGCAGCCGACAAGGTTCAAAAAATTTCAATCATCTCCAGGGGGATGGCAGTCGGCTATACAATCGCACTTCCCGAAAATGACCTAACCTTGATCTCAAAGAATAAAATGATCGCCGAGATTATTGGTCTTTTAGGAGGACGGGCATCCGAAGATATTGTTTTCAACGATATCACATCCGGTGCTTCTAATGATATTGAAAGAGTAACTCAGTTAGCACGTAAAATGGTCACTCAACTTGGTATGAGCCCTGATTTAGGACCCCTGATGTACGGTAAAAGCAACGAATTAGTATTTTTAGGCAGGGAAATTGGGGAGCAAAGAACCTATTCAGAAGCGACTGCAGAAAAAATCGATCAGGAAGTTCTGGAATTGGTTAACGAAGCTTATAAACGGGCAAAGAAAATTCTTATGAAACATCGAAAAAAACT
>SDBT01014703.1_pt1 | contig 12464 bp, 7 predicted proteins | sample 2277101 | NCBI WGS metagenome assembly SDBT01 (sample SAMN10404973, study PRJNA504765) | marine sediment metagenome | isolation source: marine sediment core GS10_PC15, 103 cmbsf | place: Arctic Ocean: Southern Knipovich Ridge | collected 2010
GCAGGGTATGATTTTTACATAGAGAAGGACGGGAAGATTTTTGCGAGAATTGCAGATGGCGGGTTGGTTCCCGACGCGAGAACCGCAGCGGGATTTAACGATGGTTTGTGGCATCATGCTACGGCTGTTTATGACCGAGATGGCGTGATAAGAATCTATGTAGATGGTGTAAGTAAGGCCACTTCTATAAGCATCAGCTCGATAGGCAGTGTAAACAATAGCGAGCTTTTTACAATTGGAGACAGAAATGACCCGGGACATCACTACTATTTCAAGGGCCCACTCGACGATGTTCGCGTCTATAAGAGGGCCTTATCCCCCGAGGAAATACGAATTAATATGCACAATCGCCTCATTGGCAATGAGCCGAATCTGGTTGCATACTGGGACTTCGATGAAGGCCAAGGGCAGGTTGCATATGATATGTCCGGCAATGGGAACGAAGGGTATCTGGGCAGCGACCCATGCAGTGCGGATGACAGCGACCCGACCTGGGTAGATTCGGATGCGCCAGTAGGTATTTGCACACAGCCGATTGCCAATGCCGGACCGGACCAGAGCGTATCTGCAGGAGTCGACTGCACAGCGGAAGTTACCTTAGATGGTTCGGACTCAAATGATGCTGACGGCGATGAATTAACGTATACATGGTTTATGGATGGCCAAGAGATTGCGACAGACGTTAATCCTATTGTCGAACTGGCGTTGGGTGAGCATGCAATTGAATTGATTGTGGACGATGGTTTTGAGGATTCCGAGCCGGACTACGTGGTAATTACGGTTGAAGATGTGACGCCACCGGAGTTTAGCTTGTCGGTTGAGCCTAATGTTCTCTGGCCGCCAAATAATAAGATGGTTTTGGTTAGGCCGGGCTGGGAGGTAAGTGATAACTGCGACGAGTCGCCCGAAGTTTCGCTGGTTGATATTACTATGCGTGCCGAAGGGGACGTGAACGACTATGTTCAGATAAGTGATGACGGGTTTATCTATTTGCGGGCCAAAAAAGGCAGAGGCGGGGCCGTGAGGATTTACACGCTGACGTATGAGGCGGTTGACGATTGGGGCAATGTAGCTATTGATAGTACAACTGTCGTTGTTCCGCAGAGCCAGAGTTTTGTTAAGTGAGCGGCGATGGAGCTGAAAAAGAAAGGGCTGTCAGTTTAGGCTGGCAGCCATTTTTTGTTAATGTGTTATTGTTAGGTGTTCTGTTAGACGTATTCGATAGTGGCAGGGGGCTTGGGTGTCAGGTCGTAGAGGCAGCGGTTGACACCTTCTATTTGAGTGATTTTTTCAGAGATGCGGTTTAGCTTATCGTGCGGCAGGGGGGTAACGGTAGCGGTTCGGGCGTCGGTGCTTTCGATACAGCGGACGACGATGATTTGTCCGAACTCTCGCTTGTTGTCGCGGATACCTGTTGCTCGGTCGTTTAGCAGCACGGCCATATATTGAAAGGCGCCGCTGTCGGCGAGCTCTTCTTCGACTATGGCGGTGGCTTCGCGGACCGTCTCGATTCTTTCTGATGTTACTTCGCCGACGATACGAGTTGCAAGGCCCGGGCCTGGGAAAGGGATTCTGTTTGTGATTTCCTCCGGCAGGCCGAGAACCTTCGTTACCTCGCGGACACCATCTTTTCGCAGACTCTTGAGCGGCTCGATTACCGAATAGCCGTAGGCCTCTTGGGGGTCGATGCCTAATTGGACGAGGATGTTGTGCTGGCGTTTGATTCCTGCAACGGTCTCTTCGATGTCTGTAAGGATTGTTCCGTGCAGCAGAAATTTTGCTCCGGATTCATTTACAAGGCGTACGAAGACCTTCGAGTAGAATGTATCGGTGACGGCCTGTCGTTTCTCCTCCGGGTCGGTCAGGCCGGCAAGAGCCGAGAGGAACTCCTCGCGGGCGTCGACTAATTCGACAGGGGTACCCATATCGGCGAACAGCTTGACTACGCGCTGCGGTTCGCCTTTGCGCATCAGGGCGCTGTCAACGAAGACGGTTTTGAGCTGCTCGCCCAAGGCGCGGTGTCCGAGGACGGTGACAGTTGAGCTGTCCACGCCACCGCTAAGGGCGTTGATTGCTTTTTCCGTGCCTACCGTCTGCTTAATTTCTGCGATTTGTTCTTTAATGAACTTTTGGTAATTCACAATTGCCTCCTTGAGAATGTTCCTGAAGGGCGGTTACAACCAACCGAATTATTTAAGCCGATTAAGACTACAGGTTTTGACTCGAGCTGTCAAGGATTGTCGTGGACGGATTCGCCGGATGAATTGCTGCTATGTAGGGCGTTTTATGGGACGGTTGGAAAAAGTTAGCGGATTTTGAGCAGATGTGCCGGTTTGATTAGGTCGATATTATTACTTATATTTTATTGGGTGGCTTTCGGAAAGGGTCTGTCCGTTTATTTTGACGGTTAGTGGTTAAGATTTGCCAAAGATGCTTAAAAAATCCGTTATTCTTGGCGTAGTTTTATTGCTTGTTGGCGGTGCTGTTCTGGCTTGGGGCCTGTCCGATAAAAGGAAGGAGCGGCAACAGGCAGCTTGCTACAGGCGCAAGCACGCTTCTGAGATGGCCGAGTATCTCAATCAGTATAACGAATGGCTGCGAGCAGACCCGAGGGGCCGAAGCGAGCTTCCGTGGGGGCTGGACCAATATGGTAAAGCCAAATCGAGAACTGAGTTGCAGCAGGAACAGCAGGAGAGACTCTTAGCTGACCTGGAGAGGTTGGCCGCCGGCTCAAAAGACGTTTATCCCTTTGCCGAGATTCTCTACGGCCCGAACTGGCGACAGGAGGTGGACAAGTACAAAAAACGGAAGGAGACCAGAGAGCTAATCGTCACGGGCTCTATTTTGTCTGTGGTGGCAGGGGGTGCGGTTCTTGGCTGGTGGCTGTTGGTGGGACTGGGCCAGGGCATCATCAGCCTATTGTCTAACTTCAAGAAGCTCTTTGTTCGTCTTTTCAGCAGGGCAAGAAAGTTGCGGGCAAACCGCTTGGTAGAGGGAGGTCAAAAAGAGGAAACACCAGACCTTGAGCAGGTCCGGGGACTGACCGAGTGTGAAAGCTGTGCCGGGGTTCCACAAGAGGTGGTAGAACGTGGTTCCGACCAAGGCCGAGAGGATTCAGAAGCGGCGACAAATTCGGGCCGGTCTGGATTTGGAGGTTCCGGCAAGAGAGCCGGAGCCGCTGCATCGGTTTTGGAAGATAAGAAAATCGCTGTGCTGCTTTCAGACAGGGAGTCGGTGGAATTTGAAGAGCGATTAGGAGTTGAGCCTGAAGGCTCAAAGTCAGACCAGACAGGCCGTGCCCACCCTGGTCGAGGTGTTCGTACTGCTACGCTGCCGGATTCTTGCAAAGATTCGGTCGGGCTTGAGGATTCACTAAGGGCGCAAACCGAGAGTCTGGAAAAACAAATAGCCGAGTTCAAACGGATGGCCGAGACTGTTCAGCAAACGGCTATTGAGCATTCGGAGCCTCTTAATGAAAGGCTGCGGGAATTGACTGAGCAGGTGGCGGGGATTCGAGAATATGCTTCTGCACAGCAGGACAGAGTTGAAAAGCTCCAGGATGGGTACGACTGGAATATAATCCGCAATTTTTGCGTGCGTATTATCCGCTGTATCGACAATCTCGAGGAGCGTATGCGGCAGCTCTCTGAGCAGGATGTGGAAACCGGCCAGATGGAAGAGGTGAGGGATGAGCTGATATTTGCGCTTGAGTCCAGCGGTGTGGAACAATTCGAGCCGCAAATCAATAGTGATTATCGCGGACAGGAGAAACGTGCGGAGGTAGTTAAGGAAAAAGAATATTCGCAGAAGGGGAAGATGAGCGGCAAGATTGCGGAGGTAATCAGGCCGGGCTATCAGTATGTTATTAACGAGGATAATGTCAAGGTCGTTCGCACGGCTCAAGTGAAGCTATACGGGTAAGTCTGTTTAGTAATATCGCGTCTGGCTTGACAGCCAGATGCGAAGCTGAAAATAAGGGGCGCAAGATGGTCAAAAAGAAGGGCAAGACAGCCGGCAAGAAGCCCAAAACCACTAAAGAAAACTCGGAAACGGTCAACATAGCAGGTATAGACCTTGGAACGACTTTTTCAGCGCTGGCGATTCTCAACGCTATCGGCAAGGGCGAAATAGTCCCGAACGCCGACGGCGAGAGGCTGACTGCTTCTGCCGTTTTCTTCGATGAGGAGAACCCTGAGATAATCCGCGTCGGCGTGGAGGCACTCAATTCACGGTATCTCAATGCGGAGAGGTCCGTTCGGTGGATAAAGCGGCACATGGGAGATACCAATTTTAGCAAGCATATCGACGGCAAGGATTGGACGCCGGTGGAGGTCTCTGCTTTAATCCTTAAGAAGCTCAAACAGGACTGCTCAGCCGAGCATGGTGAGATTTGCGATGCGGTCATCTCCGTTCCCGCCCACTTTGATGAAGTTCGCAGGAAAGCGACGATGGACGCCGGCGCTTTGGCCGGGCTTAACGTCATTGGTATTGTCAATGAGCCTGTTGCTGCAGCGTTGTATTATGCCACCACGCGTGAAGTTTCCGGCAAGGTGCTGGTATATGACCTCGGCGGCGGAACCTTTGATGTAACCATAATTGACATCAACGCCCGTCAAATGGAGATTATTTGCTCTCAGGGTGACCATGCGCTGGGCGGTGTGGACTTTGATAGAGAAGTTTTGAAGATATTGGAGCAGATTTACAAAGACAAGTTCGGTGCCGAGCTGATTGGTTCGGATGAGGACAGGGCGAAATACGAGAATGAGGCCGAGGACATCAAGAAAACCTTGTCGCGGCGCACGGTCGCAAAGAAGATGCTCTACGGCCCGGCGGGCAACACAAAGGTCGAGATTACCCGGGACATGTTCGAGCAGGCTATATCTTCGTTGATGTCCCGTACGGACATTCTGGTGGAAGTTGCGCTTGAGGAAGCGGGTGTTAAGCCTTCCGGGATTGATAAGGTTCTTTTAGTGGGCGGCAGTACGCGAATTCCATCGGTTCAGCAGCGGCTGGAAAAGATGTTCGGCTTTGTGCCTGAAACTGCGGTAAACGTGGATGAGTGCGTCGCTCTCGGAGCGGCTTTACATGCCGGATTGACGATGCTGCGGGAGAGGCCCGATTCGGTGCCGGCGGGAATTGCAAGCGGCCTTGGCGATATTAGCCTTACGGATGTGTGCAATCACAGTTATGGTACTATTTGCGCTCCTATTGATAAAGAGACAGGCCGGCGGGTCGTTGAGAACCGGATTATCCTCAAGAAGAACACTCCCCTTCCGTGTGAGAGTACGGAGATGTTCTATACCATGTCCGAGGGCCAGAGCGAGGTTGAGGTGACCATAACGCAGGGAGAAGATACCGACGTTAAGTATGTCAACAAGATAGCGACGCACAAGTTTAAGCTTCCTGCGGGTCGGCCCGCGAAATGCCCCATTAAAGTGACCTACAGCTATGATGTGAACCAGAGGATGCACTGCAAATTTCAGGACCTTGAGTCGGGCAGGGTCCTCGAGGTCGATTTTTGCCCGGGCCAGGACGGTGAAATAGCAGAGAGCGACGTAAAAGAAAAAGAAGAGAAGCTGGAAGCCGTCCAGGTCGAATAATATTATCTGCAGGTACGCAAATGGTCGAATTTTTGGGTCCAATTCTGAAAGCACCTGCAGTAATCAGCTTTGTTCGTTTCGTCAGGGGGTTTGGAATTCCATTTTTGTCCGGGGTAATCGGCGATGAAGACGACGAATTTTCTGCGCAGCCGGATTTAAGTATTCTTAACTGTCGGGCTGAATTGACCAGACAGAGAAAAGGCCACTGGCTTTGTGACGCTTTCAGCGTTGAGATTTGCGGGACAATTTGTGCGCCCGGTGATATGCATTATACGACTTTGCAAATCGTCATCACGGACATCACGGATGGCCTTGACGAGGCCGAACCCGTGCGGGCAAGGGTTGATAAATGGCAGTCGCCGGGTTCATCGGCTTTTTGTTACGACGCTGAGCTCGGCAAGCTTCCCAACGCGGAGAGTCTTTTATCAGACTGGGTCTGTGTCGCCCAGATACCGATTGACCGGTTGGAATTTGCCCGCAGGGGTATCATGCAGCTGCGGTTCAGCACGTCGATACTTTCTCGAGCCGGCGGCCAGGAGCTTGCCTGTGCCGTATGCGATTATACCTACGAGAATTACCAGGCCGGGTATATTGATTTGGAGGAGAAAATCCAGCTTGGAATGACGCTGGCGGTGGGGCTGGCCCTGGCGGTCGGTTCTGCAAAGAAGCCGCCATCGGATGCCAAGGTTGAATTTATAAGGAACTGGGCGATGGGCAACATTGACTTTTCCAGCAGCGAAAGCAATGGGCGGCGCTCGGGTAAATCAGGCCGGTTATCGGCGGCCTCCGAAAAATCCAGACGCAAATTCGAGAAGGACCTCGACGAGGCCGTCGCCTTCTTCCGCGATGGGAAACAAATCGACACGTATAAGATTTGCAGGCAGGTGCTCGAAATCACCCCTGTCGCGGAGTGCTATGATATTCTGGAGCTTTGCCTGCGCGTACCTCAAGTCGACGGCCTCGCAGCCGCTGAAGAGCTGGAACTTTTGAAAAAGTTAGCCGAATGGCTCGAAGTCGATGCCGACAGGTTCCGCAGCATGGTGGAAAAAATCCTACCGGTGGGCATGCATGAGGCCGAGGATATGGAAGTCATACTTGGTGTTACCCCCGATATGAGTAAAGACCAGGCCCGCGAGCACCTGAATCGCCAGTATCGCAAATGGAATGCGCGGGTGACAAGCTCCGACCCGGAGGTCCAGACCCAGGCCGACAAGATGCTCCGCTTCATCGCAGATGCAAGGCGTGAATACGTAGCATAAAGGCTCTGCTACTATCCCGCCAACCATCGAATCCAAAGAATCAACAGGAACGAAACTTCTCTATCATCACCGGCTGATTATTTTGATGGTGTCGGTGGCATAGAAGTATTGGCCATCGACGAATGAGCCAACAACCGTTAACTCAGCAGGCCCGGAATCTAATCCCGCGCATACTTCAGCACGGTCAAAGCCAATCTCAATCTTGACGACCCCACCTTTGTTGCCAAAGACGTTAATATACTGTGACTCGATTCCCAACGGTTCAATCCAGGCAGCCGTACCGGTATCCACGTCGCCGGAACTGAAACCTTCAGCTAAAACAAAATGCGCCTTGAGCCATTTGCCCTTGCTCTTGCAGTTCAGGGCCTGCGGTGTAACTCTCATCGGCAACTCAATTGGTGGTGCCTCAACTAAGGCTAAACTGTAAAAGCCGCCTGCGGCAATAGCTACAAAATCGTTGCCCTTGGGCGGGTCGGTCTGACCAAAATCGTTGTTACCCCAGCCCACGATATTGCCGTCTGACTTTAACGCCAAACTGTAGTCCCACCCTCCAGCGATAGCGATAAAATCGTTGCCGTTGGGTGGATTTGCTCGGCCCCAGGCGACGATGCTGCCGTCCGACTTCAAGGCTAAACTGTGGCCGCTGCCTCCGGCAACCGCGACAAAATCGCTTCCGTCCGGTGGCTCGGCCGGACCCGAGTAGTTATAACCCCATCCGACGATAGTGCCGTCTGACTTCAAGGCCAAATTGTGGGAATAGCCTGCAGCAATGGCCACGAAATCGTTGCCGTCCGGCGGACTGGCTAGACCGAACCAGTCATCACCCCAGCCGACCATGCTGCCGTCAGACTTCAAGCCCAAACTGTGGGTATAACCTGCAGCAATGGCGACAAAATCGTTGCCGTCGGGCGGTTCGGCCTGACCGTATTTGTTTTGGCCCCAGCCGACGATATTGCCGTCGCAGTTCAGGGCTAAACTATGTCCGTAGTAGCGTCCCCCGCCTACGGCGACGGCGACAAAACCTTCACCTTGCGGTGGGTCGGTCTGGCCCCAGTTGTTATCCCCCCATCCGACGATACTGCCGTCGGACTTCAAGGCTAAGCTGTGATACGGACCTGCGGTGATGGTGATAAAATCGTTGCCCATTGGGGGTGCCGCTTCACCATAACGATTCCAGCCCCAGCCGACAATACTGCCGTCGGACTTCAAAGCTAAACTGTGATACGGACCAGCGGCGATGGTGACAAAATCGCTGCCCTTCGGCGGCTCGACCAGACCGTACCGGCTATGGCCCCAGCTGAGAATACTCCCATCGGCTTTCAAGGCTACGCTGTAATAGTCGCCTGCGGCAATGGCGACAAAATCATTTCCGTCCGGAGGACTGGCTTGACCAAACGAGTCGCTGCCCCAGCCTACGATAGTGCCGTCGGACTTCAAGGCCAGACTGTGGTAGTAGCCCGCGGTGATGGCGACAAAATCGTTGCCATCCGGCGGACTGGTCTGGCCCCCAGAGCTAGCGCCCCAGTCAACGATGCTGCCATCTGACCGCAAGGCTAAACTGTGCCAACCACCGGCGGCGATGGCGATAAAATCGTTACCATCCGGAGGCTCGGCCTGACCCCAATCATTACCCCCCCAACCCACGATAATACCATCACATCCCAACGCTAAACTATGCGAGCCACCCGCAGCAATGGCCACAAAACCGTTCCCATCAGGGACAGACTCATCCGTGCCCCAACTTACGATAGTGCCGTCTGACCTCAGAGCCAAGCTGCCCCGGTCGCGTGCGGTAATGGCGATAAACTCATTGCCGTGGGGCATCTCGGCCTGACCCCAGATGTTACTGCCCCATGCGACGATGCTGCCGTCTGACTTCAGGGCTAAACTGTGGTAGCCGCTTGCGGCGATGGCAACAAAATCGTTGTTGGAAAAATCAGCGCTGTTAAAAACGGCTGCACCCCAGCTAACGACCGACCCCGCCTGAACTTGCACCCCAACCGCCAAGAAAAATATTGAAATTACAATGGCAAAAACGGTTTGTTTTTTCATTTTCCTTCCCTTTCAAAAATGTGCGGTTAGATATATTATAACGCTACAGATACGCACCTGCGGGCGATATTTTCATCCAGGACAACCGCTACTGTACTTAAGTGCACGTAATACGGGATTTGTTACACTTTTTCTGCCAAATTTTACAAAATTTATAGATTTTTTTGCTGTAAAATCGGTCAAAAGCGCGGTTGGGCAGGTCTTGATTAATTATTGAGGACTTAAGCTGGGAGGGACAGGAATAATCTTGAAGGAGGATGTGCAGGGCGTATAATGCCGAAGCGATCCAGTTACGGATGACAGGTTGATTTGGGAGTTGGCCGGAGAAACTGACAGATGTCAGGTGTGGTGCAAAGGGATTGCGATGCCGGAACGAATACCGATGTTGATTATTGATGACGACGCGGAACTGAGGGAGCTGTTGGAATATAGTCTCAGGCTGGCAGGGTTTGAAGTTTACCTGGCCGGCGACGGGCCGACAGGCCTTGAGCTTGCCAAGGAGAAGAAGCTGTCACTGATTTTGCTGGATGTCACGATGGAAGGGATGGACGGGCTGGAGGTCCTTTCGGAGTTGAAATATACGAGGAAGACCGAGAATATTCCGGTCTTTATGCTTACCGGCAAATCAACGATGGGTGATATCGAGCAGGCCTTTGAAATCGGCGCCGACGACTATATCACCAAGCCGGTTGAGATGATGAAATTAGGGTCAGTTCTGAAGGCAAAACTGGCCAAGTGTAAGGAGAAACGAGGGGCCAAAGGCAAGAAGGGACATTGATTTTGCCCCGGCCTAAATTAGGATGCCCGCAATCGCTGCCGTCATAAAGGCCGCTAATGAGCCGCCAATCGTCGTTCGCAGCCCCAATCCGGCAAAGTCTTCTCTGCGTCTCGGCACGAGCGAACCGTATCCAGCTATCTGAATGGCGATTGAGCCGAAATTGGCAAAGCCGCACAGGGTGTAGATTGCGATGGTAAAGGACCTTTGTGAAATAACGTCTTTTTAGTTGACAAGGTCGATGGTGTTATTTACCGATAAAAAGGGGTGCTTCCGACCTGACTGACGGAAGCGCCGTCCTGCAATCGTGTATTTTGCAGAGGTTTTAACAACCTCGCCGATTATATCAACTTTGAAGCATCTGTCAAAGAAAAAACGCACGCTGGGCGAAAAATAGTGCGAAATCCTATTTAGTAGCCAGACAGAGTAATTCGCCTGGTGATGTCTTTGATTTGCCTGCCGGTTACGAGTTGCCGAAGTTTGTTATTTACCGTTGCCGCCAGATAGTGTAAGATGTGGGATGTTAATTTATTGGTTGTTATTTTTAGTAAGAGGATAGTGAAATGGCGACAAAAGATGACCTACAGAACGCCTTTGCCGGTGAGAGTCAGGCCAACCGCCGGTATTTAGCTTTTGCAAAAAAGGCCGAGGCTGACGGCTACCCGCAGGTCGCGAAGGTTTTTCGCGCAGCGGCTCAGGGAGAGACCGTCCATGCCCATGCCCACCTTCGCGCGATGGGCGGGATAAAATCAACGCAGGAAAATTTAGAGGCGGCGCTAAAGGGAGAAAGCTTCGAGTTTAAACAGATGTATCCGGGGTATATCGAGCAGGCCGGGGCTGAGAATAACAAGGCCGCGCTGGGCTCTTTTCAGAACGCAATGGCCGTCGAACAGGTGCACTACAGCCTTTATAACGAGGCATTAAAGGCCGTGCAGGCAGGTCAGGACCTGACTTCAGCAAAGGTCTTTGTTTGCAGCGTATGCGGCAATACCGTTCTGGACGAGCCGCCGGAGAAATGCCCGGTATGCGGAGCACCCAAGGACAAATTCAGCGAGATAGAATAAAGGGAAGTCTATAGCCGAGAGTGGAAGTAACAGATGTAAAAAGAAAAGCCCCCGGCTTGGAAGCGGAGGCTTGTTCAATGCATCCTCGACTCTTATTTGTTCACAACTTTATCACCGCCACATCGAAGGTGCCAAGTTCTATGGTATCTTTGGTTTGTTTGCCGGAAAGCAGTTCGAGTTTTCCCTTGGGGACTTTTACAGTCTGTACTTCTTCGGTGTGGTTGATGACGAACAGCAGTTTCTTGTCACCACCTTCGCGTATAGAGACCTCGACGCCTACCGGTGGTTTTACCAGCGGCACTATAGCCGCATCTTCGAGCAGTTTCTCGATGAGCCGGTCGTCGAAGATGCCCTCTTTTACCACGGTGCCGACATAGTAGCCGGTGCCTTTTCCGCAGGCGTTTTTAGTTACCGCGGCGAATGGTTCGAGATGCCACTGGTCCTGGTATCGGGCGAGGACTTCGGCGTTTTCGGGTGTTATCCAGTCGGTGTATTTGGTTGCGGTGAAATAGCCGGGGAATTGGTCGGTTCCTGCGATGTTGTACTGCACGTCGTCTGCGAAGGCGCTGTATTCTTCAATTTTGATACCGAGCATTGGTGCGAGCAGGCCCGGCAGGGTTCTGTCGTGACAGAGGTTGTTTTGGTCCTTTACGCCTGTGCGACAATCGGTGAGGAGAACACCGCCATTGTGGACGAAGTCGTTCAGGCGGTTTGCGATTTTGTCGGGGAGGATGTAGAGGTCTGGGGCCAGGACGAGTTTGTACTTTGCCAGGTCGGCGCATGAGGGGACGAAGTCGGCGTTGACGCCGGCGCGGAAGAGGGCGTTGTAATATTTGCTCATTACGCTTCTATAATTGTTGCCGTTGTAGCTTGGCTGGAACTGCAGTGCCCAGATGGTGTCGTAGTCGTAGATGATGGCGATGTCCGGTTTGACGGTGGTGCCTTTCAGGTATTTGTCGAGTTTTCTGTATTCTTTGGCAAGTTTTGCGGCTTCGTTGTAGCGTCTGAGTGGTTTACCATCGTGGCCGAGCAGGCCGTGCCAATACTGCTCTCGTCCTGCGGTGCAGGTCCTCCATCTGAACCAGATTTGGCCGTCTGCGCCGTGGGCTAACTGCTGGTAGCAGAAGAGTCGGATTTCTCCCGGCCAGGGGTTTCTTTCGAAGGCTCCCCAGCCGTGTGGGCCGGCGGTTTGTTCCATAATCAGGAAGTTTTTCTGTTTGAGGCTTCGCATAAGGTCGGCGGCTGCGGAAGAGCCGTAATGAACTTCGGGCTTGCCTCCTCCCCAGATTGGATAATTGTCGAATGCGACGAAGTCGAGGTCTTTTGCCATGTCATAATAGTTTGTTCCCGTGTGGAATCCCATCAGGTTGTGCGTGACGAAATGATGCGGGCAGATTTTGCGGATGATGTCAATCTGGTCTTTCTGGAAGCGGACATTCAGCCACGACGTGAACCTTTGCCAGTCCAGACAGGCGCTGGGATTGCTGATGGCCCATTTGCCGCGTCGGTCATCGGGTATGGTAATCTCGCCCCAGGTCGTAAATTCCAACCCCCAGAAGTGATTGCCCCAGGCGCGGTTCAATTCGGTTAGTGTTCCGTATTTTTTGCGAAGCCAGTCCTGGAACTCTGCTCGGCATATTTCACAGCGGCAGTCCGTGCCGCCGAATTCGTTGTCCGTCTGCCAGCCTATTATAACGGGATTGTCCTTGAAGTG
>SDBT01014704.1_pt1 | contig 12463 bp, 10 predicted proteins | sample 2277101 | NCBI WGS metagenome assembly SDBT01 (sample SAMN10404973, study PRJNA504765) | marine sediment metagenome | isolation source: marine sediment core GS10_PC15, 103 cmbsf | place: Arctic Ocean: Southern Knipovich Ridge | collected 2010
AATAGACGGGGTCCATACTGATTTCTTTGACAAGCAGCCAAAAGAGGGATTTAAAAAAGAGCTTGGGGTACCGGAAGGTAAACCCCTTATCATCTTTACAGGGGCCCTGCTTGCTGCAAAGGGTATATGGAACCTTGTTGATGCCATACCGATGGTATTAAGCAAAAGAAGCGATATCCACTTCCTGATAGTCGGATACCCTGTAGAGGAGACAAAGAAAAGGATAGAAGATCTGGGTGTACAGGATAATGTACACTTTACCGGTATGGTGGATTACTTTAAACTTCCTGAATACCTGGTGATCAGCGATATAGCGGTGGAGCCGAAGATGGAAAAGGCCGGGGAAGCCAGCGGAAAAATAATAAACTATATGGGTGCCGGGCTGCCTGTTGTCTGTTTTGAGGGCAAGAATAACCGCAGATTCCTGGAGGAGGGCGGAATATATGCCGCAGGCAATAAGATAGAAAACCTTGCCGATAAAATGATATGGGCCGTAGAAAATCCCGGGGAAGCAAAGAAGCTTGGTGATAAGAACAAGCAGAGGGTCGAGAAAGTATTCTCCTGGAACAATAGCATAAAGGATACTGTCGAGGCCTTTAAGAAATTGACTTCACAAAGATAACCATAAATTATTTATGACATGGTAATAGCAATATTAGCAACTAACTTTGCTGGTAATAAAGGTGCTGCTGCCATGCTTAAGAGTCTCATCAAAAACCTTGACAGTGAATACAGGAATGTAAATTATAATCTGATGTCTGTGTATCCCGGGGAAGACAGGGAACAAAATCCTTACAAGCATGTCAGAGTGGTCTCCTGCAAGCCCCAGGAAATAATCTTTATAGCCTTTCCACTCGCTGTACTTTTCTATATTTTCAAATGGTTATGGCCGGTCCGCAAGGTCCTCCTGGGATATAAGATCCTAAAAGGTCTTATCGAATCAGATATCGTTATTGATGCTGCAGGGATCTCTTTTGTTGATTCCCGCGGTTTTATCATGAATACCTATAATTTTATCTGTATGGCAACACCGCTGCTTCTGGGAAGAAAAATAATAAAGTATTCTCAGGCACTGGGCCCGTTCAGGACTACATGGAACAGGATGCTGGCAAAAATCATACTGCCGAAAATATCTAAAATATGTGTCAGGGGACTTATTACTAAAAAGCACCTTGACGGTCTGGGACTTATGAATATCGAATTATGCGCTGACGGCGCGTTTACACTTCCGGCTGACCCTGAAGCTGAAAAAAGAGTAAAAAAGATAATAGAAGGAGATGATTTCTATTCCAAAAAGATCATCAGTATCTCAGTAAGCTCCGTAGTTGATAAGTTATGCCGGGAAAAGGGCATAGACTATAAAAAGATCATCAGTGATTTTGCAGATTACCTGATAAGAGAAAAAGGATATAATGTACTGATAATTGCCAACTCTGCCAGGAAGGGTACAAACAAGACCCATAACAATGACCTCACAATCTGCCAGGATGTCTACAATATGATTAAGGGCAAAGAGAATTGCCGCTGGTATGATGATATATTTACCCCTGAGGAAATAAGGGAATTCATCGGCCTGTCAAAACTTATGGTCGCTTCAAGGTTTCATGCCATGATAGCTGCACTCCATGAGAAGGTCCCGGTCATTCTGATAGGGTGGAGCCATAAGTACAAGGAGGTCCTGGACATGTTCTCTCTGGGAGAAAATGCCATAGACTACAGAGACCTGGGGGAAGAAAGGCTTAAGGAAGCATTCAACAGCTTTGAGAAGAGCAGCGGCTCCATCAGGGCCCAAATAGAAAAAAACCTGCCAGAGGTCAAAAAAAGCAGCTATAAAAATATAGAGATCATAAAAGATGAAATAGATAATATGCCTGAAACCAGAAAATATACAGCCCTGGATTACAGTAATCCTGAGAAATATCTGGGAGATTATTACAGATGCTATATGGGATATGCTGCTGATGAAGAAATCAGAAATGGGGCAGCATCCGGGGGAGTAGTATCATCACTGCTTTTACACCTCCTGGAAACAGGGAAGATCGGCGGGGCACTGGTGAGCAGGCAGATAATGGATAATGGAAAAATTAGTGCAGAGACCTTTATTGCCACGACAAGAGAGGAAATACTGGACTGCAGGACAAGCATATATATGGATTTTCCCATGCAGAAAAATTTCAGGAAAATACTGGATTTTGACGGGAAAGTAGCTGTAGTGGGAATTCCCTGCCAGCTTGAGGATTTGAAAAGATTTGAAAGCAGGTATCCGGGACTTAAGGATAAGATCGAAATAAAGATATCCCTCTTCTGCAGCGGTTCGGAGTCGAAGAAACTGATCGAAAAGATCCTGGTAAAAAACAGGATAGATATTAAGGAGATCCAGAGAATATTTTTCAGGAAGGGACACTGGAGGGGGAAAACACATATAGTGATGAAGGATGGTCCCAGGAAGGTCCTGTCATACCTCCATAATATATGCACTTACAGGAATTTATTTTTTTATTCCATGCCCAGGTGTTATTCTTGCAAGGACCAGTTCGGGTATAATGCAGATATATGCTGCGGGGACATTTGGCTCAAAGAGATGAAGGATGATCCTGTGAAGCATACAGCGGTCCTGGCAAGGAAAGAAAAAGATGGGAAGATAATGGAGGGAGCCGTACGGGATAATAAGATCTTTTTGGTGCCGGTAGAAGCAAAAAAACTGGTAAAATCCCAGAAGAGGCCCCTGATATATAAATTTAATTCAGCAGGAGCAAGAAAGAAGATCGGGAAATTATTCGGCCTGAGATACCGGGGGGAGATAAGTGAGAGATCAAAATGGAATCATTATCTTGCGAGCATATTGATCGCTATTAATATCAGGATATCCGATTCAAGGATAGTCTTTTTGGTCCCTCAAAAATTGATGTTTTTATATATGGGATTTGTGAGGTTGCTGCTGAGCTTTTAAAAAATGGACATCAGATTAAAAAACAACTTAATAAAAGCATTAAAAATAATCATAGTCCTGGCCATTATATTATTTATAGGAAGGCTTTTTTACAGGAATATCAATGAGCTTAAGGATATTGATTTTAAATTTGACCTGCTGAACCTGATACTGGCAGTGGTCCTGTTCATTGTCTATAAGATAAATTCTGTTTTCCTGTGGCATTATATTACAAAGAAAAATGAATGCAGTATTTCTATCAGAAAGGCATTTGTATCCTGGTTTTATTCCCTTCTGGGAAAGTATATTCCCGGGAAAGTCTTCATGCTTGGCAGCCGGATATACTTCTATAATAGGGAGGGTTCTTCAAAAAAGAAGGTACTGTTCTGCTTCCTGGTGGAGAATATATGCACCGTGCTGGGTGCGGCCCTGCTTTTTATAATGTCCATGCTTTTTGTAAACAATCCCGATCTCATACAATACAGGTATCCTGCAATAGGCCTGATCGCAGTATTCTTTATAATAATTCATCCGGTCGTGCTGACCAGGATCATAAATATTCTCTTAAAGATACTGAAGAAAAAACAAATAGAACTAAGGATGAAATATATAAATATGTTGGGATTGGTGTTTGTTTACAGCCTCAATTTCCTGATCGTGGGAAGCGGGTTCTATATGCTTACAAACTCCATATACCCTGTCGATATAAGCAGGTTTTTCTATATATCAGGGATCTTCGGGCTGGCTGCGGTAATCGGCATACTTGCCCTTTTTGCACCATCAGGGATCGGTGTCAGGGAAGGTGTAATAATACTTGCCCTGAGGTATGTAATACCAGAAGCTGCAGCCATAGTAGTCTCTATTGTCTCCAGATTGTGGGCGACTGCTACAGAATTATTATTAATAGGCATAGTATATATCTATGCCAGGATCAATAAGATAAGGTTTGAAACAGGAGAGCAGAAGGAAGATAAAACTTCGAAGGATATATGATAAAATAAATCATTCCTTTAAGTCCCTGCCTGATACCGACCTCCTTATATCGTACTGGATATCTTCCAGGATCTTCCTGTTTACTGAGATAGAATCCCCAACAATACCCATAACAAGCAGGATGAAGCCGGCAAATAATAGGACCAGCATAAAAATAAGTGACTGTATATGGCCGGCACCTTCGCCTATTATATAGAAATAAAGATATCTGAAACCGAGGGCCGCACCTATCAGTAAAAACAAGAAGCTGATCGCTCCAAAGAACCGTAAGGGCCTGTAGATGATAAATATTCTGAGAATAGTTAAAACAGATCTGTATATATACCGGGGTATGCTTTTTACAAGCCTGGAGGATCTTAATTTTTCATTAACCCCCACAGGCACATCTAATATCAGCAGGTCCTTTTGTCCAGCCTGGATAATGGTCTCCAGTGTATAGGTATATTTATTGAAAACATTTATCTGGAAGGCAGCATCTCTGGAAAGGGCTCTGAACCCGCTGGGGGCATCGGATACTCTTATGCCGGAAAGGATCCTGACAAAATAGCTGCCTGCTTTTTCAAGAAATTTTTTTACCCTGGAAAAAGACTCGATCTTATCAATGAGTCTGGATCCGATCACTATGTCTGCTCTTTTTTCCATGATGGGTCTTACAAGCTTTACGATATCGGCAGCACAATACTGGTTATCGGCATCGGTATTTACGATTATGTCAGCACCTCTTTCCAGGCAAGCCCTGAGGCCGGTAGTAAATGCTTTGGAGAGGCCCCGGTTTCTATTATGACTGACTATATGGTGGACCCCGCAATCCCTGGCTACCTTTACCGTATTATCAGTGCTTCCGTCATCTATTATCAGGTATTCTAAGGTATCGATGCCTTCTATACTTTGAGGAAGTTCTTTAATGGTTATAGGCAACGAGTCTTCTTCATTAAAGCAGGGGATCTGTATGATAAGCTTCAATTTGATATGCTCCTGTCTCTATTTTTCCTATTTTTATACATTTGTATGAAATAATAAGCTAGCAATACTATGGCAATGATCATCAGTGGAATAAGGGGATAATTATACCTTGGTTTATTGTGGGTTATAAATGAATGCATAAAAAACATATAGAAAGGTGGCAGGAAAAACAGGGATACTGCCCATTTCTTCTTCACGATAGAATAGATGATCACATAGAAAAAGCAGAAGAAAAGAAAAATATTCAAAAAGACGACACTTCTCAGCTGCAATATGAACCAGTTTGGATTTCTGATCATAAAAGAATATCCGGTTTCGATGAATGTTCCTTTCCAGGCTATGGGTATAGTTGCCAGTATATGCCTTGCCGGGTCTTTGATTATTCTCTGCAGTGCGGCCTGCCTCATCTCCCTGTCAGCGAGAAGGACCGATTCCTGTTCGCTGTAACCCTGCTGTATATAGGAATCCTGCATCCCGGCAAGGACCTTTTTAGTGCCCTGCCTGTATCCGGACTCGTCCTTCCTGTCAAGGTTCTTGTAATCTTCTTCATCAAAAAACATATTAAGCAGGGTCTCCCTGGCCCCTTCGCCGGGCAGCCAGTATATAAATGAAGCAAGGTATTCCTTCCTGGTCATAGTATTTAAAACAGAGCGGTAATACAGGACTATTCCACCTTTATTTGACAGGGTGAACTCATTGAAGTGCCTGTAATTTCTGAACATCCATCCACCCACAATTGCAAAGTAGATAAACAGGAACAGGCAGATCCCAGCCAGGAATTTTTTCCAGACTGTCCGGTATTTCTTGAACAACAGGATCAATGCAATTATCATCAATATATATATTAGATATATAAATATGGCCTTGGTCAGGACCAGGACTGCCATGCTTATCCCGAGCATAATAAAATATGCTATCCTGCCGGTCTTAAATATTTTATATAAAGACAGGGATACCAGTACGATAAGAAGCGCTGCGAGGTTTTCAGACAGAAGGTGATTTGAAATTACAGACATGACCTCGCTGGCTCCGGTAAGAAACATGGCAATATAGGCCAGCAGGTAGCTACGGGTAAAGCTGTAGATTATAAACATGACAAAGATAGCAATGATTATGACCAGTGGGATTTGGGAAAGCCTGAGGGTCTTCAGTCCTCCGGAATACAATTCTTCAAGGTCCATATTCCTCAACACGGGGTTTAAGAACATGCAGATAGCAAGATAAACAGGGTATCCTGGTTCCCTGAATGCTGTCGGTTCGGGATCTTCGATATCACCGTCTTCGAGTGAGATGGTCCCGTACTTCTGGAAATTATAACCCATAATGACATAGTGCTGATCGTCAGAGCTTGGAGGTTTACCATGAGCTGTGCTGGCTATGGACAGGGCAGTTATTATGATAAAGATAATAAAGATCGCAATATGACCGATTATCGGTTTCTTTGGGTACATATTTACATGACCCCTCTTATCATGTTATGTCTTTAAATATATTTTAAAGTAATATTCAAATAAGGACAAATAAAATAAATATGGATTATAAATATAATATTTTTTAATGATGCTAATATAGTTTGAAAATGGCCCAATATTTGATAATTATTGAAAGAGCAGATTATTACTGATATTATATTTAAATCTTTAAATTTTAGTAAAGTTTGGAATAAAATAAAGGCCTTATTGGCCAAAAAGAAATTAGAATATTTTAATCAAGGGATTATATTATGAAAGTTTGTGTAATAGGAACTGGTTATGTAGGGCTTGTCTCCGGAGTCTGTCTGGCTGAGATAGGCCATGATGTCATATGTGTCGATAAGGATGAGGCCAAGATATCTTCCCTTAAAGAAGGTAAAATACCTATTTATGAAGAAGGTCTGGAAGAACTTGTAAAAAGCAATTATGAAAGTAAAAAGCTGGTCTTTGATCCGGATACAGCATACGGGATAAAAGAAAGCGATATAATATTTATCTGTGTCGGGACGCCGCCCCTTCCATCAGGGAAACCTGATCTTGCTGCTATAGATGATGTTGCCAGGGTGATAGGCAGGTCACTTAATGGCTATAAGATAATATTAAATAAAAGTACCGTACCCATAGGTACAGCAAAGAGGATAAGAAAGATAATCAAGGAAAACCAGCCTGACGGAAATGATCATCACGAATTTGATATAGTGTCCAATCCGGAGTTTTTAAAAGAGGGCGAAGCCGTAAAAGATGCATTTTTTCCGGAAAGGATCGTGATAGGTTCTGAAAGCGAAAAAGCGGTCAGTATAATGAAGGAGCTGTATAAACCTATAATAGATCAGGATTTTGAGTATGCAAAAGGAAACAGCTATAGGAAGAAAGAAGTGCCCGTACTTATCACTGATTCCATAAGTTCCGAACTTATTAAATATGCTTCAAATGCATTTCTTGCCACCAAGATATCTTTTGTGAACGAGGTGGCCAATATCTGTGAAAGGATTGGAGCCAATATACTTGATGTGACTTATGGCATGGGCCTGGATGAGAGGATCGGTTCCAGGTTTATGAGGGCAGGTATCGGATGGGGAGGCTCATGTTTTCCCAAAGATGTCAGGGCTCTGTCATACACTGCAGAAGAATATGGCTCTCCTGCAAGTATTTTAAATGCTGTGATCCAGGTTAATAATCAACAGAGATTTAAAGTTATACAAAAAGCCATGGACCTCCTGGGCATAATAGACGATAAGATAATAGGTATTCTGGGCCTTTCATTTAAGCCCAAGACAAACGATACCAGGGACGCCCCCTCCATAACAATAGCAAACAAATTTCTTGAGCTGGGAGCAGAAGTCAGGGTCTATGACCCAATAGTAAAAGATTATCCTGAAAATCTTGACAAGGGAGCCATATTTGTTAGTGATCCATACAAGGCTATAGATAAAGCAAACCTTATGGTCCTGGTGACTGAATGGGATGAGTTTTCCAAATTGGATTTTGACAGGATAAAGAATTTTATGGCAGATTCCAATATAATTGACGGCAGAAATTTTCTTGATAAGGTGAAGCTGCAGGACTTAGGTTTTAAATATATTGGGATCGGCAATTAAAAACTTATAATTAAATAATTTCTAATTTACGGAGGTAAGTCTTGATAAAGGGTGTAAAAATAAAAAAATTAAAGGTGGTCCCGGACGAAAGAGGGCGTCTTGTGGAGATGTTGAGGAGTGATGATGACCTTTTTATAAAGTTCGGCCAGGCCTATATGACAACAGCATATCCCGGTGTGGTAAAAGGCTGGCATTATCATAAGAAACAGGTCGACAACTTCACAATAGTAAAAGGGATGATGAAAGTGGTCCTCTATGACAGCAGGGAAGATTCTCCAACTTTTAAAGAAGTAAACGAGTTCTTTATGGGAGAGCATAACCCGATGCTACTTCAAATACCTAATTATGTATTTCACGGCTTTAAGTGCATCGGGGAGACTGAGGCCATGTGCATAAATCTTCCAACGGAAGTATATGATTACGATGAACCTGATGAGTTCAGGGTGAACCCGCATAGTCCTGATATACCTTATGACTGGAACAGAAAGGACGGATAGGAGATACTTGGAAAATAGAGATTTTAAGACAATACTTGTAACTGGCGGAGCAGGTTTTATTGGGAGCAATTTCATCCATTATATGATGGATAAGTATCCTGATTATAAGATAATAAACCTGGACAAGCTTACCTATGCCGGCAATCTGGAGAACCTTAAGGATATTGAGAATAATCCTAATTATGAATTTGTAAAAGGTGATATTGCGGACAAGTCTATAGTTGAGAGTATTTTTAAAAGCAATAAGATCGATGCAATAGTAAACTTTGCCGCTGAATCCCATGTTGACCGGTCCATTGAGGAGCCAGGTGTCTTTATAAAGACAGATGTCTATGGGACATTTGTCCTGCTTGAAGCTGCGAAGGTGGGTAACTGTAAATTATTCCTGCAGATAAGCACGGATGAGGTCTATGGCTCCATAGAGGACGGATCCTTCAAGGAAGGGGACCCGCTTCTTCCCAATAGTCCATACTCAGCCTCAAAGGCAGGTGCCGAGATGATAGTAAGGTCTTTTTTTAAGACCTATGATACCCCGGTGATAATAACAAGGACATCCAATAATTTCGGCCCCTATCAGTATCCGGAAAAGCTGATACCTCTTTTTGTAACGAATCTTATTGATGATATTAAGGTCCCGCTTTACGGGGACGGGATGAATATAAGGGATTGGATATATGTTGATGATAACTGCAGCGCACTTGACCTCGTGCTCCATGGAGGTAGATTGGGAGAGATATACAATATAGGAGCGGGAAATGAAGAGCCCAATGTCTGGATAACCAAAAAACTTATAGAACTCCTGGGTAAGACTGAAGAGATGATAGAGCCGGTTGAGGACCGCCTGGGCCATGACCGCAGATATTCAGTAGACTGCAGCAAGCTGAAGGCTGAGCTGGGATGGGACACAGAGTATGATTTTGAAGAAGCTCTTGAAAAGACAGTTTCCTGGTACAGGGATAATGAAGAATGGTGGAGGCCACTTAAAAAGTAATGAAAATAGCTATAGTCACTTCTAGCGGGGGACACTTATTTCAGGTGTATAAATTAAAATATTGGTGGCAAAAGCATGATCATTTCTGGGTGACTTTCAAAAAGAAAGATGCAGTAAACATTCTAAAAGGAGAAAAAAAATATTGGGCTTATTTTCCGACAAATAGGAATATTAAAAATTTAATAAGAAATCTATTTGTAGCCTGGAAAGTTCTAAGAATAGAAAAACCTGATATCATAATTTCCATGGGAGCAGGAGTAGCTGTTCCCTTTTTCTGGCTGGCAAAATTATTTAGATGTAAAACTATCTTTATTGAAGTCTATGACAGAATAACCAGCCCTTCATTGACTGGAAAACTTGTATATCCATTTGCGGATAAATTTATTCTTCAATGGGACGAACAAAAGAAATATTACCCTAAGGGAGAGGTCTTCGGCCAGATACTATGATTTTTGTAACAGTTGGCACACATGAACAGCCTTTTAACAGGCTTATAGAGGAAATAAATAAACTTTTAGAAAAGGAACTAATAAAAGAAGAGATATTTATGCAGGTAGGCTATAATTATGATATTCTTCCAATATGTAAACATAAAAAAATCCTTTCTAAAAGCGAGGTCGACTCTTTTATGAGAAAAGCGAGAATAATCATCACTCATGGAGGGTTGAGCAGCATTATCGAGTCTTTGATGGTCAATAAGAGTCCTATAGTGGTTCCCAGACAAAAAATCTTTGGTGATCACGTAGACGACCACCAGGTCATATCTACAAGAAAATTTGAAAAAGAAAGAAGAATTATTGCTGTTTATAATATTAATAAACTTGGTGAAAAAATTATGGATTATAAAAATGAATTATCCAAGTTAAGAGTAATTGAAAATATCAGTGAGGAAATAGAAAAAAGTTCTAAAACTTTTTCAATGAAATTAGAAAGGCTTTGTCAAGACTTAGTAGATCCAAAGGCATAATAAAATATGGATTGTAGTAATTCCATATAATTAATTTTAAATCACTATGGTAAAAGGGTTAAAACATGATTGATTTAAGTAAAAATAAAGTCATTGTTACCGGCGGAGCAGGATTTCTGGGTAATTATGTTCTCGAAAAGTTGAAAAAAAGAAATTGTAAAGATATTTTTGTTCCAATAAAAGAAGAATATGACTTAAGAGATTTAGATACAATAAAAAAAATGTATAAGTACGCAAATGCTAGCATGGTAATACATCTGGCTGCAGTCGTAGGAGGAATCGGTGCCAATAAAAAAAATCCTGGTAGCTTTTTCTACGATAATCTAATAATGGGTATTCAGTTAATGGAACAGGCCAGATTAAATAATATTGAAAAATTTGTGGCTATTGGTACTATATGTGCTTACCCAAAATATACAAAAGTTCCATTTAAGGAAGAAGATTTATGGAATGGATATCCTGAAGAAACTAATGCACCATATGGACTAGCAAAAAAAATGTTGCTAATACAGTCACAAGCATATAGGCAACAATATAATTTCAATTCAATTTTTCTGCTTCCTGTAAACTTATATGGGCCAGGAGATAATTTTGACCCAGCATCTTCTCATGTCATTCCTGCACTTATTAAAAAATTCCATGAAGCTAAGATCAATAAAAAAAACAAAGTAGTCGTATGGGGAACAGGAAAAGCAACCAGAGAGTTTTGTTTTGCAGAAGATTGCGCAGAAGCTATAGTGCTTGCAACTGAAAAATATGATGAACCTGATCCTGTAAATATTGGTGTTGGATTTGAGATCTCTATAAGAGATCTAGCAAATAAAATAAAAAGTATAGTGGGGTTTGAAGGAAAACTAATATGGGATAAAACAAAACCAGATGGCCAACCCAGAAGATGCCTGGATACTTCTATGGCAGAAAAGGAATTTGGGTTTAAAGCAAAAATAGGGTTCGATAAGGGACTCAGAAAGACAATTAACTGGTACATAAATAAGGAAAATAAGAGTATTGAAGTAAATGAATAAAAAAGAGTCATGAAAACGCATGCTATATAATTAAAGTTTGGAAATAATTAAATTTACCTAATTTATGTGGATATTAAAAAAATATAAAGAACTTTCACAATTAAGAAAGAATGTTTTATCAGGTTTTATAACTTCAGGCTTAAATGCAGTTTTATTATTTATAGCTTTTCCATTGTATTTAAATTATTTAGGGCCTGAAAGATATGGAATATGGGTCACGCTTTCGATAATATTAACTACAGCTAGTCTTGGAGAATTTGGTGTAAAAGATGCAATAATTAAATATATTTCTGAAGAATTTTGGAAAGATAATATAAAATCTGTCACTGAATATATATCCAGCGCGATAGCAATTTTTACTATAACTTCATTTGTTGTAATAGTTATTTTATTGATTATTAATGCTCCGGTAATTAATTTTTTTAATTTAAATGATTACCATATAAACAAAATTAAATTTTTTTTACCTATGATAGGTCTATTATCAGGGATTACTTTTTTTCTAAATATTTTTAGGGGAACTTTGTATGGTATTGGTCATGTTGATTGGAATAATTATATTTTTGTTGCAATTAAATTTATGCAAATCTTGATTGCTTTGGGATTATTTAAAATTGGTTTTATGGTATGGGCTTTGTTCTGGTCCATTTTTATAACAACTTTATTAGAATTTATAATAATTATCATAATTATAAGTAAAAAATGTAGAATAAATTTGTTTAGATATAATGCAATTAAAAAAAATAAAGTACAAAAACTGCTAAAATTTGGATCTAATACTTTTGGGGCGTCAGTTTTTTCAATTTTATTGAATTCGTTTATTAAAATAATTATCTCCAAGTTCATTGGTTTTGCCGGCGTAAGCTATTATGAGATCTCTTTTAAAGTCACCTTTCAGATAAGAAGTTTATTTCAATCCGGCCTAAATGCAATAATGCCAAAAGCTAGTGAAATTCAGGGCAAAATTAAAAGTTTCAAAAAAAATATAATGAATTTATATAAAAAGAGTATGCAATTTATTATATTTT
>SDBT01014705.1_pt1 | contig 12463 bp, 10 predicted proteins | sample 2277101 | NCBI WGS metagenome assembly SDBT01 (sample SAMN10404973, study PRJNA504765) | marine sediment metagenome | isolation source: marine sediment core GS10_PC15, 103 cmbsf | place: Arctic Ocean: Southern Knipovich Ridge | collected 2010
CACAGTGGCGAAGCTTTAACCCTTATTACCGGGGACGATCGCGAGATGGTTCGTGCCATCAATCGAATTATCGGTTCTAAGATCGAGCAACGGACCTTGTCAGCCTTTGACTACAACGCACCGGCACTCATTCGCAAAAACAGTCCGCATGGGCAAAGGAAGCCGCATCGCAAATTTTCCGGGGTGAATAAGAGTCGGAACAAAAAGACATCACGCCGAAATAATCGCATTTAGGACTCGTAAAACAATAACTCTTCAAGATTTCACACCCATATGACACCCTGAAAGTTGAAAAAACCGACCGGCAATGTTAATGGAGTCATTGAGTTGTAATCTATGAAATCCAGGAAAGTTGAAATAAAGGATGTAGGCGAAATCCTTCTCGAGCGCAGCAGCCGAGCCAGGCACATAAACCTGTCTGTCCGGCCATTCAAAGGAGCTCGGGTTGCAGTGCCTTATGGAGTATCATTTGACAAAGCAGAAGAAGTGGCACATTCAAAAGCCGGCTGGATAAAAAAGAATCTGGATCGAATGGAGTTGATCGAGCAGGAAGCCATAGAATTTAAAAAAAATAACCATATCAACCGTAAAGAAGCACGAAAACTCCTTATAAACCGGCTCAACGAACTATCAGGCAAGCATGGATTTGATTATAACAAAGTGTTTATCAGAAATCAGAAAACCAGATGGGGAAGCTGTTCGGTGAAGAATAATATCAATCTGAATGTAAATCTGGTTTTTTTGCCTGAAGAATTAATTGATTACACAATCCTTCACGAACTGGTTCACACCCGAATAAAGAATCATAGCAAACAGTTCTATGATGAACTTGACAGGCTGGTTGTGAATGCAAAGGAATTAGATAAAAAACTTAATAAATATAACTTGTTGTTATTATAAACAAATTAAAAATTTATAACTCACAATTCAAGATTTGACACCCGTATCAATCCCGGTAGGAGCGAACGTAGGTAGAGCTTTTCATTTTTTAGATGCCTGTTTTAATAAAGAAAGGAAAGACAACCTATACTTTTCATCGGTAATGGCTCTGAAGTGTTTAATAAGTTCTTGCTCTTGGGATGAGAGAGTGCTTAAGGTTTGATAAAAGGGTGGCGTTTCTCCAATTTTTTTGTTCTTCTCCTTAATTTTTTTCTCAACCCCCAAAAAAAAGTCCAGGGAAACATTCAGTGATTGAGCGATCTTCTGTAACCTCTCCACACTAACCTTATTTATCCCTTTTTCATATTTCTGTATCTGCTGATAGGTTACTCCTATCATCTCACCCAGTTTTTCCTGTGATATCCCCAGTTGTTTTCTCCTGAGCTTGATCTTCATTCCTATGCGGTTACTGTCTTTTATCGAGGTCATAGTAGAAAAAGGGATAATTAATATTGCCTTTAGGGTGTTTTTGTCAACAAAAAATCTGAGGTTGAATTTACAACTTTAAGTTGCCGAGGTCTATAAACCAGCGGTTGCAAATTTGTGTTGACTTATACAACTTCGGGTTGTATAATTGACAGTATGGACGGGTAGTTTTTCTGTTGTGTCTATCGGCAAGGAAAAGAGGTGATTGTAATGTCTATACACCTTGTTAATTTAAAGAAATACCTTCATAACATAACCCCATTTTCACACATCATACTATTAATCTCTTTGTTGGTTGTATCGGTTTTATTCTATAGTAGTCCGGTGAGCGGTGGGCCTTATCTTGATTCCGCCCATGGAGATACAACAGATGGTGTCAATCGCACGAGCATGTCAGCTCATGGTTACTCCATAGGACACTGTGCCCACTGCCACGAGCAGCACGCCAGTGTGGGGGGGACAGAGCCAGTCCCGGCTGGCGGGGCTGCCAGCAAGTATCTATGCTACCAGCAGGCATTTAACACTCAGGCGGGAGGGTTTTGCATGAGTTGCCATCGTGACTCGGCCGGCCAACAAGTGGGAGGCTACGTTTACAATGAGGATTATAGCGAAAGGCGGGGTAAAGAAAGCAAAGACTGCCCGGAGTCTATCAGGGAGGCCTTTCGCTTTATCAATAAGAACTCGCGTGTGCCCCAGAATAACTGCGGGTCTTCAGCAGGTTCAGCCCATGACCTGGCTGACATTGTAGAGCATGCTTTGAAAAACAACTGGGGATGGGGTTATTTTACAGCAAAAATCAACCCTTGCTTGGGCTGCCACAATCCCCACAGGGCCACAGAGGAGTATCCCTGCTCGCTGCCCAGCGGTCACAGCAATAAAGCTACCTGGGAGATATGGGGGGATGATCCCGGTGAAAAAATGGCCGATTATCTGGGTGCTGGAGAGGTTTATCAGCCGCCTTTCAAGGTCGGCAAAACTACGCACGAACGGGATGCAAGCACCCAGCCTAACTACGTCGAGCTCTGCCTGGAGTGCCACAAAGACCAACTGGCTAGCAGCCAACATGGAACCGTAGGGGCGTTTTTTTTCGGTGGGATTGAGTGGGACGGCATCACCATGCATGGAAGTGGGCACGGACTTCACGAACTAGGATCACTAAACCTTCCTTATGATGATGAGGACAAAAACTATGTCCTGTGTTGCACCGATTGCCATGAACCTCATGGCTCCAGTAACCAATGGTTATTAAGAACCGAAGTAAATGGAAAAGATGATATTACCATGAGATGGGATGGAGATTTTTTTGAGTTTTGTACGGCCTGTCATAAAGATCTTAGTGGACATGCCCTAGATGAGTTTGAAGCCGGCCGCTCTTGTTATGACATGAATTGCCACACCCACGGCTTCGGTCGTGCCTCACTTTAGGGTGAGCTTTGCCAGAGTTGTGTATTTCTTTGCCGGGTGCGTATCATTATAGGGTCAAAGCTTGAATAGTGAATTAAGCCGATCGAATTTAATCTGGGGAACTATGGGGTCGGGAACTATGGGGTCAAGTCTGCTCTTGACTCTTGCTTACCCTATCAGCCACCCTATCCACACGCCCCTTAAGGGTTCGATCCGTCAGCATCTGTTTCTTCATTCTTTCGATGATGCTGCTTATAGAGCTATACTTTTCCATCTGAAACTGGCGACCTATCTCCTTTAGGCTGTCGCGTCTTAGTTTTCTGTTTAGGAATATGGCTACGTTCCTGGGTTCATTAAAATGTCCTCTTCTTGATCTATACAGTTCATCCTTGCTAACATTATAAAACTTACACACTGCATTTATTATCGAATCAGCTTCAGGAGCAAGATCTTTTGCCTGTGGAACATCCTGATCAGCTTTCACGGCATAGTATTTACCCTTAACCCAGTCAATAAACCTCTCAGGCCCCAAGACAGATGGCCATTTCTTACGTTCAAATACACCAGCTATTTCCTCGTCGTTCTCGATGGCAACAAACATCCGGTATTCTTTCACCCACTCCTTCCTATTTTTCGTGAGTAGCGAGAAGATGAATTCTTTGTTAAGCCACTTCCATTTTTTTGCAATAGACAGGTAGCCCTTATGGCTACTCCAGGGATAATTATCAGGCTTGTTTGCAATGCCTGCATTTACAGGATTGCGGTGTATATATCTGACGAGTTGCAAAAGATAGCTGTCACCGCTAACAAGAATTGACTTGTATCTGCCACGAAAGAGCTGCCCATCACAGAGATGTCTCCTGTTAAATCTCTGAGTATATACGCCATTTATGTGCCGCATGCTCCGTGCAATATTTGCATCTGGTGTTTGCATAAGAATATGATAGTGGTTTGTCATGAGACAGTAAGCAGCAACACGAATATTCCACATCTCCGAGCTTTCTTCAAGAAGCTCGATAAACACTTGGTAGTCATGTCTGTCACGGAATATTTCTTCGGCCCTTCTTCCACGGTTCATCACATGGTACCAAGCGCCAGGGTACTCTATTCTGAGTGGACGTGCCATGCCATAATCCGTAACATTTTACCCTGCAAGAGTCAAGAGCAGACTTGACCCCATTCCTGCTCCTGCAAGAGTCAAGAGCAGACTTGACCCCATTCCTGCTCATATTTTATAATTATTTCAATATCTTTTAGAAACTTATAATTCACAATTCAAGCTTTGACACCCATCCTTTCAAATCTTTTTATAATGTCTTCCGCCCAGAAAGTTCAATTCGCTTTGATTGCCCTTCAATTATCCATTCCGAAAGTTTTTTTATAATGTTTTCCAAATCATCCTTTTTTTTGGTCCCACATTCCCAGACTATCGCTATTCGCCATCCTTGTTTAGTGAGATCGGATATATTTCTTTGATCCCGCATAATTGTCCCCGCGATTTTATTTTTCCAGAATTCATTTCGCGTGTCGGGTAGTTTGGACTTTTTACATCCTTTATGATTATGCCAGAAACAACCGTGAACAAATATAATGGCATTATATTTGCTTAACACAATGTCTGGCTTCCCCGGAAGATTTGGACTATTAATTCTGAATCGGAAGCCCTGACTATGTAGGTAAGAACGGATTAGCTTTTCCGGTTTAGTATTATATCCTCTGACTTTGGACATTGTTTTGCTGCGTTGCTTGGAAGTCATAAAGTCAGTCATAATGGTTATTGCTTTCGTTTCTCCCAACGTCGTGGGAGTATTCTTTGTCTGTCCCTTTTAATTCCCATTCTGTATGCAAAGTGCAAAGGAGATTTGTATGCCTTACGACGCAACAAAGGCGTTGCGGTGTTTTTCCAATGCACTGGGGTCGGGTGCAAAACGATGGGGAAGCGTGAGTATCGCACCTTCGAGCTTCGTAAAGTTTGCCGCCTGGAACTCGGGGATGTCGCCCTTCTTCAAGATGCTGGAAACCACCAGCCTGTAATCTTCGTCGAATGTGATCAAGTGGCGATCAAAGGCCTTGTCGTGAAGAGCATTTAGACAAAGTCCGTTGGTTGGATCAGCGCGGCGATTTTCGTTTTCGCTCCACGGAATGATATGGCTGGCAATCAGCAACTGGGGGACGGCTATCCCTGTCAAAGCGCAACGATTTTCATAACTGGATAAAACTACGTTGCGGAAAAAGGTTTGAAGCCGACGTGTTTTTGTTGTCCGCTCAACCTCGGAAGGGCCGCTTGGTTGTTCAATCTCGGAAACAGATTTTCCTGGAACGGTTCCTCCCATCAAGACTTCGAATGCAGATTCGCTCTTGTCTGCCATAACCGACCAATTATCTTGGAATTCTGCCCATACCTTGCGGTCAAGTTTGCTGGTATTTGGGAGCCCTCCTACACCGCGAGCCTGATGTCGAGGATCAAGTGATGCGATGTTCCCGAGCTTCCGAGAAATAGAGCCTGCGGTTCTATCCATTTTACTGGCAACTTCATTGACGAACTTATTTCTGCTGTTGCATTGCCCAAAGGGAAGACGGCAATATAGATTCATTGCAATCAGCAGTTCATGCTCTGTCCAATTTATCCTCAATTTTGTTTTTCCAAACCACTTTTACGTAGCCATTCCGACGGATTGGTTCCAACCCGGGCAGTTGTTGCCGCGAAATCATTTAAAATATTTTGTGATATTTCGTCTTTTAGCTCTGCTATGAACTGAAAGCGCAGTTTTTCGGTAGAAAGGAAGACCCATTCCCCTTTGATCCGTTGAGGATAGATTTGGCTCTTGTCTGCTTTTGCTGATTTAAATTCAATCGATCGGCAATGTTGAGGGTGAACTAAAATGTGGCAGAAATTTTCAGTATCATCATCACGTAGCTTGGGTAAAGTCAACTCTCCGCCAATGCCTGATAGAATGGGTAATAGTGGAAATCTTCTTGATTTTTTTTCAAGTCTTACAGAGTCACACCGTGGCTGTATACATACCCAGAGGGTCTTATCTTTAAGTTTTTGCAGAACAATTCCCATAGTGAGATAAGGCGGACTATTTTTGTATCGAGTTTTTAGAACTGACAATCTCGATAGACATAGATCGCATGATGATGAATCTATTTCATCTCCTGCCAGCAGATCAGAAAAATGCTGATATAAACGTTTTTTGTTTTTTCCAGATAGACAGGTTGTTGGTGCCTCACAGCCTTCTTTCAAAAATTCCAGCATGTCTTCCCGTTGGAGTTTTTTGCCACATGGATGAATAAATTCGTGACTTTGAGGGTACCGTTCATATATCCATTTTTTTATTACAGAAAACGATGCATTTGAACCGATGCAGTTGTAACTTGATAGGATGGATTTTATCTCTTCAGCAATAAATGTCTCTAAATGAGTGGCCGCATCATCCGGCTTTTGCAAACTGGCTCGATGAGTTAGATATGCGTAGTCTAGATTTTTATTAAATTGAGCTAACAAGCGATGGGTTGACTGTCGAATGGCCGTTATGGCAGATAACGCTGTGTTTGGCATAATACCGGATATGGACTCTGAAAAACAGGCTACTAATCTTTCTGGAAGACCAGCTTCATTCACCGCATTACCTTGAAAGTTCTTCGGTATCCCTCGAAAGTCTTTTGCATAAATTGTAATAACGACCGATTGGCATACAAGCTGCAGTCCATTGTGTTCGATCTTGAGGTTTTTTTTATGGACTTTTTTAACGTGGGTAACCACTTTTTGTGAGATTTCGGCTAAATCCACATGCGCCGTATAGATTGTCAACAATCTGTATCTCTGCGGATTAGAAAGATCATCTCCCAGTAAGGAAGATATTAGCTTTAGAGCATTATCTCCTGATTTTTCTTCCTCCATCTCCCAGTCAATAATTACAATGTCGGCAAATTTTGCAGTGTTATTAAATGAAGCGGAATTCAGGTTAAAATCAGTGAACTCCAGTGCCGAGCATATAATCCCACAATCTGCAAAACTGTTAATTAAGACTTTGGTATCGAGATAGCGTTCTTTTTTTGAGGAAGATTTTTGTATTTCTCTGTGAGACTGTTTACCTCTTTTTGGCATCTGTGCGACGACGGGAACTGAAGTTGAAGGCTTATGAAATGCTCTGTCGTCAATAATTACAGCTGTTTGCAAGAAATCTCGACTAACCTGCAAAGATTTTTCGGAGAAGTCGCGCATCACTATTCAGCCTCCTCTTGGAAGGGTGCAATCCTGAAGGTTGCTCCTTCATCGACCTTACCATGATCAAGGGTTAGCGTGTAGCCGACCCTCTGTAGCACATTGCGGGAAATATGCAGACCCATGCCACGTCCACCCGGTTTTCGCGTAAAACCCAGTTCAAAGATTGATTCTATGTCTCGCTCAGAAATGCCCGGACCGGTATCACTGATGAGCATGTCATCGCCATCGATGTCCAGTTGTATGGTTTTTTCTGATGTCCGATTTTTCAGCCAAAATATGGCATTATCCGCGAGATTTACAAAAACGGGATAAAAGGAAGATGGGTATCCGGTGAGTGTTTTCTTTAAAAAGGCTTTGCTTGATTTGATTTCAATACCATGACGTTTTAAGCGTTCCCCGAACAGATCGTTTAAGTATTTGTTGATATCCGCTCCGTCAAATTCTGTCTCCGTTCTATACAATCTCCGATGGAGGGGGGTGAACAGTGTTAGGTAGCTATCCAGATGGTCGAAGCTGGCCCGAATCCCAGAGTATACATCCTCCATGCCTTCGTTTAGGTCGGCCCATGCTTTTAGTTCACGAAGGCGATTTCTTACCCCGCGGATGCTGCTATTAAACTCATGATTGATCACTTCGATGGCCATGCCCATTTGGGTGAGCTGGAGGTCTGCATCGGCAGCTTCTTCTAACGTAACGACTTTTTGTTCCAGTGCCTCCAATTGATCGAGCTGGGTGATATCTTCGTCAAGCCGTATTGCTTCCAGCTGATTTCTGATCCCAATCAGAAATTGTCCTTCTCGATTTGCAACCTCTTCAATTTTTTGTTCCAGCTGGGTTCGCTTTTGCACAATCTCGTTGTCAGGAAATTCAGTAATGTTCAGGCGGTTGAATTCGCTAAACACTCTGGCGATTTCATCCTTAACATTTGTAAGGCTCTGAGAAATAGCCTTCTTTGTTTCTGTGGCTACAGTATCCAGCGATTTCCGTGTTTTTTCCCTTTCCGTATTTGTGATTGCCGTTGCTTCTTTTTGGCGTGCCTTCAAAGCGTTCTCAATCCTTAACCGCCTATCAAGTTCAAGTCTCGCTTCTTTTGCTGCGAGGGTAATTTCCTGTTCTATGGTTGCTTGAATCGGCTGAAAAACTTTCTCTTGAAGATCGATGAAAGCGTTTTGATAGTCATCCCAGTCTTTCAATATTTTTTTGGATAAGCCAATTTTAGGTTTTGTAACCTTATATTTTGAAATAAGTTCTCTGAGTTGCTGAACCGATTGTTCCTCTACGAGGAGAAACTCCCGAGCGGCCTGATGTGGATTTTCTATTGCCTCCGCCGTTTTCAATTGCTCAGTTAGTTGCTCGGTAATTTTGATGGCGTCTTTTTCAGGAACGGATTCATCGTATAAACGGAAAAACTCTTCTATTTCGATTTCAAGTTTTTCCTTTCTTGCACGAACCTGCTTGGTTCGCTTTTCTTCTACTTTTTTTAGTTTATTGAGATGATCTCTTTTATTGATGAATTTATCCGCTTTACCGCTACCTTCTCTGAAGAAGTCCGCCGCCAATTGAAGGAAAAAGTTTTCCAAGATATTCTTTAACTGCCGGTATGCTCCATTTTCTCTAAAACCTTCCCTTCCTGCCTTTTCCGTTAACAAAGGATTACCAACGCTTGCGATCTCTACAGCACCAAAGATACGACGATGAGAGTAATGGTAATATGCAGCGTGCTTAGTTCGACGATATTCAATTCCCACCCAATCGTAATCAGTGTCTCCATACGGCAACATACGTATTCCATTTTTGAACACATATAAGCCTCCCAGCCGATTCATCTTTGTGGTAAGCAGATTCCAGTCTTCCATGGGAATCGTGCTATCTCGCAAGTTTCCTTGCACGTCAGCAAATGCAATCTTAAACGGCCCGCATTTAGTTGGCTGCCCTTGACTCTTCATCCATGGAACAACATGGTTTTCGATTTCGTCTCCATAGATGGAAATGGTTCCCTTGAATTGCCCGTATTCATCAAATTCACCGATAATGTTGTGATCAGCGTTAATGAATTCGTTGGGTGTAAAGAAGCGATCCTTGTCAATCAAATCATCAAATACAGTTTCTGTTTTATAATCACGAAACGCGGCTGTAATGACAGGGGGTTCATGATTTGGAGTCATGGTGTTGGTAAATCCGAGCAAAGATTTTTCCAAAGAAGATGCTTTGCCACTCGAACTATTGTCAATATCATCTATCAACAACTCTGTTCCCTGTTTAATAATAAAGTGCGTTCCTGCACCATTTTCTTTTAGCGATAAGTAGTCTGTATTTTTCAGGTAGGAATTAATTTCTATCGGGTCAACAGAGAATGCTTTAAGCTCAGACTCAATACGTTGCTGCAGTTGTTTATATTCTTTGCCGATGTGTTGCAGGTTTTTCCTGAATTCATTAATCATCTCATGAATATCTTCCACAGTTGGCAAATTAGCATCGGGAAATTCCCTTATAGGAATTTCTATATCCTCAAGATTTATTCCGGGCACTTCGAAGATTCCCCAGTTTAGAAATGCAGCTACTAAATTATGCAATTTACCAGAACGCTTTGCTCGGGTCAGTACAAGAACTTGTGGGCCGATAATAGCGATAGAAAGGCGTCCGATACCTTTTTCTCCAAGCATGGTGCGTGGCGTTTTGGATGCGTCCGGGGGCGGCAAAGGCATGGCTTTTGAGTTTAGCTTGCTTTCCGTGCCGATGGTTAGCCAACGGTTCTCAAATTCTTCCCGCGTCATTCCCATACCATCATCTCGCAATACGAAAAGCCGGTCGGATCTGAAAAAGTCGATCTCTACGTAATCAGCATAGGCGTCATGGGCGTTCTTGAATAGTTCACTGATTGCTGTGGGGATACCCGCAATTTGCTGACGCCCCAGCATATCGATTGTGCGTGCCCTGGTCTTAAATTTTGCCATTAACAGCCTCTACGTGTTTGACGAAATGATTTCCCATTGCAAAGGCTAAATCGACCGGCACAGCGTTTCCTATTTGTCTCGCCATGGAGTTCAGATTGCCGGTGAATTCGAAGTTATCATCAAATCCCTGAAGGCGTGCTGCTTCCCTAACACTTATGGCTCTGTCTTGTTCAGGATGCCCGAATCTTCCGTTGGAATAGCTGATGCAGCGAGTTGTCAGTCCAGTTGCCGGTTTATCCCACCACAGACGGCCATAACAGTCCGTATGCCCGGAATGCGTTTCACCTTTTTCATTAGTTCTGGTGTAGCACTCGGGCCAGAGTTTCTTTGGCCAGTTGTTGCGTCCTCCTCCGTCAGGCTCAGATGCTTTAATCCGCCTCATGTTCAGTTCGGATAATTTGGCGGCACGGTGATTTAGTACAACAGAATCCTTGTATGTCTCTCCAGCGGCAATGGCTGGCAGGTCTACAATTGCTTTTCGAACAGTTTTGTAGGGCTTATCGAAATCTTTGCCGTGGGTCGGAGCCGGAATGCTTATCTCGCCGTGTTTGCTTGCCAACAACACAAAACGACGACGCAGCTGTGGTGCGCCATAATCCTGGGCGGCTACTACCCCATAGGTGATGTGGTAGCCCATTTTTTCCAGTAGCTCTTTGAACGCTGGGAATGGCCCCCGTTTGTATTTGGGGACTTTCTGCAAGCCCGGCACATTTTCAACAAAGACGAAGTCCGGTTTGAATTTTTCTATGATAATGCCGAACTGGGCCAATAAACTCTTGCGTGTGTCACGTTTAGTGCTTTCCGTATTTTGCTTGGTGAACGGTTGGCAAGGAGCACATCCGCAAAACAGTTTATAACTATCTTTGTGTTTGTCTATCGTCGGCTGCAGGTCAGAAACTGTGAGTTTTGTGATGCTTTTGTGGCAAAAAGTGGTCTCGGGGAAGTTCAGGGTAAAGGTGTTTTTAACATCCGGATCTATATCCAGTGCAAAAACAATATCTATGCCGGCATTCTGAAATCCCCTGCTTGTCCCACCGCAACCACAGAAGATGTCAAATGCAACTATGTTTTTATGTTTGTAGTTTTTTGTCATTTCTGACCTATGTAAATAATATGCTTATACAAAGTATTTTAACTTTCATCAACATGTCTTTGAGAAAATAAGTGTCTAGAGGCATGATAAGGGGTTAAGTCTACGTTTGACCCATGTTCTCCGGAACGCATTCCTCGCATTCCTTTCGCTATCAAGCACGTTTAGCCTTTTTGCGTTTTACACCTCGACGGCCATAGGCAGCCTTCTTTTCCTTTGCCATAAAACCAATCTTCTTTTTCTTTGTTTCAGGCGGCGTCATGAGTTGGCGAATAGCTTGAAAACATGGCTACACCTTGCTCGGTAAAAGCCATAGGTTTATATCTCAAACCCATCTTGTCGCTATTTAAGGTCACAAATTGTGGCCTTAAAGACTGATTTTCCTCTTTTGTCAGTTCAAACATAAAATCATCAGGGAAACGTAGTCCTTTACAAATAGGAATGTTATTCAGAAATCGAAAGACAAGAACCGGTACTGGCAACAACAGAAGCAGACATTTACTGATCAGGGTAAAATTGATGCATTAAAGTATAAAAAGGCAAATACTTCAACAAAAAAACCGGAGGAGTTCTTCGCAGAGAAATTCAAAGTATCTAAGCATCAAATAGTAGGGACAGACATGGTCAGCCTTTTTTGCGTTTTACACCTCGACGGCCATAGGCAGCCTTCTTTTCCTTTACCATAAAACCAATCTTCTTTTTCTTTGTTTCAGGCGGCGTCATAAGTTGGCGAATAGCTTCAAAGACGATCTTAAACTGTTCATCATATTTCTTTTCCATTTCCAACAGTTTACCTGCCAGTTTGTTATTGGATGCAATCATTTTTCTTAACTGAACGAAAGCTCTCACGATTGAAATGTTTACTTCAATAGCACGTTCGCTATTTAGAACAGAAGATAGCATTGCCACCCCTTGTTCTGTGAAGGCAAAGGATAAATACTTTGAATGCTGACCTCTTTTTAAGGTCACATTTTGTGACCTTAAAGACTGATTTTCCTCTTTTGTCAGTTCAAACATAAAATCATCAGGGAAACGTTTTATGTTCCTCCGTACTGCTTGCTTCAAAACCTTTGTTTTTACGCCATAAAGTTCCGCAAGATCATGATCTAACAAAACTTTTTCATCACGAATAAAGACTATTTTACTTACAATTGACTCAATGGGAACAGTTGTTGTCATAGTAACTCCAAAATTACAAAAATGTGTTCGGTACAAGATATCCGGGACATCCCGCATTCTCCTCCAAGAATAGCATCGATAACTCCCGATATGAAATAGGGAATCATGTCCTTTCATTCCCTTTGTTTGAAGATGAAAATGCGTTAATAGCTTCTGATATTTTTTCAGAAGATCCAAGGACAAAAAGCACATCGTTGGAGTGAAGGACCATGTCTGCACCCGGGTTGGCCAATATCTGTG
>SDBT01014706.1_pt1 | contig 12461 bp, 15 predicted proteins | sample 2277101 | NCBI WGS metagenome assembly SDBT01 (sample SAMN10404973, study PRJNA504765) | marine sediment metagenome | isolation source: marine sediment core GS10_PC15, 103 cmbsf | place: Arctic Ocean: Southern Knipovich Ridge | collected 2010
TGCCGGGAGGCGCCGCACAAGGCAAACAGATGCAGAAGTGTGGTTCTTCTCCCGACTGGTGCATGTCGTTCGGGAGATGATCCGCACCATGTGACTACGGATGACAACAGGCGCTTACGGTGCGGCCCGCCAGACTTGCCCGTCCGCTGCACCGGGTCCCATCGGCGACGTCTGGGACGGGAAGGACGCGATCCTCTTTGCGGCCGTGTTCGATCACGAGCGCTGACGAACCGTAGAGCGCTACCGTGGGCGCGCCACGTGTACCCGCCAGACCGGGCTCGTGACGATCCGGTCGACGGCCAGGCGAACGGGATCGCTCAGGCCGCGGCGCGGAGCAAGGCAGACCGGCTGGACAGCAAGGAGCCGGCAGCGTACGCCGAGGCCGATCCTTAGGAACTCCACGGCGGGAGCCAGGCCGGCGGAATGCGTGGAGACCGCCTGAGTGGTGAGATCTCCGCCTGAGAGCAACGCGATGCTGCCGGGGTCCTCGCCCAAGTCGGCCGCGTCAACGAACAGGACGTCGTTGGGGGCCAGGCGTGCGACCTTGCCCAGGTAGTTCTCCGGCACCTGGCCGCAGTCGAACACGCCTGCCAGGCCATCTGCCAACAGCCGTCTGGCGATGACGACCCCGGCGCCGTCATCTTCTCTGTCTGGGTTCCCTAAGCCCATGATGACCAGAGGCGGACGGAGGTCGGCCAGGATGTCGCGCTCCCAGCGGGCCAGTTTCTCGGGAACGGTCGCGGGCCGGGGCGAATGCAGCATGACGGGGCCGGAGCTATGTGGTCTCAGCGAAGACCACCACACGACGGCAGTGCGGGCAGATGACCCGCATGATGTCGCTTCGGTCAGAGGCAGGTCTGCCAGGCTCCGCAGCGCCCTGCGGCGCGGTGACAAGCTGTCCCTCCAGGGTCAGGGCCAGCGTGGGATTGGCGTAGGCCTTCGGGCCCATTTTGCGGGCCACCCACTGAACGTGCTCCTTGGTGCTGATGACCTCGCCGCACTTCTCGCAGAGCAGGAGTTCCTTCTCGATGCCCGTCGTCGCCTGGGTGCGGTCGAAGGTGGCCAGGTCCCAGTCCTGGCTTTGGGCGATGCCGTCGTCGGTCGTGCAGTTGTAGTGGCAGTGCCCGCAGAAGATGCACTGGTCGTAACGCAGGCTGAACCGGCGCATGGGCGGATCGCTCTTGACATCATCGGTGATCTGGATGGCATGGGCCGGGCAGACCTCTGCACATGCGGAGCACCCGATGCAGGTCTTCTCGTCCCACCTTGTGGCGCCGCGGTAGCACCCAGTGTCATGGGTCTCCCCGAACGGGAAGTCCACTGTGTAGGGTCCCGTGAAGGCGGCCTTCAGCGCCTCGGGCAGGTAGGGGATCTTCAGCGTCCAGAGGAGTTTCTTCAGGGCCGATGGCGATGCCATGTGCTTTCACCCATTCGGTGACGTCAGGTGCTTGCGGTCTCTGACGGGTCGATGAAGCCCTCATAGGCGTCGCAGACGCTCTCCTCCCACAGCGGCACTCCCCCGCGGTATGCCCCTCGGGCCAACGCGTGAGCGCCGACGGGGGAGGTGAGCAGGACGAAGACGGCACAGATGACCGCCTTGACGAGCATCTCCCCGCTGTCATTCGTGACGCCTGCGGAAACGCCGACGCCGATCAGGACCAGGCAGGTGCCAAGAGTCACGCACTTGGTGGCCGCCTGGAGCCGGTTGTAGACGTCGGGCAATCTGACAAGCCCGATCGTGCCCGCCAGGTCGAAGGCGATGCCGATGCCGATCAGGACGTATCCAATCGTCTGGTGTAGCGGGACATCATTCATCGAACGCCTTGCCCTCCAGGTACTTGGCGAGCGCGATGGAGCCAACGAAACTGAGCAGCGCCCAGGCGATGGCCACGTTGATGTAGAAGGCGCTGCCGCTGCGGAGCGCATATAGTGCGCAGAAGCCGATGATGAGGGTGCCGAGCGTATCGACGGCCACCGTCCTGTCCGGCGCCGTCGGCCCCCTCCCCAGCCGGTAGAGGCACAGGAAGGCGCCTGCCAGAAGCAAGACCATAAACACTGAGAAGGCACTCATTCGAAAATCCTCGCCAGGAACCCCTCGAAACGCTTGACGATCTCCTGTGTCTGCTGCTCCGGGTCGTCCGTGTCGACGTTGATCCAGTGCACGTAGAGATCCTGCCCGTCGATGTCCACCGTCAGTGTGCCGGGGGTCAGGGTGATGGAGTTGGCCAGGAACGTCTTGCCCAAGGCGGTCCTCAGACTGGTGCGAACGCGGACGATGCCCGGGCGGATGGGGAGATCGGGGTGCAGGACGCGGTAGGCGACGTCCAGGTTCGCCCGGATGCAGTAGTAGATGAAGAACGGGATGTAGAGGGCCAGCCAGAAGAGGCGCACCGGGTTCAGCAGCCACTCGCGGCGCGGCGCCTTGCCGGCCATGATGGCCAGCACCAGGCAGGCGGCCACGGCACCGGCGACCAGATGCCCAACCCGAGGGGGCCAGGACAGCAGTAGCCAGAACAGGAACAGCACGACGAAACCGGCTATGAACTTGCGCATCCTAGCCTCCCATGGCCGCTTCAGCCAAACGGGTGCCCATGCCCAGGACCTCGCGGGCGTAGCCGAGCCCCGCCTGCAGCGCCTCTGCCGCCGGGTCCAGTAAGTCGGCCCGGTAGAGGGGTACGAGTATCCCCAGGCCCACACACAGGATCGCGAGGAGCGCCATCGCCACCAGCATGGACGCAGGGGACTCCTTCAGCCCGCTCAGCCGGGCGGGGGCCTCGCCCTCCAGCAGGTAGCGCTGGACCTTCGTGAATGACAGCAGCATGACGAAGCTGACCAGCACGGTGAGCAGTCCCAGGACGGGATGCCCCGCCCACACGACGGCGATAACGATCAGCAGCTTGCTGAAGAAACCGTTGAAGGGCGGCACGCCAGATATACTCAGCGCGCTCACTCGCGTGCACAGGCTCGTGAAAGGCATCTTGTACTTGATGCCGCCCAGCTCGTGCAGGTCGCGGCTGCCGGTCCCGTAGACGACCGAGCCGGAGCAGAGGAACAGCAGCGACTTGAAGACCGAATGGTTGACCAGATGGAAGAGGCCCGCGAAAAGCGCCAGGGCGGCGATCGACGTGTTGCCCGCCACAAGCTGCTCCGCGCCGATGCCCAGGGACAGGACGATGTAGCCCATCTGGCTGACGCTGTGGTAGGCGAGCAGGCGCTTGAAATCCCACTGCCCCACCGCCAACAGCACACCCACAACCATGGACAGCATGCCCATGGCCATCAGCGCGACGGCGAAGGCCTGCGTGACGCCCATGACGTTGAAGACCAGGCGGGCCAGGACGTAGACGCCACTTGCCTTGATGAGCAGGCCCGAGAGCATGGCGGACACGGGCGCTGGGGCCGAGGGGTGCGCATCGGGCAGCCACGCATGGAACGGCACCATCGCGGACTTGAGACCGAAGCCGGCCAGGAACAGGCCCATGGCCAGCCAGAGGGCGTTGTTGTCGCCGATGGCGCCGGACTGGTCAGCGATCTGGGCCAGGTTCAGCGTGCCCGTCAGGCTGTAGACGATGCCGATGCCCAGCAGTATGAAGGCGCTGGCGACGGCGCTCATCACCAGGTACTTGAAAGCGGCCTCCAACTCCTCGCTATCCACGCCGAACCCGACCAGCGCGTAGCTGGCGACGGCAGCGACCTCCATGAACACGTAGATGTTGAACAAGTCGCCGCTGACGACCACGCCGTTCATGCCGGCCACCATCAGCAGCAGCGGGCTGTAGAACAGGTGCACTCGGGTGTAATCCTTCATGTAGCTGAAGGCGAACAGGATGGCAACGAAGCTGATCACGTTCACGACGACCAGCATCAATCGGGTCAGACCGTCAGCCACAAGCACGATGCCCGTCGCCTTCTCCGGCGTCCAGCCGCCCACCCACATAGAGACGCAGTGCTCGGCCGCCAGGAGGCGCAGGCTCAGCACGGCGAGCGCAGCGGTCGCCAATATGGCGAGCGGCGCACAGAGGCGCACGCGCCTGAGCAGGGCGAACACCGGAATGATGAACGCCGCCCCCAGAGGGATGGCAACCATGAGCGGCAACAGGTTCTCCACGGTCTGCGTCCTCCGCTTGCGGCTAGCCTCGCAGCCGGCGAATCTCGGTCAGGTCGAACGTGCCGTACTTCTCGTAGAGCCTGATGGCCATCACCACCATCAGCGCCACCACCGAGAGCCCAATGACGATCGCGGTCAGGACCAGCGCCTGCGGCACGGGGTCCACGGCCCGCGCGGCCAGTGCGCGCCCGTCCAGACTGGAGGTCACGATCGGGGCCACCGACCCGCCGGGCACGACGCGGTAGCCGAGCAGCGCCAGGAACAGATTGATGGCATTGTGAATGAGGACCACGCCGATGATGACCTTGATCAGGTTCTTCTTCACCGTGACGGCATAGAAACCCACAGCGGCCAGAAGCACACAGAACACATAGGGAAGCACACCGTGCATCGGTTATTCTCCTTCGTCCTCCACGCCCCGCTCGCCGGCTCGGAAGGCGGCCAGCATCAGGAACGCTCCGAACAGGCCTGAACCCACCTTCAGGCCGATGGCGATGTTGAAGATGGGGATCGCCCCACCCGACAGCAGGCCGGGCCCGCCTGAGGGCGCCAGAAAGCTGGTGAAGAAGGTCCCGGCGATAAACCCGAGCAGCGCCACCGCCAGGAACCCGATAGCCCCGAGGCTCTCCCACGTCATGGCCCACCGGTGCCCCAAGCGCTCGCGGACGACGCTGGCGCCGAACGCAAGCACGACCAGCAGCACTCCGGCCGCCAGGATGACGCCCCCCGCGAAGCCGCCCCCCGGCGACAGGTGACCCGTCAGCACCACGTACACTCCGTAGAGGATGATGAACCCGGTCAGGAACATCACCATGGTCTTGACGATCAGGCTCATGCCCGTGGTTGGGTGGTCACCGCCGGTCGACGTGGACATCGTCCCCTCTCTCCCCTTGCTGGGCCCGTATGGATCGCTTCATGCCCCGCGTGCGCAGCAGCGCGTAGCAGCCCAGTATGGCGGCGAATATCACCGTCGCCTCGCCCAGCGTGTCGTAGGCACGGAAGTCCAGCAGAACTGCCGTCACCCGGTTTGGCACTCCGGACGGGATCGAGGCCACCAGGTACTCAGAGCCCATCGTCATGACCGGCTCGCCGAACGCGCGCATCCCCTGGAAGCAGTGCCACGCCACCAGTAGGAAGGCGACCATCAGCCCCCCGACGAAGGCCACGTGGAGGGTGTCGCTGGGGAACTCGTGCGTCGTGTCCTCCCGCGTCACGACGGTCCGGATCAACAGCACCACGGCAAAGACCTCCACCACAAGCTGCGTCAACGCCAGATCCGGAGCCTTCAGAACCAAGTCGACGACCGCGAGGCCCAGGCCCACCGCGCCCAGGCAGAGGATGCTGGACAACAGGTCGCGCGTCTCCACCGCTATGACGGACGCGATGAGCATGAAGATCATGAGCGCATAGAGGGCCGGCAGCACGTCGCTCATCTGTCTATCTCCCTCACTTGAGCACGAACACCAACGCCACCACTGCCGCAGCCCCTGCCAGGACCCACGTTACGTAGGTCTCCAGCACGCCCGTGTGCAGGCCCCTCAGGAACTCGACGATCTTCGACCCGTACTGCCCCGTCAGACGGTAGACGTCGAAAGCCTCGTTCTCGGCGTCAGCGTAGAATCCGCGGATGACGGGGAGCTTCTTTACGGTCAGGTAAAAACCCGTCCCGCTCACGTGCATGGGCTCAGGGGTCCGCGCCTCGCCTCCGGAGAAGCCCGCCACGCGACGCGGCTTCAGGGCGCCACCCACCAGGTAGAAGACCATGCCCAGGGCTAGCCCCACTGCAAGGAGCACCACCGCCAGGAGGGGGGCCCATGAGCCCGTGGCGAAAGCCAGCTCCTGCGCGGCCCCGAGCCTGCCGACCTCCAGCCCCGCCGTGGCCAACACAGCAGGCGAGAGGAACGTGGCAACCACGAACCGCGCACCCAGCCCCAGGCCAATGCACATGACTGCCAGCACGGCCATGGGGAACAACATGGACGCCGGCGCCTCCTTCAGCTCGGACGCCTTGGCTTGTATCTCAGGAGACTGCTGCCCCAGGAAGACGCTGTGCAGGGCCTTGACGAACGAGGCCAACGTCAGGGCACTGCCGACGACGGCCGCCCCCAGGAGGATGGGCACCAAGGCGCCACCAGCTTCGATCACGCCCTGGTAGATCAGCCACTTTGAGACGAACCCGTTGAGCGGCGGGACACCGCTGATGGCCAGCGCGCCCACCAGGAACGCCGCGAACGTGAACGGCATGAACCGCGAGAGCCCGCCCAGGCGGTCCAGTTCCAGGTCTCCCGTGCTTCGCTCAACTGCCCCCCCGCCCAGGAACAGCAGGCTCTTATAGATCGCGTTGTTGACCATGTGGAAGAGGCCCCCCACGATGCCGATGGGCACACCCGTGCCGATGCCCAGCACCATGTAGCCGACTTGGCTGACGGCATGGAAGGACAGCAGCCGCCGCAGGTCATGCTGAACCATGGCCATCATGACGGCGCCGATGATGGTCACCGCGCCGATGAGCATCAGCAGCATCCGCAGGCCGAATGCGCCGGTCAGGTCAAAGAACCCCAACGAGATCCTGGCCAGCAGGACGATGCCGAGCAGCTTGTCCAACGACGCGGGCAGCAGCGCCATAGTAGGCGCAGGTGCATGCTCGGCGGCCGATGGGATCCATGTGTGGAGCGGGAAGGCGCCTGCCTTCGCCAGCGCGCCAATCAGCAGCAGCAGGTAGACACCCGTCTCCTGCCAGTTCGTGATGGCGACCTTGTTGGCCTCCAGCCAGGACATGGACAGCGCATCGGCGACCCGGCCGCCGCTGCTGGCCACATAGGCGACGAGCCCCGCGATGCCCAGGATGATCATGGCGTCGCTGAAGCCCAGGATGGCGAAGGCCTTGGCCGCGCCCGGACGGGCCTCAGGGCCGCCCGCGCTTACCATCAGGTAGAGCATCAGCGTGACGAACTCCCACGCGAAGACGAACAGGAGCAGGTTGCCGGTCGTGAGCGCAACGCTCGCCCCGGCCACGGCCCACAGCGCGAACGCGTAGAACCGCCCCGTGGCTTCTCGCTCCCGGCCGCCGAAGTAGCCCGTGCTGTAGAGCATGATCAGGAAGCCGAACGTCAGCGCCAGTGCGTTGACCACCGAGATGAAGGGCGAGAGGCGGAACAGGCAGTCGACCTCTATCGGCATGCCGAACAGGCCGAAGGAACGCTCAGCCACCCCCCCTGTGGGGGTCATGAGGATCAGGAGACCCATGACGAGCGCAACCAGCGAAGTGATGTTTGCCAGGACCCCGCAGGCCCGCCCGGTACGGGTCCCCTGAGCCAGCAGGTAGCAGAGCCCGCCTCCCGCCAGCAGCAAGAGCACCGACCAGATCAAGAGGGTATATGCCGACTCGTCCGCCATCCTTCCCTCCTCACCTTGTCAGGCGTCTCATCAGCCGTTCGTCGTAGTCGTCCAGGGGCATCCCGCACTCCTTCCGGCAGAGGGCCGCTGTCCGCTCGCGAGACTTCTGCACCAGGCCGTCGAAGCCCATCAGGGCCTTGCCGCTCTCCACGTCCCTCACCAGGACCATGCGCTCCGTGCAGCTGTAGCAGGGGTCGACGGCGGCCAGGGCGATCGTGGCGTCGGCGACCGTGCCGCCGATGCAGGTGGCCTTGAACGTGGGCACGTTCACGTAGCTGGGCGCCCGGATCTTGAGCCGCTCGGGGTAGGCGCTGCCGTTGCTGCGCACGTAGTGGAAGGTCTCCCCGCGCGGCGCTTCGACGTGTCCCACGGCCTCGCCAGGCGGCACCTCGCGCACGGTGGTCTGGATGGGACCGTCAGGCATGTCGCGCAGCAGTTGGCGGAGCATCTTGACGCTCTCGACAACCTCGAGCAGGCGCACCACGGCCTTGTCGAAGACGTCGCCGTTCTCGGTGGTGATGACCTCCCAGTCGATCCTGTCGTAGGCGGCGTACGGATCGTCCTTCCGGACGTCGATGGGCAGGCCCGAGGCGCGGACGGTCGGCCCCACGGCGCAGAGCCGGCGGGCGTCCTCGGCATTGAGGATGCCCACGTCCTTCAGCCTGAGGGCAAGCAAGGGGTCGCCGAGCACGGCGCTGATGAACAGGTGGAGCGGCTTCTCCAGGTCGTCCAGGCACTTGAGTATGCACTTCACCTGGTCGTCGTCCAGGTCCAGCCGCGAGCCGCCGATCGTATGGTTGGCGTAGTTGATGCGACTGCCGGTGCATATCTCCAGGGCGTCGAGTACCGGGTCGCGGTACTTCCATGCCCACATGAAGACGGTGTTGAAGCCCAGGAAGTGCCCGGCGAGCCCCAGCCAGAGCAGGTGGCTGTGCACGCGCTCCAGTTCGTTGATGATGCTGCGGATGTAGAGCGCGCGCTCGGGCACCTCCGCTCCGATCAGATCCTCCACCGCCTGCACGTAGGCCAGCGGGTGCGAGGCCGAGCAGATGCCGCAGACGCGCTCGATGACGTAGGGCACCTGGTCCCATGTCCGCTTCCGCACGACCCCTTCGATCCCGCGGTGCGTGTAGGACAGCCGCACGTCGATGTCCACCACCGTTTCGCCTTCCACGAAGAGTTGGAAGAACTCCGCCTCTTCCTGCAGCGGGTGGAAGGGACCGATGGGTATGAGCGTGATCTTACTCATCCTGGAACTCCTTGCGCGCCTCCCTGCGGAGGGGGTAGACGCCGTCGGGCCAGTCGTCGGACAGCACCAGTCGTTCCGGCCGCGGGTGGCCTTCGAAGGTGATGCCGAGCAGGTCGTTCATCTCCCGCTCGCTCCATTCGGCGGCCGGCACTACGGGCGTCAGCGCCGGCAGCGTGGCATCGGACTTGGGCGTCTGCACCCGCACGTTGACGGCGACGCCGGCGGCGTCGTAGAAGAAGTGGTAGATGACTTCGAGCTGCTGCCCCGTGTCCATGCCGGTAGCCGTGACGAACCGAGAACCGTAGTCCTCGAAGAGCATGCGTCCGAACTCCCGCACGTCTGCCGGGCGCACGGTCAAGTAGACGCGCCCCGGCAGTGGGCGCTCCCATTCGATAGGGACGTCGCCGGCCATCTCCCGCAGCTTCTCCACAGCGCTGTCAGTCTCTTCGGCCAAAGGTGTGACCTCCTGCGGTCTACAGCGTGGCCAGGGTCGCGGCGACCCCGGCGATCATGGCTTCGGGCTTGGGCGGACAGCCCGGGATGTAAGCGATGATGGCGTCCGGATCCACCTCTCGGATCACCTTGTCCACGGGTCCGGCGAAGTGCCATGCGTCGTGGAATATCCCCCCGCTCAGGGCGCACGACCCGATGCAGACCACCAGGCAAGGCTTGGGCGTCTGCCTGTAGATCTCCTGCAGCCGCGGCCGGATCTGCCGGGTGCAGATGCCCGTCACCAGCAGCGCGTCGGCGTGTCGCGGGGACGGGACCAGCAGCACGCCCAGCCGCTCCACGTCGAACCGCGGGGTGAGCAGTTCCAGGACCTCGATGTCGCAGTTGTTGCACGCGCCGGCGTTGACGTGATAGACCCAGGGCGACTTCTTGAGCCCCCAGCGTTTCAGGCCGTCCAGCATCGGTCCTCCTCAGCCTCGTCTTAGCACGCTTGGGTGCGCCGTCAGTGACCCGCAACGCTGAGCGCGCAGGCCACCAGGGCCACCGGCGTGACCATGAACCAGAAGAACTTCATTGCCTGATCCACGCGAAGACGCGCGTGGGTGTTGCGCATCAGTACCGCGATCACGATCAGAACGACCAGTTTGCCCACCGCGGCCGGGATGCCCCACCCGGACAGGGCGATGCCACCCCAGAAGACCGTGATGATGAGCATCGGGAAGACCAGCAGGAGCATCCACCGCGTGAGGAACACCAGCGCCAGGGGGGGGCCGCTGTAGTCCAGGATCGCCCCGCCCATTAACTCCGTCTCCGCCTCTGCCTGGTCAAAGGGCACCATGCCCAGCTTCGCCTGCATGACGGCCACGCAGCACAGGAAGGCCAGGAAGCCGCTCACGCTGCCCAGCAGCGGCCCGGACTGCTGCTGGGCTTGCAGGAGCGCCGAGAGCCGGAAGCTGGCCCCCGTCCCCAGAACATGGGCGGCGTTGATGATCGCCACGGCCAGCGCCAGGATCAGCGGCAACTCGTAGGCGATGACGAGCTTGATCTCGCGGCTGGCCCCGAGGGCGGCGTGCGGCGCCCCGCTGGCTGACCCGCCCAGGATGATGGCCAGGGCCGGGAACGTGAGGAAGTAGACCAGGACGATCAGGTCGCCGACGAACCCCGCATCCGGCCGCAGGACCGCGGCCCACAGGATGGCGGCCGCGATCCCAACGCCCACCACCCCGAGCACCGGCGCCATCAGGAAGGTGACGGTCGAAGCGTCCTCGGAGACGATGGTCTCCTTGCCCAGCAGCTTCAGCACGTCGGCCACCGGCTGGTAGACGGGGGGACCCTTGCGCCACTGGATGCGCGCCGTGGCGAAGCGGTCGACCCACTTCAGCGCCATGCCCATCGCGGGTGTGGCGACGAACCCAAGGGCCACGACGATGATGATGAAGGAAATGCTCATAGCTTCCGGTCGATCCCTTCTGTCAGGTACGGGAAACCGTTCTCCCGCTCAGCAGCACGTATCCCTGCTCCTGGAGTTCCGGCCCCGGGACGGCGAAGCTCAGCGCCCCGGACGGGCAGACGCCGACACAGCGCGGGGCGAGGCCGGACGGCGTGCGGTCCGCACACAGGTCGCACTTGCCCACCTGGTGCTTCACGACGTCGTCGATCACGCCGAAGGGGCACGCCAGGAAACAGCAGCGACATCCGGAACACCGCACCGGCGACCTGCGCACGATGCCGCTGTCGTCCTCGTACATGGCCTCGTTCGGGCACGCCTGCACGCAGGGGGCGTCCTCGCACTGGCGGCAGACCATGGGCATCGCGCCCGAGCCCGCGGCGTCCTCGTAGAACAAGCCGGGCGCCTCGACGTGGCCCAGGAAGCAGGCGGCGGCGCAGCTCCGGCACCCGATGCACCGGGAGGGATCGAGCAGCACCTGCCTGTCGACCGTGGCTGCTTCCGCCATCGATTCAGTCTCCTTTCCCGATCGGCACGGACGCCGGCTCGGCTTGCAGGCCGGCAGCCGTTACGCTCCAGCTCAGCAGATTGCGCAGTGCGGGCCAGTGGTCGGGCATTGCGACGACCGGCGCCTGCCAGCCGTCCCGCTCCGCGGTCCTGGCCGCGACTGCGTGGCCGGGGCCTTCGCCAATAGCAATGATGCCCTCGCGCGTGGCATCCCCTGCCGGCCATGCCGCAGCGGAACAGAGCGCTCGCTCGGCCGATGCCTCCCGAAGTTGCCATCGCCCGTCGGCAAGTGAGAGGCCGCCGGTGTAGGAGTGGGGCTCGGGTGCGCCGACGAGGATGGCCTGGCCCTCCGAGGGCTCAGTGATCGCGGCTTGGGGGACGCGCACCGCGCCGGTAATCGCCGCGCCGATGCTGTCCAGGGATGGGAGCGATGGCATAGGCACGCCGGCCTCCTCGGCGAGGGCAGCCGCCAACTCAACCGCCGACAGCACGCCCGGGGGCGGGTCCTGCCACGCAGGCACGGCCTGCAGGATCCCCTGGGCATCCATCACGGTGCCGGACTCCTCCCAAGGCAGCGCCAGCGGGATGACGACGTCGGCCGAGTCAGCGAACCGGCAGTCGAGACTGCCCGCCCATGCGACGGTACGGCAGCTCGCCGTCCAATGCTGCCACGTGGCTGTGGGAAGTGCCGACGACGGATCGAGCCCCACAACGAGCAGGGCCTCCACCTGGCCGGACTCGATGGCCTGGAGGATGTCGGCCATGTCCTGGAGGCCCAGCTCTTGCTTCAGGGCCGGCACGGCCAGCGCGTTCGTGCACGAGGGCAGCGCCCAGAGGCGGGCGCCGCGCGCGGTCGCGAGATCGCGGGCCGAAGACAGGACAGATGCCGGCGCTCCGAACCGGCCGGGCGAGCAGGAAATGACCAAACCGGGTCTTTCGGCCTGGCGCAATGCATGAGCCACTTCCGCGTCAGCGGGTGCTCCATCTTGCGCCAGTGAAGCGATCATTCGCGCCACTTCGTTCGGCCCGACGAGGACGCTGCTGTCGGCGGCCCGGGAGCTCCGGCCGGGCGCCGTGTCGATGCTGATCCACCGGTGACCGCGCTCCGCCCGCTGCATCGCGCGGAGCCGCCAGGCGATGGCAGGATGCGTGCTGCACACGTCGCCCACTGTGATGACCAGGTCGCACGCATCGAGGTCATCGAAGGGCGGCAAGGCACCGATTCCGGCCGTCACCAACGGCACGTCCTGCGGTGGCACGAAGGCACAGACGCGGGCTCGGGACGCAGTCAAGGGAAATCCTGC
>SDBT01014707.1_pt1 | contig 12461 bp, 28 predicted proteins | sample 2277101 | NCBI WGS metagenome assembly SDBT01 (sample SAMN10404973, study PRJNA504765) | marine sediment metagenome | isolation source: marine sediment core GS10_PC15, 103 cmbsf | place: Arctic Ocean: Southern Knipovich Ridge | collected 2010
CTAGTCGTCGTTCAAGCTTCGTCAGGCCATGTTAATACCTATGTCCCACCCACTATAATCATTCAGGTTTTAAGCACTGAATTGTAAAGATTACAAAACAATGTAAAAAATGCATGGCAAAATAGGTATGTAAAACTTACAAGTACATGTAATCATTAAGTAACTCAGTGTGGCACGGATTGTGCTTAGTAGCTAAATACAAATTGCAATCACGCAGTTTCAAACGCCTACTCAAACTAGGCAGAAAAGAGATCATATGAGCACTGGAGCAAACGTAGTATTAACAGACGATTTTGGGGATTCCCTCGGATTTTATAGACATTCAGACGGATATCCCGATGGAGTAATGCCAACACATGAGAAGTTATCAAAATGTAACTAAATTACACAACAGGATTGCAGACGTGTTTTTATTCGGAGATGCAGAGATACATAACAACAAGTTAGGACAAGGAAGACCGACTCATTGGTTTTTAGATCCCTTCGCGTGGCGAGATAGTAAAAGAAAATCATCTTACAACCAAATGAAGGATCACGGTGAACGGTTAGAAATACACACCGCTTCCGATTTAATAGCCCGTGATGACTATATAATTCAGATACCAATGGGTACAACAATACATTTTTACTTGATGGAACCTCCTAGAACTGGGAATAGTTACAATGAATGGAGAATGACTGCATTCCCAAGTAATCAAAGATTAAAAATGGCAGCAAAAAGACTTCGGGCTAGTGGTAAAAAACTAAAAGTAATAGTTCACAGATACAAGTCGTTTAAACAGGCTGAAAGGAAAATCAAATGATGATAACCAAAGCGAAATTAAAAGAATTAGTTGAATACGAAACAAGCATAGAACCGAGTGATATCGAAATAGAGGGAAATGCGATTGCTTCTGGAGACGACGAATACGACAAAAAAGTTGAAAACAAGCTTAGAGAAGATGTCGAATCCGGTAACGAGTGGGCTTGGTGTGATGTAAAAGTAACCGCCACGTATAAAGACATAACAGGAACCGACACTCTAGGTGCATGTTCATACGAAGATCAAAACTCCTTTGAAAGTGAAGATGGTGGCTATTACTCAGATATGAAAGAAGTAGCCTTAGATGACCTATATGACCAGTTAGTTGAGATGGAAAAAGCCTTGGACGAATTGAAAGGAAGTGAAGAATGAATCACACAATTGTAGACCGAATATTTTGGTTAATGGGTGATTCAAAATTGTTAGGTTATCCTGAATTAATGGAACTGGTCGAATCGAATCTAAAATACCCGATTGAATATCAGGAAGCTGCGAGATTGAGAGGGGCAAAATGAACCTATTAATAATACCTAGCTTTATGTTGTTGGTGTTTTTAACAATGCTGTTTTTATACAGCCAATTAGTAAGGAGTAAAATAAAATGAGCAAAGAGGAAATGAAAAGAATTATTAATAGGATATTAAAAAAAATAAAACTAAAGGCACACAAAGAGATCGAAACAAATAATTCAATCACAAAATACCCAATGGATCTAATCTCATCCATATGTAAAGAAATAGAATAACTACACGATTTTCCTCGACCGCTTGACACTTAATGATCTCTTTGCGGTGGAGCGCGCTTTATCCTGTTTGAACCTCTTACTGGGTGGATAAACATTTCGAGTAAACCCTGTATCTAAAGTAAGTTAGGTACAGACCTTGTAATAATTACATAGCTCATGATACTACGCATATATAATATATCATAATAAATGATTGACTTCTTTTTTACATAGGATAGGTTTAGCAGATGAGTAAAAAATTCAATTCGGACAAAGTTAGAAGAATATTAAAAGAACAAAAGTTGACTCCAAGTTGGTTAGCAAAACGTTGTGGTGTAACGGTGGAATCTTTTCGAAATTTCATGTGTAGCGGATCTCTGCCTAGTTTACCTGTTCTTAAGTTAATATCTTTATACTTAGACGTACCGATCAAATCATTACTTAAGGGGGATAAGTGATTTATAATATTAAGAAGTTAGAACATATTTTTGAGTTACCATGTGGCACTGGGTACACACTACTTATTGATGCAAGAGTTGTCGACGATGAGATAGAAGACGTCAAATACGAAATAATTAAAGAGTCTTACCATAATGGCATTATGGAAGAGGATAACCTTGATCCCTTAAGGGTGAATACGTTCAAAAAGTTTTGTAATCTTGATTCAATAGCACAGACAGCAGTTGAAAATTACAAAGACGGTTTAGAACAAGATGCTAGAGATAATAGAAAGTGTGGTGCTGTATGAAAACATTCACAATTGAAGACATAAGATCATGGCATCCTTGTTATGACCCAAGTAAATACTTAAAGGAAGATTGGCAAGGAACTGTTCTAGATATTCTAAATTTAAAAGATATCCCATTTGGAGACCGTTTATGGGTTGTATTAAGAACTGAACTATTGTCTGAAAAATTAATGAGACTATTTGCAGTGTGGTCTGCAAGACAAGTCCAACATTTAATGAAAGACCCAAGATCAATCAAAACTTTAGATGTAGCCGAGGCATTTGCAAACGGAAAAGCAACCGAAGAAGAATTAGATGCTGCTCGTTCCGCTGCTTATTCCGCTGCTTATTCCGCTGCTGATTCCGCTGCTTATTACGCTGCTTATTCCGCTGCTGATTCCGCTGCTGATTCCGCTGCTGATTTCGCTGCTGATTTCGCTGCTCGTTCCGCTGCTGATTTCGCTGCTCGTTCCGCTGCTGATTTCGCTGCTCGTTCCGCTGCTTATTCCGCTCAAGAAAAAAAGATAAAAGAAATGATTAATGCAGAATTTAAAACAACACAACAGGAAACTCAAAAGAAAGTGGTTGTATGAATTACTTTGGATACGCTTGCGACCTGGCTTACGCGTTAGATAATCTTTGCCGTTATGAAATTGAACATAGAACCAAAACTGGATCAGTATGTAGAATTTGTTTATTAAATCCAGTTGAGGATAAAACCGATGCGTGTAATTCGTGTCTTGATAAGGAGAAGAATAAGAATGAATCAAAGTAGTACAGAAGATAAAAAGAATTGGGTAGGTGTTTACGATCATTTACCAATGGAAGATTACCAAAAGTCGCCTGGATTATCTAGGTCGATGTTATTAAAATTTGCTCAGACGCCTAAGCATTTGCAGCATTACTTGAAGGGAGAAGAAGATGGAACGGACACTCTTAATCGAAGGATTTATTCTGCTGTTCATTACCGCGTACTTGAGTGCGTTTCTGATAGTGACTTAGAAAAGGGAGTTTTGTTTTACAAGACTAGACTTTCTAAAAGCATTACTGAACAAGCGGTAGCAGAAAATAAAATTCCAATACTTGATACCAAAAAAGATCAGATATTAGGGATCTCGAATGCTATTCTTACTAATCCAGATTGTACCCAATTCTTAACTGGTGGTACTGCTGAACAATCAATTTATGTAAAGCATCCTGATTTAAACTTCATCCAAAAGATCCGAACCGATTATATTATTCCAGAAAAAGGAGTAATCGTTGACGTCAAAAACTTTGCAACAACAGATGAAACTGAAGTGATGAAACACTTTCACAAAATGAAGTATCATTGGCAATCTGCTTATTATCTTGATGTCGCAAAGGCAGCATTCGGTGGTGAATGGACACACTTTGTTCATCTAGTGGTTACAGATAAGGAACCATATATGTCGGACGTATTTGTTTACGACGATGCAGCTTTAGAAAAGGCGAGGTTAGATTATTTTCATCTTTTACCTCTTTATGAACAGTGTTTACTTGAAGATAAATGGCCTGGTAGAGATTCAGGAATCAAAAGCATTGGATTACCGTCTTATGCGTACAATACAGGAGTTTAAATGAAGTTTTGCATGCTGCATTGGATTGATTTAAAAAAAGCAATAAGTGACCGAGGTTTAGACAATCTTATAGCAAAAGATGGAAAAGCGGCTATGGAGATGGTTAAAGATAATCTTGCTAGAAAGGGTGAATACACTAAAGACAACTTTGACCCTTTAATGGCAGCACATTTATCAATTATGAATAATGCTGTTGAAAAAGGAGGTGTGTATATCCTAAACGGAGATTATTGTCCTCTTTGTGAATTTAAAAAACATGTTAAAGATGCAGACCCCAATGAATGGATAAAATTTGCATCCGATGAAGTCCTAGAAAAGGCTAGAAAATTAAACTTAACCCCAAAGGTTAATTAAAGGAGTTTAAAATGAACGAAATAGTAACAACTAAAACACAAGCTTTAACTGAAAGTGTGTCTAACTCTGATTTAGAGATATTAAAAAGAACTACTTTTAAAGGTCTTGATGCACAAGAAATTGAGTTTGCAACAAATGTTTGTAACAGGATGAAGCTTGACCCATTTATCAGACAAATTCATTTCGTACCAAGAAAAGATAAGAATGGTAAAAAGACTATTGCAATTCAAGTAGGAATTGATGGTTTAAGATTAATGGCGCAAAGATCGGCTGACTATGCAGGAAGTGACGATGCAGTTTTTGATAATGAAGACAAACCTCAAAAAGCAACAACTACTGTTTATAAAATGGTAGGGGGACAAAAATGTGCGTTCACTGCAACAGCTAGGTGGAAAGAATACTACCCAGGTGGGGCGCAAGGTTTCATGTGGAATAAAATGCCTTGTACAATGTTGAGTAAATGCTCGGAATCATTAGCTTTACGTAAAGCATTCCCTGCTGAGTTATCAGGTGTCTATGTTGAAGAAGAAATGCATCAAGCAGACGGGCCAGACCCAGGACAAGAGAAGGTTTCAAAGTTGAATGAGAAAATGAAAGATGTTGTTTCTGAACCTGTTAAAACGGTTGAACCTGAAGTTGTACCAAACGAACCTCAAGGGTTTGGAGATTATTTAATACCGTTTGGTAGGAATAAAGATATCGCAATTAATCAACTAGATCAAAAAAACTTAGATGGAACAATTAAATGGTTACAAGAATCTTCAAAAAAGAATGGTGGAAACTTAAAAGGTAAAGCAGACGAGTTAAGAGAAAATCTTGAGGGGTTTTTGGGAAGGAAGATAATTTAATGTTTGATTGTAAATGCCAAAATGAGATTAGAGACTTGAATGACCGCAAAACAAATTAACCATTTACTGCATCCTAAATATAATAAAAGGAAAAACTCTAACTATTTATTCTTTACAAGGATGGAAGATTGTTTAGTTTGTAAGAGTTTAAACACAGAAGCCCACCATGTTTGGTGTTCAGGTGGTCGGAGCGGCAATGATTTTCTAGCAGTACCTTTATGCTGTTTCCATCACAGAGAATATCATGATAAAGGTCACGATACTTTTGAAGATAAAAATAACTTAGACCTATCGACTGAAATAATTAAATTGTTAATTAAATATATCGTATTGAAGGAGAAAAAATGAAAGAACAAGAACTAGTAACGATTGAACCAACAAAAGCAATGGATGTTTTTACAGCTCATAAAGGGCTTGATCCATTTTTAACAAAGATCCGTACCGAATTGGATACGTTTAAACCTGATACGAGCACGTCTACAGGTAGGAAAGACATCGCTGGTATTGCTCACCGTATTTCGAGATCGAAAACTTATTTGGATGGAGTAGGAAAAAAACTAGTCGCGGATCTTAAAGAGAAGCCAAAGCTGATTGATAAAGAACGTAAAAGAGTCAGAGATATTCTTGATACATGGAAAGTTGAAGTTAGAAAGCCTCTCACTGATTGGGAAGACAACGAAAGGATGAGAGTTGGTAGTCATGAAGCTAATTATCAAGCGATTATTACAATCCGAGACACTTTAATTGAGGGGATAGATTCAATAATGATTTTAGGTCTCCAAAAAAGATTAAACTTTATTGTTGTTGACGACACTTGGGAAGAATTTAAAGATAAGTCTGAAATATTGCATCAAGATGTTGCTAGATTAATTACTAAAAAGTTGGAAGCTAGAATTAAATACGAAGATGAGCAAGACGAATTGGATAAACTAAGAACTGAAAAGCAAGTAAGGGAAGGTTTAGAAAGAGACGAACGAATAGCAAAAGAAGCCGCTGAAAATGCAAAGAAGGAAGCCGAAACAAAAGCAAAGCGTGAAGCTGAAAAAGCAAGACTTAGAGAAGAAGAGTTAAAACTTCAAGCTGAACGTGCTGAAAGAGAAAAAGTAGAGGCAGCAACCAGAGCGAAACAAGAAAAGGTTGAAGCTGAAAATAGAGTAAAGCAAGTGAAAATTGCAGCTTTAGAAAAGGCTGAGAGAGATAAGAAAGCTGCTGTTGAAGCTGAAAAAGCTAGGATTGAAGAAGACCGTAAATTTAAAGAGATAGTTGAAAAAGAGAGAAGAGAGAATCACGAACATATAAAGCAAACAAACGATAAAGCTCTTAAAATGTTAATCCAAAATGGTATACCTGTAGAAGTAGGAACAAAAATAATAACTTTAGCCGCACAAAATAAGCTTGGCCCCTTACAAATGAGTTACTAATGCTCGCAATAATTAAAGGTGTATTACAAGCTATGTTTGGAATCGCTGTTATGGTGACTATAATTCCAATTTTAGCTAAAGGGATTAGAATGTTTATGAATTTAATTGAACCGCTTTGGAGATGGGGGTTTCAGTGAGGACATTAAGTGATTTAAAAAATGAACTTATTAACCAGACCAAGACAATAGGTAAAGAAACTGGGGTTAGTGATGAAGACTTAGAAGAAGCGCTTGATATTTTCAACACTAGTTGGGACTCATGTAAACACGTGATCTTAGAGTTAGTCCAACCAATTATCGATGGTTACGAAAATGAGTATGGAGAAGATGAGATTTTAAAGAACTGGCAGGAAGTTATTAAGTGAAAACGTTAACTGACATAAGAGATGAGGAAATAAAATGGATTTAAAACCAGGGGCAGCTAATTTTATAATAATGGCGTTACTTATTATCGGTATTCCTTTGATATTGTTATCAATGCTCTTTATAGGGTTTGACAAAACAATGTGTAAAATTACAGGTTGGTTATCATGAAATCATTAGATGAGATAAGAGATGAGAAGATAACAATAGCTCATAAAGAAGTTGATTCAAAAATATTCACCAAAGGTGTCGAGATGGGTTGGAACGAATGTCAGAAAGAAATGGAAAAGCGTATAGCACCATTAGTGGTAGCTTTAAAGTTTTATGCTGATACCAACAGGTACGATCCCTATGACAGAATAGTCGGGGTTGAAATCACAGCAAGGGAAGCATTAAAGCAGTGGAAAGAAGCGATTAAGTGAGAAATATAGAAGTTACAAGGGGAATCTTTTATGGCGAAGCGATTTAGTGATTCAGAAAAATGGAAGAAAAAGTGGTTTAGAGAATTACCGCCAGTAATGAAATGCGTTCGTGAGTTCTTACAGGACAATTGTGATCATGCTGGAGTCTGGGAAATAGACATGAAAACGATGCATCATTTTATAAATGACTCAACAATTACTCTTGACCAAATTGTTCAACAGTTTGGAAATAAACTCAAACTTCTTCCTGATGACAAACTTTGGTACATGGGTTTTATAAATTTCCAATATGGTGTACTCAAAGAGAACTACAACCCACACAAACCAGCCCTTAATAGACTGAAAGAGTTAGGTTTAACTTCAACCCTTCAGCAACCATTAACCAACACTTTGGAAAGTGTTATGAGTAAGAGTAAGAGTAAGAGTAAGGATAAGAATAAGAAAGAGCAAAGTCCGTGCCAGAAGTTTCATCCTTTGGCGATTCTTTGGAATAAAAATAAACGCACTGAGTTAAAGAAAGTTATGGGATGCAGTGGAAAACGCCTTGAGTCAACACGTGCAAGATGGGGTGAAAATCAAAAGCCCAAGTATTGGATTGAAGTTATTCAAAAAATAAACAACTCAAAGTTTTGTAATGGACACAATGACAGGAAGTGGACAGCAGACTTTGACTTTTTAATAAAACCATCCAGTGCACACAAAGCTCTTGAAGGAAAATATGATCAAGGTGGGTTTATGAGTGACAAGAAAGATGAGTACCAAGAAAACACATGGGAGCAAGCATTGGGGGATAAGTCATAACTCAAGAACAGTTTGTACCTAACTCAAAACCAATGAGTAGTATCTATGTAGATGCAATGGAAGAATTAATTCATCCGTTCCCTTCGTTCAAATTATTGGGTCAGGATCAATTCAATAATCTAGTTGGAGGGTTTAGAACAAGAGAGTTTACAATTCTTTGTGGATCTACTGGAACAGGTAAAACAACTTTACTTGCAAATTGGGCAAAGTCTTTTATTGAATCTGGGATTCGTGTTTTCGTTATGTCAGTTGAAACAGGGCCGACCGATTTTATAAAAAGAACTATGTCTGTTTTTTTAGGAAAAGATATCAACAAAGGTGAATGTGTTCCAATTGATCAGTTACAATCTTTTGATAACCAATATGGAGATAACTTTAGGTCGGATAATTTATTTCTATCCCTTTATGATTCTAGAGTTTCACACAAAAGAGTAATCGATGAAATCAAATATCACTACGAAACTAAGAAGTGCCAAATAGTCTTTATAGATAATATTAATTTTCTAATGGAAGTAACAAAGTCTGCGGACACAATTATTGAGATGGACAGAGTTGTTCATGACATGATCATGCTTTGCAAACAAATCGATATTCATATCGTTATGGTTATGCATCCTAAGAAAACAATGAGTGGAAGAGTTGAGAACGAATTTGATATCAAGGGTTCATCAACCGCTGTTCAAGAAGCTCACAATATCTTTTTATTTAACAGACCAAGTGAGAAAGACGACAAGTACGGTTTTTACCATAGGGAGTTGACAATACAAAAGTTAAGAAGGCGCGGCGAGAACGTTGGAAAAAGAATTGTGTATCGAAGTCATGGAACTAGATACGTGGAAGAAATAATTATATGATCACTTTTTATCAGAGAAGAGAATGGCAAGAACTAAGATATAAAGTTTTAAGAAACCATGATTTTAAATGTATGGCTTGTAATAATAAAAACAAAGAGCTTCACGTTGACCATATAAAACCAAAATCAGTTTACCCAGAATTGGCTTTAGTTGAAAGTAATCTTCAAGTTTTATGCAAAGATTGTAATTTGGGTAAGTCTAATAAGTATTGTGATAATTTTAAACCAAAACCTAGAAGAGCATTAACCGATGACAGGTATTATTTATTAAACGAAAAAATTAAAACTAAACTATTTCATGCTGAGAAAACAAAAGATGAAAAAGGGCAGATTTTGTATTTAAAACAATATTTAAAATTACAAAAAATCATGGGTGGGATTTATAAAAGAAAAAAGGATATTGAGGCGAGGAGGGGTTAGTTATGGAACGATATATTTGTCTAACATGCATGGAATTTTTCAAAGGGTCGGGAAGCTATTGTGCGAAGTGTCTACAGGAAAAAGAATCAGATGGATCTGACAACGAACACAGGACGGCCTCAACTCTAACAAAAACCAGGGTAATTCTAAGAAAAGCTTACGAGATTGAGCAAGGGGGTGTCTTTTTGGAAAAACGCCTTAAATCGGACGTGAGGGCTTCTCAATGAATACGGAATCAAAAAGAGTTTTGTTTGATAAAAAGCTGGTATGCGGTGCGGTAATGTCTAAATTACCTTATCGGTTTGAGTATAAGAAAAATGGTACGAGGGAGAAAAAAAGGTATTGTCCTGAATGTGATAAGTTGAAACAAAGAAAGTGTAATAAATGCGGTAAAACTTTTGAACCTGGTTGTTTAGTTAGGTTCCGTTGCAAAACTTGTAACCGCTATGTATTAACAACGAGAGATCGTGAGGGGGAATGATGAGAGAAAAGATTAAACGGATAGTAATAGTGCTCGTAGCTTTAGCTTTGGGATCTTTACCTTGGATTGGTTTCTATTTTGTAGTTACAGAGGATAAACACGTTACCAAACAAGTTCAAAACCAAACATTAGAAATAGAAAACCTTGAAGACAACGTGAGTGATTTACAAGCTAATGTAAAAAAGATGAAAGAGTTTATTAATGGTTCTATATATGGAACCAATAAATATCATGAAGTTTTAGAGTTTGATTTTGATCCAGAGAAGGGGGAATAAATGAGTAACTACACTGGTATTATCTTTAATTGTCCTGGTAAAGGATGTTTAAAAAGGTTTTTCTCTTTAAGCGATTCATTAAGGTGTTGCGAATCGAAAGTAGCTACAGTTAGCTTGGATACTGAAACACATGACGAAGAAAAAATTCAACTTCAAATTAAAGAGGTAAAACAAAGGCTAACTGGAGCAAGATTAAGAAGCGATGCAAGACTAGAACAGTATCTTGAAGCAAAGAAAATGCACAAGTTTACTGTGATGGAAGAGAAGCACATCTGGAAAGAACTGATTGAACTTGAATTCAAACTGGAGGTATCATGAGTTTACGAGAAGAAATTGTTCCATATTTAACCAAGGATGCAATGATTGCGAACCTACCAGGAGGGTCATCAAACAACGATTTAAGATATTCTTCTGAGTATTTTTTACAGTTGTATCGAAGGAATGAATTAACATCTGAAGATATTGATCATTTTATAACTATAATTAGTTTAGTAAGGGTTGTTGGTACACAAGCCCTTTTTCATACCAGTCCTGGTAATGACACCAAACACGTTACACATGATGACTATATCTTAATCGCTGCATGTGCTCAAAAGATTGCTCCTGAAATAGCAGAGGACATTGTCGATCAAGGAGAGAGTTCTTTTTGGCTTTTTAATAACGTTCGTCCAGGTTGGCCTTTTAGTTTGAAGTCTTGGTTCTTAAGAATGCCTCATAACATTTGTCACTTCTACTTCTGTGATCCTGATAGAAAACCAAGCCAATTCTTAAAATACATATGGTGTTTAAACATCCTAATCTCTGCAAATAAGCCTAAAACTAACCAAGATGCATGGGTTTTGACTCACTACTTAGTTGAATCAGCTAGAGGTAAAGACAAAATGTGTGACGATTGGATTGCTTATTGGGAAAAAAAGAAGGAAAGTAAAAAGATAATTATTGGAGATATTCTTAACTCCTATTTTGGGATTATTCATCCCATAGGTAAGAACTTCAAAGAGAGGAGGACAAATGGCAGCTAAGAAAAAAGTTAAAAAGAAAACAGCTCGTAAAACAGCTAAAAAAACGACTCGTAAAAAAAGCGCTAAAAGAACTAAAAAATACTAATCGGTATTTTAACATGGGGTCGCAAACTCTTACTTATAGTGCGACCCCTTTTTTAAAGGAGATATCATGGCTAAGAAAAAACCAGTAAAAGTAAGAAGTGCAAGAGTCCAACAACAACCTATTGATCCATTTGAAGTTGAACATTCACTGGATATGTTAGTACGTGCTGAGAAAATTAAACAAGATCCAGCAATGATGAAAAGAGTTAAAGCTGAGATCACAAAAAGAGAAAAAGCTCTAAAGAAGATCAAGAAGTAATGACAGTAATATTAGATAAAGAACAACCGGAGGCTCTAATCGCGTGTACTTCATGCAAGGAGCCTCTTTGGACTTTTAAAGTTTTAAGTAAATTCTCTACTAGAATCCTACCTTTTGATAAAACATCAAGAAAATGGGATGAGAAAAATCCACTATGTCCTAAGTGTGGAAATATGTTTTATAAATTAAATGATAAAAAACCAGATTATTTAATGAAGACTAAAACTGGGGAATCATTCTACATCAATGATGGGATCAGGTGATTCTTGAGGTTCAGGTAATGGTAAACCTTGAGGGGTTAGCCCACCTTTTGCAAAGAATTCCTTTTTAATAGCCTCTAATTCCTCGTCGTTTGATTCTTTAATGGCTTTCATCATTGTTTCATGACTTATTTTGAAAGCTTCTTTTTGTAATCCAATTTCTTTTTCTAAATCTTGTATCTCTTCAACGAGTTCAACCAAACTTAATTCACCACTAACAAAATCGGCTGAATTTTGTATCTTGATAAACTTGGCACTATTGTTAATTAGAGCGTTGAATACTTTCTTACTGGATTTCTTAGCTCTGACTGTATTGATTAGATCTCTAATAAATGGTTTGCCTGAAAAGTTGACGTCTGCTGTACCTTGTTTCGCTTCTCTACCAATAGTCTTCCAAAGATCTTTCATCATGTCTCTGTGCAAAGAACTGTATGCGAACGTTCTAAATAGAAACTCTCTATGTAGTGGAACGAAGTCAACAAATTTACTGAAATTACCTTTTAAAAACCTCAAAGTAAGAGAATCCATATATTGAGGGTTGTTTACACCGAGTTGATCATTTATTTCTTTTTGAATATTAGGGAGTGCTATTGTTTGTGCTGCAAAATTTGAAACGGCTACATTAAACCTTCTAGCAAGGTCAGGGGCATTCTTATTTATATCTACGCTTTTGCCTGAAAATGGGTCTATCCCATTTAACATAATCCCCATTGATTTTAAGAAAGGGGAAGATATAGGGCCTCCTCCTC
>SDBT01014708.1_pt1 | contig 12461 bp, 17 predicted proteins | sample 2277101 | NCBI WGS metagenome assembly SDBT01 (sample SAMN10404973, study PRJNA504765) | marine sediment metagenome | isolation source: marine sediment core GS10_PC15, 103 cmbsf | place: Arctic Ocean: Southern Knipovich Ridge | collected 2010
ATACTATAAAGATCTTGGAGTAGATGAGTTTTTGATAATTTTGAACTTTATGGATTATAGATCAGAAAAATTAAAACTTGTTAGAGATATTTTAAAAGGACACAAGCTAGAAGCTAAGAAGATGTGGAGAGGTGATTATCTATATCCAAGGCATAATCATCTGATGGATGGTTTGTTAAAAAAATACACTAATAAAGAAGATTGGATAATGACCGCTGATATAGATGAATTTAATAAGTATTTTGTAGACATAAGAAAGTTAATTACTTATTGCGAATTAAAGGGGTATGATTGTGTTATGGGAGAATTTGTAGATCGTTTAACAGAGACAGGGAAAATAGTTAAAATAAATGACAATACTGATTTGTGGAAGGAGTTTCCTGTTAAGACTAAAATATCTAGGGATATCCTCGAAACGTCCATATCAAAACTAATGCTAAATAAATCTCATATTAAAGTAGTAGTTGGCAATCACGCTCCTAAAGAGGATATAGCAGATGATTGCAGTTGTTTCCCCTATCGTTTAGATGTTGACCATTTTAAATGGAGAGGTCGGGTTTTAGAAAACCACATGAGTAGAATGAATTCATTTGCAAAAATAGATACTGATCAAGCAGAAGTGTCTGAGACTTTAGTAAACTATTATAAAAATCATGGAACATTTAAGGTAGAATAGATGGCTATACTGGGAGATATAAAATCTTATGAAGGAACTATATATTTGGCATGTTGTATAGGAGTAGAATTTGATTACGATATAGTTTCTCATTTTATTAAGTATTACAAAGATTTAGGAGTGGACGAATTTTTAATAATATTAAATACTGATGAGAAAGATTCTGAAAAACTGAGATATGTCAAAAATATTTTAAGAAGATACGATGTAGAAGAAAAAGATATATGGCAAGGACGTTACCTGGCTCATGATCACACTACTCGTATCCGTAATGTGATAAAACGTTGTACAAATGAGGATGACTGGGTTATAATAGCGGATGTAGATGAATTCAATGAGTATCCTTTAGATCTTAAAAAATTTGTAACGTATTGTGACAAAGAACATTGCGATTGTGTCATGGGTGAGTTCGTAGATCGTCTAACAGAATCAGGAAAGATTATAGAAATAGACAGGAAGACTGATCTGTGGAAAGCATTCCCATTAAAGGTTGACTTGAGAGAATGGAATACTGTCCCATATACAAAAGTAGTATTGAATAGATCTTACGTAAAGACTACGCTAGGAAATCATGGACCCATTGATAATATAGATAATAACTTGCCTTATCATTTGAATATTAATCATTTTAAATGGAGAGGGCATGTTATAGAAAATCAAAAAGAGAGAGAAGAAAATCACAGGGAAACTAACATTCCTATAAGCATAGCTGCTAAAGGTTTGCAAGATTATTATAGAAAATACGGAACGTTTAAGAAAGATAAACATGATATTAAGCTTTAGAGAAATTATCAAAAAATATTTTAAGAGAAATAAAAAGTATCTATTATCCGAAAATATTCTTCATGAAATGAATGGAGTGGTCTTATATAGGACCAATATCGAAGTATTCAATTTTAATTCTCATATGATAGAAGAAGTAAAAGTTTATTGTGAGGAACAAGGACATGATATAGATAAGGTAGTCTTTGTTTCTTCATATGATATAGATCTTAAGGATGGGCCGAAGTTAAAAATAAAAATGCAGGGAGATTCTAAAATATCTATAATTAAAGAGGATGACATGATCATAGCAAGAGTTTGCATATGCGAACATGTTCAAGTGAGAGATAGATGGGAAAGTTATGTCTAATGATACAAACAAAACACAGTTTTTTGATATTTCTATAGCAGCCAATAGTATGGCAGATTCTAAAGGATTTATTAGTGAAGTTAATTCCGCTTTTTTAAAGATATGGGGCTTTTCCAGTAGAGATGAAATCATAGGAAAACATGTTTGTTATTTTTTAGAAAGCGATATCTCTGCTACTGAGATTATTGATACACTTAACAAAGAGGGAGTATGGGAAGGTGATTACATCGCCAAAAAGAAGGATGGCTCGACATTTGTAGCTCATGGTATTGCAACAGTAATTCTTGATAAAAATGGTAAAATAAACGGCTACCAATCATCAGTTTGTGATATTACAAAAAACAAAGAAGCAGAAAGACAACTAAGGAATAGTAATGAAGAATTAGAACAATTTGCTTATATAGCTTCTCATGACCTTCAAGAACCATTAAGAGCAATATCTTCTTATTGCCAATTACTAAGAGAAAATAATTATGAATGTATAGACGAAGAAGGAAAACAATACATAGATTATGCTATTGACTCTAGTATGAGAATGAAAATCCTCATCCAAGAGCTTCTTGACTACTCAAGAATAGGTAGAAGAGATAGGCCATTTGAAGAAATAAATTTACAAATGTTATTAGAAGAGATTTTAAATGATTTTGAAATGAAGATGAAAGAGACAAAAGCTTCAGTAATCATTGAAAATGAAATGCCTGTTATTTATGGCATACGTTTTAGAATCAAACAGTTGTTGCATAATCTTATTAGTAACTCTTTAAAGTTTAAGAGCGATGAAGCTCCTATCATAAGAGTTGGTTGTTGCGATGATCATGGAGATAATAGTTGGCTATTTTATGTTAAAGATAATGGCATAGGTATAGAGAAACAATATCAAGATAGGATCTTTGGAGTATTTAAAAGACTGTATTCAAGAGATAAGTTTCCTGGTACAGGTATAGGACTAGCATTGTGTAAAAGAATTGTAGAGGCTCATGATGGAAGAATATGGGTAGATTCAGACAAAGGTGAAGGAACTTGTATTTATTTTACGATTTCTAAGGTAGTTTCAGTGTCATATGATTCTATATAAAATGTTTTATTACAAGTAGTTATAAAAATTATTGTATTTTTATTATTTTCTCTTCAAAAGTGAAAGCATACGCATATAATAAAAGCATTAAAGTTTTTATCGATTTATATCGATAGGATAAATAGATTAGTTTAGTTTAGAGTTTAGTTTAGAAAAAGGAGTAAAAATGGCAAAGAACAAAGCGGAATTAGTGTTTATTGTTGACCGTTCAGGGTCAATGCAATCAATCGCCTCTGACATGCAAGGGGCAATTAAGTCAGTCCTATCAGACCAAAAGAAACAATACGAAGGTGATATAGATGTAACTTTTGTGCGTTTCGATTCTGAGTACGAAGAAGTATTCAGCGGCAAATCTATCAAAGATATCTCAGACAGTGATCTTGAGATCAACCCAAGGGGCATGACTGCGTTGCTGGATGCAATGGGCAAGACTATCAATACATTCGAGAGAAGGTTCTCCGAAACAGATGAGAAAGATAGACCTGATAAGGTTCTGTTCCTTATCATTACAGATGGTGGAGAGAATGCAAGTAGAGAGTATTCAAGAGACAAAGTTTTTGGTATTATCAAGACAGTTGAAAGAGATCACAATTGGGGCTTCACATTCATTGGGGCTAATCAGGATGCTATCTCAGAAGGTAGCAGCATAGGAGTGTCAAGAGATAGCTCGCTTAATTATATGGCTACTCAAGAAGGAGTTAAGGGAATGACGCGTTCAGTTAGTAATTTCACATCACAATATTTGTCAAATGGTAGTGCAAGCTATTCGGACGATTCCGAATAATGTTTAGTTTAGTTTAGTTTAGTTTAGTTTAGAGTTTAGTTTAGTTTAGAGTTTAGTTTAGTTTAGAGTTTAGAAAAAGGAGTAGTAAAATGAGTTATGATCAAAAGATCGAGTCCGCTCGCAAAGTAATTGACGAGCACAACAGTAATGCCGATTCAACACTTAGCTTCGAAGATTTTCACAAGAAGTTAAAAGAATTGGGTGGTTCATCAGAAGATGCCTTAAAAGCATGTACGTGGGAAGATCTACAAGATTGTGGAATGCCTCGTATTATGGCAAAAAGGGTAACATTTCTATTTAGGCAAGATGGAGATGGCACAACTACAAAGTCCACTTATATTTCTGAGAAGAAAGTTCACATGCTTTCTAATAAGGAATTGGTAGAAAGATACAATCCTAAAGACATTAAAAATCCTGTGGGTAAAAGATTGAAAGATCTTTCAGATGGTATGCAGTTTATCGTCTTTGATGACAATGGCAAAGTCATCATCGAAGAGACAGCAAAATTACTGGAAGATATTATCAATGGATTGCCTGAGGTGTCAACTGCTTTTGTAAATGGCAGACCTCTTCCTATACATAGAGTTGGAGATCGTCCAGATTTCTATATGGAAGAGAATCCTATTTATCCAGGCAGGCCGTTACGTTCCAATGAGAAATGCGATCAGACAGGTCGTTCATGGCATGGCGTGTCAACAGAAGTTCGTCAGTTGTTGTTTTTGGCTATTGGAACAGATGAGCTTCAAATTTTATCTGTGTCAAACGCACATGATATCCTTGATAAATTATTGTTAAAAGATCGTTCTCTTGATAGCCTCAGAGCAAGGTATCCTGAGGCATCAAAGGCATTTGACGATGCTGGAAAGAACGGTAAGCTTCCTATCCTTAAGATTAGATTGACAGCAACGGGATACAATTCTGTTGGCAATAAACCTTTTGGAAGCAACAAGACATATTAGCATTAATGATATAGGTGAGTGACTTAGGTTGCTCACCTATATATTTAGGAGAATCAAGATGACAGAACAAATGGCAGTAAAGAAAGATTTGAAGTGTGGGCTTAACATGCCCGAAAAGATAAGCAGTGCGTTCGCAGGCGGTGGAGAGACCTCTCATGGTTTGCCTCCGTATGCTCTTGTTGATGCTTATCCTGTAGACGAATACGAAGCATGTCCTACTAATTGGGAACATGGTTCAGACGTAGCAAGTAGCTATTTCGTTGGTGTAAAAGAAGATCATGGAATGTGGTTAGATTTTAACGAGTGCTTCTATCATACTCACGATGTAGCTGTTGTAATATCTATTCAGGGAGTTAATCCTATTACAGGGCAAAAGATGGTAAAGGAAAAAGCTTTATGTTTAGAACAATATCATAAGCAGTGTCCTATTCATAATGCTAAATTTCAACAGGATAGGTATTGCCCTGACTGTGGTTTTAAGTGGCCTGGTCAGAACTATCTCGCAACGACAGGAACACCTGAGATGATGCTGTGGTTAGATGGATTTAGATCACAGGATGGCAAGGTAAGACAGTATATCTTTACAGAGGAAGAGATGAGAGGCATTGCAGCACAATCTATTGGTAAAGATAGAGTGTATGCAATAGGTATTGCTTTTTATCTTAGTAAGCATAAAAAACCTTATACTACTAAACGTCCTGAAGAAAGAAAACAGGGTCAAAGTTCTGGTAGCGTAACTATGACTCAACCTATGTTCGCTAGTTCAATGCTTACTTCAGGCAATCTGGATATTGGAGGTATGGGATCGACCGCACGAAAAGGCATAATTACTTGTGATTGTAGTAATGATGATGACAATCTTGATATGGATATGGATTGCTTAGGTATCGATTCTGATGGAGACGATGGTGGAATGCAAGATGTTATCGATCAACTTAATAAAACAGCAAATGATCCTAACAAGACTATCGTAACTAATCATGCTTTCGATCCAAACGATGCTCCAAGAGCAGGTAGCCTTAGGAATATGAGAATAGGTGGAGCAATAGGCGGAACTCCTCTGAGAGGCAGAAAAGGTTCTAATGTCAGCAAACCTGATATTGTAGATAGTCGTATTGATAGAACTGTTTATCAGTTAGGCCCTGAAATAACAGCAGAAGAACAAGCTAAGATGGATGCTGATCCTACTTATGAGAGATTTTACACTCTTAATAGTAATAGAAGTAAGATCGTAGTTAAGCCAGTTACTCCTGTTAAGAAGTTTGAGATAGGAGCAGGAGCTTTGATCAGTCAGGATATTTATGATGATCCTAAGATGATGAGCTACTGGGAAGAAGAGCCTGCTGGAATGATTTTCATTAACTACTGTGACGAAGCTATGCAGAAGAAGATTATTGATGGTGGTAGAAGAGCAGACGAAAAAGATGGCTTCATGAAAGACATGAAGGTTGGTGGTTAATAGTAAATAAAAGGACTGTTCTTTCTATATTAGATGAGAACAGTCCTTTGTTTTAAATTGCTATAGATTTTTTTGAATTTATTGTAGCAAAAGCTAAAGCTCTTGAAAGATCTTTTGATTGAATTTCATCTTTGATAAGATAATCTTTGATACCTAACATCCAAGCTTGCCTTCCAACAGCATAGTCCTCTAATCCTGTTAGGACTATAACGGGAGTATTTTTATTATGCTTATTGAGATGTTCCATGATTGCCTGCACCGTGTCTATTCCATCAGTTTCTGGAAGAGCTAAGTCTAGTATGATAGCATCATAGTTAAAAGACAGTAGTTTTCTTTGTCCCTCTGCCAAGCAGTCGCATTCATCTACTTCGATTTTTCTTTTTTCAATTTTTTCAATATGTTTGATGATTAGATCTCTGTCTGTTTTACTATCATCTATCATTAGGATCTTCATTATTTGTCATCCTCCTCTTTATTTTGTACGAAACAGAAATTATTATTGTCAGGTAATCTATTTGTTTTTAACCAATATTCACCTATTGATTTTACTTTTGCATATAAGTCTTGAATGTCGAAAGTTTTAGTTATGTATGAATTAGCATGTAATTTATATGCCTCTTCTATATCTGAATAGTAATCAGATGTACTAAATATAATTACAGGTATTGTTCTAAAGCATTTATCATTTTTGAGGAGTTTTAGTATTTCTTTTCCGTTGATAGCAGGCAAGTTTATGTCTAACATTATGATGTTAGGTGTTGGTGCTGATTTGTATTCTTTTTTCTTGAATAAGAAATCCACTGCATTTTGTCCGTTATCTATGTTTATAATATCTAATGATAGCCCTTCAATTCTATTTAAAGCTTTTGCAAGTAGCGTAAAATCAGCTTTATTATCTTCGATAGATAGAATCGTAAACCTTTTATCCATTATATTTTCCAATTATAGAGTAGAATAATTATACTTTCGATAATATTAAGGGTAAATCCTTTTTATTTAGTCAAATGTATAATCATATTTTTTTATGATATAGCTATCTCTTTTGTACACATCATTTATCATGCTGTCAGTGTAGTAGTCTCTGTAATCTTCTGAATAGCACCCCTTGTTAATTTTAGATCTCTTCCCTCCTTCTATTATTATTTTTCTTTTTAAGTCTATTTTTTCACCACATTTTTCTAATATTCTTGTAATATCTTCTTCTAAATTTTCTAATCTATAAAAGTCGTTGATCTCATTATTCCCTAATCTGAATAGATACATAGTTGTATAAAGCCCCTTTTTTTCTTTGTAAAGTTCATGTGTATCTTTTTTGTTAGTAGAGTTATACCATTTTTTGTTCATGGCTATAGCGTCTTTTTTTGCTATTTTGTACCATTTTCGGAAGAGTATCTTAGTATCCATATGCATATTGTATTTTATTAAATTTATTTCTTTTCTTTTCCATTCTCTTGTGTAACGTTTATTTGTATGGAGCCAATATTTTGTGTATTCGAATAGAGATACGTACCAGCTCCACGGATTTCTGATTCCCGTAAATTTATACTTATTTTTTGCAGATTTTGGGATGACATTTTGATGAATTTTAGAAGGGATGAATTTTCCTGAAAAATGATTTATTAGCAGACTTTGGATATGCTTGCCTGCACATTTTGGTATATGTATATATAGATATTTGTCTCCTTCTACCATATCTATATTTTTGACGATATTTAGGGTAAATCCTTTTTATATTTGAAAGTGATTGTGAAATATATATAATATAGTAAATTAACGCTAAAATAAGGAAAACATGATAGCATTTGATAATATATTTTATGGACAAGTCAGAATATATGAGGCTTCAGACGTTCATCCTAGTTTTATTGGTACAGAAGATCAAGCATTGTTGTCACTATTGTCATGGGCGGTTCCTGAGACAGCTACAGCCAGTGTAATTGGTTTTAGAGATCTTAAAAGGAATTATGTTAGGTTGATTAAGAATAGGCATGGTCCTCTTGAGGATTATGAGACAGAGCAATTTATTTTGAACTACGGCAGTTTGGCCTGCGGTAGAGAACCTGAACCAGTCGTAGTAGAAGTGTTTGAACCTATCGAGAATCGTTTTGAGATATTAGACTTATGAGATATAAGATTGGTGACAAAGTAAGAATAATGGACTATGATCTTATAAAAAGAGAATATCCTGGAATCCTTGAAAATCGAGAGACTCTGAATGAAGAAATAGAAAAACTAAAAACCAATAGAGTAGTAACAATTAAAGATGTGGTTTTTTGTATGGGATTTAAAGGTTATCTGTTCAAAGAAATAGATTATGGATGGTATGACGAATTGATTGATTGCTCATTAGAAGAATGTAAAGAAAAATACTACATAAAAAACAGATTTGAGATTTTAGACTTATGAGTGAAATAATAGAAAATAGATTTGAGATTTTAGATCTTGAAAATGCTCAGGAACAAGCAGAGAGAAGAGCTTCGCAGAGGGATTACAGAGAGAGAAGGTTTAAATGGATAGAGGCTCAAGGAGAGTGTGAGGGTCATGAAGGGCCGTGTCAATGCAAAGATGAATTGGGATGGCATTATCCCAACACTAGCTACGGATGGGATAGAGATATAAACCCATATGATAATCCTAACAGAAAGCTTTATCTTTGTAGGAATTGCGGAGAGGCTATGGAGGCTTACTTTGCTGACATGTGGAATGATTACTATGGATGGTGATAGATGACAGACAGGGCATATAGGTTTGAACTTCTTACTCTTGAACTTGCGGAAGATGAAAATAACAGAATAGCAAGAGAATTAGAAGATTTTAAAAAAGAGATCGTGGCAAAACAAAGTGGTCGATGTGAATGTGGTAATGAACGTGCTCGATGGGTAAGAGATGAGTTTTACTGCTGTTATGACTGTCTTATGGAAGGTTTGAGTTGCGAGGCTTGTGAAGGTTCTTATCCCTCTCGTAGAGTAGAAGAACTTGAGGATTATATGTCAGAGGATGTGTGGGACGAAGAATGGGGAATAGAAAATGGAGTTATCCCTTTTTAAATTTTCCTTGACAAAAGTGAAAAATAGTGATATGATGGCTAGTATGGAAAATTTGAAGAAAAAAAAATGTAGTTGTGGAAGTGGTTTAAAGACATCGAGATGCTGTTATGGCAAGAGTTCTCATGAATTTATTTGTTTAGATTGTGGGATAAGACATCCTTCTGAAGAAAAAAGAGTAGTTGAGATAGGGAACTCCAGTCGTAGGGCTAAAAGGGAGAGATTAAGTCTTTGTTCTAGTTGTTCTGAAAAAAGAGTTCCAACGACATTTTTACCTTCTAAGTTATATAAATATATTCATTTTGTAGAAATAGAACAAAAGCCTAAAACAAAGGTTTATTCTTGTAGGACTAATAGTGAGGATTATGAGCTTGGTAAAGTTCAATGGTATTCTCCTTGGAGAAGTTATTGTTTTTTTCCTACTAAAGAGACGATATTTAATAAAGGATGTTTAGAAAATATACAAGATTTTATGGAACAGTTAAATGTGGCTCACAAGAAATGAATTTAGGAAAGGAGTGTTATGAAATGCCAATAATGTAAAAAAGAGTTTGATTATGAAATTATTAAAAAAGTTTATGAGAGGGTATTTGAAAAATTCGATGAATCTGCCTATAATCAGGAAGTACTAGAAAAGATAAGAGAAGAATATTCTTTCTTTTTAAGAACAAAGTATAAAATAGATGGGGCAGATAGCATCTGCCCTATTTGTTATCTTGTTCATTGGGATGAATTTTGGGAGGAAGAAGAAACTCAGAGAATTATTCAAAAATTAAAAGATGAAATAAATTAAAATAAAGGATATTTTTCTAAAACATAGTATTTATATGTATATCTTGTCAAAAGGAGAAATACTATGGAAAAGAAAATAGAAAAAAAGATAATAGAACAGTATCTAAATAATATTGAATCGGCTATAATATGTGATAATTTTAAAATCGGCAGGAGCACTCTAGGACGTGTTGTTAAGCGTAATAATATTCCTAAAAGAAAAGTAGTAAGACCTAAAATAAAACCAAAATATGATTATGCAATAGGTCAGGTCTTTAATAATTTAAAGATTTTAGAGATAGTAAAAAAGTCTCTTTATAAAGATAATACTTATTATGCCATTTGTGAGTGCCTTTTATGTGGAAGAAAAGATTACAAGGCGAAACCTTATGATATAATTAAGGGTCATAACAAAAGCTGTGGATGTAATAAAAGAATATATATACCCAAAGGTAGTGAATGTCATAGTTATAAGGGTGTTAAAGATCTTAGCGGCCAAAGATGGTCATTGATTAGATTTGGGGCTGAGAGTAGAAATTTAGAATTTGAGATAAAAATAAAAGAAACATGGGATTTGTATGAAAAACAATGTAGAAAATGCTCTCTAACAGGTATGGATATCTATTTTGGAGAAAGCAATACGAGTGAATTTACTGCTTCTTTAGATAGGATAGATAGCTCGAAAGGTTATTTAAAAGATAATATACAATGGGTGCATAAAGATGTTAATAAAATGAAAAAGGATCTTTCTGAAAAAGTATTTATAGATATTTGCGGATCTATTAGTGGAGTAGAGAAGTGTGTTAAGAAAATGAATCTTTACTATTCAAGAATAGAGAAACAAAAAATAAAAATGTTTTTATCTAATAGAGGTCAAGGACATTCTCAACTGCATAAGGCTGGAAAAAGGAATCCTATGTTTAAAGGGCATGAAGAAATTTCAGGTTTTTTCTGGAGTGCTCAAAAAAATAGGGCTAAAGTTAAGGGTAGAGATTTTAACATCGATATAGTAGATTTGTGGAATATGTATTTAGAACAGAATAGGAAATGTTTTCTATCTAAATTGGACATTAGTTTTGGAGCAACTTCGAAGTTGCCCACTTCGGCATCAATCGATAGAATTGACAGTTCTAAAGGGTATATAAAAGGAAATGCCCAATGGGTTCATAAAAATGTAAATAAAATGAAGAGTGATTTTGAACAAGAGTATTTCATTTTTTTATGCAATAAAGTGACAGAGTATAAATATGGAAAATACATTATTAACAAGAGAAGAATTTAGAAAGAATGTTCTTAATAGGGACAATCATAAGTGCGTAATATGTCCGCGAACTGACGACTTAGCCGCTCATCATATTATGGAGAGGAGATTGTTCCATGATTACGGATTTTACGTCTCTAACGGGGCTTCTCTTTGCCCAGGATGCCATATAAAAGCAGAACAGACCGTTATAACCTGTGAAGAGCTAAGGGAGGCAATGGGCATTACAGAGGTTATCCTGCCTGACCACCTTTATAAAGATAACACTTACGACAAATGGGCAAACATCGTCCTTCATGATGGCAGAAGACTAAAAGGAGAATTATTTTTTGATGAATCTGTTCAAAAAATATTAAAAAGTGGAGGAGTTTTAGATCAATTCTGCGAATATATTAAATATCCAAGGACTCATCATTTGCCTTTTTCTTCTAAAGTTACTGACGATGATAGAGTTCTTAAGGATACAACTCATTTTGAAGGTAAAAGAGTTATTGTGACAGAAAAGTTAGATGGAGAGAATTCAACTCTTTATCCTAATTATATGCATGCGAGATCTATTGATGGAACTAACCATCCTTCAAGGAATTGGTTAAAAGGTTTTCATCGTAAGATGAGTTATAACATACCTCCTGATTGGAGGGTGTGTGGTGAGAACATGTATGCTAAGCATACTATTTATTATGAAAATTTAAAAACTTATTTTTATACGTTCTCAATATGGAACGATCATAATGAGTGTTTGAGCTGGTGCGATACTAAGTTCTGGGCACAGCTTTTAGAACTTGAAGTAGTCCCAGTTTTATACGATGGCATATGGAATGACGATGTAATAAGAGAGTTTTGTAATAATGACAAAAGAGAAGGTTTTGTTGTTAGAATTGCTGATAGCTTCCCTTATGCAGATTTTAGGAAGGCTACGGCAAAATGGGTTAATCCTCGATTCAAAGCTATGTTGAGCGAAGAGGATACATACCATTGGAGATATAGTGCCATTACACCAAATAAGTTGAGTCAATGATAAGAGTGATTATAGAAGTTGAGTTAGTTTTTCCTTACAAAAGATCTATGGGAGTGTTAGTAGAATTTTGTTACTTATGGAATTGCAAGATTCTGTCAGGAGGAACTACTAGGATAAAAGCAATAATCTCTATGCCTGGTATTTATTTCAAAAAGATCTTTGGGACTAACCCAAGAGAAAAAGAATATGATATCCCAAAGGGGATGGAATATTTTATAGATAAGTTAATAGTAAAAGATATATTGATTAAAGGATAATAAATGAAAATACAAGACCTAAAAA
>SDBT01014709.1_pt1 | contig 12461 bp, 9 predicted proteins | sample 2277101 | NCBI WGS metagenome assembly SDBT01 (sample SAMN10404973, study PRJNA504765) | marine sediment metagenome | isolation source: marine sediment core GS10_PC15, 103 cmbsf | place: Arctic Ocean: Southern Knipovich Ridge | collected 2010
GGCAAACTTGTCTAAATTTGGTGTTTTTATCCAAGTATTGCCATAACATCCAACATGATCTTGCCTTAGAGTATCAAGAACAATTAGTATCGCATTTACCATTCTGATAGGAAAAAATATAGATGTATATTAAAATTTATTCATTTATATTCAGCTTTATTTTTAAAAAAAATATAAAAAAAGTATTGAAATTAAATACTGTTTCCTAGTTTATATGCTCTGGCAATCGCATCCAAGACGGTTTGTGGTTTCCTAACATCGCCAATTTTTTCTACTTGGATTCCTAAGGCCTTAATATCTTTAAAAAGAGAATCATTTGGTACAACTCCTGTGGCATAGTACACATAATCTACACCATCAATTACATGTTCATTCTCTTCGGCATCACTATAATTTACGTAATCCTCTCCAATTTCAGTGACTTTAACATTTGCAAGTTTCTTGGCTCCTAAAGCATCGACTTTATTAAGAAGAACCCATTTAGTCGATTTTCCTAAAGCAGAACCTAATCTTGGTAATTGTTCTAAGATAGTTACCTTATTTCTTCCGTTATGAATCATTCCTAAGGCAACATCAGGTTCTAACGCATTATATTGAGTAAGAAAATCAAACGCTTCTAGGCTGAGTTGTCCATATTTTGCTAGGTAAATCGCTAATTCTACTCCTGTAGCACCCCCTCCAATTACTACATTATTTCTCCCGACAGGCGCATCCCCGGTAAATACATCATTTGCCCAAAACACATTTTTCCTATCTATCCCCGGTATAGGAGGTTTTATCGGAATTGTTCCTGTTGCAACAAAGACTATGTCTGGATTTAGTTCTTTTACTGTGTTAATGGTAACTTCTTGGTCGAGATGAACATTTATTCCATATTTTTGAATCCAATAAGTGTAATTATCAATCATCCGCTTGAATTCATTTCTTCCCGGAGGTATCCAAATTATATTTAATAATCCTCCAATTTTATCATCCTTTTCGAAAATGTGAACTTCATGGCCTCTAATTCGTGCAACTCTCGCAATCTCTAACCCTGCTGGTCCGGAGCCAACTACCATGATTTTTTTCTTTTTCTCAAGAGGTTTCAATTCAGTTTTAGCTTCATTTCCCGCTCTCGCATTCCTTAGACATGTTATTGATTTCATTTGAAATCCAGTATCAAAGCAACCTTGATTACAAGCAACGCAATTCATTATATCTCGAAGTTCACCCTTCTGTGCTTTTACTGGTAAGTATGGGTCTGCGATTAATCCTCTACCAAAACATATAGCGTCTGCCTTTCCTGCCATTAAGATTTGTTCTGCAAGTTCAGCAGTATTAATCCTGTTAGAAGCAAATACAGGTACAGATACGTGTTTTAACACATTCTCCGCTAAGTAGGTATAACATCCTGGGGGGACATCCATTGTTATCTGAGGTACTTTAGTCTCATGCCAACCACCTGTCACGTTTATATAATCCACATATTTACCGATCTCTTCTGCGATTACTGCCTTTTCTTTATAAGTATTGCTTCCTGGTACAAAATCATCTCCAGAGATTCTATAACCTACCAAAAAATCGTCCGATTTTGACTTCATTAATTCAAGAGTTTCAATTGGAAATCTTAAACGATTTTCAAGGTCTCCTCCGTATTTGTCTGTACGTTTATTAGTGACTGGTGAAAGAAATTGTGGCATTATATAACCTGCATTCGCACAAATTTCAACAGCATCAAATCCTGCCTTTTTTACTCTTACAGTTGCATCGGCAAAGGCTTGTTGCTCTGTTTTAATATCCTCTATAGTCATTTCACGAGGGGTAGTTTTACTAAAATTACTATAAACTGCGCTCGGAGCGATAGGAGTTTTGCCTATAACTTGTGGCATTGAATAAGCACCACTATGATATAATTGACAACATATTTTCACATCATCCCTAGCTTTATGTACTGATTCGGCTAAATTTTGTAATCCTGGAATTAAGCTATCATCATCAATACCCATCTGAGTTGGAATTCCTTTTCCATATAAATCGACGTAGGCTCCACCGACAATTATCAAGCCAGCTCCTCCTTTAGCACGCTCAACGTAAAAGTCTGTTATTTTTTGTGTGGTGACCCCGTTATTAGCCATACTAAGATTCATAGCAGCCATTACAATCCTGTTAGATAGTTCCATATCCTTAATTCTTAACGGCGTAAACAATTTAAAAAACTTCAAAATTCATCCTCATTTTTTTTATTTTTTGTTAGTTCTAATATATATCATTTTAGATAGAATTTATTAAAATTTAAAACCATTTAATTTGCTATAATTTCTTATATCTATATAATCTAAGAACAATGTGGATATACTACAGCGTTTAACTAATTCTTTTCATATCCTAAACTTTTTATGTTAACTCTAATATTCCTATCTATGTCAGATAATTCACAACAAACACCAGAAAATATTATAGATCGTAGAGAATTTAGAAAACGCTATAAAGAATTTATGAGAGATCGTGGTGAAATCTTGGGTAGAGTGTTCACTATAACAAATGAAAAGGAGATATCTTTTGGGACTATTATTGAAAGAAATGCTGAGCAATTTGCTAATAAAATAGCAATAAAATTTGAAGACACAGAGCTGACTTTTAAAGAATATAATGAACTCGTAAATCAATATGCGCATTATTTTCTTTCTTTAGGATTAAAAAAGGGTGATGTCGTAGACATTCTTATGCAAAACCGTATTGAATATGTAGTTCTTGTGGGAGCTGTTGGAAAAATAGGGGCTGTTGGTTCACTGATCAACTCGGATCTACGCGAAAATTCCCTTACTCATTGTATTAAAATAACTCTTGGAAAAGTTATAGTTGTAGGGGAAGAATGCTTTGAAGCTTTTAATAGCATAAGGGGTGAGCTTGACCTCGACGGTCAAACGCTATGTTTTTCACCAGACGCAGGCACTATACCTTGTCCAGAGGGATATATAGATCTTTCTTCTGCTGTTAAGGAATTTCCTGTAGATAATCCATCAACTACATCTGAAATTAAAACATTTGATAATCACCTTTATATTTTTACTTCAGGTACTACAGGTCTACCCAAAGCTACGTATTTTCCCCATCATAGAATGGTTGTGTCTGGTATTATGTACGGTCAAGCCTTAGCACGATTAACATCCGAGGATACGATGTATGTTTCGACTCCTCTCTTTCATCCCCATGGCTTAGCGATAGGAATAAGTTGTGTATTTAATATTGGGGGAACTTTAGCTCTTGCACGAAAATTCAGTGCGAGTCGATTTTGGGATGATGTCCGTAAATTTAAAGCTACGGTGTTTAATTATGTGGGAGAATTATGTCGTTATTTAATGAATCAACCTCCAAAACCTAACGATGCAGATAATCTCGTTAAGACAGTTATCGGTAATGGACTTCGTCCAGAGATTTGGAAAGAATTTAAAACTCGGTTTGGGATAGAAAGAGTCGGCGAATTTTATGGGACGTCAGAGGGCATCGGCACGTTTACTAATTTTTTTAATTTTGATTGCACGTGTGGATATAACATGCAAACTTTTGCAATTGTTAAATACGATGGCGAGGAAGATGTTGCTGTAAGAGATAAAAATGGATTTATGCAAAAAGTGGGTTTAGGTAAAGTTGGGTTGTTAATTTTTCCCTTAAAAAGCGACGTAGGTTTTATTGGTTATACTGACAAAAAAGCGACTGAATCAAAAATCTTAAGAAACGTTTTCAAAGAAGGAGATACATGGGTTAACAGTGGAGATTTAGTTCGAGACCAAGGATGTAATCATGTCATGTTTGTTGATCGCTTAGGAGATACTTTTCGCTGGAAAGGACACAATATTAGTACCACTGAAGTAGAAAACATAATTAATAATTTTGAGCAAGTTTCTCTGTCAACAGTCTATGGTGTGAAAATCCCCAGTTCCGACGGGCGAGCTGGAATGGCATCGTTTGCTTCTGAGATTAATATTGAAGATTTTAATTTTAAAGGTCTAGCTAATTATTTATCAGATAATCTTCCTCCTTATGGAGTACCTCTTTTTCTAAGAATTAAATCGGAAATAACGACCACTTCTACATTTAAAATTAAAAAATCTTTACTTAAGAAAGAAGGATTTGACTTAGATATTATTGACGATGCTTTATATGTGATGCTACCGCATGAATCAAATTACACACCTTTAACAAAAGAAATCTACAATGATATTCAGAAAGGAATAATTAAATTCTAGTTTTTAATTCTATTCTCTCTCTTTTTTTCTAAATATTGGAATAGAATATAATTAAATTAATTTTTTAGATATCCTAAACTTTTTTATTAAATTCAAAGACAAAAATATCCTGATGTTCCACTACTCGCATGTGGGGGATTTGCAAATGGAGAAGGTCTTGCTGCTGTATTAGGTATGGGTGGTGGAGGCATCGTAATGGGAACTCGATTTATCAGTTCAAAGGAATGCGAATTTCATGATAACTGGAAAAATATTATTCCTCCCGCAAAAGCAGGAGATACTAAATTAGTTACAGGTAGGCTTGGTCCAATAAGGCTGTGGAAGAACAAATATTGTATTTCCCATAAATTAGTTAGCAGTAAAGAAGAATTAGTAAATTATGAAGAGGAGAGAACGCCTGAAGCTTTTATGAAAGAGTTGGAACATTATGTAGCAGTTTATAAAGGTGATGTTGAAAACACAGCTATACTTATGGGGCAGAGTGCTGGAATCGTTAATAATATTGAACCTATCAGAGATATTGTTGAAAAAATCGTTAACGATGCTGAGAACTGCTTAAAAAATGCATATGCAAGTATTAAATAAACTTTAGATTTTTAATTAATTGTTATAAGTTATGAAAAAGGCATTAAATGAAAGTTCATAAAACAACCTACACTATTGATTAACATGGAAACAAATACAATCATGGTATTTTTGAGATACCAAGATCGTAAATCTTGGTGTGGAATTGAGCTCCTTAGTCAAAGAGGATCAATTATATTTGCTGCTAATAAAATTTCTCAAATGGAAGGAAAAATAAAAGATCCTCGATGGGACGAATTTATAATCTCAGAATTTCAAAAAGGAGAAACTTTAGATAATACTCTTGAAAGCTTAGCAAAGGAGGATAAATTAAAATATTATAGAGTAGTATCAGTTGATCCTTATCCTCGGAAACAAACACAAGAGTTTGTTAAACCTAACTCTGAAACTTATACAGATCAAACGATAGTTATATTAAATTTTTTAAAATATCTGACAAAAGCTAACTATAGTGATGAGGAATTAAAAGCTGGCAGAGATGCCTATAAGGAATATGGAAGGAAATTTATCACATTTTTAGGAAAATTTGGAGGTCGTTTGGAGTATGGAGGAAAAATTAAATCTAATATTGTAGATGTTACTCAATCATTTGATTTTGATACATTTACTTTTGTAAAATACCCTTCATTCGAAAAAATGTTCGAAATGCTTTTCGGAGAGAAATGGCAAGGTGCTTCAAAACATCGAACTGCAGCATTGGAAGATTCAATTGTATTAAAAGTTAAACCTTATGAAGAATTTTTACAGAACTCATAATTTATCAGAAAAAAGAGACAGAAAGAATAAAAAAAAAAATTCAAATTTATATATGTAATACTTGGATAGAGAAAATGGTAATTATGTTCTATATACTATTACCTACCTTGTAACCTCTCGATATACCATCTAAGATAGTTTCTATTTTCTTAGCGTCTCCTATAACATCTACGTCAATAGAACCTAACTCTTTTATTGCTTTGAAAAGAGTATTATTTGATTTTACCCCCGTAGCGTAATAGACATAATCTACGTTTTCAACTACATGTTCGTTATCTTCGGCATCACTATAATTTACGTAGTCGTCTCCGATTTCAGTGACTTTAGCGTTTGCAAGTTTAGTGACACCTAAAGCATCGCATCGATCAAGAAGTACCCATTTAGTAGTCTTCCCTAATGCAGAGCCCAATCTTGGCATTAATTCTAAGACAGTTACCTTATTTCTTCCGTTATGAATCATTCCTAACGCCACATCAGTTTCTATCGCATGGTAGTGAGTAAGAAACTCAAATGTCTCAAGGCTCATTTGTCCATATTTAGCTATGTAAATTGCTAATTCAATACCGGTTGCTCCTCCTCCAATAATCACATTATTTCTACCAACGGGAGCATCTCCAGTAAATACATCATTTGCAAAAAATACATTATCTCTATCTATACCAGGGATATCGGGCTTTATTGGTGTTGTACCGGTTGCAACAATAACTTTATCTGCATTAAACTCTTTTACAGTATCGAGTGTAGCTTCTTGTCCGAGATGGACATTAATACCATGTTTTAGAACCCAGTAGTTGTAATTATCAATTATTCTCTTAAATTCATTTCTTCCTGGAGGTTTCCAAATAACATTCAATAGCCCCCCAATTTGATCATTTTTCTCAAAAATATGAACCTCATGTCCTCTCATTGCAGCCACTCTCGCAGCTTCTAATCCTGCTGGTCCAGAGCCGATAATCATAACTTTTTTCTTTTGTTCGGCAGGTTTTAATTCAGTTCTAGCTTCAAATCCAGCTCGAGCATTTCTCAAACAGGCAAGTGGTTTCATTTTCATTGCACCATCCATACAACCTTGATTACAACCTACACAAGCCATTATATCTTGAATTTCTCCCTTTTGTGCTTTCAAGGGCAAATAAGGATCTGCAATTAATCCTCTACCAATACAAACTGCGTCTGCCTTTCCAGACATTACTATTTGTTCTGCTAATGCAACATTATTAATTCTGTTTGAAGCAAAAACAGGAATAGACACATTTTTTTTAACATTTTCTGCTAAATAAGTGTAGCATCCTTCTGGAACATCCATAGTTATTTGTGGTGTTTTTGTCTCATGCCAGCCTCCAGTTACATTTATCCAATCTACAAATTGACTGATTTCTTTTGCTATAATTGCTTTTTCTTTGTAGGTGTTACTTCCGGGTACAAAATCATCTCCTGAAATTCTAATGCCCATAGGGAGATTCGCAGACGTTGATTTCATTAACTCAAGAGTTTCAAGAGGAAATCTTAAGCGATTCTCAAGACTGCCTCCATATTTATCTGTACGTTTATTCGTTTTAGAAGAAAGAAATTCAGACATGAGATATCCAGTACCGGATAAAACCTCAACCGCATCAAATCCCGCCTTTTCTGCTCTTATTATTGCATCCGCAAAAGCTTGTTGTTCATGCTTGATATCATCCAGGGTCATTTCACGTGGCACTGACTTACTAAAATTACTCATGACTGCAGAAGGGGCAATTGGAGTCTCACCTATAATCTGCTTCATTGAATACGCTCCAGCATGATATAACTGGCAAGTGATTTTCGCGTCATCTCTGGCCCCATGAACGGCATCCGTTATCTTTTGCAAATGTGGAATAAAAGAGTCATTTTCAATGCTAATCTGTGTTGGCATACCTTTCGCATATTTACTCACATTGGTACCACCTACAATTATCATACCAGCTCCCCCTCTCGCTCGCTCAGCGTAAAAATTCAAGAATCTATCTGAAGCAATACCGTTCTTCGCCATTGTAGCATTCATCGCAGGCATAACAATTCGATTAGATATTTCAATATTCCCGAGTTTTAATGGTGTTAACAATTTAAAAAATTTCAAAAACTCATCATCTCATTTTTTTAATTAGAATTTTAGTTGTTTTAATTTGAAACAACAAAAGTTATAAGAGGATCAAATATAAAAAATTATTTACTTTACTATATTTTTCTATACTGGAATGGTTTTTAGTATGAGAAATCTTCAGCATGAAAAATAGTGTAAGAATGTGATTAACTTATTGTAATATGAAATATTAGTATATGATATTATGGAATATTGGGAAAGTAAAAGTAGTAATAATGCAGTGTTAGTAGAAGAAAGTGAAGATGGAAGGGGAATCTCAAATTTTTTTATTTTGAATTAATTTAAATTATAATACATTTAGATGTAAGTTTGAAAAAAATGGCAGTCGTATTAATAGAAGAAAATGAAGATCAATCAATTTCAATAATTAGATTGAACCGTCCAGAGAAAAAAAATGCAATTAATAATGAAATGTTAGCAGAAATTAATGATGCTATTGATAAAGTAGTTGTATCCAAGTCTCGAGTAGTCATAATTACAGGAACAGATGAGTTTTTTAGTGCTGGTATTGATTTAAATTTGTTAAAAAGTGGCGGCTTTAAACCTTTGGGGAAGGAACATATCGATAAAAGTATACCCTCAATCTTCAGATATTATAGTGGCTCGTATTCTCAATTTGCCTATAATAAAATGGAACAAATGGAAAAACCTATAATTGCTAAAATTAGTGGAGTTTGCTTTGGTATGGCTTTTGAATTAGCGTTAGCATGCGATTTTCGGTATTGTTTAGAATCAACTGTTTTTAATATGACAGAGGTAAAAGTTGGAATTATCCCAGATGTAGGTGGAGCGACCCGATTGACACAATTAGTAGGAAAATCCCATGCTAAGGATATTATTTTAAGAGGTAGAAGATTTGATGGAAATGAGGCTTATAGAATGGGTGTAGTAGATGGTGTGGCAAAAACTAAAGAAGATTTGGATGTGATGGTTCAAGAATGTGTAGATGATCTAATCGATAGCGCCCCATTAGCTGTTGGAATTGGTAAAAAATTAATAAATTTTGTTTATGGCAAAGATACTAGTCATGGGCTGGAGTTAGAATCCCTTATAAACTCTAGGTTACTTCGCACCAAGGATGTTGAGATTGGAACACTTGCAAGAATGCAACGCAAGAAACCTCATTGGACCGGAAAATAACGCACAATTTTCAACATAAATTTTTTATTATTATTATTATTAATTATATTTTTATACTAATTTGTCTTATTGACTAACTATGCCTTTTTGGACATACTTTTTTGAAGTGAGTATAGTAATTTTCTATTTGATTTCGGTCATCTTTCTCTTAAAGAAGAAAGAATATCGTAAACTCTCAACACTTATTGCCGGGGCCCTATTGGGTGTGCTGCTCGAATTTTTACATGTATATATAGGAGGAGCTTACGGGTATAGTCGTGAATTCATCCTTCAGGTGGGAAATTATCCAGCCAATATCCCATTAGCCATCGGTTTAGCTTGGGGTATGTTACTGCAGTCTTCCCATGAGATCAGTGATTGCTACGATTTTCCTATCATAATTAGAACCCTTTTCGAAAGCTTCTTCGTGGTTTCCATTGATTTATTCCTTGATGTAGTTGCAATCAGGCTTGATGGAGGATTTTGGACTTGGAAAAATGAGGTATTGAATCTTTCGATTACTTCCAGAGCGTTTTTTGGTGTGAAGTGGGGAAATTTTTACGGTTGGTTTTTCATAATTTTCTTCATGTCGTTAATATTACATCTCTTTGACAAACGGCAGGATAGTGATAAAATTGGTCCACTCACAAAAAGGACGTTTTTATCCGTAGTGATTGCTGAGACTTGTATTTTTGGTTCGCTATTGCTTACAATACCCTTAGGTGAACTAGTATGGCTCGTATTTCTAATGCAATATTTTGGCTCAATTATTGTTGTAGTCGTTTACTCTATAAGAAATAAAATTTCAAGAAGTCACCAATTAGAAACTCTTTTCCCGTTGGCGTTTTATTTCTATTTTTGGGGATTTACCATTGCCACCATGATTTATCTTGGATTAGCAATTGAGATCCCGTTCTTCTTCATTTTAAATATAGCATATGCCGCGATTTTCTTGATATATCTTATGAGGCTATCAAAGTTAAAGTGAAATTATAGGAAAATCAAATTAATTAATTAACTTCATAAAGAGAAAAAGAAATAGTTTTTTTGTTTTTATTAATTTCGATCATTACTAAATAATGAGGATAGTTGAAAAATTATGAGTGAAAATATTGTCCTACTAGAAACTAATGAAGATAAAACTGTTGATACGATCATATTGAACCGACCTGAGAAAAAGAATGCCTTGAATGTAGCCCTGATGCATGGGATTAATGATGCGATCGGTAAGGTTGTGACTACTAAATCAAGAGTGGTTGTTATAACCGGCGGAGATGAATTTTTTAGCTCTGGAATTGACTTAACCCAATTAACAGGACAAGATTCCAGTCAAAAAGTTGATCCTTCTGAATTGAGAAATCCCGCAATTATGCGTTATCATAATGCTACTGATACTCAAGAAACCTATAATAAAATTGAAAGATTAGAGAAACCTGTAATTGCCAAAATAACTGGTTATTGTTTTGGGATGGGCTTTGAAATGACTTTAGCATGTGATTTTCGATTTTGTTTGGAATCTTCAACTTTTTGGATGACGGAAACAAAAGTAGGTATAATCCCAGATGTAGGGGGTACAACCAGACTCACTCGATTAGTAGGAATTCCGAATGCAAATGAAATCATCTTAAGAGGAAGAAGATTTGATGGAAATGAAGCTTATAGGCTGGGTGTTGTACATGGTGTCGCTAAAACCCATGAAGAATTAGATGCCATGGTCCAAGAATGTATAGATGATCTGATTGACAGTGCCCCATTGGCGGTAGGTATGGGCAAAAAATTGATTAAAACCGTGTATGGGCAGCGAACAGAACACGGATTAGAATTAGAATCACTAGTAAACTCTATGCTGTTTCAAACAAAAGATGTTATAAGTGGAGCGATGGCGAGGCTTCAACGTAAGAAACCTCAATGGAAAGGTAAATGATCTTATTTCCCTATTATCCATTTTTATCAATGACAATTAATTATATTGGTTTTTCTTCCTTCTCTAAGTATAACAGAAAATTATTTTTTAAAAAGTGAGAATTTTTTAATTTTAATCTTCTAATATTCATAACGAATTTAATAGGAGATATGAAATATAATGAGTGAAAACATCGTATTAATAGAAGAAAACGAGGATAAATCCATAACCACGATCAAATTGAACCATATGGCTAAAAGAAATGCTCTAGGGTATGAAATGTTAACGGGGATCCAAGATGCAATAGATAAAATCGCACGCTCAAAAACCCGAGTTGTGATAATTACTGGAACTGAAAATGTGTTTAGTTCTGGAATTGATTTAACTTTTTTAACAGGACAAAACAAAGAACTAGAAGGAGTGATTCCTGATATAAATGTAGCTTCAAATTTTAGATATTATGTAAATAATTGGTTGCAACCACTCTATACGAAAATTGCGAAAATAGAAAAACCAGTTATCGCCAGAATAAATGGATTGTGTTATGGTATGGCTTTTGAGCTAGCCCTAGCATGTGATTTCATCTTTTGTTTAGATTCAGCAATATTTAGCATGATTGAAAATAAGATGGGGATTAATCCAGATGTAGGGGGAACTATTCGATTGACAAGGTTAGTAGGAATTCGGCACGCTAAAGACATCATTTTAACTGGAAGGAAATTTGATGGAAATGAAGCTTTTAGGCTGGGTGTCGCAAATGGCGTAGCTAATACAATTGAAGAATTAGATGCAATGATAAAATCCTATACAGATGAATTAATTGATAGTGCTCCATTAGCTGTAGGATTAAGTAAAAAGTTAATTGATGATTGTTATGGTAAGGATGTGGCTTTCGGGAACGAATTAGAAACACTCGTAAGCTCCCAGCTGCTTTATACTAAAGATGCGAAAATTGGTGCGGCAGCTAGGCTCCAGAAAAAAAAGCCCCAATGGAGAGGCAAGTAATTTTTTTTTTCCTTTTTTTTATTTTTGAACAAGTAATAGTATCGTTATTATTATTTACCACCTCTTAATTAATGTTTTAACACTCAACTATTATTGCCCACATAATTGTCGTTTAACTCGTGAAATGAAATAATTTTTTTATCATGAGGTTTTTTATATCATAACAAATTTAATTAGTGTTATGAAAAATGACAGAAGAAAGTGTAAATGTATTATATAGTGAAAGTGAAGACCAGACAATATCATACATTAAACTCAACCGTCCAGAACGAAAGAATGCATTTATTACCAAGATGACTGCTGACCTAATAGATGCTTTAAACAAAGCTGAGGATTCTAAATCAAGAGTTATAATTTTACATGGGGGAGATGAGAGCTTTAGCTCTGGAATAGATTTAGCGTCGATGACAGGTGGTGATCCTTATATTATGAAAGTAGTACCTCCAGATCCGAGTGATCCACGGATGATGAGATATTATACATGGAATTATATGCAAAGATGTCAAGAGCTTATCCAAAGAATGGAAAAACCAGTTATCGCGAGAGTTACTGGCCCATGTATGGGATATGGTTTTGAAATAGCTGTTGCTTGTGATTACCGATTTTGCTTAGAAAGAGCATTATTCTGTATGATAGAAAGTAAAATAGGTATTATTCCTGATACAGGTGGAACAATAGGATTAACTCGATTAGTGGGTGTCGCACATGCTAAAGACATTGTTATGACGGGAAGAAGATTTGA
>SDBT01014710.1_pt1 | contig 12461 bp, 8 predicted proteins | sample 2277101 | NCBI WGS metagenome assembly SDBT01 (sample SAMN10404973, study PRJNA504765) | marine sediment metagenome | isolation source: marine sediment core GS10_PC15, 103 cmbsf | place: Arctic Ocean: Southern Knipovich Ridge | collected 2010
CTCTGATCCACGGTACAAGTCTCCATCCAAGGCATAGCCGACACTCCTTTCGGCCATGCATCCTACAAATGTGTTACCTATGTGCCCGGATCATTCTGTTACCTATGTAACCGGTTTGTACCAGGGCGGAGCCTGCCTACCGGACAGGCAGGCCGAGGGGTCTCGTTGCCATAGAGATTCTTCGACGGTTCGACAAGCTCACCACAGGCTACGCGGATCGCTATCGCTCACCGCTTCGCTCAGAATGACAATGGGGCCGCGACATTCTTTTTGAAAAACGCGCCAATTGCTTTAATACCCAATTAAACACCCGCCAGACATTTACACGTTTTGTCGACCACTATTATTGTTCTTTTATTGTTCTTTTGATAACTCTTTGCCAACACAAGACTTGTACTTATTTCCAGGAAAACAAAAAACCCTTTTCAAGGACTCCTCCATACCCTCCGATGAGTATTCCATAAGGCTGTATGGTTTTTCCCGTCTGTTGACGGGAGCAGCCTGTGATGCGAGGATCCGAGAAGCGGCGATCTTGGATCCTCTTTTTTTTGCGCATTTGACTCATCTCGCAACGTCTGTCAAACCTATTGTTTATTTGATTCACTCAAACTGACCGAAACTTGTCCACGAATTACACGAATGTCACGAATAAGAGTTCGTAATTCTTATGATTCGTGCAATTCGTGTAATTCGTGGACTATTCCACTCGTGAAATTCGTGGACTATTCCGCGAACCTACTGGCAGGTGGGTCGGTTAGTTTATGCGATTCACTTTTTCTTAAGGCCGCAGCATTTTTTGTATTTCTTCCCCGACCCGCACGGACAGGGATCGTTCCGCCCGGGCTGGGTTTCGGCCTTGATGGGCTGGACCTTTTCGGTGTCGGCCAACATCTTCTCTTCTTCAGCCAGCATATCGGGATCGACCGTTCGCTTGAACAGCCCACCCAACAGCGACTGTTTCTCTTTTTGCCTGTAACGGTCTGTGATCTTTTCCTTCGCCATGGACTTTCTCCGAAAATTTCAGATGTTTCTACCGCAGCATTTCTTGTACTTCTTCCCGGACCCACAGGGACAAGGGTCGTTTCGTCCGACCTTGGGCACGTCGCGTTTGATCTGCTGTATCCTTTGCGGCTGGGCCGCTTCCTGCTGGTCGGCCATGTCCTGAGCCAAATGGTCGTAACCTTGTAATTGTTCGTGGACCATGTTCGAGACCTGGTAGACGCTCTGCATTTCGGCCTCGGCGGTCAGCCGGACCTTGAAGATCATGTCGGTAACCTTCTGACGGATCCCTTCAAACATCTCGTCGAACAGCCGTCTGCCCTCGCGCTTATAGGCAACCTTGGGGTCCTGTTCGGCAAAACCGCGCAGCCCAATCGAGCCTTTCAGGTGGTCCATGCTCAGCAGATGGTCCTTCCAGGTGCTGTCGAAAATCTGCAACAGGACGAATCGCTCCAGTTCGGTCATTTCCCGTCGAAGGAAGTCGCGGCCAACCTGAACCACGCGCCCGATGACGTCGCCGTCAAAGTTTTCGGGGCTAAGTTCCGTATCGAATCTGCTGCTGGAAAGTTCGATCGCCGCCTCGACGCTCGGGTTCACTCCTAGTCGCTCCCGAATACATCCTTCGAGCTTCTCGCCGGTCAGCCATTCTTCGGACAGTTTCGTCAGACGCCCGAGAACGTCTTCGATGCTGGCGCCCTGCATCTGTTCGACGGTCAGACCCGCCTCGTATTTGTGATTCGCCCAGTTGGCGAGGCTTTCCACGGCGTAAACGTTTTCCGTCCCGATCTTGGCGATGGTCATGTCCACTGCGTGCTCGACGGGATACTCGATTTCCCGCCTCTTGTAGGCCGCCCGCACCTTCTGCCCAAGGACCGTCCGCACCGTGTCCGGGGCGTCGGATAGTTCCTCGAGCGCAACTTCGATATCGAACTTGTTGCGAGCCCACTCCGCCAGCGCCTCGCGGGCAAAGCCCTCCTCCAGCATCCTCGCCAGGTGTGAAAGGTCCACGTGGCTGATGCGTTCGGCGGCGGCCTGACCCAGCACCTCTTCCACTTCGGGCGGGTCCATCTTACGGAGCTGGTTCTGCGAAATGTTAACTCCGAAGCGGCTCATCGCCCAACCGCTCAGGCCCTTCATGTCCCACGCCTTGCGGTCCATTGCTTCGTCCATGTATTCCCCAAGCGTCACGGAGATGGTCTCGAGGGCCTCGTTTTTGGCCCGCTCGCGGAGGTCATCTTCCAGATTGGGCAGGTCGTCGGGCTCCTCGGCCCGGATTTGATCGGCGCGGAGGGGGATCTGAAGGTTCGAAGAGGCCCACTCGGCGATGCACCGCTGGGCGTAGCGCCCGTCGAGGTAATTCCCGACCGCCTCATCCACTTCCATCTGGACCATATCGAGGACCATGCCCTGAAGTTCCCGCCCCTCCAGAATCTTCTGCCGCAACTGGTAGAACGTGTGTCGCTGATGGTCCATGACCTCGTCGTAATCGAGCAGGCTTTTGCGTATCTCGAAGTTGCGTTCCTCGACCTTTCGCTGCGCGCGTTCGACGCCTTTGGAGATGCGTCTGTCTTCGATGGCCACGTCGCCCTGCAGCCCCAACCAACCCAGCACCTTCAGGGTCCACTCACCGGCAAAAATGGACATGAGGTCGTCGCGCAGGGACAGGAAGAATCGGCTGGACCCGGGATCGCCCTGCCGCCCCGACCGCCCGCGGAGCTGATTGTCGATCCGCCGCGCCTCGTGCCGCTCCGTCCCGATGATGTGCAGCCCGCAGGGAACTTCCTCACGACAATCGACCCGTCCACGGGCGGGAAAGTCCGGGTCGAGCTTTGGCTTGAAGCAGTGAGCGCAGCTGGTTGAAAGGTCCACCTGCTGGCAGTGGAGGCAGCACTTGGTCGTACCCGACGGAAAGAGCGCTTCTTCTTCGACGCCCAATTCGGCGAGTTTCTCGACGGGCGGGATCTTGCACAGTTCGTTCACCACGCCGGGGGCGAGTTTGATGTCCGTTCCGCGGCCGGCCATGTTCGTGGCGATGGTCACGTTCCCGACCATCTGCTTGGAGTCTTTTTTGAGCGGATGTTGGTACCCGGCGCTAGTGACGATCTGCCCTTCGCGGGCGGCGTTCTCGATGCGCCCGTTCAGCACCTCGTGCTCGATCCCGTAGGTCTGCTTCAGCAGCTCCGATATCTTCTCCGACTTTTCGATGCTGGTCGTGCCCACCAGTATAGGTCGGCCCTTCTTGCTGACGGCGTTGATCTCTTCGACGATGGCAGTATACTTCGCCTCCACGTCCCCGAAGATGCGGTCGTTGTGATCCATGCGGTTCACCGGGCGGTGGGTCGCAACGGAGACAACGTCCAGGCCGTAGATTTTCAGGAACTCACCGGCCTCGGTCATCGCCGTTCCCGTCATCCCCGCCAGCTTCCCGTACAGCTTGAAGTAGTTCTGGAGTGTGATCGTCGCGATGGTCTGCGTTTCTTCCTTGACGGTAACGTGTTCCTTCGCCTCGATCGCCTGGTGCAGCCCGTCGGACCACTGCCTCCCCTCCATCAGCCGGCCTGTAAACTCGTCCACGATGATCACCTGTCCGTTCTGGACAACGTAATCCTTGTCCCTCTCGTAGACCAGGTGCGCCCGAAGGGACTGGTCCATCAGGTGCGGCCAGTCCATGTTCGCACCAACGTAAAAGCTGCCCACCCCCGCGATTTCCTGAGCCGCCCCAACACCTTCATGGGTCAGGTGCGCCGATTTGTGGTCCAGCTCGATCTCGTAGTGCTTGGTCTCCTGTTGAAGCTCCGCTTCGGCGTGGTCGAGCCCGGAGACGGTTTGGTCGAGTTTCTTCTGAATATCCTGCGCCGCTGTGCCTTTGGAAGCCTTGCTCAGTTCCCCTCCCAGCGACTTGATGTCGCGTTTGAGCGACTCGACCCGGCGATTGAGGTGGTCCCACCCGCGGTTCCGCTGGATCAGCTCGCGTGCGATGGTGTCGGCCTTTTTGTACCGGTCGGTCTGCCCGTAGGTCGGGCCCGAGATAATCAGCGGCGTGCGGGCCTCATCGATCAGAATATTGTCCACCTCGTCGACTATCGCAAAATCCAGCGACTTCTGGACCTGTTCGGAGACCGAAAGCTTCATGTTGTCGCGCAGGTAATCAAAACCGAACTCGCTGTTCGTACCGTAGGTCAAGTCGCAGGCGTACTGCGGCTGTCGGGTTTCGGGATCCATCTCGGAGGTGATGTATCCTACCGCAACGCCCAGCATTTCGAAGACCGGCTTCGCCAGCGCCGCATCGCGCTGCACGAGGTAGTCGTTGACCGTCACAAGGTGCGTATGCATCCCCTCCAGCCAGGCCATGTAGATCGCCGGATAGCAGGCGAAGGTCTTTCCTTCACCGGTGGCCTCTTCCGCAATCCAGCCTTCATCGAGGATCATCCCCGCTACGAACTGTACGTCGAAATGGCGGATGTTGATGGCGCGTCGGGACGCCTCGCGGACCAGGGCGAAGGCCTCGGGAAGGATTTCATCCCGGGGTTGCCCCTCGGCGCGGCGGTGTTTGAGTTCCCGGGAGCCCTGGAGCAGTTCCTCATCGCTCATCGCGCGAATCCGCTCTTCCAGCGGATTGATCCGCTCGGTAACGGTTTTCATTCGGCCGCGAACGATCCGCTCGTTCCGCGTCCCGCCGATGGACTTTATGAACAGTCTTTTAATCAGTCCAAACATCTATTTTTCCGGTTCTTATCCCCCCCGCCCGCCAAGGCGCAATTCTGAGTGCGACACAGTATCGCAGAATATCATCGAACGAGTCAAGCCCAGCAACCGTCTGGAATGGTGTGGTGGTCCGCAAGGTGGGAAAAGGAAAAGATTATTCCTTTCGCTTCTGCTCCAGGAAGTATTTCACGGAGGCGAGGCACTTCTTACAGGCTTTGCCGGCAGCCGGCGTAAAGCCATCCCTCGACTGTGCCGTACCCGACCCCACATAAATGATCTTTGCATCGGCGGCACGTACGATCCGCAGATTCAGACTGACCCAATGGTTGGTTTTGGTCTCGCCGCCGGTGATGAACATCGCCGAGGTAGTAACATGCTGTTTCTCCAGGCCGAAATGCAGCAACTCGCCGACGACGACAGCATCCACGTTAAGCCTTCTGGCTACATCCGCTGCAACAACCGGATCGAAGCAGTCCTCTGCAATGTACCCTGCGGCGTTCAGAGCGGCGGAAACCTTCTCCGGGGACAGGTTCTGGATATTCAGTTCCGGTAGGCGGAGCAACTCGGTGACGATCACACCGCGAACGCTTCGGCCCGAACCGATTGCATCCGGCCCCGGCGCGTCGGAAAACGGGAGGATCGTGACGGTTTTCATCACCGTCAGGGCGACTTCGTCGAACAGCACCGGCCGGACCGGTTCGCAACCGCCCACCAACGCCGTGACAAATGCCGCACCGGCTAGAACGGTATTCTGAATGAACGATACACTACGTTTCATGATCATGATGGCGAAGATCGACGTTTCTTTCGATCCTCTTCCGCAAAGAACAACTTCCACTGCTGCAAGGCCTTTTGGGAGGCTTTCCGGGCCGCCGGCGAGATGCCCTCCTTGCTCTTGCCCGAACCGAGTTCCGCATAAATCACGCGCCCGTCGGACACCCGCACCGCGCGAATCGCCAGTCCCACGAAGAATTCGCTGCTCGTTCCGCCCCCGGAGATGGCACCGACGCCGACGAATCCGTAATTTTTGTTGTCCTGATACTGCTGCACCTCTCCGATCAGCATCGTGTCCACGCCCAGGATTTTCCCCGCCTGCTTGGCGCCCTCGTTGGTCTGTAACTGGGAAAGCTTCAGATCGTACTCTTTCATCATCAGGTCCAGACGCTGGCGTTCGATGACCTTCAGGCCGGGACACTGGTACAGTTCGGTAATCATTGCCGTCACGACCACCCGCCCGGACCCTTTGCCCATCGCGCCGGGGGCATCGACGAACGGTACGACAGCAATGGTTTTGACGCCCCGCAGCGCTTGCTTCGTGTACGGGGTGAGCGAAGATTCCTCTTCTTGGTAACAGCCGATCCCCGCGCCCAGCAGCGCCAGCATCAGCCCGCCCCAGACCCATCGCCGCAACACAATGTTCTTCTCAGTGTATTTCATTTCAGTTTCCTTTGATTCTATCGTTATTTCCGGTTCTGGAGCAGGTTCCGCAACGGGCCCAACACGTTCCGCACCACCTTTCGCAACAATGCCGATTCCGCCCCGCCGTTTCCCTGCGCGGTGTTCGAGTAAATCGCCCGATTCTCAGCCACGGAGAGAATACGAAGATTGATCGAAGTCGCGCAGGAGCGCCGCCCGAAATGCTGCTGGAAGTCCCCGATCTTCATCTTTTCTTGCAAATTTCTGGGCAGTTTTCTATCGGTTGTGATTGTGATCGTGTAAGTGGCGGTACCGAGCAGGACGGCATCGACGCCGGCAAAGCGGGCGATTTTTATCGCTTCGTCGTCGGAAAGTCTGCCAGCCTGGTCGACCTTTTCCCCGGCCAATCGCCACAGTACCGGCGCGTCGCTGACCGTCCAGTCCTTCGGGCGGTCAAGGCTGAGTTCCTCGATTACCATACCGCTGGCAATGGGCCCAACGCTGGGGTCCTGCGGCGACTGCAGGGGAAGCACCATCAAGGTATGAACCCTCTCGAAGGCGATCTTGTCAAAGACCGCTGGAGGGTCTTCGCAGCCGCTCGCAAACCACACCGCCATCAGAAGTAACCATAGGATATATCCTGTGTTTCGCGTCATTTCTTCTGCGCCTCGAGGAATTTTCGCAGCGGCTCCAACACAGCCCGATTCGCCGCGAGCAACGCCGGACCGTACCCCTCCTTCGATTCGGCCTCCGCCTGGTGACAATACACCAGGCGACCGTCCTCGGGAGAAATCAACCGTAGGCGAACCGCCACCAGCCACGTCGTTTCCGTGTAGCGGGTCTGCCCGATCACCCAGTCTGCCTTTTTCCATTTCTTCCAGAAGCGGTAGTCGGTCACATCGCCAACGGCCAACAGGTGAATCTTTAGCGTATCGGCAATGCGGGCCTGAAGCTCCCGGCTCCACATCCCGCCGGGCATGGAGCCCGCCTGCTGAAAGGCCTTGCGCATTTGCCCAGGGCCTTCCACGTCAAATACCTGAAGTTGGGCGATCTCCCCCAGTAGCACGCCGGTCTGAGTGGGACCGGCATTGCCCCCGTCTCTGCCCAGCGCGTCCGAAGCGGGCATAATGGCGATGCGTTTCGCCCGGGAAAGGGCCGCTTCGTCATAGATCGGCCGTCCAGCGCACCCGCCAAGAAGCAGCAATGCCCCGAGGGCCAATAGCCTAGTTGCGTTCGTCGGGGCCCAACGGCTTGGGAGAACTTGTACGTTTGGTAATTTCATGGCTGCAACATTTCCGGTTTCGACACCTTTTGTCACCACCCATCTCCGCATCATACTACGCAATGTTCAGGATACCTGCAACGCCTATCATTTTTTTGAGAAAGAGAGGGCCGGTTTTTTCTTTTTTTTATCCTTCTCCCCGCCACACAGCAAGCCAGTATGCATCTCGGTAAGTCGCATTCGTACCGGTCGGGGGACTCATTCTCCTGTCCCTGGAAATGGTGCTGTCATTTCGGTCCGGCGTGTCCCTATACTGAAGAAACCTTGCAACGCGGTTTTTTCGCACGGTTCACACAACCTGTTTCAACGAAAGGGCTCAACATGACAGAAAAAAGAATCCTCGGTTTGGGATTGATTGGATGCGGGACGTTCGGGCGATTTTGCCTCGATGTGTATTCCGGGATGGACGGCGTACGAGCGGCGGGCGTCGCCGATGTGTGCAAAGACGCCGCCGACGACGCCGCCAAGACGTTCGGAGTCCCGGGCTTCGGCGATCCAGGGGAGCTGATCGCACAGGACAACGTGGACATCGTCCACATCGCTACGCCCCCTTCGACGCACCATGATCTGGCGATGCAGGCGATGAAGGCCGGAAAAAACGTGCTCTGCGAGAAGCCGCTGGCGATGAATCTCGCCCAGGCCGACGAAATGCTCGCCGCGGCGCGGGGGAACGGGAAAATATCGCCCGTCAACTTCGTCCTCCGTTACAACGCCGTTACCAAGACCGTCAAGGCAGTTATCGACTCCGGGGTGCTGGGCAACGTTCTTTCGGCGCGACTGACAAATTGCGCCGCCGACAGCAAACTTAACCCGGACCACTGGTTCTGGAACAAGAATATCTCCGGGGGCATCTTCATCGAGCATGGCGTACACTTTTTCGACCTGTATCGTTACTTGCTGGGCCCGGGTGAGGTAATCTCCGCCCATACGGAGACTCGCCCCGGGACAAACCAGGAAGATCGCGTCATGTGCACCGTTCGCCACGATAACGGGACCGTCGTGAGCCACTATCACGGGTTCGACCAGATCGCCCAGATGGACCGCACGAACCATCGTATGGTCTGTGAAATGGGGGACATATGGATTGACGGGTGGATTCCGCTGAGTGTCACTATTGAGGGCGCCGTGGATGATGACGGCGCCGGGCGTCTGGCCGAATGCTGCGGTGGCGCCGATGTGGAGGTGCTGGAAGAATATCGGGGCAAATCGCAGGATGTTACCGGGCGGGGCCAATCCCGACACGTAAGCAAGCGAATTCGCCTGCGATGCTGCCCGAACGCGGACAAACAGACCGTCTATTCCGACAGCGTCCGCAACCTGATGGCCGACCAGATCGCCTTCATCCGCGATCGCAAACACGTCCGGCGCATCACCGAGTCCAACGGCCGCGACGCGCTCGCCCTTGCCGAGGCCGCCGTACGCCTGGCCGAAGTCACATGACCCCACCTTCCTTGTCGCCGCCCGGCGTGGCGGATATGATGAACTTGCGCCGTTTTGCGGCAGCCAGAGGATGGAACTTTCGTGTTTGACCGGATTCGAAGAACTTCGCGGATGTGGCGGTTCGAGACGCTGACAGACTTCGCCGGCGTCCTCCGCTGGCTCCGGACCCAGCATCGCAAGGGACGGGGACAGAAAGCCCAGGAGCGTTACCTGCGGGAGATCACCCCCACCATCCGCCGGAACATCGACCGCTACCAGCAGCAAGGCGAGGAACTGGACGCACTTTGCGGGCGGATCCTGTCGAATCCCGCAGGCAGCCAGTGGCCAAAATCAGCCTTTCCGCATGGTGTGAGCCTCCTGGAGAACCTCCAACACCTTGCCCGGGAGTTGGGGACCTACTTCGATCAACTTCTGAACTGCGGGGAGTTAGAGTTTCTATCACAGTGGTGGCGTTTGATCAACTCGCCGAAAGAATACATGTCCCTGCTGAAACGCCTGGTGGGCGATTTCGGCAACTTTGAAGTGCTTCTCCCGGCGCTGCCTGGCACCGGACCAGTCATCACCGACCGGCGTACACAGCACTGCCTCGATGAGATGTACCGGATCAACACGCAAAATCTGCGGATGCTGGAGCTGATTTACGGACTGACCAAGGCCTGGAAAGCCAAACCCTCCACCCCGAGTTACGCCTTCTTCAACCCGCACACCGACCTGAAGCAAACCGTCACCGGAATGCTGAATGAATATCTGATCCGTGCCGACCCCGTTCGCATCCGCACCAGGCAACAGTTAGATGAGCAAACCGGCAGACGCCACGCGCCCTACCGCTTCTGGCGGGCGGCGGAAAACTTCCGCCTGATGGCCAAGGTCTCCTACCTGGACGAAGCCGGCCGAAAACCTGTCATCCGGCGGCGATATGTTGACGCCAGCCTGGAGCCGGTTCCGACCATCTGCACGGACATTCATCGGCTGGCGTGGTCGCTGAAGGAGATATTCAACAATTCCCTCAGCGCCAGTTCGCACATGTACGCAGGCCCCGACGGTCAGTGGATTGCCAAGCCGCTGGATCGCCACATCGGTCCCCACCCCACCCCGGCCATTCGCCTGAGGCTTAAACAATTGCAACAACGGCGGGGATTTTGTAAACGGAGTAAACGGACAATGCTGCGTCTAACCGTCCTCGACGAGGGAGTGGGAATCGACCCTGAGCATTTGCCCTATGTTACGTTGTGGGGCTACAGCCCGCGACGCGAGGACTTCCGCACCAAGGCACAACAGACTGAACTCACCGAGGACCAGGCTCACCGGGAAATTAGAATTGGGGGTAAAGGTATCGGCCTGGCCTACGCCTCAGCCGTCGCACGCGAACACGGCGGAGAGCTTCGGATTACCGGTACCCCAACAGAAGGCGCCTGCGTAACGGTGGACCTTCCAGTCCCCACGCCATTACGCGTCTGAAGAATACCCGCCCTTTACAGCCAAACCAATCGGTAAGTTTGAATTATAACATACTGCCAACACTAACCTTAACTCATTCGTGGGACATCCGCAAAAATCTTTCCGCTTGACAAGGTACGAGGCTGTTCGGAATGATTAGCGGCAATTAAGCGACTTTCGGGTCTTAAGTAGTAGCTTACCGAGTTCCGATAAGCGGGTATGGGAAGTTTGCCCCCTGGAGAGACAAGCTGACATTCGAGAAGTACTTATGGCCAAAGCCACCAAAAAGAAGCCCAAGCGAAGCACGAAAAAGTCCCCCTCTGCGCGGGGTTCGGCGGGACTGGGAAAAAGCCTCGTCATCGTCGAGTCCCCCGCCAAGGCCAAGACCATCAACAAATATCTCGGGGGGAATTTCGTCGTAAAGGCCTCCATGGGCCACATCCGCGACCTGCCCACCCGAAACCCAAAAGGCGTCAAAGACCCCATACCGGGGGTGGACCTCGAAAACGATTTCGCCCCCACTTACGAACCTCTGACCAGCCGAAAGAAATTACTGGTTGAACTGCGGAAATTCGCCAGAAGTGCCCCGGAGGTGTTCCTGGCGACCGACCTGGACCGGGAGGGCGAGGCCATCGCATGGCACCTGGCCGAGGCGCTGGGTCTGGACCCCAAAAAGACCCACCGCGTGATCTTCAACGAGATCACCAAAAACGCCATCACCGAGGCCTTTGCACATCCTCAGGGCATCGACATGAACAAGGTCAACGCCCAGCAGGCCCGGCGGATACTGGATCGCATCGTCGGATACCAGGTAAGCCCGCTGCTGTGGCGGAAGGTGGCAGGGGGACTCTCGGCCGGTCGCGTCCAATCGGTGGCGGTGAGGCTGATCGTCGAACGGCAGCAAGAAATCGACGCCTTCATACCGGATGAGTACTGGAAGATCGGGGCCGTCTTCACACCCGACCCCGCCGCCGCGGCCGGGCTGGGTAATAAGTGGAAGCAATTTCTCGCCAAAAGGAACGCAAAAGGCGAAGGCCCCACCCGACTGCAACAACAGGACTGGATCGTCGAGCACGGCGCGTTCGTGGGGGAACTTGCGAAGGTGGACGGGGAGCGGTTCAAGCCCGAGTCCCTGCCAGACGTGTTGCCCCTTGCCAACGCACTGGGCGTATATGTGGAGAATTGGAACGCATGGAGAGACACCGGGGTCAAGTACCCGGCCACGAATCGCGTGGTCGTCCTCGGGCGCGTCGGCGAGGATGCCCCACCGTTCGTGGTCCGCAAGCTCACCCACAAGGACGTCCTCAATCGTCCCTACGCCCCCTTCACCACCGCGACGCTACAGCAGTCCGCCAGCGTGCAGCTTCGTTTCCCCACCCGTCGGACGATGCGCATCGCACAGCAACTTTATGAGGGCATCAAGATTCCCGACGAGGGGCAGGTCGGGCTGATAACCTACATGCGAACCGACAGTCGCAACCTTTCCGGCCAGGCCGTCTCCGACGTCCGCGACATGATCCGCCAGATGTTCGGCGATAAGTACGTACCGGAAAAAGCAAACGTCTTCGCCTCCGGGGAGCGGGCGCAGCAGGCCCACGAGGCTATCCGACCCACCGACCCGAACCGAACGCCGCAGCTACTGAAAAACACACTCACCACCGAGCAGTTTATGCTCTATGCGTTGATCTGGCGGCGGTTCGTCGCATGTCAGATGACCCCCGCCATCTGGAAGGTTACCGAGGCGGACATCGTCGCCGAAACGCCCGCCGGGGAGGCGACGTTCCGAGCGATGGGAAGAAAACTCATCTTTGACGGGCACTTTAGAGTGTCCGGTATCCCAAAGGGCGGCGATCAGATACTACCAGAACTCATCGAAGACCGGCCCGTCGGACCAGCGGACATCGATCCGGCTCAGCACTTCATCCAGCCGCCCCCGCGATACACCGAGGCCTCGCTGGTCAAGGCGCTCGAGGCGGACAATATCGGGCGCCCCAGCACCTACGCCAGCATTATCCAGACCATTCAAGACCGTAAGTACGTCGAGATGGAAAACCGCGCCTTCCGCCCGACCGACTTGGGCGTAGTCGTTACCGAAAAGCTCGTCAAGGCCTTTCCGAAGGTCTTCGGGGTGCGTTTCACCGCCCACATGGAGGATGAACTGGACATGGTCGAAGAGGCCCGG
>SDBT01014711.1_pt1 | contig 12461 bp, 10 predicted proteins | sample 2277101 | NCBI WGS metagenome assembly SDBT01 (sample SAMN10404973, study PRJNA504765) | marine sediment metagenome | isolation source: marine sediment core GS10_PC15, 103 cmbsf | place: Arctic Ocean: Southern Knipovich Ridge | collected 2010
AGAGTTGTTGATATTGCTGTTTTTTCCACTTTGGTCGTCGTCTGATTCATAATATCCGAATTCCAGATTACCAATTCCTTTACCTACATTGCCGCGGACACTTGCACCATAAACATTCAAATCCGGGAAAGTCGCCTCGGTGGCCGCAGCGTTTTGCCCGCCGGGGCTTTTCCAATAACCGTGATAGCCATACAGAGCATATTCATAGTTGTTGATATTCTTGTACAATCGAACTGCTATCTCATCGTCTCTGAACCAGCGATCGGGTTTATCGGTATGCTGTATAGCGTTGCGGCCAGCTAAACTTCTTAGATTTGAATTCCAGTATGAAATACGTTCACCACTTATAAAACGATCAGAGTCAAATTGCGGCGTATAAACGATATCCAGATTAGCAATATCAGAGAAGAGCTTATCAAAAACGCCGAAAAATTGAAAAAACAGCTTTGAAATTGGGTTTGTTTGGGTTTGTTTTGGGTTAGATTGGGTTTGAATTGGCTTTGAATTGGGTTTGAATTGGGTTTGTTTTTCTTCACAATCGCCATTTACGGCCCAAAAAACGCATAAATTGGGTTTGTTTTGCATAAAAAAGTCTGCCGGTGCGGCGGCGCTCCACACAAATTCTAAATCCTAAGCTCTAAATCCTAAATAAATTCGAAAATCAAATTTTAGACGATTAAATCCCCAACTACGACATTCGGGGACAAGTTTTGACTTGGTCTGCTGACCGTGCGGCGGTGCCTTCTGGCGGTTCGTTCGCCTTCTGGCCCCTAAGGGACAAGCGAACAGGGAGGTATTATACCATATTTTTAAATAAAATCAAGGAAAAAACAGACAGTTGACGGTTGACAGTAGACGGAGGCAAATCAACAGGGTATAGGGGATTGGGTTTAGGGGATAAAAGAAGCTGGAATATTGTTGATGTAAGAGATTTTTCGGACTATAATTCATCCAGTTTTAATAATGGACGGCAGCGGGAGGCTGGCGATCCCCAAGTCGCACTTTTGGAATGCCCGCCTTTTTGCAAACCGCTTTCCATGTCCAAGATTGTTCTGTATTGAGATTTTTGTAAATATGGTTTAGAAGAAAATTTCTTCTGGAAACGAGATTATGAATGATGATTTTAGAAGCTTGCTGGAATCTGTACTGAAAGCAAAGAGTAATCGCGAAATTGAAGCAATTCTCACTGACATAGGGGATAATAATGAGGTTAGGCTGGGCGAACCTTTTGGGCCATTTAATTTCAGGTGGCATCCTTTCGGTAACACTCTTTCAAATATTTCAACTATTGGATTGGGCACAAAGCCCGGACGGAGTATAACAGAGCGTCTAACTAATGCAATGGATGCATTGTTAGAAAGTAGGAGCTTGACTGCAATTGCGACACCGGCAAATCCAAGAATGGCAGCGGCACAGTGGTATAGTAGGCCAGTTTCTGGGCCTGATGATGGACTCTTCAATTGGGACTATCGTGAAGGCGGGTATGATAGACTAATAGCTGTGGTATTGAATGGGAGTGGGGTGGAAACAAACCCTACGATCGATGTGATTGACAAAGGTATTGGTTTGACGTCCAAGGAATTTTCTAGAACGATACTAACCTTGCAAGGGGGCAACAAAATACAAAAGCCTTTTCTAATTGGAAGTTTTGGACAAGGGGGAGCTAGTGCACTAGGATTTTGTGAATATGCAGTGATGGTTTCCATACATAAGGAAAGACCTCAAGAAGTTGCTTTTACGATTATTCGTGTCTTAGAGTTACCGAAACCATATAAAGATGATTGTTATTGTTATCTACATGTAGGAAAAGAAAATGAAGAGATAATTGTGCCTTCTTGCGAATGGGAAGGAGCATTAAAATTGTATGGAGATAAACATGGGGCGAATCTGCCGGAGTTAGACCATGGAACTATCATTAGACACTATACGTACAGTTTAACACAGTTGAGTCAAAAGTTTCATTCGAGTCCTGGGAATTTATATCATTTTTTACATTGTTCACTGTTTGACCCACTGTTTCCGTTTAGGCTTATAGATCTAAGAGACATCGAAAGCCCGAAAAATGAGGTTGTAACGGGAAGCCGAAATCGTTTAATGAGGTTCGTAAGTGGAGGTAAGAAAGAAGCAGTGGAAATGGAAACGGGCTCAGAATTAAAGCATTATCGACCTATGGAGTATGTGGTTCCTTTGGGATTTAGTGAACCTTGCATTGGAGTAGAATATTGGGTTATTTTCAATCATAGAAAAGTAGGTAGTGGGGAAAAGAGTAGAATTACTTTACGATCACATTCAAATGAGTTATTTATTCAGAAAGGACATCCAGTTGTAGCGACCATGAATGGCCAAAACCAGGGAGAATTGACAGCAAGACTTCTTCAGAATATTGGTTTAGGCATGGTTGCTCGACATATTATAATTCATATTGATGCAACTAAAGTTAGTAACAGGGCGCGAAGAGATTTATTTTCTACAAGCAGAGAGGGTTTCAAAGACGGATCGGTGCTTGAGGATTTAAAGCTAATTCTTCAGAAAATGTTGGAGGAAGATGAAGTTCTACATAATTGAAAAAGAACTAACCGAAAAGCTTATAGAAAACGAGACTACGAAAACAAGAGATGAGGTTAAGCGTAATATAACTCGGTTGCTTGTAGAAGCAGGTTATGCCGTAAAAAAAGAAGGGCCAACAGATAAACCTGGGGACGGTAAAGAGCGAATAATTCATCCTAAAAGGAAAGGAAGAAGAAAAACTTTTTCGCCACTTCCAACTCTTCCATTTCCGGAAGTTACAAGATTTGAAATAGTGACGCCAAAACCCAAAATGGATATCCGATTAGCAGATAATGAATTAGTTCTTGTAGAGACGGATGCGGATGCAGAATTTGATACTCGGTGCCGGATAGCTATAAGATGGGAGCCGGATTGCTTAGAACTTGCTGCTAAAGGGCCGTTACGGGGCGGAAGAATTCGATGGAGGCTTAGGCCGCAACAAGGAGCACAAGTTGGCCAAACTGGAGAGATAACAGCAACGTTAACAAAAATGGATGGAACGCAACTAAGCGACAAGGTAGAGTTTGAAGTATTGGAACCACTAAAGCAAAAAACAAAGGAAGCAAAAGGGCAAGCCCCACCTTTTGAAGTCATTGGTATTGATCCTGACAACGATCCTGAGAAGTGGAGCGACGTGTGGGATAATATGCCAGAGGATGCTGACTATGGAATAAAGTCTTCGGTTGCATATAAGCCTAGGAACATAGCTGGTACAATTTATATATACTACTCTAAAATATTTCAACCATTTGCTCAACAACTTGAGAATATTAAATTGGGAAGTACAGCACTTGCAGAGATGTTTGTCATGAACTACGAAACATGGATTGGATATCATGGAATACTTCAAATAGATAATAATGCTAATGATTCTGACTATGAAAAGAAGGAACAAATGTTTGAAGAAGAGCGTGTACGAGTTGCAAAAATGCAGATTAAGCAAGCAGTCGAAGCTGCCAAACTTCTGAGGCAGACTATGCGTAATGTGGCAAGAGAAGATTAGATTAGAATATAATGATAAAAACTTTCAAAGGTTGCGAAGCCAAGGCTTAGACCGCTCTATGAATAAGAACAACTTCTTTTGAACCTGTTGTGTTTCCCTGAATAGATGCATGCCATTTGCGGTTCGGAACTGTCCGCCAGATTCTATTGTTTCTTTCAGCGATACCATTACCACTGAACATAACTTCACTGAAGCCAGCTTTTTTCATATTCTCCAGATATCTTTGTAAGTGATCTACTGGGTTTTTAAATGCCATCATTTGCACTATGTACCCCCCATCTCGGATGATGTTTCGTATAGCTTTTAGAGTTCTTAGAGAAGTATCGAAATAGGAGTGAAGATCAGGCTGTTGTCGACTCCCAAAATTGTAGTAAGAATCTCCTTGGCCATCTTGACACCCTGAAATCCAATAAGGTGCCGGAGTTTCACGTCGACCGTCAACTTGCCATCTATGATAAAGAATATGCAAACCAGGATAAGGGGGACTTGTAACAACTAAATCAACCTTTACCCCTTTCTTCGCAAAAATGGAAGCTTTATCTATCATAGCAGCATTAGTTTCTATTAATTTGCATCGCGGAAAGCCTGGTGATTTCTTGCATATTTTTTTTCTGAAATCCTCTAACTCTATCAACATCTGCTGAGTATTTTCTGCCAATTTATTCCGAAACTCTGATGTGCTCGTATGAGTTTTTCGACCATCTAATGCCCATTGGCCTGTTTTAAGTATTGCACATCGTAGGAAGTCTTTGGCTTTCCTACTTTTGATAAAACCAAGAGAAACAAGTGCAGCTGCAATTATCTTTTTGATGTACCTTGCACGTACAAGCGATAGGTTTTTTGTGCGATTGTCGTTTGAGACTTCTTCTAACCCATCTCGATCACAAAAATATGAAAACTTTTCTATATGGTGTTTGAACCATATTAGTATTTCTTCTCGCTCTGCCTTTTTTAACAGGGTTGTTTTAACACGTGCAATAAATACAGCAAGTGAATTAAGATCAGCACCTATTACTCGTCTACCAGCAATCATTGCTTCAACGACGGTAGTTCCACCTCCCATATAAGGATCTAGCACAAGGTCACAAGGTTTTGAGAAAAGTTTAATAGCTGTAGCTGCAAAAGTCGGAGAAAAACGCGCTGGATATCTATAAAAATTATGAGTTAGGCCTTGTACCTTAGTTTTATCCAAAGCAGATCGAGCAAGAGTACTAATCTTTTCCTCAATCATCTTCGACCTTTCTTTTGAGATGCAAAAAAACACACACATAACATCCTATATGTTTTTGTCGGACATTCTCGCTAAAATAGGCCAACTTTTTTTAGCAGCATTGGTTGATATTATGGTATTGGTTTTTAATTACATCAGGTTTTTTCGGTACCAGTCTATTGCTAAACGCAGGCCATTGATCCTGTGGAGTTGCTGGTCACTTTTGCAATTGACGTAAGCGATGCGTGCGGATTGGCCTATTTCTAATTCGGACAAAGGAATTACCGAACTATGTGCGGTCTTGGCAGAGCGTTTGCAACATTGGCCTTGGGGTATGGGCATCCCATGCGGACATGTTTTCGGATGGCCAAGCAAAGTGCAGATACTGTCCACTAGTTCTGGTGTGACGATATGCTCAAACTCACAGGCCCCGGATTCAAAATCACCGCCAAGGACATCGTATAGCAGTCGCTCGGCGAGGCGATGGGCACGAATTATTTGCCTGCCATAATCCTGCCCCTTCTTTGTAAGTTTGATTTTACTTCCATCTACAGATAACTCGACCATATCTTCAGATGATAATTCATCAATTAAGCCAAAATCCAGCTTGCCATTCATAGCGGTCTTTAGAGCCTCAGTTGAATCGTTTCCTTCTTCTTTCATGTACCATAGTTGTTCGAGATGCTCATCTCTTTCTCTTTTTCGGTTATTCATAATATCCATCTCCCAATAGTGAATACCAGAATCCAATTTAAAATTCCTGCCAGAATAAATGAAGAAAGGTTTATAGCCACTGCCATAGCTATACCAGTCTTCACTCCCATCTGCTTGCACATTGCCACGATATTAGCAAAACATGGAACAAACATCGTCGTAATAGTTACAGCAACTACGCACTGGATAAAATTCAGGGAACCCGAGTCTACCATGTTTAATAGTAAACCAGCCGCCGCCTCGTGTCGTGCAAGAGAAAGTATCAACGCATCGACGATGTCAATTGGCAAACCAAGCCATCCAACCACAACAGGGCTTAATCCTTTTTTCATTAAATCAAGCAAGCCTACTTTATCTACGAAAAACAATGCAGCTGCAGCAATAATAAAGATTGGAAGTGCTTCTTTGAGGAACCAGTACAGACGATAATAGGTTTTAACAATAATGGCCTTCGGGTTTGGAATGCGAATAGCGGGTAATTCCTGGAGAAAGTCGCTTTTTTCATCATCTTTTATCGTTTTGTTGAGCAGGAATCCGACGCCGATCTCAACAATTACCAGTGTTCCATAGGCAATCGCAAAGCCCAAAAATTTCAGATTTCCGAGTCTTCCAATTATCCCCATATCAATAGCCAATTGGGCAGCGCAGGGTATGGCAAAAGCAATTAAGTAAACTGCTATAAATTTTTCCTTACGGCTTCTCAGGCTTTTTGTGAAAAGCGTTGCCATTGTTTTACATCCAAGTGCTAAAACCAACGGCATAATTGCTTTGCCTGTTAATCCTATCTTTCCAAAAATCCTTTTGACCAGAACACAGAGGTTCGGCATATAGCCTATATCTTCGAGGAAACCAAACATGAGAAAAAATACAGTAAGTATTGGAAGTACGGTAACTAAGGCATTAAATAAACCCAGCGTCAAAATCCCGTAATGGCCTACAAGAAAATCATACCAGAACTGGTGTTTTATAACTCCATCTTCTGCCTGGAACAGCCCTTCAATAAATCCAATCGTAGGGTCAAGTATCGCAGCACTAAGTATTCCATCCAGGAAACCGGCAACATGGACCACAAGCATAAATGTCATCAGCAAGAAGAATATTAATATCGGGATCCCGAATACCGGATGCCGACTCAATCGGCCAAAAGCCCTGGTAAACTCTCCGGGTGTTACCTTTTGCCTTCTGGTTGTATTTTCTGCTAATTCCTCCACCCAACGACTGCGTTTATTGTTTATGGCATGGCCGATACTCGCCCTGAACTGTTTTTTAATTTTATCTACTTGCTCGGTTAACTTAGCAGTATTCTCTGAGCCATATTTTTTTGTCAGGTAATCGGCAAGAAACGGGTCGTTGAGCAACATTAGAACCGCGGTTTTTCGTTTAAACCGGACATTCTCTGGAAGCTGCGAGGCAATGGTTGATATGCCGCTATCTATAATTTCACCGTACTTTACAGGCCGCTTGCCTATGCGGGCTTTGCTTATGGCTGCTTTCAATTGGTTTGTGCCTATACCATTGACGGCTATCGATTCGATGACAGGGATGCCTAAAGCCTGTGACAGACCGGTTGAATCTATCCATATACCCTTTTTAGCTGTTTCATCTATCGCATTGAGCGATATTACCATAGGTATTTCTAATTCGAGCAAATCCGCGGTAAGGGTAAGCGATTGCTTTAACTGGTTTGCATCGATGCACTGGATGATTACGTCCGGCTTTTCGGAAAATATCATATCACGAACCTGGAGTTCTTCTTCGGAATGAATATAAAGGCAGTGAAGGCCGGGCGTATCTATGACTTCATAAAGCTCGCCATTAATGTGGCATCTGGTCCTTTTCATCTCCACGGTGGTGAGGGGGTAGTTGGCGACCAACGCATATTCGCCCGTCAGGTTATTGAATACCTGGCTCTTGCCTGTATTCGGCAGTCCAACAATGGCAATCTTTTTAATCGGCGTCAAACTTTTGAGCTTTTTTTCTTTTTGAGCCATCTTTCACATTCAGTATATCTCTTTTAAAATGACAATGATTCTCAATCTCATATAATAGTTTACAACAGTTTCAAGTTGCGGTCAATTACTTTATAGGATTTTTTGAAAAAATTTTGACACAGGGTCTAAATATAGTAAAATTTTCTAAAAAACAGTGAGAATGATAATCAACGACCCAACAAGGCAAGTTAAATGAAATCAGCGAAAGACATATACAGAGAGTACCTTAGAAATAACGGCATGCTCGCAAGTCATCAACGAGAGCAAATCCTGGATATATTCCTCAAAACCGAGAAGCACCCTACAATTAATGATCTTTATGAACTAGTCAGAAAAAAACACCCCCAAATCGGCCTTGCTACCGTATACCGGACAATGAAGGTAATCTGTGATGCAGGATTAGCAAGAGAAACTGATTTCGGGGGCAGCATCAGACGCTTCGAGCACAAATACAAACATCAGCACCACGATCATTTAGTCTGTCTTAAATGCGGCGGAATTACCGAGGTAATAAGCCCTGCAATTGAAAAACTGCAGGAAAACCTGGCAAGAAAGCACAGATTCAAGGCCCTCAGACACAGGATGGAGATATTTGGCTTTTGCAAAACCTGCAAAAGCAAAGAAACGCAGGGTTAAACCTTCGACCGTTCGGCCGTTCGACTTTGCTCACGGCGGGCAGCGCTGACGGCAAGCTATGCTCCCTACTTCGCCAAGGCTTCGCAGGACAGGCAGGTCGGGCCCGGCAGCGAAATATATTTGCCCGGTTTATTTGTAAACCTTGTCCTCGATTTTGTCGAGACGTTTTCTTTGCCCGCGGACTTTTACCATTAGTACAATTACGCTGATAATCAAAACCAATAAAATCAATGCACCCAACATTCGATAACTCCTTTCAAATTTTGTGATATTTTCTTATTGCCTACCCTCACTTTTGCTTTGCGACTTTCTTTTCAAGTTTTTTGATACGCTCATTTTGTTTGCCTATCTTTACCAAAGCTACAATTTCCCCGGTTACCAGAGCTAAGAAAATTAATGCCCCAAAAGTCATTCCGATTCTCCTTTCAATTATTTGGTTTTTTGTTTCTTTTCTTTTGCGTTTGCCAGTTTCTTAATTCCAACGATAAATAAAATTGTTCCACCAACTGCCAGTGCGACTGTTCCAAGCGATAAGCCCAGAAGTGTTCCTGTGGCCGCATATAGAAGTGACTTACAATGGGCAGGGGCGGATTTGAACCGCCGACACACGGATTTTCAGTCCGGAGTCCGTGTTTGTAAGTGCTTGTGAATAAATGATTAATAATTGACAATTAAAGACTTATGAAGCAGGCCGAGAGCACACCGAGACCGTACAGGGAGCAGAAGGGGCGCACTTGGTGCAGTAGACTCACGTGAATCCTTTAAGAAACACCTTATCTGGCAGATAACCCCGCATGATAATATGAGCAATACACTCCCCGCCTTTTTTCAGTTTCCAAACAACATCTCCTGCGATTCGGCAGGCGGACGAGTTATATAGCAGTTTTCACTGGTGATGTCCGGATTCTTACAGCCGCAAATATGAATACTTACACCGTGGGTATCTGCGATTTTCTGTATCATGGCAAAGATAGTTTTTCTAACCTCTGTCGGAAGCATCGTACCTATAGAGTTTTTCATGCCAATGGGCAATTGAATTGGCTTAGAGTACGGTTCAAGAATTCTGTTGAGTAATACCTCGTCATTGATATTCTGTTTAAGGCTTTTGGTTATTGCTGGCCTAAGAAATAGAAAGCTTATCGCAATCTCTTTGCATCCGGTTTTGGCCGTAGCTGCGAAGAGGTCATCAATCTGCTGGTCAGAGTCCATTAAGCCATGAATGAGCGGATCACAGCGCATAGACATTTTAACATGGGCGTCATTGAGTCTTTTCAGTTGAATTAGTTTCTCTTCAACTGTTGCGGTGCGCGGTTCTACAATTCGCCTGATATTATTGTTAACCGTGGTTATTCCGATCTGGCCGCAAACAAGTGAGTTTTTTTGTTCAAAGAGTTGCAAGGTTTGATCAGCTATCTTACCCTTGGTTACAAACTGTACGCCAATGCCTTTATCCAACAGCGTCTTCATTACTTCAAAGCTAACCTGCTGAATTTGCTCAATAGGCTGAAAAGGATCGCAGGAAGGGCAGAAATATACCGCTTTGGGTTTGTTACGTTTCCTACTGATTTCATCGGCGATTCTTTGCGGCATATTCTCATAGAGCTCGACGGCATCATCACCCGGATAAACCGAATATCCTTTTGTATAGCAATAAACACACTTATGCACGCAGCCAGCGGATATGTTAACTGTGGGCAACTCCGCAAGACACCGAAGTGCGGATGGGGTTAAAAAACTCGTTTTACGCTCTTTGTAACCGACCTTCATTATAATGATCTTTCTGGTAAATATGGGGCAAACTTCTTATCACAAATTGCAAAAATCTGTGAGGCAAATCTCGAATTCTTATTAACCACTAAAGCTCTGCAATTGTCAAGTTTGTAACGGTCAAAATGTTCTGCTACTACTTGTTCATTCAGATCAGCATCTTCTATAGCTACCAGCTTAGCAACTTGAGACAACCGACTCAATAAACTGGTTCCATCAGGCAGTTCAAGTGCATCCTTATTGAATTTCCTGGTTGGATAATACACGGAATCACTTAAAGGATATTCTTTATTGGTACAATAATGAATTCCTTTATAATAATCTGTCAAAGAAAGACTTCGATAGATGCTGTCATCTCGAAAATGTATTTTGCCATTAGTCAAGACCAGTTCGTTGGTGTCAAAATTCTTGGGGTTCAGACAGTGCGTCGGCCTATATTTTTCATAGACCATCGACCCAGAACTGACTCCTCTACCAGCGATTTTTATTATTGAATAGGTATCATCAGTATTTTTTATTTCAAAATCACTTATATTGTTCAGCAATCTGCACATCAATACAATATCGATTTGATGTTTATCTCTATTCTTATATTTTTCCAACCAGCTTCGATAATCCATTTGGCAGTAATCCAGATAGGACATATTATTTCTGACCTCTCCTCTTGTGAAATGTCGTGCAGGATTTTGCACACGCAGGCCTACAAAAGAACAGGACAAGAACCAATGTTTAGCGACTTGCGAATATTTACTTTGTAAATGCCGCCATATATTACTTACTAACGCACCGTTTCCACCACCAAGATCCGCCATGTTTATGCCTAGTTCATGAGACGGACAGTCATTCGCATATAAGTTGTTAAGAAAAAGAAAAAGGATAGAATCTGTTATTCTGACAGCTCTTTGACGGCTTCGAGGGTCGGATTTATTCGAGAAACCTTTTGTAAAGGATTCAATTAGGCCAAAAGATGCTGCCCTGTACTCATGAGAAATGGCAGGATACAGAAAAAGTGAAAACACAGGATCATCGCTGATTTTGTATTGCCGGTAATGATAGAACAAGTGGGTGTCATTTTTTTCAGGTAATATAACTATTGGTAAATATTTTGGGTCATCCTGCATTTGAAAATTACTGAGCTTGGCAAGAAGATATGCAGGATTTCTGTGGCTCGCTGTACCTGCTGCAATATCAGGTTTCTCAATTCCGTACCAGCGTAATGCAAAATTCTCAAAGCTCAAAAGTTTCGATAATTGAAGACGAAGATATTTGTCTTGAGGGTATAATGTCAATTGGCTAATCAGTTCCGACAACAATATAAAATAGCAATAACCATAATCCGCAATTTTAGCGTTATCAAAATGTGAATCAAAATATGCTTTTCGTGCCAACTTCAAATTATCCAGCAATTTATTTAGCTTACGATTTTCAACTGGCGCTTCTGCCCAAAACTCGTCCCAGCTTATCGTGTCAATATTTATTCTGCCAAGGAAATCGATTTCAATAGTTCTGACAAGTTTGTCAGAATAAAATGCTCCCCGTAGCTCTGATTTGATATATGCCCGCTCCAGGCCTGTCAGATTATCTATGGCGGTCAATTCTTCGGTGATCATATTGTCAACTCCTCACTATTTCCTTCTTGTTGATATGTGAATCTGAATATGCTGATTGATATGATTCGATTGTAGATTATAAAACACAATTGCAACAACCAATGGAGTTTTCCATGCCTAAAGCTTTGAAGGCACCGGCTTCCTCCATACATAAACCGATCTGTAACTGAGGCTTTAGTTTCCTTATCGTTTCAATCAGATTCCTATAGACTTCGACCCTTGCATCCATGGGAAAGCGGGTTCGGCCGTCATTTGACTTGCCTTTTTCGAGCATATTTGAAATAGGATTGTCTTTGCCTAATTTTCGTTCAGTAAGCTGCAACGCTCCGGAATAGCTGCAAATTTGCCCCAGCGTGATACGATCAAGTTTGATATTCGTTAGAAGTGACTTAAAGAATTCGCGATATACACGCTGCCAATTCTCAGCGGGTATAATCGGCATAACAACTGCTCTGGTAGGATAACCGGCTTTTGCACATTTGAGCATTGCGGAAATTCGCTTTGAAATTGACGGCACATTTGTTTCAAACATTTCAGAAACCTCAGGGGGATTCAAACTCCAGGAAAGAATCGTATGTCCATTATGTTTCAAGTCGACAAGATTCGCAACGTCGCCACATTTGGTAAGTAACGTCAGCCTGGCATACTTTTGCCTTGCGAAAAAGGGAACCAAAATCCTGCTGTAGCCGGTTAAACTATCTAACGCTAAGCCGTCCTGGAGCTTACCTAAATAAAAAGTCGTAGGTTCGGTTAGCTTGGATGCTGTGAAGGCAATCTGGTCGAGGATTTCGTCGATATTCACAAATATTTTTACTGTGGGCGAGAATTTCACGCCGGGGGTACCTGCCAAATAACAGTATTGGCAATCATAGGGGCAAAAGCCATAGGGCGAAAAATGCCAGTAATTGGGGCAGGTGTTACCATCTTCATCGCTGAATCTGAGTGCACTTTTATGCACGCCGAATAACAATGTGTTTTTGCCT
>SDBT01014712.1_pt1 | contig 12459 bp, 11 predicted proteins | sample 2277101 | NCBI WGS metagenome assembly SDBT01 (sample SAMN10404973, study PRJNA504765) | marine sediment metagenome | isolation source: marine sediment core GS10_PC15, 103 cmbsf | place: Arctic Ocean: Southern Knipovich Ridge | collected 2010
ATAACTTCGAACTATCGGTTGGAGCCGAAGTGGCCTTCCAGTTGAACTACAGCGCGCTTCTCCGGGCAATGACATCCCCCTTTATCACCAAGGTCATGAGGGTAGCCGATATCGTGCAGCGTGACCGCAATCAGCCACGCCAGTTGGAAGGGCTCACAGTAGTGTCCGGCATCCCTCGCCTCAGGATTCCCGCCCACTAGCCATCGCACTTGATGCTGACGACTAAGAGACTATCCTTGGTTGCATGTTCCACCTCGCCACCTGGACCTCTCCCCATATCCGGGTCCATTCGGCGTGCGAGTTTCTCGCGAATGCTCTATCCAGAACATAGCCGGTTATCCCTTCTGGCTCAAGAACCGGTCACCGTGTTTTATTAGCAGAAGTCCGGAAATGTAAGAAGGCGAGCCTCGCCACAGCAAAGCCCGCCTTCAGTACTCTTCTCTTGAATATTGTTACTTTCGTCTGCGAATCAACGCCAATCCGCCCAATGCCAGCAGCGACAGCGTTGCGGGTTCGGGGATTTCCGAAACCGGCATGGAGGTCTGAAATGCGTAGACTATCGACGAGGAATCGCCCTGGAAGGCCGACAGGTCGAGGTCCGGGAACAGAGTCGGTAGCGAACTCAACGCCGTGGGACCCGTCGCGAAATGCGACAGGTACGCCGTGCCCGAGTCGCCGAAGATCGTTTCGCCCGAAAGCGGTGTTATTTCCGGGGACACCGGGTCGAATCCGGTGGTTTCCAGTCCCGATACTGCCGGGGCCACGGGCTTACCGTAGATGGTCGTGACCAGCGCGTCGTCCTCGAAGCCGGGGGCGTCAAACGTAACGTAGGCCAGGGCACGCACGTCTGTGGCTAAATTAACGATAATGATGATCTCGTCGTATATGTCAATCGGCCAGGTGAAATGAGTATTGATGGTAAGTGTAGCACTTATCGACACCGGTTCGTCGAAATCCAGAAACGGTCCCACCGTGTCTGCGGTGGCTGCGGCGGCTGTTCCACTGATTAGACAAATCGCGAGTAAAATCAAATGTAAACGGTTCATAATTATCTCCCTTTCTAACTTTCTTAGTGGCTCGTGTAATCAATCTTCAAGATTCGTTGACTGTTTTCGTCTGCGCCGTATCATCGCCAGCCCGCCTGTATTAGCTGGCCCGATGCGGGCACTGCAATCGCAAGTATCTAGTCGGTTAGAATAATATTCTGTGTCATTCTACGTCTCCTTATCTTGGCAGCTTCCTGCTGCGGTCTCACTTCGCCGTTCTCTTCCTTATCAGGTCAGATTCCCGCGCTATATCGTCGCCGGACAGGCATATCCTGATTCGCCCAGAAACCAGACCACTGTTTGGGAACTTGGCCGCAGAATGGCCTAGAGATGGAAACGAAGGAGCGAGAATTTTTTTACAAAAGGCTTCCGCTCCATCTCGTTGTTGACATCGACCGGCTCAGGTCGAAGCGTCGAAAAGCTCCGCCGCTCCCACAAGCGTGCTAGAACAACCGTGATCGTAAGGCGAAATACCTATTTGTCAATTGGAATTGTTAGAAAACAAGTACGTTATTTCGTGCATTTGCCCCCCACAGCACCCGGGCGCTTCATTTCCTGTAATGCCCCGGACAACTGGATGGGTTTTTGAGGCCGTGGTTGTGTGCTGTGAAAACTTGCCAGCTGGCTGCACCGGCGAGAATGGTGCATCGGGATGCCGGTCATCCATTCTGGCTCAAGAACCGGTCACCGCGCCGAAAAAAGCCGGTCACCGACATTCTCGCTGGGCGCAAGCAAAGAGCCGCAACCTGTTCTGGTTACGGCTCTTGATTTCAGTCGGGGCGACTGGATTCGAACCAGCGACCTCTGCGTCCCGAACGCAGCGCTCTATCCAAGCTGAGCCACGCCCCGTGTAAAGATATCTTCCGCACTCGGGACAAGCTGTGCGGGCCAAACAGTCTAGCATCTCGAACGGCCAAGTCAAGCATCTCCGCATGTGCTCGATCTGGGCCAGGCGCAGATTCTTAGCAGTTGCTAATGATTTACAACTACGGTTGGCGGGATCATGCGAAGGAACGCTCCACCGTCGCCGAGGCATCCGTCATATGCAGAGGAAGCTTAAATGAGGCGCATGATCTGAGCAGTTGCTAATGATTTACAATGACGGTTGGCGGGGTCATGCGAAGGGACGCTTCACCGTCGCCTGAACGGCTCCCCTTTTGCCTGAGGCTTAAATTAGTCACATGATCTTAGCGATTGCTAGGAAAGCTTCAAATTCCGCTGATGATCTCATGCGACCGAACGCTTCCCCGTCGCCCAATGCCACACCGTATGATAAAAAAAAGCCCGGCCGGACGCGCTGTAAGCCGAGTTTTGTTCCATCGCGGCGGTGGGCGTCCGCTTGCGACGACGAAGACCATTTATCTTGACCCGACTTTGCAGCCGGGCTCTTCCCGGTTACCCGGAAAAGCAGCCTACCCGCAGCCATGGGCCTGAACCGAGCCGTTGACCCCAAGGGATCGCGACTGCTGCTTGGCCTTGCACCCGGTGGGGTTTACCATGCCGGATGACTCACGCCATCCGCGGTGCGCTCTTACCGCACCATTTCACCCTTACCCTCCTTCGCCGAGGCTTTGGAGGGCGGTATATTTTCTGTGGCACTTTCCCTATCCCTTGCGACGCCGGTGCCCTGAGGCGCCGGTTCGTGCGGGACGGTGGGCGTTACCCATCACCGTGGTTCAGTGGTGCTCGGACTTTCCTCTTCCCGTACCGAAGGCACGGAAAGCGGCCTTCCACGCGTCCGGCCAGCCGGATTATACAGCGCATGGGCCGGGTCTGTCGCGGTAAACTAAATGTTCAAATCGCGATCGAAGCGGTAGGGCACGCCGGGACACGCCCTACACAGTTAATAAACTGTCGCGACAAACTCTCGCGTTCAATCCGTTGTGAAAGTTGACTTGGCCCGGCTTCTTGGAGAGAATATGCCCTTGCTTGATTCATGTAACGCTCGACGCGCATAAACAGGGTTCGCAAATGTCCGAGTTCTCAATACAGATCGACATACCCGCCCTCATCGAAGCCAAGGACTTCGCGATGCTGAAGTCCGCGCTCGGTGAGATGGAAATCCACGACCTGGCCGAACTGATCGGTTCGTTGGAAGAAGAAGACCTCGCAGTCACTTTCCGTCTGCTTGCCCTGGAAAGAGCGACCGAAATATTCGGCGATCTGCCCCAGGAAAAGCAGGAGGATCTGCTAGCCGGAATGTCGTCCGAAAGCTTCGGGGCGATCCTCAACGATATGCCGCCCGACGAGCGAACGTTTTTCCTGGAGGAATTGCCCGGCGAACTGACCCAGAAGCTTCTCGCCCGCCTGAGCGGAACGGAACTTCAGATCGCCCGCAATCTGCTGGCGTATCCGGACGAGAGTATCGGCCGTCTGATGACGCCGGAATACCTCGCTATCCGCCCGGACTGGACCGTCGAGATGGTTTTCCGCCACATCCGCAAGGTCGCAGAGCGGAAGGAGACGGTAAACGTCATCTACGTCGTCGACGAGAGATGGCACTTGGTGGATGAGCTGGCGCTGGAGGACTTGGTCCTTGCCGATCCGGAATCGAAGGTCGAACAGCTGATGGACGAGCAGTTCACCTCGCTACAGGTTTCCGACGATCGCGAAGAGGCAGTTGAAATATTCAAGAAGTACGACGCCCTGGCGCTTCCGGTTATCAACAGGCAGGGCATTCTGGTCGGAATCGTTACCGTTGACGACGTGCTCGACGTCGCCGAGGAAGAGGACACCGAGGACTTCCAGAAGATGGCTGGCGTTTCGCCGTTGGATTACAGCTATTTCGGGACAAGCCACACCGCAATGCTCGCCAAGCGGCTGCCATGGCTGGTCCTGCTGCTGTTTGCCCAGTTGCTTACGACCATTGCGCTGACAGGCTTTTCCACACTTCCGATGTTCCTGGTGCTGGTCGTCTTCATGCCGCTTATCAACTCACCTGCGGGCAACACCGGTAATCAGATGGCCGGGCTGATGATTCGCTCCATCGCCGTGCAGGAAGTGGACATCGGCGACTGGAACAGGGTTTTGAGCAGGGAACTTCTGCGCGGCCTGACGCTCGGGGTTATCCTTGGGTTGATGGGCTACGGTGCGGCGATATTGTTCTGTCAGTTCCAGGACACTGGCGAGTATCAACACTGGCAGATCGCACTTTCGGTTTCACTGGCGCTGTTCGTAGTGGTGTCGCTGGCGAATCTCGTCGGTTCGATGCTGCCGTTCTTCTTCAAACGTATCGGCGTGGACCCTGCCGTTACTTCGGGTCCGTTCATCGCGTGCCTCATGGACGTGCTGGGAATTTTAATATACTTCTCCATCTCGTCGCTCGTGCTGGTGGGCTTGGCCTGAGCGCCCGCGACGAGTATTCAAGCCTGGAGGCATTCGTATGACTAAACGTGAAGTAGTTCTTGAAGCACTCGCCTTTCGCCCAGTGCAGTACGTTCCGTGGGCGTGGGACATAATGATCGAGGCCGACGAGAACCTTAAAGCCCACCTCGGCGCGGATGATTCCGCCGAATTCATAGATTCGCATTTCCTCGAACTCGGTTCGCGAGTGGGGCACTTCGAGCCGATCGACGCAGACCACGTGCGCGACATCTACGGGGTTCTCTGGGATCGCTCGGTGGACAAGGACATCGGCACGCCGAAGGATTGGCCCATCAAGAAGCCCGAGGATCTGGACTCATACGATTGGCCGGACCTCTCGCTCGATCATTGGTACGAAGGTATCCCTGAGCAGATGGCGGCTCACCCGGACCAGTTCAGCCGTTTCCTGATCGGCTTCTCACTTTATGAGCGATCGTGGACCATGCGCGGCATGACCGATCTGCTGATGGATATGATCGAGCGGCCGGAGTTCGTCGAGAAGCTTATGGACAAGATCGCCGATCACAACATGGCCCAGATTCACAAGGCGCTGGAGTTCGGCGTTGATTGCGTGCATTTCGGCGACGATTACGGCAGCCAGGTCGGCCTGATTATGGGCATCGATATGTGGCGTCAATTCATCAAGCCGCGCCTGGCGCGTATGTTCGCGCCCGTCGTCGAAGCCGGCAAGACAGTCTCCATGCACTCGTGCGGCTGCGTGGCTGAACTGTTCGACGACCTGTGCGAGATCGGGCTGAACATGTTCAACCCGTTCCAGCCGGAAGTGATGGACGTCTTCGCGCTGAAGAAACAGTATCATGGCAAGCTTGCGTTCCACGGTGGCATGAGCATCCAGAAAACTCTGCCGTTCGGGACAATCGAAGAAGTTCAGAAGATGACGAAAGAGCTTCTCGCGGCCGGTGCAGAGGGCGGATATATCTTCTCGCCATCGCACTCGGTCCCGCCGGACATCCCACCGGAGAATCTCGTAGCGATGATGGACATCGTCCGCAACCAGAGCGGTTATATCGCCTAGTCTTCCTGCGTTGAAGGCTCATCCACGAACATCTTGTAGATATCCTGTGGAGTCAGATCGGTTACCAGCACATGCGACCTCTTCGATGTCTCCAGGAATACAATGCCATCGTTCTGGGAGTACCTATGCTGCTCGCCAGCGTAAGTGTTGCTTGCATTGTAGAAAGCGACAGTTAGGCAAACTTCTGCGTGAATCCCTTTGAATCGCTCTCCTTCGGGGCGTGCTTTCCAGCGATGGTCCCACTTCGTCTTGAGAATTGTGAGCGGGTTCCATGATGGCCGCATCTGACTGACTAACCTGTCAAATCGACTGGCTGCCTCGGCAGTGGTGAATTTGGCGCCTGTCTCGCCTATCGCTTCAATGTTAATCCTGCGCAAATTTGTATTGCCCGCAAGGTCCACTTCGCCCAGATTCGACACTATGATCGATCCCCAGAGCAGAACCGTTAGCAGCAGGCCGAACAGAGCAAAGCGTTTTCTTCTTCGCGTCCAAAACATCTTCTTACCTTCGCTAGTCACTTGAGCCCTTTGTCTTGTCTTTTAGTTCCCGATCAGAACCATCACGGGTGGTCTCAGACAATTGTGTTTATCGCCCTGTTGCTGTCAAGGCTGCTTTTTCCCAGAATGACTGTAATAACTTCTGATGGGTGGCATGTGTTGCACCGAAGGCATCCCTGCGGGACTTGCAAGCCGTGCCACCCGCCAGGACGAGCCACTAGAAGTAGTTCATCGCCTTGATTTTCTTGAGTTGAATTTCATCGCGTTGTTCGGCGCGGACAAGACTCTCGAAAACGTCCCGGACATGTCCATCTACCGGCTGTTGCAGAACCTGGCGGTAAAGTTTCACAAGACACTCATCGAGGATGACGGCAGTATCCAGTACCGAAGCTGAAGTGGCATCGGGTGGCAAGTCAATGCCATCGAAGCAGTGGCAGTCTGCGGCTTGGGGTTCGTAGCGAAGTGGTACGGCGCAGACCTCCTTCGCATCCTCGGGGGATAGTTTCTCCAAGGCCTCTGCAATTCGATTGCGGTGGCGAGACATGTAATCGGTGAGCATTCGCACGCCCTCGCGGCTGGTATGCTCGGCAAGGTTGGCGTAGAAGTCAGCAAGCATCTGCTCGAATCGTTCGGCGTGGTGCAGTACATCTGCGATGGTGACAACTGCCATGGCGATCTCCTTGCGTGAAATGGCCCGACTGAATTTCTGCCCACGGCCGACGCCGCCGTTCCAAGGATAATCCTAGGTGTTATCTTTGGCGATTACTATAGGATTGTGCGCCTATGCCACTTAGATGCCACGGAGAATAATGTTTCTGTAAAAGCCCACGGAAAGCATTCCGTGGGCTTCTCATTTGGCATAGCATTTGATTCTATCGAATGGGTGCCACTACCCTTCAGGGTAGTGCTGACCATCGGCGAGTCTTGACGCTCTGGTGTGTGCTCCACGCAAAGCGGGGGACACCTGCCTACCTGCGCTAAGCAGGCAGGGGCATCCCCGTCCCGTTGGGACTCAGGGACAGGCTCTCGGCTACGCCTCACCCCGCAGGGATGTTCCACTTGAGCCAGTCCCCGTTTTGCTCGATTTCTTCCTGCGTCGGGGCTTTAGCAACAGGGTAGCTCCGGCGCCGAGCAGCGCGAGGCACGTCGGTTCGGGGACGGCGACGGTCGGCTGGCCTTCAATGACCAGTTCCGCCGAGTCGATCTGCATCGATGGCAGTGTGCTTAAGTCCATCCCGAACATCGGCGTCATGAAGATACTGATTTCGCCCTGCGAGCCTAAAAGGAAGCTGCCCATGCCTGGCTCGCCGACGGCTAGCAGTATGTCGAGGTCGATAATCCCGTCGCCGCTTTGCTGACTGATAGCGGTAAATCCATCGGCGGGGTCGCTGCGGATTCCTATCTCGAATTGCGGCGGCGGCACGAATCCGTCACCCTGGCCAGGTTCGACGTAACCGGCCAGGCGCAGGTACGCATTCTCGATAGTCCAATCCCAGCCCGCCGGGTCGAGAGCAATCGTCTTAACATCGCCAGGCTGATATTGACCGAGCAGTTCATCCAGCGAGACGGTGAATGTTCCGGCTGGTGAGTTTGCATCCTGGCCGGCTGCGGAGCTACATAGCAATGCGAATGTCAGCGCGAGGGCCAACCCCGCGCCGCGGATTGAGCGACTGGAGAAATTATTCAACGGCTATCCTTTCCGTAACGTATTTATGGACAAGTCGTTAATGCGTATCGGCCTCACAGGCCAACACCTCGTCCGCTAGAACAATAAGATTCGTTACGGGAGTGGGGCAAATCGGCCTGCTCACTTCAGTGAGGCAGGAATACCCAACGATCCGCCGTCACTGAAATGCCTGCCCCTACGGGGAGGCGGCCTGGATGGTACGCAACAGGGATAGATGGCGACGGTTGCTAGTTCGCTGCGTAGTTGGTCGGGTCGGAGACGTCGGCTTCGGCGAAACCGGCGAGTCTCAACCTGCACGAATCGCAGTGCCCGCACGCCGCACCGGCAGAATTCGGGTCGTAGCAGCTATGGGTCAGCGAGTAATCCACGCCAAGCGACAAGCCCATGCGGATGATTTTCGCCTTGGTCATCTCGATCAGCGGTGCGTGAATCGCGAACTTGCCCTTGCCCTCGACGCCGGCTGCGGTGGCGAGGTTCGCAAGCTTGGAGAATGCATCTATGAACTCCGGGCGGCAGTCCGGGTATCCGCTGTAATCGACGGCATTGACGCCGATGAAGATATCGAACGCGCCGGTCACCTCGGCGTAACCAAGGGCGATAGAGAGAAATATCGTGTTGCGGGCCGGGACGTACGTTACGGGTATTTCGTCATCGTCGGCGCGGTCCTTGGGCAGGGCGATCTGGTCGGTCAGCGCGCTGTGTCCGAATCCGCCAGTCGCGCTTAGGTCTATCTTCACCACGCGATGGTCCACCGCACCGAGCGATTCGGCTACTCTGACGGCAGATTCGAGCTCGAATCGATGGCGCTGGCCGTAATCGAAACTCAGTGCGTGGCAGGCAAAGCCCGCATCGTTGGCAATCGCCAGCGTCGTCGCCGAATCCAGGCCGCCAGATAGCAGCACGATAGCATCTTTGCTTTTCATCTGATTCATGCCCACACGTTACAGGGGTTTTGCTGCTTGTTCAATCAGTGGAATCTGTTAATCTGACAGCGATGTTGGACGTTATGAATAAGGATATAGCAATGCCAGCCATCGAGACATTTGAAAACCCGCATCCCGGCCGCGATTACGTCATCACGCACATCGCACCGGAGTTCACTTCCGTCTGCCCCAAAACAGGCCAGCCCGACTTCGGCGAGATCGAAATCGAGTACATCGCCGACGAGCTTTGCATCGAGCTCAAGAGCCTCAAGTTCTACCTGCAAGGCTACCGCAACGAGGGCGTGTTCTACGAGGACGTGGTCAATCGCATCCTCGACGACCTGGTGGAGGTGCTCAACCCCAGGCAGATGAGCGTGACGGGCGAGTTCACTCCGCGTGGTGGAATGCATTCGATAGTGACGGCCGATTACATCAAAGGCGAGTGATGAAGAAAACTCCCGTTATTATCGTGACGCTGGTGATCCTCGGGTGCATTGCGGCGGTGTTCCTGCTACCGGAGTTGCCGCCGGGGGAATACAAGCGAACGCCTTTCGGTGTGATGGGTACGACGTGCGAGCTTACGGCGGTAGCTTCGCCGCGGAAGATCGAAAATGTCGAGCGCGGGCTCGCCGCCGCAGAGGCAGCACTTCGCCAGGTCGAGGTTCACATGTCCAAGCACCTGGATGCCTCGCAAATCGGCGCTATCAACGCCGCCCCCGCCGGAGAGATAGTCCAACTGTCCCCGGAGACTCTGCAACTGATCCGCCGCTCGCGGGAACTCACCGAAAAAACCGACGGAGCGTTCGATCCGACCTGTCTGCCGCTAATCAAAGTCTGGGCTTCGGCGGGCAAGGAAGGGCGAGTTCCGAGCGAAACCGAACTTGCCCTGGCGAAGAAACTCTCCGGCTGGGAGCATTTCGAGTTTGTCGACGGTGGAATCCGCAAAAAAACCGACGGGGCGGGCATTGATCTTGGCGGAATCGCGAAGGGATACGGTATAGACCAGGCCGCCGAGGCGATGATCTCGGCCGGTATCGCCCGGGGATTAGTGAACGTCGGCGGGGACGTGCGTTGCTTCGGGACGCGAAAAGACGGGGGGAATTGGATGGTCGCCGTCGAGAATCCGTTCGGTGGTGAGTACATCGCGGTGCTGAAGCTTCGCGACGAGGCAGTCTGCACCAGCGGCAACTATGAACGATTCACGGATATAGACGGTAAGCGATACAGCCACATCGTCGATCCGCGAACGGGCTTTGCCGCCGAGATAACGCCTTCGGTTACGGTGATTGCTCCCAACGCAACGCTGGCCGATGCGTGGGCGACGGCGCTGAGCGTGCTGGGCGCAGACGGGCTCAAACTCATCGACCCGGACAGTGGTATCGAGGCGATGATCGTCATTGGCGATCCTGAAACTTATGAGATGATTCGGACCGACGGCTTCGATAAGCACGTTGCCGTCGACAACTTTAAGGCAGCGATCAAATGATGAAACGAAAGTCCGCCGGTCGGCGTCAGAACAAGATTATGAAAGTCCTGTATCTGGTGCTGGGATTCGTCGCGATCGGATTTTTCCCCGCGTTGTTCCTTCCCAACCAGTACGGTCCACGCGTAGCGATGGTGCTGGCGGCAGGCCTGGTGATTCCAGTAGGCATGCGATCAGCCAGCCTGCTCAAGGGCGGACTTGCGGGCCTGGGCCTGGGCCTGCTGGCGGGACACGCCACGTTCATGGGGATTATGCAAAAGGGATACGATCAAGGGTACCAATTGCCACCGGACCCGGCGCTGCGGATGGCGATAATTTCCACGGTTTCCACGGCGGTGCTTTGCGGGGGCGTGGCGATGTTCTTTGCCCACCTCGCCCAAAAACGCATGCGACGCATCGAAGATGAATGGCGCTGAGACGATTGACGATTTACGATTGTCGATTGGGGATTGCGGAATTCAGATTGAAAAGATTACCGCTCACCCCGAAGGGGCTTTCAGCTTACGTTCGCGGCTAGTCGGGTAGATGCTTTGAGAGGAATCGCTTTAATTCGTCCGCATAAGCGTTGCCTGCTATCAGCGAATCTTCATTATGCAGTCCATTTATCTGCATGAACTGTTTCGGCTCGGACGCTGCTTCGAAGACCGCCCGGCCGTGGGAGAAGGAGATCGTCTTGTCGTCGGGCGAGTGCATCACCAGCAGGGGGCACTCGATCTTGCGGACATAATCCGCCGTCGCATAATCGTATCGACACAAGAGTCTCGCACCCAGGATGAACGGGTAGGTATCGGCGGCTATATCGGGCAGCGAGGTGAATGTGGAATCCACGATCAGCGCCCCGGGCGATGTCTCGGCAGCTTGGTGGGCGGCTACCGCTCCGCCGAGCGATCTGCCAAACAGGACAATCTGCTCTGGCGCGATAGATCGCTGCTCGGTCAGATACGTCCATGCCGCCTTTGCGTCGAGATACGTTCCTTCCTCGGACGGTTTGCCCTCGGACTGCCCGTATCCGCGATAATCGAAGATCAGCGAGTTGAGCCCCATGCGATTGAACGTCTTCAGCAACGAAAGGCGGTGCGAGATATTCCCTGCATTACCGTGACAGATCAGCACTGTGGCGCTGGCGTTTTTGGCGGGCACGAACCAGCTGTGCAGTTTCAGCCCGTCCTCGGTTTCGAGATAGACATCCTCGTAGGCCAGCTTGAAATCGTCCGGCGAGCCGTCAAGATCCTCTAGTGGAAAGTAGACGAAGTGCGACTGGCAACCGGTCAGAACGGCGGCCAGCCCGATGTAGGACAGTACCACGATGCGGACAACAGACCAGAACACGCGAACCATCACATGCTTGGGCTTTTCGGGTTTGGTCTTCTGCCACGCCTTGGCGATTCTCTTGAGTATTCCCATGAGATGATTGTACGCAAAACAGCGACGGCAGAGGAAAGACAAAACAACTTCTGCCACAAAGGACACAAAGGTCACAGAGCTAACAACAAACGGCAATATTGAATATCGAACACTGAATAACGAATAACGAATTAACAGCTAACAGCTTTTACTCTTTGTGTTCTTTGCGATCTTGCCCTCCCCGAAGGGACAGGTCGGGGAACCTGCGGTTTGTGGCGAATCTGTGGTCGTTTTTCTTTTTGCCAGAAAGGAGAGATGTAGGTAGAAAGGGAACAGCGCGTAAGAAAGCGGCATCCTGTAAAGGACGCCGCTTTTAGTAAGTCGTGAGATTCGTGAGATTCCCCAAAGGGGCAGGCGTGGATTCTTGTCCGTTCGTTGCTATCCGTGCCACTCGGTCTTGTCGACGGTGGTCTCGAACTCATCGCGGACGATGTCATCCATCTGTTCGTCAGCCACTGCCGCCAGGTCCGCTTCGCTGGGTTTGCCTATCGAGAGAATTCGTTTCATCGGACACTTTTCGAGCACGACTGACAGGTCGTCCACCTTGCCCGGATCGTACTTGTTGTAATCAATTCGTGCGATGTTGCCCTTGACCTCGAACAGGTCGCTCAGCCTCGCACACGAACCGCATCCGAGACATCCGACCTTGCAGACGCCGCGAACTTCCTTACCGAAGTCGCCGTTGGAGCAGGCGACGACGACCATCTTCTCGGCCTTGAAGGGCACCATGTGAATAATGTGTCTCGGGCAGGCGTTTTCGCACGCGCCGCAGCCGGTGCACTTGTGGTAATCGACCGTCGCAAGCCCGCCGATAACGTGAATCGCGTCGAAATTACAAGACACGTCGCAGTCGCCAAAGCCAAGGCAGCCGTATGTGCAGCCCTGTACGCCACCGACCAGATTGGCACCCGTGCATGTCTGCTCGCCGGAATATGGGTGTTTCTTGAGACGCTCGATGCTGGTTGCGCCACAGTGCACCACCGGGCGGTGCGGCCAGGACTGTTCCAGATCGAGACCGAG